>Ga0302279_10000629_pt1 | contig 51841 bp, 47 predicted proteins | sample III_Bog_N3_3_FD_194541 | JGI IMG/M metagenome (GOLD analysis project Ga0302279, IMG submission 194541) | Peat permafrost microbial communities from Stordalen Mire near Abisko, Sweden - III_Bog_N3_3 | ecosystem: Environmental > Terrestrial > Soil > Wetlands > Peat | place: Sweden: Abisko... | reverse complement strand
CTTGTCGGATGGCGACGACACGCGCGCGGCGGGCCGGGCGCCCGTGGGACCCGGGAAGGTGGGGAACGCGAGCGTCCTCGGGGACGTCGCCGGGGGAGGCGTCGGCGTGGGCGTCGGCCGCGGTGCGGCCCCAGGTGAGCTCGGCCTCGGTGCGGGCGCGCTCGCCCTCGGCGCCGGTGGCGTGCGCGTCGGCTCACCCTGGCCGGCGGGCCTCGGAGGCTCGCTCCCGTCGCCGAAGCGCAGCGTCCTGGGCGGGCCAGGGTCAGCCTTCGCCGTCGCGTGGGGCTCGGCGCCCTGCCCGACGGGCTGCCCCGTGGACGGCGTCGTGGGCGGCGGCTGATCGGCGCTCGCTGGCGGCGTCGAGGGCGGCCCTCCGGGCCGCGTGCGCGACAGCGTGATGTCCTGATCGGCGCTCGGCGGCGGACGTACCCTGGCCAGCGACTCGAGCAAGAGAGATCGCCCGTCGTCCGCGCCGTGGACGGCGGCGCGAAGAATGCCGGTCATCTCCTCCGCGCTGATGGCGCGCCGGTCCGCGAGCGGCTCGAGGCCACGGCGCACTGCGTCCCGCACGGACGCGTCGATCTCCGGCCGCAGCGCGTCGAGGGATGGGAACTGCGGCTTCGCCATCGCCTTCAGCACCTCCACCTCGGGCAACGCGCCGCGCTGGATGGCCTTGCGCCGCGTGAGCAGCTCCCAGAGGAGCAGGGTCGCCGCGTAGACGTCCGCCCGCCCGGTGACGGCTTCGCCGCGCACCTGCTCTGGCGCCATGTATCCGTACGTCCCCTTGATGAAGCCCGTCTTGGTGTCCCCCTGCATCCCCGCGACCTTGGCGATGCCGAAGTCCGCGAGCTTCACGTGACCATCCCAGGGGACGAGCACGTTCGAGGGGTTGATGTCCCGGTGGATGACGGGGGCAAACTCCCCCGTCTCGGGATCCTTGGCCGCGTGTGCCGCCGCGAGGGCCGAGAAGACGCGCGCGGCCACGAAGAAGGAGGCGCGGTCGTCCAGCTTGTCGCCCGTGATGCTCAGCATCGCGCGGAGCTTGTTCAGCGGGAGGCCGTCGACGTACTCGAGCACCATGACGAGCTGGCCGTCGGTCGAGAAGAAGTCGAAGAGCTTCACGATTGCCGGGTGCGAGAGGCGCGCGTAGGCGCTCGCCTCACGGGCGAACATGCGCTCGAAGGCCGGGTCGTTGCGGAACCGTTGAAGCAGGACCTTGAGCACGACGACGCGCTCGAACCCGTGCGGCCCGGCTGCGCGCGCGAGAAAGATGTCCGCGGTGCCGCCGCTGGCGAGCCTCCGGAGAACCCGGAAGCCGCCGATCTGCATCGGGGCTCCCTCGGCGCTCGAATCTCGGTCGGCCGGCGGCGGCGCGCTCGGAGGAGGCTGCACGGCCGACCCCTTACGCCAGCCGTGCGCCGGGGTTGGAGAGGGAGAACATGTCGGACAACTGTACCTTGGGGGGTGCCAAAGTGCCTAAAGGGTTGTGGTTCTCGCGCCGAATGGCAGCCGGTGCGTCCCGGCGCTCCAGGCGAGCCCTGCTGGGCGCGTGGAGGGGCAGCGAGGGAGTGTCCGCGAGCCGCACTGCCGCGCCCGTCGGCGCATCTTGACAGGCGCCGTGACGTCACTACATATGTAGTGAGTCTGCGAGCGGAGTCGTGGCTCGGGAGGACTTCGATGACGGAGCGCAAGAAGGCGACGATTCACGAGACCGAATGGGACCTCCTCGAGGTTCTGTGGACGAAGGAGCGGGCGACCGCGCGGGAGGTCGCAGAGGCGCTGGCCAAGAAGCGAGCGTGGGCGGTGTCCACCGTGAAGACGCTGCTCGACCGCATGGTGCAGAAGGAGCTCGTGGCGGCCCGGCAGGTAGGCAACGTGTGGGAGTACACCCCGGCCGTACGACCCATCGAGGCGCGGAGGTCGGCGTGGGCGGAGCTCGTGGGCAAGGCGTTCGGCGGCGCGGTGGCCCCGGCGCTTCACTTCCTCGCCAAGGATGCGAAGCTATCGAAGAAGGAGCTCGCGGAGCTCAGGGCGCTGCTCGACGCGCAGGAGAAGGGTCATGAGTGATCTCCCGCTTCTCGATGGTCTCGAGCGTCTCGAGCGTCTCGAGCGTCTCGGCGGCGGTCTCGAGTCCCTCGGCCGCACCCTCGTCGAGAGGGTCGGCCCACTCAACCTGTGGACCGCGCTGCTCCTGGCGGGTGCCCTTCTCGTCGACCGGCTTCTCGCGCGTCGCGCGCGCGCCTCCTGGCGCGTCGCGCTGTACGCCCCGGTGGGACTGCGCGTCCTCCTCCCGCTCGACTGGAGCCTCGGCTTCGCGAGCTCCCCCCGCCTCGTCACCTTGCTCGCGCCGATCCTCACGGTCGGCGCGGGGCACGCCGATGACGCATCGACGGAGCGCGGGCTCTCCTGGTACGCGCTCGCCGCGTGCACCTACCTCGCCGTGGCAGTGCTGCTCGCGGTGCGGGCGGTCCGCGCCCGGGTGCGCCTCGGTCGCGCGCTGGCCGGTGCGTCCCCGGTGAGCGTGGCGGTGGCCGACGCTCCCTGTTCCGTCGTGTGCCACGACGAGCTCGGGCCGATGGCCGTCGGCGCCTTTCTGCCCCGCATCGTGCTGCCCCGCCACCTCCTTGGCCCCGGGCAGGAGCGCGCCCTCGCCTGCGTGCTCCGCCACGAGGCCGCCCACGTACGCCGCGGCGACGCCTGGCTGCTAGGCGTGACGCAGACCCTCGCCGTGGTGGCCTGGCCCGTCGCGCCGCTCTGGATCGCCATCGCCCGCGTGCGCCAGCTCGTGGAGCTCGCGTGCGACGAGGCCGCGCTCGCGGGGGCCGATGCGATCGAGCGCCGCAGCTACGGCCACGCCCTGCTCGACCTGGCGCACCACCAGTCCTTCGCCGTGGCGCCGCTCGGCGCGGGGGAGCTTCACTTCGGCTCGACGCTGCGTGCGCGGATCGCGGCGCTAGCTCCGTCACGCCAGTGGCCGCTGGCGGCACAGGCGGTCGCGCTCTTCGTCACGCCGGTAGCGCTCCTGGCAGCCTGTGGCGGTCGCACGCCTGCGGCCGGTCCGGCTGCGGGAGACGACGGTTACGGCTACCAGTTCGACATCGACTCCCCCCGCCACGCCGCCGCAGCGCCGGCCCCCGCGTCCATCCCCGCGGGCCCGAACGGCCGCATCGCGCCGGAGCTCATCCAGGCCAAGGTACGCGCCCGCTTCGGCGCCATCGGTGCTTGCTACCAGGCGGGGCTCAAGAAGGATCCGAAGCTCACCGGGACGGTCAACGTGAAGTCGGTGGTCGGCATGGACGGCACGACCAAGGAAGCCGTCGACGCGCAGTCGACCTTGCCCGACAAGGACGTGGTCGCGTGCGTGGTCGGCGAGTTCGGGAAGATCACTTACCCGGCCGGGAGCGGCACGCTGACGATCGTGTACCCGGTCGAGCTGACCCCGTAGGTCGGCGGGTCGGCCGGGCCGAGCCCGCGGTCACCCCGTCGCGCTCGCGCTCACCTGTAGGGCGCGAGCGGCGTCTCGGCGAGCGCGACGACCGCCTGCACTCCGCCAAGGCGAAGGGCACGTCGTCCGGGTAGGCGTCACTCACTGCACCACCGTACGGGCGGATCGCCCTACTCGTCGAACTTGAAGAGCTCCTCCAGGTCCGTCTTGGTGAGCTTCTTGGCGCCGCCGGCGTCCTCGCTGAGGACGGCGCCGACGAGCTCCCGCTTCTTGCCGCCGAGCTCGAGGATCTTCTCCTCGATCGTTCCCTTCGCGATGAGGCGGTAGGTCGTGACGACCTTGGTCTGACCGATGCGGTGCGCGCGGTCCGTCGCCTGGTCTTCGACCGCCGGGTTCCACCAGGGGTCGAAGTGAATGACTGTGTCCGCGGCCGTCAGGTTCAGACCGCTGCCGCCGGCCTTCAGCGAGATGAGGAATATCGGGGGGCCGTCCTCGCGCTGGAAGTTGTCGACCCGCTCGGAGCGGTCCTTCGTCGACCCGTCGAGGTACTCGTAGCCGATCTTGTCCTCCTCGAGCGCCCGCCGAATGAGCGTGAGCATCGAGACGAACTGGCTGAAGACCAGCACGCGGTGCCCGCCTTCGACGGACGTCTGTATGAGCTCGCGCAGCGCGACGAGCTTGCCCGAGTCCTCGTCGGTGAACTGCCGCGGGAGGCCGAGGAGGCGAGGGTCGCACGCAGCCTGCCGCAGCCGGGTGAGGCCCGCCAGGATCTGGATGTGGCTCCGCGCCATCCCCTGCTTCTCGACCTCGCCCATGACCTGGGCGCGAACTTCCTTGAGGACGGCGGCGTAGAGCGCCGACTGCTCCCCGGTGAGCTCGCAGTAGTTGTCCGTCTCGATCTTCTCCGGCAGATCCTTGGCGACCTCGGACTTCGTGCGCCGGAGAATGAAGGGGTGGATCGTGGCCCGCAGGCGGGCCGCTGCTTTCTGGTCGCCGTTGTCGATGGGGCGCGAGTAGCGCTCCTCGAACTTGTCGAGGGGGCCTAGCAACCCGGGGCTGACGAAATCGAAGATCGACCAGATCTCCGAGAGGCGGTTCTCGATGGGGGTGCCGCTGAGCGCGAGCCTGCGGTCGGCCTTGAGGCGCTTGGCCGCGCGGGCCGTCGCCGACAGGGGATTCTTGATCTGCTGCGCCTCGTCGAGGATGGCGTAGCGCAAGTCGAGCTTCGCGAGCAGCTCCTCGTCCCGCCGCAAGAGGGCGTAGCTCGTCACGACGACGTCGGCGTCCTCGAGCTCGTCCCGGCGCTCTTTTCGGTCGCCGCCGTGCCACAGCGCGTGGCGAAGCGAGGGCGCGAACTTCTCCATCTCCTTCAGCCAGTTGGTCACGACGCTCGTGGGGGCCACGATGAGCGCCTGAAACTTCCGGCCGGTGGCTGCCTTCTCGTCGGCTGCTTTGACGGCGAGGAGGAGCGCGATGGCCTGTACGGTCTTGCCGAGCCCCATGTCGTCCGCGAGGACGCCGCCGGACCCAATCTCGTGCAAAAACCAGAGCCAGTGGAAGCCTTGCTCCTGGTAGGGGCGGAGGGAGGCCTTGAGGTTCCTGGGCTTCTTGGCGCCCTTGATCTCGTCGATGTCGCGCAGCTTGGCGAAGAGATCCTTTGCTCCGTCGGTGACGGCCGCTCTTCCCACCTGCTCCAAGAGCTCCTGCACGCGTCCTGCCTGCGAGAGGGGCAGCTTGCCGCCCATCCCGCCGCCGGTCGCCAGGATCTCTGCCTGGCGCAGGAGCACGTCGCGGACCTTCTGGGCGTCGAGCCGCGCGAACGAGCCGTCCGCGAGGCGGACGTAGCGTCGCCCCTCGGCGAGGCACCGGCCGAGCTCTTCCTGCGTGACGGCGACGCCTTCGCTCTCGAAGGACAGCCGGAGCGACAACCAGTCGACCCCGCTCGAGACGCGCGCGTTGGCGGAGAGCGACTCGGTCCGCACGTTCACGTCGACCAGATCGTCCGGCACGAAGAGATCCCACTCTTCGGGGAGCTGGCCGATGCCCTCGGTCCAGAACTGGATGGCGTCGTCGCCGCGCGCGACGAAGCCGTTGCCCTCTTCGTCGGGCACGAGGTTGAACGAGCGCAGCTTGCCCACGGCCTCCTGCTGGGCGGCGATGTCGCAGCGGATGCAGCGCGCGCGCTTCGCGTAGGCGGGGCCTCCGCCCTCGGCCGACTTGTCGACGGGCTTCACGATGACGGGGGGCGTCATTCCGTCGGCGCGGACGTCGATCTCCACGTCCTCGTAGGCGGCGCGGAGAGCTACGCGAGCCTCCGTCAAGGAGCCTCCCGCCCTCATCCGGAACGTGGGGACGAGGTCGACCACGTCGGCGACCTGGGACAGCTCCGGCAGCTCGGCCCCGACCTCGAGCGCGACCTTGGGCAGGCCGACAGCGATGAGCTGCGGCAGGCGCTCGATGGGCTCGTGAATGAATGGAGCGCGAACGAGCCTACGGATGCTCGTCGGCGAGACTCGGCGATCGATGGGACGGGCGACGCCCTCCTGCGGATCGACGTACCAGCCGGGGCTGCCTTCGAACCACGCACCCTGACCGGAGGTGAACTTGCGCGGGTCGCCGGGCCGCTGAAACGAGCTCTTCACCAGGATCTGCGTGCCGTCCTGGGACAGCTCGAGGTCGAAGCGGGCGCGCAGCGGCTCGTCGCCGAATCGCAGCTCCATCATCTGCGGCTCGAGGATGACCCGGCGGCCCTTCAGCAGCGGCAGGAGATCGCTCGCTTCTTCCCCGCGCACCTCGATACCAACGCGGCGCGGTCCTTCGTTCTCGAACCGCGCGAGCAGACGAATGGCCTCGCGGTCGGCCGTCGGCCACTGACCCTGCGCCAGGAGCAGCGCGCTCGGCAGGAGCGGCGTCCGGGCGTTCGGGTCCAGCAGGGTCACGGTGAGCGAGCCACCGGCACCCCCGCTGGAGGAGCCGCCATTGTGCGCCGCCCCGGCCGGACGCACCTGAAGACGGTACTCGAGCGTCTTGGGGACGGGGGGCATGGGCTCGGGCAGCCAGGCGTCGATGCCCGTCGGCACGACGCCGCTCGGGGTGAACCCCTGCCGCGCGGCCGGTGCGCCGTTGCCGTTGCCTGTCCGGGCCTGCTGCGCCAGCTTGAGGGCGCGGGCAGCGCGGCCTCGCCGACCTCGGCGTCCTCCCGTGCTCATTTCGGTGTCCGGAGAGGCGCTCGCGTAAGCGCCGCCGTTCGTGTTCCCGCCGCCCCCCCTGCTGCCGGAGTCGCTGGAGTAACCCGAGCTCTGGTGGACGCTCGTGTGGCTGGGCGGGGCCGGGGGAGGGGAATGAGACGGAGAATGGGGCGAGGAAAGCGGGCGGGGCGCGGGTCCCCGCACCTGATCACGCAAGGCGATGAGGAGGGCGGCCACGTGCTTGCAGTGACCGTTGATCTTGGGAAACGCGGGGCAAGTGCACTCGGAAGAAAAGCCATTGGGAGTTAGTTGGAGCTGGACCTTGTACGGCTCGGGTTCGGTGCCGCGGACGTGGCCCCGCGCCGCCGCCTCGTCCACGTGAATTCCGTCCACCGCGCGGCGACGTACGTAGTCGTAACCGCGCAAGAACGCGCGCGCGCCGAGGAGCCGGCGCAGGGCCCGGTCGTTGAGCGTCGCGATCGCATCCGAGAAGGGGGTCGACAAGCGCCTCGCCTTTGAAGCAGTTTGGTGCGCGTTTTTGGCGCCGCGTTTTTGGCTGCCAAGTCACATGAGGTGCCCGTCTGGATCCGGCCCATACACTAGACTGGGTGCCGGACGGGCTGTTCCGACCCGCCCGCCCGCCCAGGAAAATGCAATCAAGCTTGGGATGCGGAGGGGACTGAACGGAACGGCGACGGGAGGGAACGAATGAGGCTCGCGCGCTCGCGGAGGCCCCTCCCTCGCAAACGGGTAGCATTGGTCGTACCTGCAAGCAACGGTTAGCGGAGGGGGAGGGCGCTTTTCGCGCAAGGCGGCGTGCTTGCTGAGCTGGGCCAGGTTCGGTACTCCAGATCCGCCCATGAACCATAACCTCCCCTTCGGGTTCCTATTCGCCTTCGGGATCGCCTCGGCCGTCTCGACGGTGGGTTGCGGCAGCGCGCCGCCGCCCCCAGTCCATCACGCAGAGGTCTCCGAGCGCGTCTTCGAGGCCGTCGCGCCCTCGGTGGTCGCGATCTTGAACGACGATCGCGCCGACCGGGAGCAGGAGATCAAGGAGAGCGAGGCGTCGATGGGGGACGAGTCGCACGCGCCCAAGCACGTGATCGACCTCTCCCCCGGCAAGGAGCCCACGCCTCACGGCACGGGCTTCATGATCGACGGCGGGCTGATCGTGACCGCAGCGCACGTCGTCCTGAGGCCGGATAGGCTGAAGATCACGACCCGCAGCGGCCAGACGGTGGACGCCGAGCTCGTCCGCATCGACGAAGTGCGCGACGTCGCGATTCTCAGGCCGAAGACCCCGCTCGTCGGCGTCCCGCCCCTCGTGATCGACGATCGCGAGCCCCGCGTGGGCGAGCCGGTCTGGGCGATGGGACACACGGGGCGCGGCTTCTGGAAGCTCTCCTGGGGCATGTCCGCCGGGATTGCCTCGGGCACCGTCGAGATGTTCGGCGAGAAGCTCGTGCTCTACGACGCCGGAGTCTACCCGGGCTTCTCGGGCGGGCCGCTCGTGACGCTCGACGACACGGGCAAGCCGCGCGTCGTCGGCGTCAACCACGCGATCTTGTTCACCGGATCGATGGGGACCGGGCCCATCTCGAGCGCGGTCGCGTCGAGCGAGCTCCGCGAGGTCGTCGCAGGTCATCCGCACGCGGTGCAGGCGAAGCTCGCCGAGTACGCGAAGCAGGAGCGCGCCAAGGTGTACGCCGATCTGTTCATCACCGATCGGCTCATGGTCAACCGCGACGCGAACGATCAGCAGGTCGCCTACGTCATGGGCAACGCCCGTGAGCTCGAGTCGCACGGCACCGAGACGCGCGTGCCTTGCGTCGCCATGATCTTCGGCCTGCCGAAGGGCGAGGAGGAGATCCTCTTCGAGCTGCACGACCCGAGCGACGTCGTCGTCGCGACGGAGACCAAGTCGGTGAGGACGAACGAGCATCAGCGCGTCGCCTTTGCCAGCACGGCCATGACGTTCACGCCGAAGACGGGCGGCAAGTACTCGGTGGTCGCGAAGCGTCAGGGCAAGGAGCTCGGGCGCGGCGTCGTCACCCTCGACGTCCCGGACGACGACGACGATCTCGCCGATGATCACGACAGCGACTCGGTCGACGACGGACAGCCCGACGTCGACATCGTGGTGGCGTCCGCCGGCAACGACAACCCGCTCGTGCTGTCGGGTATCCGCGCAGGCTGGGCCGAGCGCAGCTACCCGCGGCGGGTCGACTTTGCATGGTTCGCGCGCGCAACCCGGGGCTGGAGCGGGATCAACGTGAGCATCGCCGCCTACGTCCTCGACCAGGAGGGCAACATAGTCGGGCGCTCCGACGGATGCTTCGAGCCGGAGCTTCGACCCGACCGCCCGTGGTCTTGCACGGGCTCGGGAAGCGCGGTGCAGCCGCCGTTGCCGCTCAAGGAAGGCGCCTACGACATCGTGTTTGCCATCAACGATCACCCCGTGGCCTGGTGGCCGATGGAGGCTGCCATCCGCAAGGACCGCGCCCCGGGGAGCGACGTCGAGCGCTGGATGAAGGAGATGCGCCGCATCCAAATCAAGCGCAAGCGCGCCGAGACCGCGCCGCCGCCGCCGAAGCCCGCCGCCGCCCCGAAGGCACCGAAGGCCAAGTGAACGCGCTCGGGACCGCTCGAACGGCGCGGGCTCTGCTCGCTCTCCTCCCCGTGGTCGGCGCCCTCGTGGGCTGCAACGTCGCGGTTGCCGGCGGGCTCGACGAGTCCGACGCCAACCGGATCGCCATCGCGCTCGACCGCGCGAACATCGAGGCGAGCAAGGAGGGAGACCCGAACGTCGAGGGCAAGTTCCGTGTCCTCACGCCCCGCGACGACGTGGGACGCGCGCTCGCCCTGATGCGCGACGAGGAGCTGCCTCGTCCGCGCAGCGCGGGCGTCCTCGACGCCATGGACAAAGGAGCGCTCGTGCCGAGCCAGGCGGCCGAGCATGCGCAGCTCGTCGTTGGCCTCGCGGGTGACCTGCAGCGCTCGCTCGAGGGGGTGGACGGCGTGCTCTCGGCGCGGGTGCACCTGAACGTGCCGTCTCCCGACCCCCTGCGCGACGCGCCGCTCCCGCGGACCACCGCGAGCGTCCTCCTCGAGCACCGCGGGTCGACACCGCCCCTGTCGAGCGACTCGGTCCAGCGCCTCGTCTCGGGCGGCGTGCCCGGGCTCGCGCCCGCCGATGTGGCCGTCGTCCTGGTCTCGCGGCCCGTTGCCGCCGCGACGACCGAGAGTCACCTCGCGTACGTGGGTCCCATCGCCGTCGCGCGCGGGTCGGCGCGTGCCCTCGAGATCGCCATGGGGGTCCTGCTCACGCTGGTGGCGGTGCTCGCCGGGCTCACGCTGTTCTTCTACGCCCGCTGGCGCCGAGCAACGGAAGAAGCGCCCGCGGCGCGCTAGGCTTCGGCAGAACCTCCGTGATCGAGCTCAGGCACGTCAGCAAGGCATTCACGCACACGCCGAGCGCGGGTGAGGCGTCCGGCGTCCGCCATGTCCTTCGCGCGATCGACCTCTGCGTGCCCTCTGGATGCCTGTACGGCCTCATCGGCCCGGGCGCCGCAGGCAAGAGCGTGCTCCTCAAGACGATCACGGGCCTTCTTCGCCCCGACACCGGCACCGTGCACGTGGCGGGACAGGACGTGACGACCCTCGCGGAGCTCGACCTCGCGCGCATGCGGCTGCGCTTCGGCATGCTCTTCCAGAACAACGCGCTCTTCGATCACCTGACGGTCTTCGAGAACATCGCCTTCCCGCTGCGCCGGCTCGAGGAGCTCGGCGAGGCCGAGATTGCCGCGCGCGTCGAGGAGCGGCTCGCGTGCGTGGCGTTGCCGGGATTCGGGTCACGCATGCCGGGCGGCCTGTCGGGTGGCCAGAAGAAGCGCGTGGGCGTCGCCCGCGCGACGGTCACGCGGGCCCCCATCGTCCTCTACGACGAGCCCGCCGCGGGCCTCGACCCTGTCACGTCGCAAAAGATCTTCGATCTGCTCCGCGCCGAGCAGGTCGCCGCCAAGGCCACCGTCATCATGGTCTCGAGCGACCTCGACCGCCTGCTCACGGTCACGGACCGGGTGGGAATGATGTTCAGGGGGGAGCTGATCTTCGACGGCACCACGGAGGAGGCACGGTCCAGCGCCGAGCCCCGCGTGAGGCAATTCGTCCACGGGCTCACGGACGGGCCGCTCTGAGCCTTCGAGCGAGCGATGCTGGACGTCCTCGAGCTTCTGGTCCCGTGGTTCGTCACGACGACCGCGATCTTCGCCCTCTTGCGCTGGGATGACGGGCGCATGTCGCCGGACGAGCTCGCGAGGGCGTGGCCGCAGACGAGCAAGGTGTGCGCGGTCATCGGCTTCAGCTTCCTCGCGGTCCCGATTCACTTCGCGCGCACGCGACCTAACCTTCGCGGGGTCGGGCTCGCGCTCCTCTGGACGGCTGCGATCCTCGCGCTCAACGTCGGGACTGCGGCGCTCATCGACTTGCTCGGCGGTGGCTGACGGCCGGCGTCTTGCTCCGCAACGCAGCGTGGCCGCTCCCTTCGTCGCGGAAGAGGTCGTCATGCGCCGCTCGCGCCGGGGCTGGGCGCGCTTGTTTGCGAGCGGGCTGCTCGCGATGGCCCTCGCGCCTGTGGCGGTCTACACGCTGGCGCGAACCTTCGGCGTTCCCGGCGTGGCCGAGCTGGCCGTCAGCTCCTGGGTCCTCTGCTGGCTCCTGGGCGCGCCGCTCGCCGCGCTCGCTTCCGTCCTGGCGTCGCTGCCCTTGTCGCGGGGCACGGGGCGCGTCGAGGCGAACGCCACCGAGCTCCGGTTCGAGGTCCCCGGCGCGCGGCCGCGCGTGGTCCCACGGGACGATATCGAGAGCATCCTCTCGCGTGACGGCTTCGAGTACGGCGTGGAGGTCGCGCTCTCCAACGGAGACGCTCTCGAGCTCGTCCTCTCGAGCGACGCGCAGGAGCGCGCCATCATCGACGCGCTGGGGTTCGGCACGCTCGAGCGGCGCGCGGTCGTCGCCCTCGGTGGGCCGCGGTCGGCGTTGCGGGTCGGGTGCGGTGGCCTGCTCCTCGCGGTCCTCACGACGATGTTCTCGGCGTGCGGACTGGCCCTGACCGACGTTCCGTACCACGTGGTCGGTGACAACATCGGCGACGTCATGGCGTTCGTCTTCGTGGCGGCGAGCCTCTTCTTCGTCGGCGTTCTCCGCCCGGGGCGCGTCATCGTCGGCGCGGACGGCCTCGTCCTCGAGCGGCGGTTTCGCAAGACGTTCATTCCCGTCGCCTGGCTCTTCGGAGCCGAGCTCTCGGAGCGCGGGGTCGTCGTGTCCATCAACCAGAACGGCGCCATCCGCCAGCTGGTCCTGACGTCCGAGCGCAACGGATCGCTCGTCAAGCGCATCGGCGACGCGATCCGCGCCAAGGAGGACCGGCCCCGCGTTCGCATGAGCGCCCTCCTCGCGCGTGGCGGGCGCTCGCTCGAGGCGTGGCGTGAGGGGCTCTTGGGCCTCGCCTCCGGCAGCGGCGGCTACCGGGGGGAAGCGGCGCCCCTGGATCTGCTCTGTCGTACCGCGTCGAGCGCCGCGCTCCCCGCAGAGCAGCGGCTCGGAGCAGCCATCGCCGTCGGCCTCGCCGGCGACCCGGAGTCCAAGCGGCAGCTTCGCATTGCCGTGGAGGGGATCGCCAACGAGAAGCTGCGGATCGCGATGAACGGCGCGCTCGAGGGGGATCTCGAGGAAGAGGCCCTCCAGGATGCTCTCGGACCTTCGAGCAGGGCGAGGGAGTGAGCCCCGGGCGGCGCTGGACCCCCAGTGGAACCGCCGGGGGTCGGCGTGCGTAGATCTCGCAGCTGACGTTCCTTCCCCTGCCTAGAGGAGCTAATCGTGCCCCGTTACGCGCTGCGCCCCATCGCCGACACCGACCTCCCGTGCGAGCCCGTCGCGCCGGTGGCCCGTCTCGCGCTCCGGGTCGTTCGCAGCGACTCCGCCCTTCTCCCCGCGGCAGAGGTCACCCGCTGCGAGGGCCGGCGAGTCGCCGCGCCGGCGGTGGTCGTCCCTGACCTCGCTCAGAGCGGGATCTTCGACTCCGCACCCCGTGCGCTCGAGCCCACGCTGATGGATGCGCGGCTGGCCGTCGACCTCGCGCACGTGGAGCGTGCCCTCGGCGAGGCGTACGACCCGTCGATGGCAACGAGCGCGATGCGGGTGCGCGTCCAGGAGATGTGCGAGGTCGCGGACGCTCTCGAGCGCATCCACGTGCTCTCTCTCGATGACGGGCTCTCGGCCCTCTTCGCGCACCACACGGCGCTGTCGCGGTACCTCCGCGGCCTCAAGCGGTGGTGTGGCAGCTTCGCCGCGGTCTGCCACCAGCTGGTGGAGGACGTGCGCGTTGGGCCGGCCGACTGGAGCACGCTTCGCCGTCGCGTTGCGACGGCGGCGGCGAGCCACCGTCCGGACCTGGTCGTGGCGGCGGCGGAGGAGCTCGCCGTGCTGCGTGACTCGCGCCCCGACCTCCGGGCCCGGACCGATCGCCTGGCCGCCGAGGTGGAGGAGCTCTTCTCCGCGGCGGACTGGCTGGAGGAGAGCACCCGCCGCTACATCGGCGACGGCTCGTAATCATCCGGAGAGACCACGGCTTCCCCGTCCTTCCGTCGCCTGGTAGGTCTCCAGGCTCCGTGAGCACCCGATCCCCCGAGCGCCTGCTGGCGAGCGAAACGCGTGGCGCCGCCGCCCTCGCCCTGCCGGCTGCGCTCGGCGCGGGCTTCTTGGACCTCGCGGAGGTGGTCGGCGGGATGGGCGTCCTCCTCGGTCGCATCCTCGCGCGCTCGTTTCCGCCGCGTCTCGACGGGCTGGAGCTGAAACGCAACCTCTACAAGATGGCCTTCAAGTCGCTCCCCATCGTCGTCGTCACGGCGCTCTTCACGGGGGCCATCATGGTCATCCAGGCGACGCCCATCGTCCATCGCCTCGGGGCCGAAGGGCTCGTCGGGTGGGCGGCAGGCTTCGGCACGCTCCGCGAGATCGGGCCCTTGCTCACGGCGCTCATGATCTCGGGACGGGTCGGAGCGAACAACACCGCCGAGCTCGGCACGATGGTGGTGACGGAGCAGCTCGACGCGCTGCGCGTCCTCGCGATCGATCCGATCTCCTTCCTCGTCCTCCCGCGCTTCCTCGGGATCGTCCTCACGCTCTTCATGATGACGCTGTTCGCCGACATGCTGGCGCTCTTCGGTGCCGCGTTCGCGAGCCAGGCGTTGGTCCACGTGACTCCGATGAGCTTCTACCGCGGGATCACCTCCGGCTTGCTCGGCTTCGGGGACGTCGCCAACGGTCTCATCAAGAGCGTGGTCTTCGGGCTCGTCATCGGCCTCGCGAGCTGCCACTTCGGGCTGGCGACGAAGGGTGGGGCCCCCGGGGTCGGCCGCTCGGTCAACGCGACCGTCGTGGCGAGCGCCGCGGGCATCTTCGTGCTCGACTACCTCGTGAGCTTCCTCCTTGGCTAGCCAGGCGGACGAGGTGGCGGCGCTGCCGCGGGGCATCGTTGCCTCCCTGGGCGCGGGTGCGCTGGACCTCCTCGCGGCCGGACGCGAGCTCTACTCCGTGTTCGTCCGCACGCTCTACTACGCGGTGCGTGGCAAGCGAGAGAAGGGCGCGCTCGTCCGGCAGATGTACGAGATAGGAAACAAGAGCGCATTCTTCCTGACCATCACGATGGGCTTCATCGGGATGATCCTCGTCTACCAGGCCGGCCTCCAGACCAAGCGAATCGTCCCCGACTTCAGCATGGTAGGTGCCACGTACATCGAGCTGCTCATCCGCGACCTGGCGGCGTCGATAGGCTCGCTCATGCTCGCCACGCGCGTGGGGGCCGGCATCGCGGCCGAGATCGGCTCGATGGTGGTGACCGAGCAGGTCGACGCGCTGCGCATGTGCGCCGCCGATCCGATCGAGTTTCTGGTGGTCCCGCGCTTCCTGGCGAGCGTCGTGATGACGACCGTCCTCATCATCTGGGCCGCGTTCATCGCGACCATCGCCGGTGGCGCGATGGCTCATTTCGCGTTCGACGTCTCGTACAGGACCTTCTTCAATCTCTCGCTCGTCGACACAGGGGACGTGATCACGGGCTTCACCAAGTGCGTGGCATACGGCGCCGCCATCCCGGTGGTCTCGAGCTACTGCGGGCTCTCGACGTTCGGCGGCTCGGAGGGGGTCGGCTGGGCGACGACGCGGGCCGTCGTCAACTCGTCGCTCGCCATCATCGTGCTCAACTTCTTCATCTCGGGCGCGGCCTTCGTCGTCTTCCCGAAGTGACGCCTCACCCGTGACCTTTGGGGGCCCGGGCCATGAGGGCAGTTGTTTCAGAACTCCATCGGCCCCGCGGCGCGCCCGTGGATGAACTGCTGGACGATGGCGTCCTTGGACTCGCGAAACTCCGCGCGGCTGCCGAGCATCCGGACGTGGCCTTTGTAGAGCATCACGATCCGGTCCGCGATCGAGAAGATGCTGACGAGGTCGTGGCTCACGACGATGGAGGTCACCCCCAGGCGGTCCGACAGCTCGCGGATAAGCTTGTCGACACGCCGCGCGCTCACCGGGTCCAGCGACGTGGTCGGCTCGTCGAAGAGGACGTACGAGGGGTCGAGCGTCAGAGCGCGCGCGATGGCCACCCGCTTTCGCATCCCGTCGCCCAGCGCGGGCGGGTACGTCTCCGCGAACTCCCCCATCTGCACCATCTCGAGCCGGCGACGAGCCTCGACGAGCGCGTCCTTCATCTTCAAGGCCTTGTGCTTGCGGAGCGGCAGCGCGACGTTCTCGGCGCAGGTCATCGAGTCGAAGAGCGTGGAGTGCTGAAAGACCATCGCGCACTTCATGCGCACCGGGAACATCTGCGCCTCGTCCTTCCGCGAGATCTCCTCCCCATCCAGCCAGATCTCTCCCTTGTCGGGCGAGAGGAGGCCCACGAGCTGCTTGATGAGCACGCTCTTGCCCACGCCCGACGCGCCGATGATGAAGAACACCTCCCCCGTCTTCACGTCGAAGCTGACATCGTCGAGGACCGGCTTGGGCCCGAACGACTTTGCGATGTTCTTGAAGGAGATCACGGGACGGGCTCGGAGGAGGATCGTCGGCCGCGACGGGGGCGGGTGGAGCTCGAGCCGTTCAACCCGGCGTGCAATAACCCGAGCCTGCCCCGCCGCAGCTGCTGAAGCAGGTGTAGCTGCCGTTGCCGATGCTGCCGCAGTCCGCGTCGCTATAGCAGGTCTGCTGGCACTCGAGGCCGAGGGCCACGCATCCGCCGTCGGACTGCCCGTAGGAGGTCACGCACTGTAGCCCGGCGGTGCAGCTCGTCGTGCTCGTGCACTTCGCGCCGATGCCCGTGTTGTTCGACGAGCCGCACGCGGCAACGGCCACGAGGGCGAGCATCAAGAGCGAGGCCGAGTACCTGGGCATCCCACCACCACCTGTAGAGCGAGGAAGCGCGGTGAACCTGTCACGAAGGAGAGCGCTCCTCAAGGCCGGTCGGACGAGAAGCCTTCCGGGATCGCGCTCTCCCACCAATCGACCTCGGACAGTGATCGTTTCTGCTTGCGCTTCCTACATAGGCTACGCAATCGTCCGCCTCGGACTGCGATCCGTTGTCACTGGAAAGGTGCCGCCATGAAGGGCTTATCGCTTCGCTTCGAGTACGTCTTCTCCGCCGTTCTGCTGGTGGCACTCTCGCTCGGTCTCGGTGGCTGCAACGGCAAGGTCAGCACGATCGGCGGCGGGGACGGCGGAGGCGGTGGGGACGGTGGGGTGACGGGCGACGGTGCTCCGACGGGTCCGGATGCGTCGGGCCCTGACGGCGGAACGCCGCCCACCGACGCGACCGTCGGAGACAGCGTGGTGACGACGGACACCGGCGCATGTACGACCGGCACGACGTGCAACGGCGCGTGCGTCGACACCACGTCGGACCCCGCCAACTGCGGGGGCTGCAGCGTCCTTTGCACGGGCGGCACGGTGTGCTCCCAGAGCAAGTGCGCGGCGACGTGCGCGGCGGGTCTCACCGACTGCGGCGGCGCCTGCGTGGATCTGGCGTCGACCGCGGGACACTGCGGCGCGTGCGCTACCGCGTGCGCCGGCAACGAGCAGTGTACGAGCAGCGTGTGCGGCTGCCCCGCGGGCGAGTCCGTGTGCAGCTCCACCTGCGTCGACGAGCAGACCGATCCGAGCAACTGCGGCGCCTGCGGCAAGGCGTGCAGCGCGAATCAGGTTTGCTCGGCCGGCACCTGCCAGACGAGCTGCTCGGGCGGCCTGACGAACTGCTCCAACGCCTGCGTCGACGAGAAGACCGACGACAACAACTGTGGCGCCTGCGGCACGGCCTGCACGGGTGGCGCCACGTGCTCCGCGGGAGCCTGCACGTGCCCGTCCGGGGGCACGTACTGCGGGGGCGCCTGCGTCGACACCGCGTCGAGCCCGGGCAACTGCGGCGGGTGCGGCAAGGCGTGCGGCGCCGGGCAGACGTGCACCGGTGGGACCTGCGCGTGCCCGTCGGGAACGACGACGTGCAACGGCGCCTGCGTCGACGAGCAGGCCGACAACGGCAACTGTGGCGGCTGCGGCACCCGGTGCGCCACCGGCACGACCTGCCAGGCGGGCGCCTGCAAGTGCTTCAACGACGGGCAGCTCTGCGACAACGTGTGCACGAACACCCAGAGCGACGCGACGAACTGCGGGGCGTGCGGAAAGACCTGCGCGACCGGTCAGGTCTGCTCGTCGGGCGTGTGTACAACGAGCTGCGCCACGGGGCAGACCAACTGCACGGGCGACTGCACCGACCTGCAGACCGACCCCTCGAACTGCGGGACGTGCAACCTCGTCTGCGGGACGGGCGCCAACTGCATCGCAGGCGCCTGCGCGTGCGGCGGCGGTCTGGCCACCTGCAACAACCTCTGCAGCGACACGAGCACCGACCCCAACAACTGCGGCGCGTGCGGTAACCGGTGCGGCCGCGGTAGCAGCTGCATGAGCGGCAGCTGCGTCATGGGATGCAGCACGGGCGAGACCGCGTGCACGGGGATGGGCGGCATGCAGAACTGCGTCGACCTCCAGACGAGCGCCGCGAACTGCGGGGCCTGCGGCACGGCGTGCCCCGCGGGCGGAACGTGCACCAACGGCGCCTGCGCGTGCCCGGCGGGCGACACCGAGTGCATGGGCGGCGGCGGCGGTGGCTTCGGTGGCGGTGGCGGCTCCGTCTGCGACGACCTGCAGACGAGCACGCGAAACTGCGGCACGTGCGGCAATGCGTGCACCGCGGGGCAGGTGTGCAACTCGGGTACCTGCTCGGCGGGATGCTCCGAGGGGCTCGCGCTCTGCCCCGCGGCAGGGGGCGGGCCTGGCGGTGGCGCGGGCGCCGGCACGTGCGTCGATCTGACGAGCGACAAGACCAACTGCGGTCTGTGCGGCACGGTCTGCGGCGCCGACGAGGTCTGCACCAGCAGCGTGTGCACGTGCGCCTCCGGCTACATGAACTGCAGCGGAAGCTGCGTCGACATCACCACCAACGCGAAGAACTGCGGAGCGTGCGGCACGAGCTGCGAGAGCGGGCAGACGTGCGTGGCCAGCAAGTGCCAATAAGAGCTAGTCTCGACGCCGCATGGCGAGCGAGCGATCAATCGAGGTCAAGGTAGGCGTTCTCATCCTCGTGTCGGTCGGGATCCTGGCCGCGTTCATCCTGCTGATGGGCGGCCTCAGCTTTCAGGCGACCTACACGCTCTACGTCGACTTCGACAACCCGGGGGGCCTCCAGGCCGGGGCCCCCGTGCGGATCGCAGGGGTCAAGGTCGGCAAGGTCGACCAGCTCGAGTTCCGCGGGGGCGCCATCGATCCGCAGACGCAGCGGCGCGTCCTCGTCCGCGCCAAGCTCTCCATCGAGGAGAAGGTGAAGGACGCCGTCCGCGAGGACGCCGTCTTCTACGTCACGACGCAGGGCGTCCTCGGCGAGCAGTTTCTTTCGATCGATCCCGGGTCGCCGGGCAAGCCTGCCCTGCATGATGGCGCCGTCGCCAAGGGGATCGATCCGCCGCGCATCGATCTCTTCCTCGCCAAGGCCTACGAGCTGCTCGACACCACCGTGAGCGGCATCCAGAACAACCGCGAGCTCATCAGCGACATCGCGGTCAACACGTCCGGCCTCCTGAAGAACTTGAACGGCGTGCTGGTCGACAACCGCGAGCGCATCAACCGCACGGTCATCAACGTCGAGCAGCTCTCGACCGAGGCCAAGCAGCTCACCGCCGAGGCGCGCACCCAGTACGTCAACAACCCGAAGATCCAGCGCGCCATCGACAACATCGACCGGCTCACCGGCGACCTCCAGCACGATACTGGCCCGCTCCTCAAGGACGCTCGGGAGGCGGCGGCGAACCTCAACCGCGTGTCGGCGACGCTCGGGTCACCCGAGCAACAGGCGAAGCTCTCCAAGGCCATCGAGGACATCACCCAGCTCGCCGGTCGCGCGAACGCGACGGTGGCCGACGCTCAGTCCATCGTCGCGCACATCAAGAAGGGCGAGGGGACCGTCGGCGCCCTCGTGATGGACGAAGAGGTCTACGACGACGTCCAGCAGATGGTGCGGGATCTCAAGCACAACCCCTGGAAGTTTCTCTGGAAGCAGTGACCCGCAGGGGTCGACCGCGTCTTACGTGAGCGGGGCGGCCGCGGCGACCTTGCCGCGACGCACGACGAGCCGCGGGATGGGCGTCCCGAGGGGAGTGAGCTTCGGGGTGCGCTCGCGGCCGGCGAACGTGACGCGCAAGCCGCCCTGTCGTGTCAACCCGTAGCCCACGGCGGCGCGCTCTCCGCGTCCATGCAGGAGGCGCACGAGTACCTTCAGCTCGCTCCAGTCGTCCTCCTCCGCGTGGGCGTCGACGTGAACCGGCGCGATGCCGAGGCAAGGAAAGAGCTCGGCGCCCTCGTCGGGGGCTGTGCTCGCCGGCTCGCCCGGAAAGCGCACCCAGTCTCGTGCAAGCATGAGCGACCCCGCGCTGATGCCGAACATCGGCTTGCCCGCGCGCGCGAGCTTCTGCAGCGGCTTGACCATGTCGCGCTCGTGCAAGACGCGCATTCCGGCCTCGACGTCTCCTCCGGACACGAACACGAGGTCGCACCCCTCGACGAGCTTGCGTGCGTCCGCCGCCGAGGCCCTCGGCGACGCGAGCTTGGCGAGGTGCATCTTGGCTCCGCACGGTGCGAGGCCGTCGCGGATCATGCGGAAGAAGCCCCCGTCGTCTGCGCTCGCCGCGCCCACGTAGGCTACGACGGGCCGGGTCAGGCCGAGCTCTGCCAGCGCGGTCTTGAGGTGTCCGCGAAGCGCCCGGATCGTGCCGGGTCCACCACCGATGAGGTAGAGCATTTCGCCGTCCGGTTACTTCTTCCTGGTGGTCGGGGCGGGGGTGGGTTTCGCCGGGGCCTTGGCCGTAGGCGCCACCTGTGCGGGTGCGACGGGCTTGGCTCCGGCGAGAGCCTTTGCCGTCGCGATGTCGTTGTCGACGCTGCTGGGCGGGGGAGCCTTCTTGGGCGGAGGCGCCACGCCCTTGCAAGCTGCGATGGCCGCGTCGTCGCACGCGTCGAAGCCGGCCTCGTCCTTCGCCCCCATCTGGCAGGTCACGTACGACTTGCGGATGTCGAGCGAGCAGCCGTGCTCGGCGAGCTGCATGCAGCTCTTCGCCCGTTGAAGCGCGACCCGCGTTCCTCCCGACGAGTGCTGGTCGACGGTGATGCTCTGCGGGTTGTCCCCGAACCAGGTGTCCACCTTGTCGAAGGAGTAAAATTCCTTGAGGGCCTGCGGTCCCTGCTTCACCCCGTCGACGCTGGCCGAGCCGTACGCGTCGGCGATGAGCCAGTAGCAGCCGACGTTGCCGGGGCTGTAGAGGTGCGCGTCGTTCATGGTCACCTTCGCGTCCACGGTGCCCGTGGGCGACGACGCGCCGACCTTGGAGTACCCGAAGGTGTGAGCCCCGTGGGCCACCTCGATGGTCGGAGGCACGGCTCCCGAGGCGTTGGAGGGGACGACGATGGACTGCTTGCCGTCGACCCAGATCTGCAGCGCGTCGGCGCCGGGATTGTCGATGTAGACGCTGGGGTGCGCGGCCATCCACAGGAAGATGGCGCCCGCCGGGCCGACGATGAGACCCGTCAGTAGGGCTCCTACTCCGAAGCCGGTCCCACGCTTGTTGGGACGCGCCTGGACGCCGTTGGCGCGGGCGAACTCCTCACCCCAGGCAGGGTTGGTGCAGTGGAGCGTCGACGAATCGTTGTTGAAGTTCACGAGCGTGACCGCGTCCCCGGCGGTCGTCGCAGGCAAGGGGGGGCGCTTCGGGGCGAGGGCGGTCATCGCCGCGATGCCGAAGCCGAGCGTGACGACGACGGCGAGCCCCACGACCACGACCAGAGGGATCGCGCCGATGACGAGCGGCAGGAGCGCAAACACCGAGGCGATGCCGAAGGCGACGAGGGCGAAGAGAATGCCCTTCTGTCCGAACGCCTTGGCTCGCGTAGCGCATGCGTTGCAGTAGGGCACCTGGAAGGTGCGCGTGACACGGCGGTTGCCGTAGCTCTTCATCTTCGAGGTGGCGCGCGTCGTCTGTTGAGCAGCCCCGCAGCTCGCGCACGTGGCGGGCGTGCGGAAGCTCAGGCTCTGGAGGACGACGTCACAGCCTTGACCGTTGTGCACGGCTCCGCCGCCGGGCGCCGCGTTCGAGGTCTGGGGGACGGCCTGCGCTCCAGGCTGGACGGGGACTCCAGGGTAGATGGGAGGTGATCCGTAGGCGGGCGGCGGCGCGGCCGCCGGTGCGCCGTATCCTCCGGGGGGCGGCGCGCCGTAGCCGCCCGCAGGCGGTGCGCCGTATCCTCCGGGAGGCGGCCCGCCAGCCGGCGGCGCGCCAGCGGGCTGTGCGCCATAGTTGCCGGCCTGCGGAGGGGGAGGGCCGTAGCCGCCCTGCGGGTTGCCCTGGGGAGCGTAGCCTTGCCCTGGTTGCTGCTGCTGGCCCGCGTATCCCTGCGGAGGAGGGTAGCCCTGGCCCGGTTGCTGACCCGGCGGGCCGTAACCTCCGGGCGGCCCGTAGCCACCTTGGCCAGGCTGCTGGCCCTGCGGAGGGTAACCTTGCGGAGCGTAGCCCTGACCGGGCTGGCCGGGCTGTTGAGGGTAGCCCTGCGGCGGGCCGTATCCTCCCTGCGGCGCCTGCGGCGTGCCCGGAGGCGGGACAGCTCCAGGCGGATAGGGCGGTCTACGAGGGTTGCCTTCGTCCATAGGGCTCCTTGGCCGGCTCGCGGCACGAGCCGTGATGGTGCGGCCATCGGGGCTCGGCTGTCGAGTGTCGTCGGAGGCGTTTCACGCGACCGCTGGCGCCGGCATGCGCAGTGCTCCTACCAGCCTGCGGACGAACCTAGGAGGGACCAATGCGCCACGCCAAGACATCGATCGGGTTTGCCTCGCTCGCGCTCGGAGTCGTGACATGGGGCGGTCTTGGCTCGACTGCGCAAGCGCAGGAGGAGCCGTACCTGAAGCAGCCCCTGGCCGCGCCGACCAACGCCTTCGAGCTCCAGCTCAGCACTGGCTACACCCAGGGCTTCGGCCACATCGTCCCCGACACAGCCATCAACAACGTTGCCGGAGCGGGCTGGGGCTTCACGGGAGACGTGGCCTACCGCTTCAACCCCTACGCCTCGCTCGATCTGGAAGGGCAGTACCAGGTATTCGTCGCCGAGAACGCCAATAGCTCGCAGGGGGTCGACGTCAACGTCGGCGCGACCTTTCACGGGATGCCCAACCGGCGCGCGGATCCGTGGTTGCGCGTAGCGACGGGCTGGCGCTGGATCTGGCAAGGATCCACCACGGCCCCCATCGGCGCCAACGTCCCGCCGTTCACCTCCGCCTCGTACACGGGCTGGGACGTCGTAAACCTCCGGATCGGTCTGGACATCCGCACCTCGGACAACATCTCCTGGGCGCCGGTCGTCGGGGCCGACCTTCAGAGCTTCTTCTGGGAAGGCACCGCCACGCTGCCGCGAGGGCAGTTCGGGACATTCGTCTACGCCGGGGTCCAGGGCCGTTTCGACATCGGACCTTCGGCCCCGGCGAGCGTCGCGCTCGCCCGTGCAGTCGGGCAATGAAGCATCGAGCCGCCGCGGCGACTCAGTCGCTCGGCGGCGCGTCCGCTGCCGTGCTGGTGTCGGCAGGGGTGCCCGTGTCCTGGGGAGCGGTACCGGTGTCCTGAGGAGCCGTGCCTGTATCCTGAGGAGCGGTTCCGGTGTCCTGGGGAGCGGTTCCGGTGTCCTGGGGAGCGGTTCCGGTGTCCTGGGGAGCGGTGCCGCTGTCCTGGGGAGCGGTGCCGCTGTCCTGGGGAGCGGTGCCGCTGTCCTGAGGGCCGGCGCCGCTGTCTTGGGGGGCGCCGCTATCCTGCGGTGGCCCGCCGCTGTCGACCGGGTTGCCGGTGTCCGGCCCTCCGTCGGTCGTCGCGGTGGCGTCCGAGGTGAGCGCCGCATCGTCTCCCGTCCCGGTGTCTCCTTCGAGCTTCTGCACGCACGTGAGGTCCGAGCTACAGATGCTCTGGCCGTGGTTGCACGACGGCGGCAGGCAGACGAGGCCCTCCGCACAATCGGTGGCCTGCGCACACTGCTGGCCCTGTGTACCAAGGGAAGGAGGCGAGCTGCACCCGCCGACGAGGCGGCCGAGCCCCGACAAGACGAGCACCGGCGCGGTTAGCCAGGCAAGGCGAGACCACACGCCTCGACGCTACGATGGCGACGGTCGTTAGTCGAGCTTGAGGAGGACGTCGCCCTCGGAGACCGCTTGCCCTTCGGCGCACGCGATGCTCGTCACCTTGCCCGCGGAAGGAGCCTCGACCGGCATCTCCATCTTCATCGACTCGAGGATGACGCAGGTCTGCCCCTCGGTCACCGAGTCACCCACCTTCACTTCGATTTTCCAGACGGTGCCGGTGATGTGCGCGGTGACGTTCGTTGCCATGAATGGTGCCTCGTGGTGGCTGGTGGCTGGTCGTTGCCGAGGCAAACCTACCACCGTCCAAGCTTGCGGAACCAGGTGTGTCGAACTCGAGGGCAGCCGGCAGCATTGGCCGACGGCGGGCGTGCATTTCCGCCCCGCCGTTCGACGCCCGGGTAGCCTCCGCAACGAGGGGCTCTGCCGGACGCTGGCGGGTTTGCGAACGGGCCCGGAAGTCTGTAACTTTCTATGGCTATCGAGCCCGGCGCACACTAGGAAGAAATCCTCATGGCGGAACAGAAAGAGAGCTCGGTCCTATTCTCCCTCAAGGAGCTGATGAACCTCGAGGAGGACCGCATCAAGCAGGAGGAGCAGGAGAAGCGTCGCAAGGAGGACTCCGCGACGCAGGCCCGCATGGACGCCGAGCGCCGCGCTCGCGAAGAGGAAGAGGCGCGAGTCCGCGCTGACGAGAATCGACGTCGCGCCGAGGAGCAGCGTGTCCGTGAGGACGCCGCCCGGGTCGAGGCGATCCGTCAGGCCGAGATCGAGAAGGCCCGCCTCGAGGCCGAGAACGCCGCCCGGCTCGAGCAGCTCCGCCACCAGCAGGAGCACGAGCGTCACATCACGGCGCTGACGCAGGACAAGAGCAAGAAAAAGCTCACGGTCATGGTGTACGGCGGCGCGGCGGTGCTCGTTCTCGCGCTCGGAGGTTTCGGCTTCTACATCAAGCACTCGATGGACGAGAGCGCGGCCACCGAGGCGCGCCACCAGCAGGAGCTGCTGGAGGCGAAGGCCATGACCGACAAGCTGAACGCACAGCTCTCGCAGCAGAACGACAACATCGCGTCGCTCAAGGCCGAAGCGGAAGGTGCCAAGGACGAAGCCTCGCGCCTCGCCGCGCAGAAGAAGCTCGAGGACGCGCAGAAGCAGGCCGAGGCGACGAAGCACGCCATCGGCGTGGCCGCTGCCCGGACCGGTGGCGGCGGCGCACCTGCAGCCCGGCCCACGGCGAAGGCCAACTGCAATTGCGCCCCGGGCGATCCGCTCTGCAACTGCATCCCCTAAGACGTTGCGCCTTCCCGAGTCTCGCATCGTCTTCGCGCTCGACGTTCCCACGTTGGACGACGCGCGTCGTGCGGCGATGGCCGTGCGCGACGCCGTGGGTATGCTCAAGGTGGGGCTCGAGCTCTTCGTCAGCGAGGGTCCGTCGGCGCTCGCTGTTGGACGGGAAACCGGTCTTCCGGTCTTCCTCGATCTGAAGCTGTGCGACATCCCGGAGACGGTGGATCGGGCGGTGGCCCGAGCGTCCACGCTGGGCGCTCGCATCCTCACCGTACACGCCGGTGGCGGGCCCGCGATGCTGGCGCGCGCGGTCCAGCGTGCGGAACAAGAGCGGGCTGGGCTCGTCATCGCGGCGGTGACGGTTCTCACGTCGCTCGACGCGGGTGACCTCGCGGCCATGGGCCTCGAGCGCGACGTGCCGAAGCACGCGCAGAGGCTGGCGCGCCTCGCCTACGACCAAGGCGTGCGCGCGTTCGTTTGCTCACCACACGAGGTCTCCTCCATGCGGTCTCTGCTGGGTGCCGACGTCACGCTCATCACGCCGGGTGTGCGCGCGAGCAGAGAAGCAGGGGCCGACGATCAGAAGCGCGTGGCCACGGCCGCCCGCGCCATCGCCGACGGCGCAGACTGGCTCGTGGTCGGGCGCCCCATCCGGGATGCCGTAGACCCCCTGGCCGCCGCGCACGCGTTCGCACGCGAAGCCGACGAGGCACGCGCGTCGCGTGGGCGCTCGTCGTGAGGATCGTGTGCGGCCTCCAGCCGGTGCGCGAGGCGATCCGTGCTCACGCCGCGTCGCTCGATCGCGTGCTCGTGGAGGCAGCCAAGGACGCGCCCCAGCTCGAGGCGCTCGCGCGCTACGCGACCGATCAGGGGGCGAAGGTCGAGCGGGTGACGCGGGGGGACCTCGATCGACTCTCCAAGGGAGCTCGCCACCAGGGCGCCCTCGCCCTCGCACCGGAGCTGCGCCTCCAGGAGCTGGCGGACCTGACGCTCGACGAGAAGTCGCTCATCGTCGTCCTCGACGAGCTGCAGGACCCCCAGAACTTCGGCGCGATCATCCGCTCGGCCGTCGCCATGGGGGCGACGGCGATCGTGTGGCCCGAGCACCGCTCCGCGCCGCTCACGCCGGCGACGTTCCGCGCGTCTGCGGGCGCCGTCGAGCATGCCACTCTCTGCCGCGTCGGCGCGCTGTCCAGCGCGCTCGCCACGCTGAGCGCTGCCGGGCTCACGATCGTCGGTCTTGACATGGGCGCCGACAAGACGCTCGACCAGATCGATCTGTCCGGCCCCGTGGCCCTGGTCGTCGGCGCCGAGGGCAAGGGCCTCCGCAAGCCAATCAAGGCCTCCTGCACGACCCTCGCCCGCCTGCCCATGGCCGGCCCCCTCGGGTCCCTCAACGCCTCCGTCGCCACCGCCATCGGCTTGTACGAGACTCTCCGCCAGCGCGCGTAGAGGGAGAGACGAGTTTGAACAGGAAGAGCGGAAGGGCGGAAGACGAGACTCGGTTGTGACTCTCCTTCCGATCTTCCGATCTTCCTGTTCAATCCGCTGAACCGCGATGCCACAACGTCCGTTTCCCACGCGGCTCTATCTGTTCGCGCTCGCGGGGTGGACGTTCGATTTTTATGACCTCGTGCTCCTGGGGTTCTTGCGAGAGCCGATCGGCAAGGAGCTTCACCTCTCGCCGGGCGGGGAGGCGTGGCTACTCGGGATTGCGCTCGGGACGTCGGGCCTGGGAGGGCTCGTCAGCGGCATCATCGCGGATCGCGTCGGCAAGCGAAGCATCCTCGCGTGGACCATTCTCCTCTACTCCGCCGGGACACTGCTAACGGGGCTCGCCAGCTCGGCCTTCATGCTTCTGGCCGCGCGGGCGATCGTCGGCCTCGGCGTGGGAGGCGAGTGGGCCATCGGTCACGGCATGCTCGCGGAGGCGGTGGCGCCGGAGCATCGCGGTAAGGCGTCCGCTGCACTGCAGGCCGGTGAGCCGCTCGGCGTGGCGCTCGCGGCGGTGGCGGGATACCTCGTCCTGCCGCTCGTCGGGTGGCGCGCCGTGATGATCGGATCGAGCGTGACGGCTCTCATCGCCCTGGCCGTGCGGCGCTCGGCTCACCTCCCGGCGGAGCCCACGGCCGCACACGCGACGCTCCCGGCGACGCTGCGCATGGTGCGCAGGGCCCGCGTCGGACGGCTGCTCGTATGCGCGTGGGTGCTCGGCGTCTTCAAGCTGGGCACCTACTGGAGCTGCTACACGTGGCTGCCTAGCTTCCTCAAGAACGAGATGCACCAGCCCATCGGGCGCTCGTTCGCGTGGATGCTGTCCGCGCAGGCAGGTCAGCTCGTCGGCATGGTGACCTTTGGCATCGTCGCCGACCGAGTCGGACGTCGCTACGCGTTCTCGTTCTACTCCCTGCTGACGGCCTCGGCGGTGGCTTCGCTCGCGTTCGCGTGGGCGTGGCTGTCGGACCACCCGTTCGCCTTCTGGAGCACGATGGTCGCGCTCGGCGTCGGCTCCGGGTGCACCGCAGGCTTCGGAGCGCTGCTCGCTGAGCTCTTCCCGACGGAGGTGCGGAGCGCCGCCATGGGAGCCACCTACAACCTCGCGCGCACCGCGCAGCTCGGCGCGCCGGTGCTCGTTCGTTACGGCGTCCTGGCGTACGGGCTCGCAGGCGGGCTCGGCGTGCCGCTGGGCTTCGCGCTTGCGACGGCCTGCTGGGTGTGGGTGCTCCCCGAGACGCGCGGCATCGTGCTGCCGTCCCTGGCCACCGCCTCGAAATAGGCGAGGAGGAAGCAGGCCTGCTCGATGGCGTCGCGGCGCGTCGAGACGGCGCGCGCGGCGTCCCGGGCTTCGCCGCGGAGGTCGAGCAGGTCGAGGAGTTGTCCCTCCTCGTCTTCGTACGCGCGCGCCTCGACGGGATCGAGCGGGCCGGTCGTCACCAGCGGCGAGCCGCGCTTCGCGGAGACCCTGCGTCGCGAGGCCATCTTCACCTTCATCTTGAGGGCGGCGAAGAGAAAGATGGCGGAGCCGTTCATGTCGGCCGCGACGTGGAAGATCTCGCGGACGAGCTCATCGTCGAAGCGGGCCATGAACGGCGCCCAGCCCGGCAACCGCATGGCCCTGTCGAGCGTACGGAAGAAGCCCTTCTGGCCCTCGTGGTGCGCGGGGTCCACGAACTTCTCGAGGTGGCAGAGGTCGTGTGTGGCGAAGGCGAGCCCGTCCTCGTGCGGAGCGGTAGGCGCGCCTTCTGGTAACAGCGACACGCATCGCTCGCCCTGCGCTTGCCACGCGAGCACCTCGCCGGGATCCGGGACCTCGAAGAGCAGGTGCACGTGCCTCCGCCCGCCCGCCCATGCGACGAGCGCCCGGCCGACCGAGCCATCCAGGCGAGCGAGCCTGTACCCGGCGAAGAGGCCGACGATCGCCGAGCCCGACGCGTCGGCGAGGGGTGGTTGCAACGCGCCCTGGAGCCACCGGCTTCCGCGCGCCTTGCGCACGCGCTCGGCCACGTAGCCACACGCGAGCTCGGCGTCTCCGAGCCGGCCTTCCCGGTGCGCGCGGAGCAGCTCGTCATAAGGAGGGACTTGCATCACGGGGCGCCAGCAGATGCTATCCATTCCGCGGATGGCGACCAGCCGGAAACCTCCGGACGATGCACCCCCGTCGGAGCCGAGGCCCGTGAGGCCACGGCCTGCCCGGGGCCGACTGCAGTCGACCCAGACGCTTTCGCCCGCGCGAAACTTCACCCTCACCCTCGATGACCGTGTGCGAGCCCTCGCGGGGCCGCCCGCGTACATGGTCCGGAAGCGCGCGATCGAGGATCTCGAGGATAAGCACGTGAGGACGCTGCGCAAGCTCGTGGAGCAGGCGCGCTCCCACCACCCAGACGATGCCGTGGCCGTGGCAGCGGAGGTCGAGGAGCTCGCCCGCCGGATCGATCTGTCCCGGGCGAACGAGCTCATCGACCTGCACAACCGGTACTACCCGTGCGAGGCGAACCTTCCCATGGACCCCCCGACGGGGCGGTATCTCGAGTCGGGCGAGCCGTGGGTCCCGCTCGCGCACATGACGTTCGGGACGCTGCTCGAGAAGCTCAACCAGGCGGTCTTCGAGGACGACTGAGGGCGCGGGCGCGTCAGGAGAGCGCGGAAGCGCTGTCGCGCGCGGCCGGGATGGGGCTCGCGTTCACGCGGGGGCTCGTTATCGGAGGGGCTAGCAAGAAGGACCAGGGGTGCTCGGCTCGCGCGATGAGCGCGCCGTCCGCGACCCAACCGGGCAGGGGAGTCAGCGTGCGAAGGAAGAACTCCTGGATGCGCGACACGTAGGCGGGGCCGCCGGCAGCGGCGTAGCCGCCGTGGGCGGCTCCCCGCACGACGAGGAGCTCCTTGTCGCCTCGGGCCGCGTCGAACAGGGCCCGGGTCATCGCGATGGGGACCGTCCGATCACAGTCCCCGGCCACGAAGAGAAGCGGCACCGCCAGCTCGGCGATGACGTCGCTCGCGCGCAGCTCGTCGACCGCGAGGCCTCCGGCGCGCATGGCGGCGATGGCAGGCACCTGCGTCACCGGCCCCCACGAGGCGAACTCCGCGCGCACCTGAGCCTCCACGGAGCCGTAGGCGCCGGCCAGCACGACGGCTCTCACACCCTCGGTTCGTGCCACCACCCGGGCCACGAGGCTCGCGCCGAGCGAGAAGCCGACGACCCCGACCCGCGAAGGGTCGACCTCGCGCCGCGCCGCGACGAACCTGATCGCCGCGCGGACCGCCTCCTGATCCGGCGTACCCCATGTGACCTGTCCATCGCTCTCTCCGTGGCCAGGCAGGTCGAAGAGGAGGACGCCGAACCCAGCCCGCTGCAGCGACGCAGCGTCGTCGACCATGTCGAGCCGCGTGCCAGGGCTGCCGTGGACCAGGACCACGGCGGCGCCATTCGCCGATGAGACGTACCAGCCGCGCAGGGTCGTCCCGCCGGAGGTGGTGAAGCTCACGTGCCGAGCTCCATCGTACGCGAGGGATGAAGGGAGCGTCAGTCTGCCCCGCGGCGGCGTGAAGGTCTTGCGGAGCTCCCGCGAGTAAGTCCGGAACGCCTTCAGGGCGGCAAGGAGTACGACGCCGGCGATGATGGTGGTCCCGAGCACGAGCACGATGTCGGACATGTGCGCCCTCAAGCGATTTGTGTGCCGCTGAGATTCGGGCCCGAAGCTTGAGGCTGAGCTCCGGCGACACCTGCCGGTCGGCAACTTCTGCCGGCAACTTTGGCCAGCCGTTGACCCCTGGCTCGAGGGATCGAGTATCATGGCTCACTTCGATGAAGGACGAGCCCACGCTCCGAGCCCAGGCTTTGGAGGGGAACGAGATTCTGCGGCTTCTGGTCACGGACCAGGCCAGCTCGTGGGTGGTCCCCCTACCTCTTGGGGAGCTCGTCATCGGCCGCGGGATCGAGTGCCACGTGCGGCTCGAAGACTCGACCGTGTCACGGACCCACGCGACCATCCGCGTCGATCCGCAGCGCATGGTCTCCGTGAAGGATCTCGGCAGCGCCAACGGGAGCAGCCTGAACGGGAAGCCGCTGAAGGGCGAGGCGCCGATCAAGCCCGGGGACGTCCTCCGCGTCGGCCAGGCGACCATCTACCTCCACCTCGGTAACCCCGCGGACGGCCAGCGTCTTGCCACCGCGGCGGAGCTCAAACGCCGCGTGGTCGCCGAGATCGAGCGCTCGGTCCGCAACGACTGTCCCTGCGCGCTTCTCGAGGTGCGCCTGGAGTCCACCTCGTCCACGGCTCTACAGACGGTCGTGTCGCTGCTTCGCCCGTCCGACACCGTTACGGAGGTCGGCCCCACGCGGGTCCTCGTCCTCTTGCCCGAGCTGCGCCCGGAGCTCGTGAAGCAACAGGCGCAGGCGGTGATCGATGGCCTGTCCGCGGCCGGCATCCGGGCGCGAGTCGGCACTGCTACCGCTCCGCTCGACGCGGCCGACGCTGAGTCCCTCTTCAACGTCGCGCGCGCCGCTGCCGAGTCGGCGCCTCCCGGTGGGGTCTCCCTGCCGAGCGAGATCCGCAGGATCGACCTTGGCGAGGAGCAGGTCCTCGTCGGTGACCCCGACATGGCGCGCGCGTACGCCATGCTCGAACGGCTCGCCCCGACCGACATCTCGGTCCTCATCACGGGGGAGACGGGCGCAGGCAAGGAGTTCGCTGCGATCCTGGTCCACCAGAAGTCGACGCGGCGCGCAGGTCCCTTCGTGACCGTCAACTGCGCCGGAATTGCCCCGGGGGTCGCCGAGGCGGAGCTGTTCGGGCACGCGCGCGGGGCTTTCACGGGCGCGGTGCAGGCCCGGGCCGGCCTCATCGAGTCGGCGGACGGCGGAACGCTCTTTCTCGATGAGGTGGGGGAGCTCACCTTGGCGGTCCAGGCAAACCTGCTCCGGGTGCTCGAGACGAGCACGGTCGTGCGGGTCGGGGAGGTGAAGCCGAGGGATGTGGACGTGAGGGTCGTCGCGGCGACGCACCGGGATCTGGAGAGCGACGTCCGCGCGGGTCGATTCCGCGAGGACCTGTACTTTCGGATCGTCGGCGCGCACGTCATGCTCCCGCCGCTTCGCCGCCGTCGCGACGAGATCCTGCCGCTCGCGCGGTCGTTCCTCCGGGCGGCAACCAACGGCAAGCCGCCCCCCGCGCTGACCGTCGAGGCGCAGGAAGCGCTGATGCGTTACACCTGGCCCGGCAACGCGCGCGAGCTGCGCAACGCCATGCGGTACGTCGTCGGTACCTGCGCCGGTCACGTCGTGCGGCCCGAGCACCTGCCCGCCCGCATACAGGAGGCTCTCGCCACCGAGAGCGCGCCGACCGTCATCATCGACAAGCCCGAGGGCTCGTCACGGGCCACCATCCCGGTCCAGTTTCGCCCGATCGCGATTGAGGTGCGCGACCTCGAGATCCAGCGCATCAACGAGGCGCTCGAGGCGGCCGAGGGAAACAAGACGAAGGCGGCGGCGCTCATCGGCATGCCGATCCGTACGTTCACCGAGAAGATGAAGCACTACGGCATCGCGCGCGATGCGCCGCCACGCTCGTCGCGCTGAGCGCGCGCGGCGAGAAACCCTCAGAGGCTCCTTCGTCGAGGGCCCGCGGCTTCGCCGTCCGATTCAGGCTCGACGTCTTCCCCGGGGGCGGCACCGGAGCCATGGTCGACAACGCGGATGCGCGGGGCCGCGGCGCGAGCCCCGGCGCGGCCGCGCCTCGCGCTTCGCTCCGGTCGGGGCAAGTACCAGCGCGTCACGAGGCTCAGGATCGCGAGGCCGATGGTGAAGCTCGTCGCCGATTGCGCCGGGAGCCACAACCACGCGAGGCCCGCCGCGAGCCACAGGGCCGGGAGGAAGCGGCGCAGGACGCGGAGGAGATTGATCGCGGCCTCGGGCGGCGGCCCGCTGTCCCGGGTGTCGGATGATGGCCGTGGCGAGTCCCTCCTCGCAGCCGAGCCTGTTGCCCGCCTGCGCGTGCCGAGGCGCGGGAGGAGGGGTGCGATGCTCGATGGGCGAATCGAGGGGTCGGGCTCGAGCATCGAGGAGAGGACCGCCACGAGCTCCGGTCTCGCGCCCGATCCGAGCGCCAGGGACACATCGACCGCGAGCCCCTTGTGCGGCAGGTGCTCGGGCTCCTGGCCGGTCATCATCCACAGCGCCGTCGCGCCGATCGCGTACACGTCCGACGCGGGCGCAGCCCGACCCTGGAACTGCTCGGGCGCCATGTAGCCGAACGTTCCCACTACGGTGCTCCCGCCCTCCGGGCGCAGACGGTCTCGTACGGCACCGAAGTCGACGAACGCGTAGCTGCCGTCGGGCCTCCGGATGACGTTGCCGGGCTTGAGATCGCGATGGACGATGGGCGGGCTTCTGTGGTGGAGATACTCGAGGACGACCGCGGCTTGCTCGAGCAGACGCACCACGTCGGTCTCGTCGAACGCGTTGCCCTTCTTTCGCCACTCCGTGAGGCTCACACCGGGCATGCGGTCCATCACGAGGTAGAGAGCGCCGTCTTCCTCGAAATGCTCCACATACGCGGGGAGCTGCGGGTGCGAGAGCCCGGAGAGGACGCGCGCCTCGCGCTCGGCGAGCTCCACGTCCTTCCAGCGCTTGGCGTTGCGGAGCGCGAAGCGCTTGATCGCGACGAGCCGACCTTCGCGCTTGTCCACCGCCTCGAACGTCGAACCCTGCGCTCCCTCGCCCAGGACGAGCGTGATCGCGTAGCGCCCGTCGCGCAGGGTCGGGGTCATGCGCGAAGGGTAACAGCTTGCGGAGGGCCGAGCGGTCCTCGGCTAGGAGACGGAGCGCACGATCCTGCCGATGCGCTCGCTGCGCGAGCCCGCACGACGCCGCCGGAGCACGGCGAAGAGGCCAAGGAGGAGCCCGCCCGCTTCGAGGGCTCCGGAAGACCCTCCGCCGTGCGCGCCCGCCGCGACGCAAGAGCAACCGGACTTGGCCGCGGGGGTCGAGGTCGAGGCGTCGTGCGCTCCGGAGTCGCCGGCGCCGCTGTCCACGTGCGCTCCGCTGTCCGTGGCCGGGCCGCCGTCGTGCGGGAGGCCGCTGTCGTGCGCCGTCCCGCTGTCCGTGGCGACGCTGCTATCGCCGCCGGCGCCGCTGTCCTCGCTCTCGAAGCCCGTGCTGTCCTGTCCACCGGTGCTGTCGTCCGGAAAGGCATCCGGCGAGAGGGGGAGCACGGCCCCGTCGACGTAGCCGGGTCCAGGTCCGCCCGGCGCTCCGGCATCGAAGGTCGGGAACGGAAGCGCGACGACGGGTGTGCCCTGGATCTTGACCCGAATGATGGCCTCCTCGCCCTGGGCATCGATGGCGACGAGCACGATGGCGCCGGGGCTGGGTCCCGCCTGGAAGAAGACCTTCGTGGGCGACTCGGGCTCGTACAGGGAGCAGCCCATGGCCGCGTCGCTGTCGCTGCACGTCGTGTCGGTGCCCTCCTGGCCCCAGAGGATGGGGGGCGTCCCGCCGGTCGCCGTGAAGGTCGTCTGCTGGTTCGGCGCGAGCGTGATCGACGTCGGGCTCACGGCCAGGGTCGAGCCCGTCACGCCGAGCGGCACCTCCGCCGAGCTCGACGCGAGGTAGTGCTTGTCGCCGCCATACATCGCGACGAGGTACGCCTTCCCGTAGAGCCCGGGGGGCACCTCCGTGCTCAACGTCGCGGTGCCGCCTCCGGCCCCCGGCGTGATGGGGACGGTGCCGAGAAGCCACGACTCGTCGGGCCCACCCGAATCGCCGTCGTAAACGGCGCCTGTGCTGCCCGCGAACGTCACGAACGTGAAGCTGACGCTCCCGCCCATCGCGTTCCCCGTCGCGCTCGAGGCCACCGTCGCCGTGAGCGTGACGGACGTGCTCACGGTCGCCGGGCTTGGGGCCGCCGTGAGCGTGGTCGTCGTTGGCGCGAGGCTCACCCACGCGTGGTAGAGGTTCGCCGCGTCGATCGTCCCGAGGCCGCTCGCGAGGTCGTAGCCCGTCGTTGCGTCGTAGCCGCCGTAGTCGCCGCTCGCGGGGCACTCCGGGTCCATGCCGGGGTTGCACGGGGAGTCGTTGTTGCCGGTGACGATGTCGTGGAACGCGTCCGGCGTGCTCGTGTAGAGCGCGTAGAGCATCGGGTTGACGTTGCCGAGCCCGAGCGTGCCGTGCGCCGCGAGGACGCCCTGGTTGACGAGGGCGAGGATCCCGGCGAACGACGGTGTCGCCGCCGACGTGCCGCCGATGGGCACGAGCGATCCTCCCTCGTTGACCGTGTAGGGGACGTTCTCGGAGGAGGCGGTCAGGGAGACGTCCGGCACGTCGCGCGCGCCGTCGCTCGGCGTGATGCCCTGCTGGTAGGCGGGCTTCGGGAAGAGGATGCTCTTTCCTCCGCCGGTCGCGCCGAGCTGACCCGCCTGCGAGTCGTTCCAGACCGTCTCGAGGCTGATACCGCCCATCACGGGATACTCCGTGGCGACGTCGGACGCGTTGAAGGCAAGCGACTGTGCGTTCTGCGGGAACTCGGTCCCGCCGACTGAGGTGACGCCCGGGAGCGACGCCGGCGGGCCGACGAACAGACCCCCGATGCCTTCCTCGATGCAGCCCGACGCGCCCCAGTCCCCCGACCCGGCGACGTACGTGATGCCCTCGAGGTTGGCCGCCGCGGCGATCTCGCCGTCGATGTCGGCGTCGGCGGGGTAGAGCGGATCGCACCCCGCGTAGCTCTCGCTGATGATCTGCGCCGCGCCGTTGCCGATGCCCGGCACGAGCTGATCTCCCTCCTCGATGGTGTACGCGACGGCGTCGTCGACGTTGTAGTCGGTCGTGTTGCTGCCCGTGTACACGAAGATGATGTTCGCGCCCGGCGCCACGGCGCTCGCCCACTCGAGATCGAGCTCGGTCTCTTCCAGGTCACCCTGGTCGTTGACGGCCTGCGAGCCCGTTCCTGGGACGAGCACGTCCTTCTCGTTGATCGTGAGGCCGAAGGTGCTCCGGAAGCTCGCGATGTCGGACGGCGTGTAGAAGGTCTGGCCGACGACGACGAGGTTGACCCCCTTGCCGTTGGTGCCCGCGGCGAGGAGCGGCTTCGTGTCGTAGAGGACGGCGAAGTCCGCCGGATCCATCGTCAGGCCGAACTGCCCGTCGTTGTACGCGGGTCGCGGGTGGCGCGGCGCGTGGGGCCGGAAATCGTGGAAGCCGTGCAGCGCCAGGACCACGCCCGCGAGCTCGGTCGGGACGGACGGCGCGCGCGACATCGCGAAGTGCGGCACGCCGCGGATGACGTAGTCGTGGATCTCGGTGCGGAACGCCTGCTCGACCTGGGCGGTCGTGCCGTGGAACGCGAGCCGGCTCCCCGTGCGCGACGGTCCCTCCACGGTGAGCCCCTGCGCGGCGAGCCACGCCGCCGTGCGCGCGACGTCTGCCGGCCGCGCGCCGAACCTGGCGGCGTAGTCCTCCGCGCCGAGCCACTTGTGGTAGCTCGGCGAGGTCGGGCTCTGGATCGACTCGAGGAGGGCGTCTCGGTCGGCTTGCTGCGCGGCCGAGGGCTTGAAGTAGATCGAGCCCGCGGCGTGTATGGCCGGGTCCCTTCGTCCCCGATCGAACTCGGGCCTGGCGAGCGGGCTCACGTTGCGCGGTAGCACCGTGAACGCGGGCGGCGCCGGGAGGTGCGCGGGCGCGCGGTCCGCGTGAGACGTCGCGTCCCACGATGGCGTGGTGCATGCGGCCGCCGCGATCAGCGCGAGGAGCGTGGGGACTTCTCGACGAGCGCGGCGCGGGGGCGCCGTGCGGGATTCGCGGTGTATCGCCATTAATCCTCGTACCGCCGCAGCCGCGCGTTGGGAACGGTAGAGTTGGATTTACCGTCGGCGCGCAATCTTTGGCCGACACCGCAGGGCGCGCACGGTCAGCGGCGGCTCATGATCTCGGTCGTCTCACCACCCTCGACGCCGCCGTCCGAGCTACGGAGCCGGTAGTCGAACACGTCCGAGCGCTTGCCCTTCACGTGATCGCCTGCCTTCAGGCCCGGTATCCGTTCCGGCTCGTTGGCGAGCGTTCCCTCGATCGCAGCGTCGTCCCAGGTCGTCACCTCGACCCACATCCACTCGTTGGAGCCGTCGTTGTCCGGAATCGGGAAGGGGAGCTTCACGTAAAGGAGCGCGCCCACGTCCGTTCGCGCCTTGAAGCGCGCGAGCGCGGCGGGAAGGGCAGCTTTTGCCCGCTGGCTAGCCGCGAGAAGCTCCGCGTCGTGCTCGGGTGTCGTCACGACGTCGTCTCCGGCCCCGAACAGGCCGTCGACCAGCGCCTCGTAGCCGGTTGCCGTCGCTCCGCCCGACGGCACGAGCCGCAAGAGGAGGTTGTCCGAGTCGCCCTGCTCGCGCGGCACCTCGCGCAGATCGATCGAGGCCGGCACCGAGGGGCGAGAGCCGGAGTGCAGGTCGCCCGCGTGGGCGCCTGCGAGCTTGGCAACCTCCTCCAGGCTGATTGCCAGCGGCGCCTGCCGCTTGCCCTGCACGAGCGCGCTCGCGACCGCGTTGAGGAGCATGCCGAGCGGCTCGGCGAGGCTGAACGGCGCAGCCTTCACGTCCAGATCCGGGAGGCCGAAGCGGCTCATCCCGAGGCTCACGAGGCGCGCCGTGCCGTCCGCCTCGCGGAACGCGTGCACGACGATGTGGTCGACGTGGAAGACCGAAGAGCCGAGAGGCACCGTGATGACGTGGCGCGTGAACCGCGCGAGGCCCTCGAGCTCGAAGGTGTCCGGGTCGAAGAGCAGCCCGTCGATCTTGCTCGCGACCGCGGTGGCCGCCGCATAGGCGGCGCGGACCGGGAGCTCGTCGGCCGTCGCCTCTCCGTGGGCGCGGATCGTGAAGACCGAGCGGCGCGCGTCCAGGCTGTCGCGCTCGGCCGGAGAGAGGCGCTTCGTCGCAACCTCGCGGGCGGCCCCGGTGGGCAGCGGCGGCGCGTCCGCAGCGCCGAGCGCGGCGACCTCGAAGCCCGACCCCGCCACGAACGCGCGGACCTTCGCGCAGCTCGCTGCGTCGCCGCAGAGGTCGGCCGTGATCAAGCGTGCGACCGCGGCGGCCGAAGCGAGCGCCTGGAGCTCGGGCAACGGGTGGGTCGAATAGATGGCGAAGGCAACCGATGCCTCCTTCGGGAGAGAGAGGGCGTGAGGCTGCGCCGGCGGCGACGCGGCGCTCGCCGCGGGCTCCGCGGCCCGTGCCGGGCTGGACGGCGAGCCCGAGGGCTTGTCTCGGCACGACGGGACGAGCGCGAGGAGGGCCGACGACAGGAGCGCGCTGCGGGCGAGGGCGGTAGGCACGTGGCCAAGATGACACGAGACGCGCGTTCCCGCGTACCCTCGCCGGATGGCTTCGTCGAAATCGGCGCCCCGGCGCACCTCGCCCTTCTCCTCGGCGGCTGCACGAGCCTGCCACCGCTTCAAGAGTGGCAATCGGTTCATCTGTCACAACCGCGGCTACCCCTCCAGGATCACGCCCGCGTGGTGACCTGGACGGCCGGGAGTGGGACAATGACCGCATGGAGCCGCTGAGCGTCGTCGAGCTCGAGGAGCTGGCCCGGGCCGCTCTCCCGCGGTCGACGTACGACTACTACGCGGGGGGCGCCGAGGACGAGATCACGCTCCGCGAGAACGTCGCGGCCTTCGCGCGCGTGCCGCTGCACCACCGCGTCCTGGTCGACGTGAGCCTGAGGAGCACGAGGACCACGTGCCTGGGGCAGGAGCTCGCGATGCCGGTCATCGTCGCGCCCACGGCGTTCCACAAGCTCGCGCACGCCGACGGCGAGATCGCCACGGTTCGTGCGGCGGGCGCGCAGGGCACGGCGATGGTCCTGAGCTCGCTGTCGAACACGCCGGTCGAGGAGGTCTGCGCGGCGGCGAGCGGGCCCGTCTGGTTCCAGCTCTACGTCTACCGGGACCGGGCGGCGACCAAGGCCGTGATCGCTCGCGCCGAGGCGGCCGGGTGCAGCGCGCTCGTCCTGACGGTCGACGCGCCGCTCATGGGGATGCGCGAGCGCGACGTGCGAAACCGCTTCGCGCTCCCCGAGGGGCTCACGGTGGCGAACATGCTCCCTGCCGGATATGGCACCGTCGCTGCGAGGGTCTCGGGATCGGGGCTCGCCGCGTACATCGGGGAGATGCTCGATCCGTCGCTGACGTGGAAGGACATCGCGTGGCTACGTTCGGTGACGCGGCTCCCGTTGGTGCTGAAGGGCGTCGTTCGCGCGGACGACGCGCGCCGCGCCGCCTCTGCCGGCGTGGACGGGATCGTCGTGTCCAACCACGGCGGGCGGCAGCTCGACTCGTCCGTGGCGACGATCGACGCATTGCCGCGCGTCGTGGACGCGGTGGCGGGCCGGTGCGAGGTGCTGGTCGACGGCGGCGTGCGGCGCGGGACGGACGTGTTGAAGGCGCTGGCCTTCGGTGCGCGCGCGGTGCTCCTCGGGCGGCCCGTCCTGTGGGGGCTCGCGACCGGCGGCAGGGAAGGGGTCGAGCGGGTGCTCGGCATGGTACGCCGGGAGCTCGATCTTGCGATGGCGCTCGCGGGCTGCGCGCTAGTCGCGGACGTCACGCGGGACCTCGTGCATCAAGGCTGAGGGACGATGACCAGGCCGACGTTGCTCGCTCTTTCCTTCGCCGCCGCGCTGCTCGCCGCCCATGCTGGCTGCAGCACGAGCGGCGAGGCCGGGGTCGCGTGCCAGAGCGCCGGTGGGCAGTGCTTCATCGGGACCTACAGGCCGTTCTGCGGGTCCATCGCGCCGAGCTCGGAGCAGGACTGCAACCCCCACGACAACGCGGGCGGCGGCTTCTGCTGCCTCGTCGAGCCGGATGCTGCGGTCGCCGCGCCCGACGGTGGGGGTACGGACGGCGGGATCACGGGCGATGCGGCGGCCGACGCGGACGGCGCTGTCCGCGACGGCTCCTGAGCGGCCCCTTCAGGGCGAGAAGACCTCTTGGGACCCGGCCGACGCCGTCTTCGCGGGGCGTTCGCTCTGGGCCACGACGGCGCCCGTCGACCGGGGGCGGGACGGGGCGCTGGGCCTGGCCGTGCGCGGCGACTCCTGCTCCACCGCGACCGCAGCCTCGCCGTCCGGCTTCGACCCGGCGTGGCTGAACCCCTCGAGCATGGCGTCGAGGACGGAGGCCTCGAGCGAGAGGACCTCGTCCGGGCTGGAAGCGCCGTCGGAGGAGTGGCCCGAGCGGTTGACCTCGCGCGCGTGGGCGACGGCCTGGCGCAGGTTCGAGAGGAACGGCCCCAGCGTGGCGCGGACGCGCGGGGTGGCCTTTCGCGAGCGGTCCTTCGCCGTCGCCACGAGCCGCTGCTCGAGCTCGTTCTCGCTCTTCGCGCCGGCCTCGGCCATCCTCTTCAGGTTGGCGAGCCGCTGCTCGTGCTCGGCCTTCTCGTCCTTCGACTTCGCGCGGTCGCGGAGCTCCGTCTGCTCGGACGCGACGAGGGCGCGCAGGCCCGTCACCTCCTTCTGCTTCTCGAGCGTCTTGCGGTACTGGCCCGCGAGATCCGGCCCGACCTTCGCCAGGAGCGGCGTCGCCGACAGGAAGCGATCCACCTCCTTCGCGGTCCCGAGCGCGGCCTCGCTCCCCGTGCCCGGGTCGGCGTCCTCGACCGTGTCCGCGGCCTTGGGGCCGCTCCCGTGGGCTGCCATGCATCCCGGCAGACCAAGGGCGAGGGCTAGGGCGACGAATCCGTACGCTCGGACGCTGGCGAATGATCGGTGCATGGGGCTCCGTTTCCAATACCGCCATGTCGCCGTGTTGGGCGGTCGATCAGCAAATCGCCGCCCCCGGCGAGCGCTTGCGCGGATGTTGAAAAGTTGCAGTGGCGCCGCATGGTGCCTGGCCGCATGGTAGAGCTGCATCGGTTCTGCAGCGAGGCTCGGGTCCCGGGCCGACGGGATGGTTTGGATCCGGCTGGGCTGCAGAGTACCCTGGCCGACCCCCGAACGAGGAGGGACTTTGCAAGAGAGCGCCACCATTCTCGTCATCGACGACAACGAGGCGAACCTCGCCCTCGCACGCGACATTCTCGAGGACGAAGGCTACCGCGTCGTTGTCGCGAGAGGCGGGGCGGAGGGGATCTCCTCGTTCGAGGCCAGCCGTCCCGACTGCGTCCTGCTCGACGTGCGCATGCCGGAGGTGGATGGATTTGCGGTCTGCGAGCGCATCCGTGCGCTCCCCGGGGGGGCCGACGTCCCCATCGTCTTCTTCACGGCGCAGCGCGACATCGACACGTTCGACCGGGCGATGCACGCGGGTGGGGACGACTTCGTCACCAAGCCCGTCCGCCCGACAGAGCTCATCCTTCGCGTCCAGACGAACGTCCGGTTACGGCAGGCCCGCGATGAGCTCCACGAGCACTACGCGCTCAGCAAGGCCGAGCGTGAGCACCACCTGCGCACGCAGCTCCAGAAGGAGCGGCTCATGGCGTTCATCGTCCACGATCTGAAGAACCCCGTGAACTCGATGGACCTTCACGCGCAGGTCCTCCTCCGCGGGGGTCGCCTCACGGAGGGCGACCGAGACTCGGTCACGCAGATACGCGCCGAGGCGAAGCAGCTCGCCCGGATGATCCTGAACCTGCTCGACGTCAGCAAGGCGGAGGAGGGCAAGCTCTCGCCGAAGTACGAGGAGGTGGACTTTGCCGCGGTCGCTCGGTCGGTCCTTGGCGAGCTCGAGCTCCACGCGAGGGTGCGCAACGTGAAGCTCGACACGGCCCTCGAGGTGTCGGCCGTCTGGGCCGACGAGGACCTGCTGCGCCGGGCCCTCGCGAACCTCGTGGAGAACGCCGTCAGGCACGCCCCCGCCGGCAGCGCAGTACGGGTCACGGCGAAGGCAGGACCCGAGGGGGAGACGGAGATACGCGTGCTCGACCAGGGGCCCGGCGTCCCCGAGGGCATGCGCACGAAGGTCTTCGAGGCCTTCATGCAGACGGAGGGAAGCGCGAGCCGTGAGGGCCGGGGCCTCGGGCTCACGTTCTGCAAGCTCGCCGTGGAGGCGCACGGGGGCCGCATCTGGGTGGAAGACGGGGCGCCCGGAGCGGTCTTCTGTATACGCTTCCCTGGCCAAGGGCGCGCTCGCTAGAGTCGCCCGTAATCGGCCGAAGTCAGCCGCCCAGGCCTCGCGGAGGCCGAGTGTGACGGAGGCGGGGACGGATTTTCACTCGTCAGGCGTGCTTGAGTTCGCTACCTTCCCTGCCGGTTTCACTCATCCTGGGAGGTACTGCATGCAGTCCATGAACAAGATCGTCTTCACCTTCGCAGCCCTCGCGTGCATCGCGGTCGGCTCGGGCGCGTTCGCCCACTCGACCGGCCACGAGTCCAGGACCAAGGAGGGCTGCCAGAAGCTCGAAGGCAAGGATGACGACACCAAGACCGAGCGCGGCGCGTGCCTCGTCTGCATCGGCAAGAACAGCGACAAGGGGAAGTTCCACTACCACCCCGACTACCCCGCGGGCGATCGCTGCAAGCCGGACAACGGCAAGCCTAACTGAGCTCGGTCCGTCAAACGCAGGGTGGGGCGCGGCCGCCCGAGGTGGCCCGCCCCACGCTCCGCCACTGCTTCTAAATCACGTTGCAGTCACTTCGCGGCGTCTGCGCCGAGGTGAGAGTCGAACCAACGCAGGATTCGCCGCATCCGGTCGCGCCGATGCTCGGGTTTGCGGAAGCCGTGCCCCTCGCCGGGATACACGATGAGCTTCGTCTCGACGCCCTGCGCCTGTAGCCCGCGCCAGAACTCGAAGGACTGCGGCGCTGGACACTCTCCATCGTGCTCCCCCACGAGCACGAGCGTCGGCGTCCTCGCCTGCTTGATGAACTCGATGGGCGAGCTTCGCGCGTAGACCTTGGGATCGTCGTACACCGTCGCGCCGAAGTAGGGGAGCATCCAGTCGCTGATGGCGTTCTCGCCCCAGTAGCTCTGCCAGTTGGCGATGCCCGCGCCGGCCACCGCAGCGCGGAAGCGCGTGGTCTGCGTCACCATCCACATCGTCATGAAGCCGCCGTAGCTCCACCCGTAGAGCCCCAGGCGCGTCGCGTCGACGGGAGCCGTGCGGAGGACCTCGTCGACGCCCGCCAGGATGTCGCGCATGTCGCCGTGGCCGAAGTCCTTCACGTTGGCCGCTGTGAAGGCCTCGCCTTGCCCGAAGCTGCCGCGCGGGTTCGGGGAGAAGACGAAGTAGCCCTCGCCGGCCAGCGCGGAGAAGCTGCCGAAACGGGGCGTCATCGCGGCCGCCGGCCCGCCGTGGACCACGACGACGAGGGGCGCGGGCCGGAGCGGATCGACGGTGGAGCCGCCGGGGGCGACCAGCCACCCTTGCACGTTCACGCCGTCGCTCTTCCACCCGACGCTCCGCGCCGCGCCCCACCTCGGCGTCAGCGCCTCGTTGGCGTGCGTGACCTGCACGCCCTTGCCGATGGGGCCCGCCCACAGCTCGGGCGGGCTCGTGAAGGACTCGTGCACGACCGCCAGCTCGGCGCCGTCCGCCGAGAGCGCGGGGACGCCGAGCGACTCGTCACGGGCGGGCTCGATCGGCTCTATCTTTCCCGCCGCGTCCACGGCCTGGAGCACGCTCCTGCCGTCGACGATGGAGCCGAAGACGATCCGATCGCCGGCCGGGCCGCGTGGCCACGCGAGCGAGCTCGCCGAGCCGTGGAACGACGGCGTCCAGTCGCGCGGCGGCGCGCTGCCGTCGGCGGGCACCACGAACACGTCCCCGCCGGTCGAGCCCTCGTCGCTCATGAGCCCGCCGATGAAGGCGATCGATTTCCCGTCGGGCGACCAGCGTAGATCGGCCTTCTGCGTCGTCGCCGTGGGCACCGTCCGCTCTTCGCCCGTGTGGGCGTCTACGACCGCGAGCCTCGCGACGTACCAGTGCCGGTCGCCGGGCGGGGCCGCCCCCAGGATGGCGATGCGCGATCCGTCGGGCGACCACGCGTGCTCGTAGACGTAGAGGTCCGGGCGCGTGAGCGGGTGCACGTCGCCCGTCGCTGCGTCGACGAGGACGACGCGCTGCACGGGGCTGTGCGCGTCGACGTCGCCCTGCGCAGGCAGGACCGCCTCGACGGGGCCGAGGTTCGCCGCGTTCTCGGCGAAGAGGATCGCGATCGACTTGCCGTCGGGCGACCAGCGCGGCTCGTCGAGCGCGCCCTTCAGATCCGTCAGCTTGCGTGGCTGCGCCGCGCCCGGCGTGGCGAGGTAGAGCTGCGGCTTGTCCTTGCCCTGCGCGTCGGACACGAACGCGAGCGCTGTGCCGTCCGGCGACCACGCGAGCGCGTGCTCACGGTGCGCCGAGGCGCCCGCCGTGATGCTACGAGGCTTGGCCGCGCCGTCCTTCCGATCGAGGTAGCGCACGCTGGAGGTCGTCTGGTCGCTGCCGCGGGCCGTGGCCGACTCGACCCACGCGAGCTTCGTTCCGTCGGCCGAGAGCGTCACGTCGCCGATGCGGGCCATCGCGTCCAGCGCGTCGAGCTCGTGCTCGAACGCCGTCGCGGGGGCCGGCGCGGACGTCGCCGCCGACGCGGCGGGGGCCGCGGCGCTCGGCTTGGGCGCGGGGGCTGCCGTCGACGAGGCCGTCGCGCTCGGGGCTGCTTCAGGCCCCTCGGCCTGGGCGCACTGGGTGAGAGCTAGCGCTAGGAGCCACGCGACGCCGGAGCGATTCATCGGGTGAAGATACCGCCATCCACGACCCTCAGAGGAGGAACGGCAGGAGCGCCTTGCGGCCCGGGGGGTAGTCCGGGAAGGTCTTCCGGTACCACGCGTGGTGGGAGATGGCGCGGGGCCCGAGGTTCGCCACGGTGTAGATGGCGAACGCGAGGCCCGCGAGCGACCAGGTCGCGAGGGCCCAGCCCGTCCACTCCAGGATCTCGCCCAGGTAGTTCGGGCAAGAGACCCACTCGTAGAGGCCCCCGCGCGGGATCTTGTACCTTGCCTCGGCGGTCTTGCCGGCGTCGCCCCCCGCGCGCAGCCGGCGGAGCGCGGCGTCCGCCTGCCGGTTCATGGCGTAGCCGGCGACGAAGAGCGCGAGGCCCGCGAGGAAGCGCGGGTCGTAGAGCCACGACGCATCGTAGCGGCCGACCGTGCCGATCCAGCCGGCGTTGACGATACCGTTGAGGATGTTGAAGCTGAACCCGCAGGCCACGACGAACGCCGGCATCGGCTTGCCCTCGCGCGGCAACGAGAACGGGTAGACGAACGCCCGCTGCACGTAGTGGCTCTCCCACAGGAGGAAGAGCACGCACGGCACGAGCTCGGCGTGGTGCGGACCGAGCGCGAAGACCAGCGCGAAGAACAGCACCGACGGCGACTCCATCACCACCCACCCGACGCGGTTCGGGAGCGTCGGTCCCCAGCCCGCGCGCGCGTGGCGTCCGTAGGGCGCGGTGATGAAGAGGAGCGCGAGGAAGGTTACGGCCGCGAGGGCGAGCATCGCGACGACCGCCGCGTGGTGGAGCGCGGGCGTGATCACGGGCCGGCCACGGCGGCGTGCGCGGGGAGCATCGACCGGGAGGCGAACCACGCGCAGGTATCGCGCACCGTCTCCGCGAGCGGCCTCGGCCGGTGGCCGAGCTCGTCCTCGGCCTTCTTGTGGACGATCCGGCGGCTCGCGGCGGCCGCCGCGAGCGACTCGCCCGTGTAGAGCGGCTCCTGCTTGGTGATCGCGCCGTACGCGCCGACGAACGGGAGGCCGAGCCGGACGAGCCACGTCGGCGTGACGAAGGACGGCGCCGCGGCGCCCGTCGCCTCGGCCACGAGGGCGGCGAGGTCCGTGAACGCGTGCCAGTGACCGCCGAGGATGTAGTTCTCGCCCGTGCGACCGCGGCGTTCGGCGGCGAGCAGGCCGTCCACGACGTCGCGCACGTCGACGAAGTCGAAGCCGCCGGAGATCATGGAGGGGAGCGTCCCGCGCCCTATCTGCAGGATCACCTTGCCGAGCCGCGACGGCGCGAAGTCGTTCGGCCCCACGATGGCGGTCGGGTTGACGATGACCGCGTCGAGGCCGTCGGCGATGACGGCCCGCAGCTCCACCTCGCCCGCCGCCTTCGAGAGATCGTAGGCGCCCGACGTCGGCAGGGCGGCGCGCGGGGAGGTCTCGTCGATGGGGCGCGTGTGATCGCTGATGAGAAAAGCGTGGATGGAGCTCGTGTGCACCATCCGGCGCACGCCCGCGGCGCGCGCGGCCCGGGCGACGGTACGCACCCCGCGGACGTTCGTGTCTGTGACGATGCCTCCGCGATCGCCGCTGATGGAGATGATCGCGGCGAGGTGAAAGACGACCTCCGCGCCCGCCAGCGCGACGCCCATGGACGCCTCGTCGCGGACGTCGGCGACGACGCGCTCGACGTCGAGCCCCGCGAGCGACGCGGTGTCCGTCCCATGGTCCCGGACGACCACGCGCACCGTGTCGCCGCTGTCGAGCAGCGCCCGCACCAGATTGCCGCCCAAGTGTCCCGATGCGCCCGTCACCACGGTGGTCAACGTCGTGCCCTCGACGGGCCAGGGTACAGGCAAGACAGGCGGGCCGTGTGAGGCGTTTCAACCACCTCACCTGCGCGCCGGCACCCTCCCGGAGGGCGCGGCGTCCTGCCGCGGGCTCGTGACGTACCGCTCGCCCGAGTCGCAGACCATCGCGACCACGAGCTTGCCTTCCATGTGTCGCTTCGCCGCGAGGACCAGCGCCGCCGAGACCGAAGCGCCCGACGAGATGCCCGCCAGGATTCCCTCCTCGAGCGCCAGGCGCCGCGTGCACGCGAAGGCGTCCTCGTCGCGGACCGTGACGATCTCGTTCACCAGATCGTAGCGGAAGAGCGGCGGGATGAAGCCCGCGCCGATGCCCTGGATGGCGTGCACCCCGGCGGGGGAGCCGGAGAGCACGGCCGACGTGGCGGGCTCGACCGCGATGATCTTCACGCCCGGTCGGTGGGCGCGGAGCCCCTGGGCGACGCCCGTGATCGTCCCGCCCGTGCCCACGCCGGCGACGAAGGCCGCGACCTCGCCTCCGCTGTCGGTCCAGATCTCCTCGGCCGTCGTGCGGCGGTGGACCTCCGGGTTGGCCGGCGACGCGAACTGATCGAGCATCACGGCGCCCGGCACCGACTCCGCGATCGCGCGCGCCTTCGCGACGGCCTCCTTCATCCCGCCGCCCGGCGTGACCACGACGTCTGCGCCCAGGTAGAGGAGCAGCGCGATCCGCTCGTGGGCCCACGCGTCGGGGACCGTCAGCCGGACCTTGTAGCCGCGGGCGGCGCCGAGCTGCGCGAGGGCGAGCCCGGTGTTGCCGCTCGTGGGAGCCACGATCGTGCCGCCTGGACGCAGGGCGCCCGTGGCCTCGGCCTCCGCCACGAGCCCAGCGGCAACGCGATCCTTCACGCTGCCGCTGGGGTTGCGCGACTCGATCTTCACGGCGACGCGCCCCGGCAGGCCGGCCGTGATGCGCCGCAGCTCGAGCAGGGGCGTGCGCCCGATGGCGTCCGTCATGGTCTGGCACAAGACGCCCGCGCCCTCGCGGGTCTTGCCGCCCTCGAGCGCGGGAGCCGTGGTCGTCGTCATCATGACGGAGCCCTTGCCCTTAGCCCTGACGTGCGCCGATGAGCGCCTCGAAGAGCTTGTTGAAGTCCGCCTTGATCTTCAGGGGCTCGTCGATTGACTTTGCCATGTGTGGATCTCCTCGCTGCATGACCGGGATCCGCTCCCGGTACAGCGAGGCAGCAGGGAGGCCCGGAGACCGGACCTGCCGCGGGACCCAACATCGCGAAGCGAACGCTCCAACGTGTCTATCATAACGAACGAGAGTGTAGAGCTGAGCCAGCGTCTGTCAAGCGCGTGGCTTTCATGAGCCCCTTGGCCGCGGTCCGTCTCATTCGTTATGATAGACGTCTTCTGCGATGTGCGAGCTGCTCGGCATGGAGTGCAACGTCCCGACGGACATCGTGTTCTCGTTCTCGGGGCTGGCCCGGCGCGGCGGCGGCAGCGGGCCGCACTCGGACGGCTGGGGTCTCGCGCTCTACGAGGGGCGCCGGGCGCGCGTCTTCCTCGAGCCTGCCGCCGCGGCGACGAGCGCGCTCGCGCGCCACGTCCGCGACAACGCGATGAGGACGCTCCTCGCGGTCGCGCACGTCCGGCGCAAGACGCGCGGCAGGGTCTGCCTCGCCAACACGCACCCCTTCCACCGCGAGCTCTGGGGCCGCAGCCTCGTCTTCGCGCACAACGGCACGGTGCGCGGCGCGTTCGCGTTGCCGCTCGGCCGCTTTCGCCCCATCGGCGACACCGACAGCGAGCACGCCTTCTGCGCCCTGCTCGCGCTGCTCGAGCGCCGCTTCGGCGACCGCTACCCGCCGCGCCCGACGGAGCTATGGGAGGCGGTGGCGAGCTTCGGCGCGCGCATCGGCAGGGCGGGGACCTTCAACTTCCTGCTCGCCGACGGCACGCACCTGTTCGCGCGCTGCGCGACCCGGCTATGCCACGTCGTCCGCCAGTCCCCCTTCGGCGCGGCCACCCTCGCCGACGACGAGCTCCGCGTGGACTTCGCGGGCGTCACGACCCCGAAGGATCGCGTCGCCGTCGTCGCCACCGCGCCGCTCACGCGGGACGAGGCGTGGGTGCACGCGGAGGCCGGGACGCTGTGGGTGTTCAAGGCGGGCCAGCTCCGGGCGACGGTGCAGTCCCGCTAGCACTCCCGCTCCTGCTCCTGCTCCCGCGCCTGCTCCCGCTCTTGCGCCATCACGCGCCCGCCGGCATGCCACTGGCGGAGAGTGGGCGGGACCGGGGCTAGGTGCAGGTTCCCATGCCACGGCGCGATGCAGGAAGCGCACCCGCGGCGCGCGAGGCGGATGAGCCCGCGGATTCCCACCGGCCGCGGCTCGGGTATCGTGGCGCCATGTCCCCGATCCTCGACCCCGCGTTCGTCCGCCAGTTCGCCGCCGAGTGGATCGCCGCCTGGAACAGCGGCGATCTGGAGCGCATCTTCTCGCACTACGTCGACGACTTCGAGATGCGCTCTCCCCTGATCGTCGAGCGCGGCTTCTCGCCGACGGGCGTGCTCCGCGGCAAGGCAGCGATCCGCCCGTACTGGGGAGCCGGCCTCGCCAACGCGAAGCCGCCGATCAAGTTCGAGCTCATCGACGCGTACGCGGGCGTGAACACCATCGCGATTCACTACCGCAGCGTCGCGCGCAAGTACGTCGTCGAGGTGATCGAGCTCGACGAGCAGCGGCGGGCCGTGCGAGGCAGCGCGTGCCAGGGGGCCGACGCCTGAAGGGTCCTTTTTTCGGATCCACCGAACAGTTTCCGACCCCCGGCCAGTCTTTGTTGGGAGAGGCGCCCTTCCAGCGCCCGAACGGAGGTCTCCATGAAGCTCTACCAATTCCCCTTCTCCCCGAACTGCCAGAAGGTCGTCGCCATCGCCCACGAGGTCGGCGTGCCCCTCGAGCTCGCCACCGTGGACCTCTTCAAGGGCGAGTCGCGGACGCCCGCGATGCTCGCGAAGAACCCCAACGGCAAGCTCCCGATCCTGGAGGACGGTGACTTCGTGCTGTGGGAGTCCACGGCGATGCTCGCGTACGTCGCGGCCAACGCAGGGCGGACGGATCTCGCGCCGACGACGCCGCGGGAGCGGGCGGAGGTCGACCGCTGGACGGCGTGGCAGGGCGCGCACTTCGGTCCGGCGATCCGCAAGGTCGCGTTCGAGCGCGTCGTGAAGAAGCTCGTCGGCCGGGGCGCGCCCGACGAGGCCGTCGTGCAGGCGGGCGTCGCGGAGTTCGCGGCGGCGGCGAGCGTCCTCGAGCAGAGCCTCGGGACGAAGGAGTACGTCTGCGGCCGGCTCACCATCGCCGACTTCGATCTCACGCCGTACGCCGCCCTCACGGCGAGCTGCGGCCTCGACTTCCAGCCCTACCCGAAGGCGAAGGCGTGGCTCGGGCGCATGACCGCCCGCGACAGCGTGAAGAGGACGCTGGCGGCGGCGGGCGAGGTCGCGTGAAGCCGTTCGAGGCCCTCGTCGAGCCGCACCGCGCGACGCTGCGGCTGCACTGCTACCGCATGCTCGGGTCGTCCCACGACAGCGACGACATGGTGCAGGAGACGCTCGTGCGCGCCTTCCGCGCCCAGCACACGCTGGAGGATCCCGCGACGGCGCGGGCGTGGCTCCACCGCATCGCCACGAACGTGTGCATCGACGAGCTGGCGAAGCGGCCGCGACGCGCCCGGGGGCCGGAGATCGGGCCGCCGGCGGACCCGGACGAGCCGCTCGCGGCGCGTACGCCGGACGCCGATTGGCTCGAGCCGGCGCCGTCGGCGTGGCTCTCGGCAGCAACGCCGGACGGCGGCAGCCCCGCCGCGCAGTACACGCTGAAGGAGAGCGTCGCACTCGCGTTCGTCGCCGCGCTGCAAGTGCTGACGCCGTCCCAGCGCGCGGTGCTCCTCCTCCGCGACGTCGTCGGCCTGTCGGCGGCGGAGACCGCCCTCGCCCTCGCGTGCTCGGTCTCCTCGGCGAACAGCACGCTCCACCGCGCGCGCGTCGCCCTGGAGCGGCGGGTGGGGCCGCGGGCGGGCTGGTCGCCCGAGCCGGGGGCGGTCGATCGCGATCTCCTCGAACGCTACATGCGCGCCTGGGAGAAGCGGGACCTCGACGCCATCATCGCCCTCCTCCACGACGACGTGACCCTCTCGATGCCGCCGATCCCGATCTGGTTCGCGGGCCGCGCCGACGTCGCCCAGTTCTTCACGAAGCGCGTGACGCAGCCGCTGCGCGCCGCCTTCGTCGAGGCGAACGGTCGCATGGGCGCCGGCTTCTACCGCCGCGGCGACGACGGGGCGTGGGTCTTCCTGGGGCTGCAGGTTCTCGAGATGAGGGACGGACGGATCCGGGTCATCGACCACTTCATGAGCCCGAGCGCCCACGCGGCGTTCTTCGCCGGGGGGCTGGCAAGGACCCTCGCGTCCTGAAACGGCCTGGCAGGCGATCGGTGGGGCGCCTTCCTCCCGGGTTCGCTGCTCGGGTCGGCGCACCGGCCCCGCCGCAAACAGAAACGGGGAGGTGGCCGTTCGCGACCACCTCCCCGGTCCCTTGCTGTCTCACGGCGCGCCGGGCTTCCGGCGCGCCGCCGGTGCCTAGCCGCCCGCGGGAGGCTTCGGCGCGGAGCCGTTGCCTGCCTGCGAGGTGGCCGGGGCGACCGTTGCGGTCACGGGCGAGGACTCGGACGTCGAGCTGGTCTCCGGCGCCGGGATCGGCCCGACGACGAGCGTGCTCTTGATGTCCTTCTTCTGGTTCTTGCCCGTGGTGTGACGAAGCGTCCGTGTCTCGGCAGCCCGCTCGGCCGCCTGGAACTTGATCTTCGTGCTCCTGGTGCCCGAAGTCGCCTTCGGGGCCGTGAATCCGAACGATTCGAGCATTGCCGGGGCCTTCGAGCCGTACGTCGCCATGATGTACGCCCGGAGGCCCGTCCGCACGACAGCGGTCGCGGCGTTTGCCGTGTTCGCGGTCTGTGCCTTTTGCTTCCACTGCGACTTCGCAGTGTCTGCATCGTTGAGTGCGCTGGTGTCAGCCTGAAAGACCGCTTTCAGGCTGGTTGGCGTGTACGCCACACCGTCGAGCGTGATGTTCGTCACGCCCGAGAGGTACTGGTCGATACCCGCCTGCGCCTTGGCATTGGCTGCCAAGGCGTCGGCTTTGCTACTGGCCACTTGGTTCACTCTCCTACAGAAGGTTCTGGCCGGGCGGGATGCCCGGTCTTTAGGCCTTCTGAGGGGTAAGCCGCACGAGAGAGGAAAATGTCCCCAACTATTTGAAGAAATCCTGCGGGCGTCCGCGACGTGCCGGAAACCATGGCGCAATTGGGCGGAGGAGGAGCGCAAGGGTGGCCGCTCGCATCGTGTCCGCTCGGACAAGGAGCCAGACGGAGGCGGTCGGTGTCGGGTGTAGCCGAGCGGGGTGCGAGACTGCGGTAGTCGGTAGCGTGTATGGCCGGACCGGGTGCGCGACGGCGGCAGTCGACGTCGTGTGCCGTTGGGCCGGGAGCGTGACGGCGGTAGTCGGCGTCGTGTACGGCCGGACGAGGAGCCGGACCGCGGGAGTCGGCGTCGCGCGCGTGCGGACCAGGAGCCCGACAGGGGCAGCGTGCTTCCCGTCGAGCCGCAGAAGGACACGGATTGCGGTAAACCACGTCGTGTCTCGCCGGAGAAGGACACGGATTGCGGCAAACCATGTCGTGCCTGGCCGGAGAAGGACGCGGATTGCGGCAGTCGGCCTCCTTCTGGCGGCAAACCATGCCTGGGTCCGCGCATTCGGCCTCCTTCTGACGGCAAACCATGCCCAGGTCCGCGCAATCGGCGTCCGTCCAGCAGCAAACTATGTCTGGGTCCGCGCAGTCGGCGTCCGTCCAGCGGCAGACCATGTTCGGGTCCGCGTAGTCGGCGTCCCTCCAGCGGCAAACCATGTCCGGGTCCGCGTAGCCGGCGTCCGTCCAGCGGCAAACCATGTCCGGGTCGGCGCGATCGGCCTCCTCGTTCGCTCGCTGTGCGGGCTTCGGCGGCGCGTGAGCAGAAGTGCTCACGGACAAGGGTTGTGCGCGCACAGAAGTGGTCGTGCGGCCGCACAACGCTTGTTTTCAAGCGGTGCGCGGGCGCCCGCGGGCGCCCGCGG
>Ga0302279_10000628_pt1 | contig 51850 bp, 46 predicted proteins | sample III_Bog_N3_3_FD_194541 | JGI IMG/M metagenome (GOLD analysis project Ga0302279, IMG submission 194541) | Peat permafrost microbial communities from Stordalen Mire near Abisko, Sweden - III_Bog_N3_3 | ecosystem: Environmental > Terrestrial > Soil > Wetlands > Peat | place: Sweden: Abisko... | reverse complement strand
CGGGCTGGCCGCCGCCAGCGCGCTCGGTCCCGGCCGGCGGCGTGGTTTAGGGCCTACGTTCTCACCGACGAGTAGGGCCCGCCGAACGACCCCGAGATCGAGCCTCTACCACCGCCCGGCCACGACGACGCCACCGAGCGATGGGTGCACCTCGACGCTCGCCGCGCGCGTCGCGTCACCTCGCGGTGCGAGGATCCAGAGAGTGACCCCCGCGGCGAGCAGAGTCCCCCCGGCCACGAACGACGCCGTCGCCCAGCTCGCCTGCGACTTTGCATCCTGAAGCGTCGCCGCGCTCGTCGCATCCGGACACGTCGTGCCCGCGCAATGCGCGTCGCTCTTTTGCGACATCGCTTCGAGCCCCAGCGCGCTGCCGACGCCGAGCGCGATGACCCCTGCGCCCGCCGTCACGAGCGCCGCCACTCGCAGCGGTGGGAGACCTGCTCCTCGCTCCGTCGCCGGGGGAGGCTCGAGCGGCGCCGGAGCGGTGGCGGTCACCGGGGCCAGAGAGATCTCCGTGGGAAGATCGTCGAGCGAAGGGATGGTCACGGCCGTCGTCGCGCCGTTCTCCCCCGTCGTGACTACAGTCGACCACGATCGCTTGTTCGGAGCGCTGGCGACCACTTCGTGTCGCCCTGCGTCGACGGGCAACGAGACCCCGACGCTCGCCGCACCGAGCTCGAGTCCGTCGATGCGGAGCGCCGCCCCCTGTGGCAGCGGAGTCTGCGACGTGATGGCGAGCTTCGGGACGAGCGCGTCGAGGCGCGCAAACTCTTGCATCACCGCCGACTCGCGCTCGTCGCCGAGCGAGTGCGCGAGGTTCAGCGCCTGTTGCCACCGGGCACGCGCGCTCACGAGGCGATGCTCGTGCTCCTCGCACGCCGCCAGCTTTGCGAGCGCACCGACGGTCGGCCTGAGGCGAACGCTCTCGACGAGCTTCGGACAGGCCGCGGCATAGTCCCCCTGCTTCATGAGATCGCGCCCGGCGTTGAAGAGCTCCGTCGCGACCGCCTCGTCGTCGGCGCGCGCCGGAGCGGACCGCCCGAGTGCGACCGCAAGCGACATGATGAACAGGAGGCGCTGGACGGAGCGAAGGCTCATGGATGGCAGCGAGGGCTCATTGATGGTCGAACTCGTCGCGCGCCGACGCCGTGGGCTTCGCGGCGCCACGCGCAGCGGGGATCGCGCGCGCCGGCGCTTCGATCGACTGTACGCGCGTGGATGCGCTCGCGGCGGGAGGACGCGCGGGCTGCGGAGCGAGGGCCGAGAGGGTCGCGGACGACGGAGGCGACGGGGGCGCCGACGGCAGGGGGGACACGGGCGACGAGATGCCGGAGACGAGCATCGCCCCACTGCTCGGGGCCACGGGCGGAGTACGCGGAGAATCGAACCGCATCGCCGCCGCGCCCACGAGAGCACCGAGCGCCAGGAGAACCATGGCGATCATCGCGGCGCGCAGACGACTCCGGGCGCGCGCCGCCGCGGTGATTCCCAGCGGCGTCGCGTGGAGCGCGCTCGCGGCGATCGCCCCTCTCGCCCTCTGCGCGGACGAGATGCCAGCGTGGTCGAGCGCCGTCTGCCCCATCGGGTCGGTCTCCTCGAGCGGCGCCTGCGAGACGATTCGAACCTGCGGCGCGGGCGAGATCGACGTCAGCGCCTGGCTCCGCAGGGGCTCTCCCTCGACCGCGAGAAAAGCCGCGCGCACCGCCTCGCGCATGGCGGCGGCGCTCTCCCACCGTGCGATCTTCGCGAAGCACAGCGCCTTGTCCACGAGCTGCACCACGATGGGCGCGAGGTCGGGGCACACCGTGCCGAGGGAGACGGCGGGGCGCGTCGCCGTCCAGATCATCGCCTCCTGCGGCGACGACGCTTGGTGCACCGTTCGTCCCGAGAACAGCGCGAAGAGCGTCGCCCCCACCGACCAGACGTCGGAGCGCGCGTCGATGTCTTCGGTGCGGGCCAGCGCCTGCTCCGGCGCCATGAAGGCGGGCGTTCCGACGGTCACCCCGCTCACGGTGACCCCCAGGTTCGATGCGTCGCGGACGCGTGCCACGCCGAAGTCGAGCACCTTGAGCTCGCCCCCGCTCGTGAGCAGGATGTTCGCCGGCTTGATGTCGCGATGGACGATCGACTTCGCGTGCGCCGCCTCGAGCACCTCGAGGAGCGCGTCGGCCAGGGCGAGCGCGGCGCGCGGAGTGAGCCGGCCGCCGAGGCGTGCGCAGAGTTGATCGAGCGCTTCGCCGTCGAGCAGCTCCATGACGAGGAACGCTTCCCCCTCAGACGTCACGTCGTCGTCGAGGACGGCGACCGCGCCGGGGTGTCCGACGGAGTTGGCGACGTAGCCTTCGCGGATGAAGCGGACGCGCAGATCTTCGTTGAGCGAGATCTCGGGGTGGAGCAGCTTCACCGCGAAGCGCTTCGTGTTGCGATGGGTGGCCGCGTACACGCTCGCCATCCCACCTACACCCAGCAGACTGTCGAGACGGTACTTCCCGTTGAGCGTGGAGCCAATCCGGGCGCGCGCGCGCGTTTCGAGGCGGGGTTCGAGCTGCGATGCGGGCAATGCCACGATTTCGGGGTGGAGGTTACGACGGCCGGCAGGTCCGGCAAGCCACCCGATCGGATGACGAGATCGAGACGATGTAGGCGCGCCGCACTCGGCGAGCTCGACCAGTGACGCGATCCCGAGGCGCGCCGGTGGAGCCGCGCGTGAGGTAGAAACGCCGGATGCGAATCCCTGCCTCTCTGTTCCTCGCCGCCGCAATGACGGCGTGCGGCGCGTCCCCTCCCCCGCCCTCCGCGTCTCCCGTCGCCGCGGCGACGAGTGACCGCGTCGACGGTGCTGCGGCACACAAGCTGGTCAAGGACGGGGCGACACTGGTCGACGTGCGGACGCCCGAAGAGTTCGCGACCAAGCACGTCGAGGGCGCCGTCAACGTCCCGATGGACGACATCGCCGCGCACGACTTCGGCGGCAAGGAAAAGCCGCTCGTCCTCTACTGCATGCACGGCCAGCGAAGCGCGCGCGCGGCCGAGGCCCTCCGCAGCAGCGGATACACGCACGTGTATCTGCTGGGCGCGATGTCGGCCTGGGGGGAATAGGCTAGGAGCGGAGCTTCGCCGCCAGCTTCGCGGCCTCGATCCGCAGCGCCGCATCCCGCGGGTCGCGCAGCTTCGGCGTGCGAAGCTCGTTGGCGAGCGCCTCGGTCGCGCGTGCGATCGGCGTGAACAGCGCGACCTCGTCGAGCGAAGCGAGCGCTTCGTGGATCTGCGTGCGGTCGACCTCGGCCCGCATCTCCTCGGGAAACGAGGGATCGTCCAGGAAGCGCTCCATCTCGAGAAGAATCTTCCGGAGCGTCTCGTTGTCCGGTTTGTCCTCGAGCTCCTTCTCGAGGCGCGCTCGCTCCTCGGGCTCGAGCGGCTCCTCTTTCGGCAAGAGCGTCGTCAGCTCCTCGAGGAGCACCATCGCCTTCTTCTCGCGCGCCGCGAACTCTTCCGGCTCGCCGAGCGGATCGGCGTCCGCCATCAGCAAGCGAATGTCATCGAGCGCTCGCTCGGCGACCTCCTTGCGCGCACGGAGCTCCGCGTACGGTACGCGCGACCGCTTCTTCGCGACCGCGGCCGCCACCGTTTTCACCGTCTTCGCTCTCTTCGCCTTCGACGCGGGCTTGGCTTGGGACATGGTCGAGCTGGTGTACCAGCGGACAGGGGGGAATGTGAAACGCGAGCGCGCGCGAGGCGCATTTTCAGGGGCGCATCGACCGCGCCTCCGCGGCCGAGGTCATTTCGCGATGCGCTCGAGCAATCCCTGGCTCACCAGGTGGAGGAGCACCTGCTCGACGTCGTTCCACCCCAGCTGCGTGCTCGCGCCTCCCCACGCGAGGCAGTCACTGGCGACGAACTCGCGCGCTTCGAGCGCACGCTGGACGAAGCGCATCGCGTCGCCGACCGCCTCGGTCCGCAGGTGCGTCCCGACGCTGAAGCTCAGCCTCGACCCCTTCTCGGCGGTCCGCACGTACACGTTCCCGTCCGCGCGCACGCGGAACCTGTCGGTCGGAGCGACGGGCGCCGTCGGGGGGGCGCTCGGCGGGGCCGAAGGTGGGCTCGTGTTCTGCACGTAGCTCGACCAGAGCGTGACGTACGCCGCGCTGTCGGCGGCCATCGTCCGGAGAGTCTGCGCCGCGTTCTCGAGCTGCTTCGCGACGGCCTCGAGCGCGCGCGGGTCCACCTCGCCGGGGGCGCCGTTCGGGCGAGGGAGAAGAGGCATCACCGCGCGCCACCCGGGATCGCCGATGAGGACCGAGTCGAGCAGGTCGCCGATGATCGGCGTGTACGCGATCGGAACGAACGCGAGGTTCAGCGCCAGGGAGCCCCCTGCCCCGCCCGCCGCGTCGTGCCACGTGCCCGCGGGGAGCACCAGCAGATCACCCGGTTCGAGCACGACCTCGGTGATGGCGCTCTTCTCGAGCGGCGCGAGCCGCTCCCATTCCGCGCGCGCGAGCGCCGTCGCGTCCGTGTAGCGCGCCGTGCCGTCGGTCATCATCGCGCCGTTGCCGCGCGGCCACTCGACGGCGAGGTTCGCGTAGCGCCAGCGCTTCGAGCCTTCGAGCTGCAGCGTGCTGGCGATTCGCGCGTCGAAGTGCCAGTTGAGGCCGGAGCCCGGCCCCGAGAGGTACGAATTGAAGTTGATCCGCCCCGGGTAGCCGAGCTGGCGCTTGATGGCCGCCGCGAAGTGCGCGAGACGCGGCACGCGCGATTCGAGTTCGGTCGCGCAGAGCGTCGCTCCGGCCTCGTAGAGAGGGACCGCGAGCTCAGGTGGGATCGGGAACGCCAGCGTCACCTCCGTCGGCTCGCCGGGCGCCTTCGGTTTCGGTGTCTTGCTGTCGAAGCTCGCGCGAAGGAACTCCGCCCCGCCGCGACCCGGGGTCCCGACGGCCTTCATGAATCCGGCGCCGTCGAAGAACCCTTTGAACTTGTCGCGGACGCCCTTCACGTGGAGAGGCTTCTTCCCCCAGTACTCGTGGACGAACGTCTGCGGCGTCACGGGCCACAAGAGAGCCGCGAGCTCGTCGCCGGCGGCGTCGACGAGGCGCGTCTGCTTTGCTTTCCGGTCCATCGAGAGGCCAGGCGCAGCGCTTGCGCTGCTCCTACGGCTCGTAGACCGGATGCAGCGGCGGTGAGGCCGTCGGCGCCGTCGGCAGAGTGAGCGCCGTGAAATTCGCGAGGGGCGCCAGGGAGAGTGTCTGCGTCAGCGCAACGCACGCGGTCCCGCTCACACTGTGCCCATTGACGGCCACATTGAGCGACGTAGGAACGCCCGCATTGGGTACCGCCCAGTAGGTGTTCCCTGTCACAGTCTGCGCGGCGATCGCCACCCCCGCTGGGAAATCGAGGTCGACGCCGTCGACGTATGCGATCCCAGAACAGTCGGAATTCTGGAAGTAGACCTCACCGAAGTCATAGACCTCGCTAACGGCGGCCGAGGCCGGGTCGAGATTCCACGCGATCGCGCCCCCGTCGTACCCGACGAAGTACGTGAGCGACGCCTGGCCCGGATTGCCGACGACGCCCGGGACGACCGTCCCCGTCGCATCCGCCCACACGACCTCGCCTCCGCTCGCTCCGGTGGCGCCCGTCGCTCCTGTGGCCCCCGTCGCGCCGGTTGCGCCGGTGGCGCCCGTTGCTCCCGCGTCCCCGGTCGGTCCCGTCGGCCCGCTGGCTCCCGTGGCTCCCGTCGCGCCCGTGGCCCCCGTCGCGCCGGTAGCTCCCGTCGCTCCCGATCCGGGGCCGGTGGGGCCGGTCGCACCGGTAGCTCCCGTCGCACCCGAGGGACCGGTCGGCCCAGCGCTGGTGCCGCCATCCGATAGCGCCGCGCCAGGACCCGTCGCCCCGGTCACGCCCGGTGCCCCCGTTGCGCCCGTCGGCCCCGCGGGCCCCGTCGCGCCAGGAGAGCCAGGAGCGCCAGGTGCGCCGGCTTCACCGTTGGTCCCGTCGATACCGTTGGAACCGTTGGAGCCACTGCACGCCACGACACCGAGCAGCGCGGACGCCACGAAGAGAACCTTCGGATTCATTGGATCGCCTCCTGAGGGGACGGCGAGCGTACCGCGACTTCACGCGCGGGGGTTAATGGGGCGACGACGTCCCCGTCTGCTGCTGAATCTCGTTGCAGTGCTCCATGCAGCCCGGGTCGTCGCTGCACTGCCTGCTGCAGTCGAAGGCGTTCTGGTGCGACGCGCAGCTGGGGTCGCGCTCGCACTTCATCGGGTCTCTCGCGGCAGCCGCTCTCGACGCCGCACACGACAGCGACGCGAGCGAGACCAGCATCACGGCCAACGAAGCCACTCCTCGTCGCATGACTGCGGCACGTCGCATGAGCTACCTCGACGCGGACGGAGGCGGCGTGGCCTCCGCGCGCGTCGGACGACTGTTGAGGCACTTCTGGACCGCGGGCTCGAGCCCCTTCATCGCCGTAGGCAGCCGCGGGCTCCCCATCACCGGCGCCCCGAAGCGCGTCCAGTCGATGCCGCTGTCGGTCATGCTCAGCCAGACGAAGAGCGCCTTGCCGCGGATGTTCGCGAACGGCACGCCCCCCCCCTTCCCGCCGAACCACAGACGCGAGTCGTGGCTGTTGTTGCGGTTGTCCCCCATCACGTAGACCTCGCCGGGCTGCACGAAGAACGGCCCTTGCTTCTCCGCGAACCCGCCCGAAGCGTGATCGTAGAGCGTGAGGAAGGCCTGGTCCTCGAGGTACTCCACGAAGAGATCCCCCTCGTGCTGTGGAACCGGCGCGTCCACCTCGGTGTACGAGTAGACGCCGACGTAGCAGTGGGGCACTTCCCAGCCGTTGAGCCAGGGGTGGCCGTTCTTCGCCTCGAGCTTGTCGCCAGGCAGCGCGATGACGCGCTTGATGAAGTCTTGCTCGGTGTTCTCCGGATACGCGAAGACCATGACGTCACCGCGGTGGGGCGGCATCGACGTCCAGACGCGCTTGTCGGTCAGCGGGATGGCCGGCCCGTAGACGAACTTGTTCACGAAGATGTGATCGCCCACCTGCAGCGTGGGGATCATCGAGCCGCTCGGGATCTTGAACGCCTCGACGACGAACGCGCGCAGCGCCATGGCCACGGCGATGGCGACGAGGATCGACTCGATGTACTCGCGCACCTCGCTCTTGCGCCAGCGGCCGAGACGCACGTCGACCTCGCCGTCGACGCGAACCAGCGATTCGATGAACGCCTCTTCCTCGAACGGCTGGCGAGCCATGGCCGTGCGTAGCCCGTCGAGATCCTGCTTCAACCGCGTGCGCTCGTGCGGGGAGAGATCGCGCGTGATGGCCTTCTCGTTGCGCGAGAAGATCATCTCCGCCTCCTCGAGGAGCATGCGCGCCCGCTCGAACGGTCCGCGCATCGAGGGGGGGATGTCGGCCCGGATCGGCACGTGAACGAACTGCGCGAGCGGCAGGCGCTGGCGCACGGCCCAGAGCGCCATCTCGAACACCGTGAACGCGACGATGCCGACCGGCACCGGCTGGTCGCGCACCTTCGACTGAATCCAGCCGAAGAACCCGGGAGAGTCGAACGACATCGACGGCGACAGCGCCCAGACGAGGACGCACGCCAGCGCGAACGGCAGCGCGAGAAACCACACGGCCCAGTACAGCGTCCGCGCGAGACGCGACTGCACCGGGGGTTTTGCGCTTTGCGGGTCCGAAGCCTCCACGGGGACGGCCGCTATAGCCTCCCGTCGGTCCTCCGGCAACGAGCCCCCCTCGCTCACGGAGCGTCGCCGATCTGAACGGCGTAGCTGACGGTCGCGGCGCTGTCGGCGAGCATCGCGAGCGGATTCATGATGGGCGAGGCCACGCCCTGCGGCGACGTGTTGTCGAGGAGCACGTAGTACTGGCCCGCGTCGACCTTGAACGCCTGCGCGAACGGCACGTTCTGCTGCATCACCGCCGACGTGATGGGCGCCCCGCTCAGCGGCCCGACCTGCGGGTAGCTGTAATAGAGCTGGAGCGACGCATCGCCGACGTCCTTCCGGAGGAGCATCACGTTCACCCCCGGGGCGCCGTCCACCCGCCCGCTGACCCAGATGGCTCGGCCGGAGTCGGTGACCTCGATGGGTCCGATGAAGTCGCGCTCGTTCTGATGCACGTCGACGCGTGCGTTCTCCCACGTGACGCGATCGCTCCCGTGCACGTCGATCGGGCTCTGCGGATGCTGTCCGACGGGGATGATCCCCACGCCGAACTCCGTGCTCCCGTTGGAGGCGCGGATGACCGTGAAGCCGGCCTGCAGCTGACCGCCGACGAGCTGCTTCCCGAACGTGTCGCCGACGTTCGACAGCGAGTTGAGGAACTGCGCGACGGGCTGCTCGATCACGTGCGACGCGAAGTTGCTCGACGTGACCTGCCGCGGGCGGAAGTAGATGTACATCGTGCTTCCGGACATCTGGAAGTCGGCGTCGTACTCGACCGCACCGCTCATCGTGAACGTCAGCTTCTTCGACAGGTTCGTGTAGCCGTAACCGAAGCCGGAGAACTGCACGAACCAGTCGCCGTTCTGGAGCTCCTGGCTCTGGCACTGCTGCGGAAAGAAGCGCCCGATGACCGGCGCGCTCGGGTCGAGCGAGAGCGGTGCGTCGTGCGTCTGCATCTGGTGGCAGAACTGCCCCATCCCGAACCCGAGGATCGACTGCCGCAAGGCGCGGTTCGACGGATCGTTCACCACGCCGGGCATGAGCCCGAGCAGCCCCTGCCCGGTGTTCGCGCACGAAGCGCACCCCTGGGAGGCCACGAGCGGAAACGCGAGCACGAGGAGGGAAAGGGTTCGCGAGCGCAAGCCGGGCGAGCATAGCGCGTCTTTCGCGCGCAGAGCCACGCGTGTTCGAGTCGTGGCTCCGCGCGGGGCAGCGGAGTTGTAGGCTCGCTCCCGTGACGGAGCACGAAGTCCTCGTCTTCCTCCTCTCGCTCGCCATCCTCCTCGGGGCCGCACGCGTCCTCGGGGAGCTCGCGCGCGCGATCGGACTCCCGCTCGTCATCGGCGAGATCGTCGCCGGCATCGTTCTGGGGCCGACGGCGCTCGGGCGGCTCTCGCCGGGCATCCACGAATGGCTCTTCGGGGGGGCCGGGCCGCAGAAGATGCTCGGCGCGTACACGAGCGTCGCGGTCGTGTTGCTCCTCGTGGTCTCGGGTCTCGAGGTGGAGCTCGACATCGTGAAGCGACGCGGACGGAGCGCGTTGCTCACGAGCATCCTCGGCATCCTGTTGCCGCTCGGCGGCGGCATCCTCCTCGGCTACCTGCTCCCCGACTCGGACCTCGTCCAGCCCGACCACCGCACCCTCTTCGCGCTCTTCATCGGCGTCGCGCTCTCGATCTCGGCTCTCCCGGTCATAGCCAAGACGCTGCTCGACCTAGGCCTCTTCAAGACCGAGGTCGGCCTCCTCGTCATGGCCGCGGCGATGGTCAACGACCTCGTCGGGTGGCTCGGGTTCTCGGTCCTCGTGGGCCCCATGCAAGGGGGCGTGGTGAAGCTGCGGGGCGTAGCCCTCTCGGTCAGTCTCACGATCGGGTTCGTCGCGGCGTGCCTTCTGATCGGGCGACGCGCCGTCGACCGCCTCTTCGCGCGCATCGAAGGTGAGCCGGGGCACGCCCCTGGGCGGCTCCTCTCCGTCGTGATCCTGCTGGCACTGTTCGGCGCGGCGGCGACGCAGGCCATCGGCATCCACGCCGTCTTCGGCGGGTTCGTCGTGGGGGTCATGGTCGGTGATTCGCAGAAGCTGAGGACGCGCACGCGCGTGGTCATCGCCGACTTCGTCATGAACATCTTCGCGCCGGTCTTCTTCGCGTCGCTCGGCCTCCGGGTCGACTTCGTGCACTTCTTCGACCTCCGCCTCTGCGTTCTGGTGTTCACGATCGCGACCCTTGCCAAGGTCATCGGATGCACGGCGGGCGCGCGCTTCGGGGGGCTGCCGTGGAAGGAGTCCGCTGCGGTCGGGTTCGGCCTGAACGCGCGCGGTGCGATGGAGATCGTCCTCGCGCTCGTCGCTCTCGACGCCGGGCTGATCAAGGAGCAGCTGTTCGTGGCGCTCGTGGTGATGGCGCTCGGCACTTCGCTGCTCAGCGGCCCGGTCATGAAGCGGCTGCTCTACGCGCGCGTGCCGGAGGAGGAGGTGGTGGCCCTCCTTCGCAGGGGAGCGTTCGTCACCGCCCTGAAGGCGACGACGCCGGAGGAGGCGATCTACGAGCTGGTCCGGTCGCTCGGCTCCGTCCTGGCCGGCGTGAAGCGCGACACCCGCGAAGCGGTCCTCGAGCGCGAGCGCACGGCACCGACGGGGCTCGGCGACGAAGTGGCCATCCCACACGCCGCCGTGGAAGGGCTGCTCACACCCGTTCTCGCCCTGGGACTATCACGCCAAGGGATCGACTTCGACGCTTCGGACGGACGACCCGCGCGCCTGGTGTTTCTGCTGCTCGTCCCCGTGAAGGCCTACGAACAAGAGGTGCGCATCCTCGCGTCGATCGCGCGCGCGGTGTTCGACGAGCAGGCCCGCTCCGCCATTCTCCAGGCAGGAACGCTCCTCGACGCAACCGACGCGCTCGCCAAGAACGCGCAGAGAATGCGCGACTCGATGCGCCCCGCGCGGGCCAGCCTGCTGGACCTTTGAGGCGCGTCGAGCACTGCTGAGTTGGATGTTCGGAGACCGCCGCGATACGCTTCTCGGGAATGCTCGGACGTGAGAGATGCGTTGGTTGCGCGCGGATGTCGCCGGAGACCAACGGCGACAACACCCTGACGACGTCTTTCGGATGGCGCGTCATCCGCGTGATCGACGACAAGAGCAAAGGGGTCGTCGAGTGGCGGTGCGCGACCTGCTGGCAGCGTTACAAGGCCGCGCAGGCGCAGAAATTGGACATCCCGGCCGCCCACCTCTCCTCCACCCCGCCGCGGAGCCCGCGCGGAGGCGACACCTGAAGCCGGCGGCGTAGGCCAGCGGCTCTCTGTTACGCTCGACTGCGATGACCTCGACATCGAAAGTCGCCGTCCTCGGCGCAGGGGCGTGGGGGACCGCACTGGCGAGGGTGCTCGCCGACAATGGGATGTTCGTCGAGATGTGGTCGCGCCGGGCGGAGCTGGCCGAGCAGATCAACGAAGCGCGGGAGAACGTGCGCTACCTGCCGGGGGCGATGCTGCCGGCGACGCTCATCGCGACGCACGACATGGCGGCCACGCTCGACGGCGCGTCGATGGTGCTCTTCGTCGCGCCGAGCCACTCCACGCGCGAGGTCGCACGCGCCGCGGCGCCGCACATCAAGGGGGGGATCCCGATCATCAGCGCGACCAAGGGAATCGAGAACGACTCCCTGATGTTCATGGACGAAGTGCTCCACGCCGAGCTCCCGACCCATGCACGAAGTCACCTGACGTTCCTCTCCGGCCCGAGCTTCGCCAAGGAGCTCGCGGCCCACCTGCCTACGGCGGTCGTCATCGCGAGTCGGTCACCCGACGACCGCGACGCGGTGATGCACGCCTTCCACACCTCGTATCTGCGAACCTACGCCAGCGACGACGTCATCGGCGTGGAGTGCGGAGGCGCGCTGAAGAACGTGATCGCGATCGCGGCAGGGGCGTGCGACGGCCTCGGCTTCGGTCACAACACGCGCGCCGCGCTCATCACCCGCGGGCTGGCCGAGATCGCCAAGCTCTCGATGGCGCGAGGCGGGTCGGCGCTCACCCTGGCGGGGCTCGCGGGGATGGGAGACCTCGTCCTCACGTGCACCGGCGAGCTGTCGCGCAATCGGACCGTCGGCTTCGAGATGGGCAAGGGGCGGACGCTGGCCGACGTCCTCGGGTCCTTGGGTCACGTGGCCGAAGGGGTGAAGACGGCCAAGAGCGCGTTCGACCTCTCGAACAAGCTCGGCGTCGACATGCCGATCACGAGCGAGGTCTACAAGGTCCTCTACGAGGACAAGCCCGCCGCCCGCGCCGTCGTGGACCTCATGGCGCGCGAGCTGGGGCCCGAGTTCGCGCACGAGCACTCTCCCCACGCCGTGCGGCGCTGAAGCGGCGGCGCGTTTCCCCTTTGATCGCGCTGCAGCCTTCGTTATGTCGTCGATGCCACTAGACTAGAAATTGGAGCGACCATGGTCCATCGCCTCACGGTTCCGTGCGCGTCTCTCGTGCTCGCGTCAGTGACGCTCGCGTCGCACGCCGGTGCCCAGACCCCGCCGGTCTACCCGCAGCAGCCCCCGGCGCAGGCCTATCCGCAACAGCCTCCGGCGCCGCAACCGCAACCGCCGCCGCAGGCCTATCCGCAGCAGCCGGCCCCCCCCTCGCAGGGTGCCCCGCTGCAGCCGTTGCCGCCCCCCTCCTATCCGCAGCAACCGGCCCCGCAGCAACCGCCGCAGGGGTATCCGCAGCAGCCGCCGCAGGGCTACCCGCAGCAACCGCAGCAGCCGCAGCCCGTGTACCCGCCGCAACCGCCGCAGGGCTACCCGCAGCAACCGCAGCCGGTGTATCCGCAGCAGCCGCCGCAAGGATATCCGCAGCAGCCGCCGCAGGGTTACCCGCAGCAACCACCCCAGGGCTACCCGCAGCAGCCGCAGCCGGGCTACCCGCCGCAGCCGGGCTACCCGCCGCAGCCGGGAGCGATGCCGCCGCCGGGCTACCCGCCGCAGCCGGGAGCGATGCCGCCGCCGGGCTACCCGCCGCAACCACTCGCGCCGCCGGTGCCGAGTGACGTCCGGGACCCCGGCGAGATGGCCGCGCTCTACGGGACGAGCATCGCCTACGGCCTCGGCAGTGGCATCTGGATCGACGGGCTCGCGCACGTGAGCGACCCCGGAATCGCGTTCATCGCGCCGATCGCGTTCGGCGCCGCTGCCCCCATCGGCGTCTACCTATGGGACAGCTACGAGCCGATGCACCGCGGCGTCCCGTCTTCGATTTCCACCGGGCTCGCGCTCGGCGCCGTCGAAGGGATCGCCATCAGCGGCACGCAATGGCAACACTCCGATCGCGGCGGCCCACACACGTGGAGCTTCGCCACGCAGTCGTCGGTCACCTGGCTGCTCGCGACGGGCGGCGGCGCCGGAGGCTATGCGTTCGGCGAATGGCTACGCCCCGATCCGCGCAGCCTCGCGTTCATCGGCAGCGCCGCCGGCTGGGGAGCCATCTCGGGCTCGTTCCTGGGCGCGGCCGCGGGCAGCGGCGACTGGAAGGACGGCTCCAGCGTCGGGGGCCTCATCGGCTACAACCTCGGCATCGTGGGCGCCGGCGCGCTCTCGATGTCGGGGTACGTCCCCTCGTGGCGCTCGCAGCAAGCGATGTGGCTCGGGTACCTGCTCGGAACGGCGGGCGCCTCGGTCGTCTACCTCTTCTACATCGGCAGCAACGACGACCCGCGCCACGGCCTCGTCGCGAACGCCCTGGGCGGACTGGCCGGCATCGGAATCGCGGCCGCTCTCACTGCGAACATGAAGGATCCCGACCAGACGTCGTCGTGGCTCCCGCCGTTTCAGGTCGGGATCACGCCGACGCCGGGCGGCGGGGCAGCGCTGTCGGCCTACGGAATGTTCTGAGAAGGTCCTGAGAAGACTCCGAGCGTGCCCCCGAAGGGGTGGGCTCTGGCCGCTACTTGGCGCCGGGCGCAGGCGCGACGGCCGCGGGAACGTCCGCGCCCCCGTCCGACGCCGTCGGCGTCAAATCATCAGGCACCATCGGCGGTTTGGCCGCACCGCCGCACGCGGCGAACGCAAAGACGACCGCGAGCATCAACACCAAGTGCCTCATCGCGCATCCCTCCACACGCAAGCATACCGGAGGGACCGGCCGCGCCTCTAGCAAAGCCGCAAGGCAGACGCGCCTTGAGGCTCGAACTTGGGCTACTGTCGGAAACGCAGATGCCGACGCTCAAGTGGTTCCCGCCCCAAGGCGCGCCGCGCGCATTCACGCTCTACAAAGCGGTTTCCACCATCGGCCGAGCCCTCGGGAACGACGTGGCGCTCCCGGAGGCCGGCGGGTCCCTGTCGGAGACGCACGCGCAAGTGCTGTTCGACGGGCGCGACTTCAACCTCGAAGAGGTCGACAAGCACGGCGAGATCCTCATCAACGGCAAGAAGAAGAGGCGCGCACGGCTCGTCCACGGCGACCGCCTCACGCTCGGCGAGGCCGAGCTTCAGTTCAGCATGTTCGACGAGCCCGCCTCGACGCGCGCGGCGAGCGCGTCGAGCGACCACGATCGCCCGTCGGCCGAGATTCACAAGACGACGGCGCTGCAGCAGCTCGCCGGCGTGCGCAAGCTGCACGAGTTCTCCGAGAAGCTCATGACGATGAAGAACATCGACGAGCTGCTCGAGGCGATGCTCGACGCGGTCATCGACGTCACGGGCGCCGAGAAGGGGCTCGTCTTGCTGCTCGAGGGGGGCGAGAGCGCCGACGGGGCGCCGAACAAGCCGGTGGTCCGCGCCGCACGGAACGTGAAGACGGAGGCGAAGGGCGCGCTCACCGACACGACCGGCGCCATCAGCGACAGCATCGTCCGCCGCGTGCTGGAGACCGGGCGGGCGCTCATCGTGAGCGATGCGCTGACCGACACGCAGTTCGGCTCGAGTGAGAGCGTCCTCGCGCTACGGCTGTCGAGCGTGATGTGCGCGCCGCTCGTGACCCAGGGGCAAGTGACGGGCGCCATGTACGTGGGGAACGACCGCGTGAAGGGGCTCTTCGAGCGCAACCAGCTCGACCTGCTCTCCATCTTCGCGGGGCAGGCTTCGCTCATCCTCCAGAACGCGATGCTCCTGCATGCGCTGCGAGCCGACAAAGAGAAGCTCTCGAACGAGCTAAAGGACAAGCGCTTCGGCGAGATCATCGGCGTCTGCGGGTCGATGATGGAGGTGTTCCGCAAGCTCCAGAAGGTGGCGACGACGGACATCTCGGTGCTCATCACTGGCGAGACCGGCACCGGCAAGGAGCTCATCGCGCGCGAGGTTCACCGGCGGTCGAACCGCGCGAACGGGCCGTTCGTGGTCATCAACTGCGGCGCCATCCCCGAGAACCTCATCGAGAGCGAGCTGTTCGGCCACGTCAAAGGGGCGTTCACCGGAGCCGTCGCTTCACGTCCGGGCAAGTTCCAGGTCGCCGACAAGGGGACGCTGTTCCTCGACGAGATCGGCGAGCTCCCGCTCAATCTGCAGGTGAAGCTGCTGCGGGCGCTCCAGGAGCGCGTCGTCTACCGCGTGGGGGACTCGAAGCCCGAGAAGGTCGACATCCGCGTGGTCGCCGCGACCAATCGCGTGCTCGAAGAGGAGATCCGCGGCGGACGGTTCCGCGAGGACCTCTACTACCGGCTCAACGTCGTGAACCTCTTCCTGCCGCCGCTCCGCGAGCGCGGCGACGACGTGCTCATCATCGCCAAGGCGTTGCTCTCGAAGTACGCCGACGAGCTCCACTCGCAGGTGCAGGGATTCACGCCGCAAGCACTGGCGGCGATCAAGAAGAACGCCTGGCCGGGGAACATCCGGCAGCTCGAGAACCGCATCAAGAAGGCGCTCGTCCTCTGCGACAAGAAGTTGCTCGACGTCGACGACCTCGACCTCGGCTCCGCGAGCGAAGCGCCGATCCTGCCGCTCGAGAAGGCCAAGGAAGACTTCCAGCGCCGCTACGTGCTCGAAGTACTCGAGCGGAACAACGGCAACCGCACGCAAACCGCGCGCGATCTCGGCGTCGATCCGCGTACGATCTTCCGGTACCTCGAGCGCGAGGCGAACCCCATCCCGGCGGGCGGGCACCCGGGCGGCGGTTCGGACAAGTCTTAGGAGAATGCTCATGCGGCGAAGCTCGGTGCGGTGGGGGTTCGGGGTCTCGGTCGTCGTTGCCACGGTGAGCGGGTGTGCTTCTCTCCTGGGTGACTTCTCGACGAGCGGAGAATCGAACGATGGTGGGCCGAACGTCATCGACGGCTCGCCTGTCGTCGATGGCTCGGTCCCACCCGGCAGCGACTCCGGCGGCGACGCGAACCCGAACAACGGCGAGGATTCGCCGAGCGGTGACGGCCAATCGCAGACGGACGCCGGCCCCGACGCCGCGAGCTTCCTGCTCAGCTGCGCCTTCTCGCTCGTGAACCCGATCCAGATCGAGTCGCTCGAAGGGGCGGCCAATCAGTTCTACCAGCAGCAACCGCACGTCGCGGCCGTCAACGAGCAGCAGGTCCAGATCCTGGAGAACGGCGAGAACGGCGAGTGGACGATGTTCTGGATCAACCCGCAGAGCGCGAACAAACCGGTCAGCGGAGAGTACAGCCAGCCGATCGGCGACAACGGCGGAGGGCTCTTCGCGTTCGGTCGCGTCGCGGGCGGCACGGCGCTGATGACGTCGAGGGGCCTGCTCGGGCGGAATAACTTCAGCCTGACGATCTTCGAGGACTCGACCGACAACCCAGGCAATCCCCCGACCGGCAACGCTGCGCTCTCGCCGACCTTGCCAGCCCTGAACTCGCTCAGCGCCACCTTCGCGGAGAACGCTCCGGGGGATTTCGTGTGGGCCGCGGCCGGGCAAGGGACCACGGGGGACGGGTCGACCACCGTCTACGGCGGGCAGGGCTATCCCGACGGAGGGTTCGTGGGGGCGACGCTCTACTCCACGTCGATGCACGGCGGCAGCCCGGTCGTCATTCACGATGGCACGACGATTCATGTCTACATGAGCTCGAGCCCCGATCAGGGGGGGACGATCGCCTTCGGCTTTGCCGACGACGGCTCGGGGGTCGACGGCGGCGGCATTTCGCGCGCGCTCGATCCGGACGGCGGGCTCCCTTCGCTCCTGATGGGCGCCACGGAGTCCGACGGCGGAGTCAACTTCGCGTTCGCCGACATCGACCTGACGAGCGGCATCGGCGCCACGCTGCGCGTCGGCCAGGTGCCGAGCGCGAAGCTCACCACGTTCCTCGCGACCGACATCCCCGCCGGGCTCGCCATCAGCAACGGCCAGGACCTTCCGGTGCAGAAGGGGTTCCAGGGGTGGTTCGGCGACCAGTTCGTGATGGTGGGGAGCGGCCAGCCGATCGCCACGACCGGCGGCATCAACTTCCTCTGGTACGACGCGCAGGGTCATCTCCGCGGCAACCGTCTCGGCGCCAACGCGCTCCTCACGGGTCACACGACGATCGACGGCATGGGGATCGCGCTCGAGCAGGCGCTCGGCTCGCTCGTCACCTGGCACCTCGTCTGGTCGGAGCAAGTCGCCGGGGCCGACGGCGGCCTCCATGACGTCCTCTACTACGACCAGGTGACCTGCGACTGAGACTCAGTCGCGGTGCAATCGGATCGGGAGAGTGACCGTCGCCGTACCGTTCGGCGGCGGGAGCTTCCATTTCTTGATCTGCTTGTCGATGCAGGTGCTCGTCGCGTCGTCGGTGCCGTCGGTCTTCGTGGAGACGACCTTGCCGCCGGGGCCGACGCGGATCACGGCCTTGCCGGCGTAGGCGCGCTCGGTCGACTTCGCGTGGAGCCAGCAGGCGGTCGTGAGCGGGTCGCGCTGCTGCTTGTAGAGGAGCTGGACCGACTCGAGGTAGGCGACACCGGCCGCGTCGTTGGAGTCGTCCGTCGGGGACGGGGTCGAGGTCGGGGTCGGGGTCGGGGTCGCCGTCGGGGTCGCGGTCGGGGTCGGGGACGGCGTCGCGGTCGCGGTCGCAGCGTCGGAGGCAGACACGTCCGAGGCGTCGGGCGCAGACGGGACCTCGGGGGCGGGTGGCGGGGGCGGAGGCTTCGAGCCGCAGGCGACCAGGACGAGCACCGCGGAGCACAGGGCGCGCTTCATTCTCGCGAAGGTAGCACCGCGCGCTTGCGTCGCGCGCGATCCGCCCGCACGTTTGGCCGGCTTGAGCCTCCACGAAAACCCCGCACCGCAGAAGACCAGGAACGATCTCGAGTGGGATCGCGTTCTCGCCGCGCTCGCCGACCGATGCGCGACGGCCATGGGGCGCACAGAGGCGCTCGCGCTCCCGTTCGCCGAGACGCACGAAGAAGCGCGCACTCGCCTCGCCGAGGCGAGCGAGGCGTGCGCGCTCGCCGCCAAGGGGGAGATGCTCCCGCTCGCGTCGCTGCCGGACGTCGCCGAGGCGGTGAGCCGGCTTCGGGTGGGGGGCGCGCTCGGCCCCTCGGAGCTTCGCGCCCTCTCGCACGTGCTCGGCTCGGCGCGCGCGCTTCGACGCTTCCTCGTCGCACGGCGCGTGGAGGCCGCGGCGCTGCACGTGGCGTGCGCTACCGATCCGACGCTCGACTCCCTGGCCGACGAGGTCGCCGGTTGCTTCGAGGCCGACGGGACGCTGGCCGACCGCGCGAGCCCGCGGTTGAAGGAGCTCCGCAGCGAATACTCCGCGTCGCGCGAGCGCATGCTCCGCCGCCTCGAGGAGATGATGACCAAGTACGAGGCCGTCCTCCAGGATCGCTTCGTCACGGAGCGCGAGGGGCGCTGGGTCGTCCCGGTGCGGAGCGACGCCCACGAGCGGTTCCCCGGGATCGTGCACGCGACGAGCGCGAGCGGATCGACCTTCTTCGTGGAGCCCCGCGCCGTGATCCCGATGGGCAATCGACTGAAGGTGCTCGAGGCGGACGTGCAAAGGGAGGAGATCGCCATCTATACGCGGCTCTCGTCGCTGCTCGGCGACTCGCTGGCGAGCATCGAGGCGGCCGTGGTCGCCATCGCGCGGGCCGACGTCCGCGCGGCGACGGCGAAGCTCGCGGGGGAGCTGACGCTGGTCTTCCCCGAGGTGACGGACGAGCCCCGCGTCGACCTTCGCGGCGCACGCCACCCGCTCCTCGCGCTGGACGGCGTGGCCGTCGTGCCGAGCGACCTCGCGGTCCACAGCCGTCACGCGGTCGTCGTGAGCGGGCCCAACGCGGGGGGGAAGACCGTCGCCCTGAAGACGATGGGGCTCGCGGCGCTCATGCTGCGCGCTGGGCTCCCGGTCGCGTGCGACGTGGGGAGCGCGCTCGGCCTGTTCGACGTCGTGCTCACCGACGTGGGGGACGACCAGAGCCTGCACGCGAACCTCTCGACGTTCAGCGCGCACGTGCGGAACCTCGCCGCCATCCTCGAAGAGACCCGCCCCGGCGCGCTCGTGCTCCTCGACGAGCTGGCGACGGGGACCGATCCTCGCGAGGGGGAGGCGCTCGCGGCGGGGGTGCTCGATTCGCTGTGTGCGCGGGGGGGTGCCGTCGTGGCGACGACGCACTACGAAGGGCTGAAGGCGCTGGCGCTGGCCGATCCGCGCTTCCGCAACGCGAGCGTCGGGTTCGACCTGGCTACGATGACGCCGACCTTCCGCCTGGCGCTCGATCTACCGGGGCAGTCGAGCGCGCTCGCCGTGGCCAAGCGGTTCGGGATGCCGTCGACCGTGATCGAGCGCGCCGAGCGCTTCCTCACGCGCGAGGACGTGAGCTTCGAGAGCGTCGTGAAGAAGCTCAACGACGAGCGGGCGGCGCTCGAGCTCGCGCGTCACGCGGCGATCGCGCGGGAGCACGAGGCCGAGCTGGCGCGCGCGCGTTACGAAGAAGCCACCGCCGCGGCGCGGGACCGCGACAAGCGCGAGCTCACGCGCGAAGCGGAGGCGCTGCTCGCGGGGGTGCGGCGCGCGCGCGAGGAGCTGCGGGCGGCGCAAGCGAAGCTGCGGACGAAGAAGCTCGACGAAGGGGACATCCGCGAGGCGTCGCGGGCGCTGGAGCGCGTGGCGAGCGCGGTCGCGATCGGCGGCGAGCTGGAGTCGCTCGTCGTGCCGGACCGCGAGGGGGTGCGCGAGCGCGTGCGGGCCGTCGACGTGAAGAAGGGGGCCCGCGTGTGGGTGCCCAAGCTCCGCGCCGACGCCGAGGTGATCGACGTCTCCGGCACGAGCGTGCGCGTCGCCGCGGGGGCTCTCAAGCTCACGGTGCAGCTCGACGAGCTCCGGGCGAGCGCGCTCGCGGCCGAGCAGGAGAGCGCCGGCAAGGGGGCCCCGAAGCGGGTGCAGGGGGCCCCGAAGAGCGAGGCGATCGAACCGGCGATGCAGACGAGCGACAACTCGTGCGACCTCCGAGGGCTCCGTGCCGACGACGCGCTCTCGCTGGCGAACACGTTCCTCGATCGGTCGCTGAACGCCGGAAGGCGCGTCGCCTTCCTCATTCACGGGCACGGCACCGGCGCGCTGCGGGACGTCATCCGCAAGGAGCTGCGCGAGAGCCGCTACGTCTCGACCTTCCGTTCGGGTACCAGCGACGAGGGGGGCGACGGCGTGACCGTCGTTTGGCTCGCCTAGAGGCGTGCGACAGGCGTCACGGCGACGATGCCGTCCACGTAGGACGTTTCCTCCGAGGCGTCCGCGATCCAGTCTCGCGTTTGGCAAGCGCTTGCGTGCGTGACAAGCGCGCCGCGGGGTGCAGAATGCGCGGCTGTAAGCGTGGGATCCAGCGCCCCAGTCCAGGTCATAGCGGGCACGATGATCGGCCCGTACGTCGTCGAGCGGAAGCTCGCGCAAGGGGGGATGAGCGTCCTCTTCCTCGCCCATGACACGCAGCTCGATCGCCCCGTCGCGCTCAAGATGCTGGCCGAGGAGGTGGCGACGAACGCGACGCGGACGCGGATGCTGCGCGAGGCACGAACGCTCGCCGCGGTGGACCACGAAGGCATCGTGCGCATCTACGGCGCGGGCGAGCACGAGGGGAAGCCGTGGATCGCGATGGAGCTGGTCCGCGGGACCGACCTGAAGAGGCTCCTGGCCGAACGCGGCCCGGTCCCCGCATCGCGCGCGCTCCGGTGGATGCTCCAGGCGACCGAAGCGCTGGCCGCCGCGCACGACGTGGGCGTCGTGCATCGCGACCTCAAGCCGTCGAACCTGCTGCTGACGCACGACGACCGCATCAAGGTGGTCGACTTCGGCGTGGCCAAGCGACGCATGGATGCGCCGGGCTCGGGCGACGTGCTGACGACGCAGGGGGAGATCCTGGGTACCCCCGCGTACCTCTCGCCCGAGCAACTCGAGCACGGCCTGGCCGACGAGCGGAGCGACGTGTGGGGGCTCGGGTGCGTGCTCTTCGAGCTCTGCATGGGGGCGCCCCCGTTCGGACGCGCGAGCTCGGCCGCGACGACCGCGTCGATCCTGCGCGACGATCCGGTGTTCTCGAACACGCTGGCCGCGCCGGTGGTCGACGTCATCACGGCGTGCCTCCGCAAGAACTCGTTCGCGCGCGTGGCCTCGATGCGGGAGCTGGGCGCCTTGATACGCGACGCGCTCGAGCAGGCGTACGCGCCGCAGGGGACGAGCGTGCGCCCTTCGGACAAGATCCCGACGCACGAGAGGGTCTCGACGCACGAGAGGGCCTCGACGCACGAGCGCTCGTCGCGCGCGGCACCGGTGCGGAAGTCGGTCCCCCCGCTCGCGCCGAGCAGCGCCCCCTTTCCGTCGGCTCCCCCGCCCCGCGCAAGCGAGATGCCGCCGGCGCAAGCGCCGCTCCACCGTCCTAGCGTCGGGCCGCGCGCGAGCCGTACGTCGGTCCCACCTCCCGCGCAGGCCTCCGGGTCGGTCCGCGTCGTGCGCGGGCGCATGAAGGGGACCGCCGTTCGAAGCGGCCTGCTCTGGTTCGCGACCCGCTACGGGACCGAAGCGGTCACGCGCATGTGGGACCACGCGTCGACCGAGCTTCGCGCGATGGTGCGTCTGGACGACCCCTCGTTCGGGATCGTCGCTTCGGGCTGGTACGACACGCGCCTCGTGGGCGAGCTGCTGAAGGCGCTCGAGGAGTCGATCGGCGTCGAGGACAGGGACGCCTGGGCCAGCGCGCTCGCCGAGGCGATCGCGAAGGACAACGTCAACGGCGTGTACCGCTCGCTCTTCCGCCTCATCACGACCCCCGCGATGCTCGAGGCCAACGCGCAGCGCGTCTGGAGCACGTACTGCGACGAGGGGAACCTCATCGCGCACGCGCCGCGGGCCGGCGAGCTCCAGATGGAGATTCGCCACTGGACGCACCACCACGAGCAGACGTGTCGCATCGTGGGGTTCGCGGCGCAGCACATCCTCCGCGCCATCGGCTACGAGGCGCTCGTCGTCGAGCGGACGCAGTGCGTCTCGGACGGCGACCCCGTGTGCGCGTTCGAGGGGATGTACCTCCCGAAGTAGAGGACGGGCGCCGCCTCCGGCGACTACTCGCGCGGCACGCGGATGGCGCCGCGGACGACGGCGTCGCGCAGAGCGTCCACGCGAAGCTTCACGTCGTCGGGGATCGACGCGCCGTGCGCGCCGTCGCGCACGTAGCTGACGGCGCCGTCGCGGAGGCCGAGCTCGTGCACGCCGGGCTCGAACCTCCCCTCGACCGCAGCGCGGATCGCCTCCTCCACCGCGACGTCGCCGCGCTTCACCATGCTCGTGAGCACCGTGCCCGGCATCTCGTCGTACTGGTCGGCATCGACGCCGATGGCCCACACGCGGTTCTCCTTCGCGGCCTCGAACACGCCGTGCCCGGTGGCTCCGGCCGCGTGGTAGAGCACGTCCGCCCCCTCGGCGATCTCGCTGATCGCCAGCGCCTTCCCCTTCGACGGGTCCCGGAACGCGTCGGGGCTCTCGCCCGCATAGGCCGAGTGGACGACGCAGTCGGCGCACGCCGCCTTCACGCCGGCCACGTAGCCGACCTCGAACTTGCGGATGAGCGGCCCGGTCATCCCGCCCACGAAGCCCACCGCGTGCGACTTCGACATGAAACCGGCCACGGCGCCGACGAGGAACGACGCCTCCTCTTCGCGGAAGTCGAGCCCCTCGACGTTCGGAGGGGTACCCGACGGAGGGGGGGCGTAGTCGATGCAGGCGAAGTGGACGTTCGGGTAGTCGTGCGCGACGCGGTCGACGTCGCTGGAGAAGATGAAGCCCACGCCGATCACGAGATCGAACCCGCGCGCCGCGAAGAGGCGCATGGCGGCCTCGCGGTCCTCGCTCCCGGTGGGCTCGAGGTACGAGCCCTGCACGCCCAGCTCCTGCTCGGCGCGCGTGAGGCCCGCGTAGGCCGCGTCGTTGAAGCTCTTGTCGCCGCGCCCCCCCACGTCGAACACGAGCCCGATGCGCCCCTTCCCGACCGTCTCGTGCGCGGGGCCCGAGTCTGCACGGCGCGCAGGGAGGAACGTGAGCGCCGCGCCGGCCACGAAGAGCGCGATCGTCGCGGACAGCGGCCCCGTGAGCGTCACGAGAGCTCCTTCACCGGCCCCGGCGCCGCGCCGAGCGCGCGCAATCGCTCGACCCCGCGGCCGTCGCCGTGGGCGTCGACCTCGATGAAGATCTTCCGCATCTGCGGCAGCTCGGCACGGATGCGCGTCTCGATCAGGTTCGTCGTCTCCTCGATCGCCGCGGCGGTCATGTCGTCGCGGAACGCCACCTTGAGCGCGAGGATCACGACGTCGGGGCCGAGGTGCATCGTGAGGAGCTGCGTCACGCGATCGACGCCGCGCGTCTGCTCGGTGAGCACCAGCGCGCGCGCCTGCTCCTCGGGCGACGCGCTCTCCCCGATGAGCAGCCCGTGGGTGATGCGCGCAATGACGATGGCCACGAACGCGAGCAGGAGCCCGATGAGGACGCTGCCGAGCGCGTCGTAGAGCGCGAGGCCCGTGAAGTGCGTGAGCGTGATCGCGACGAGCGCGAGGATGAGGCCGAGGATGGCCGTCGCGTCCTCGGCGAGGACCAGCGGGATGGTCGGGTCGCGCGTCTCGAAGATGACCTTCGCGAGCGAGCGACCGCGCGTCATCTTCTGGAGCTCGATCCACGCGACACGGAAGCTCATCGCCTCCATCGCGAGCGAGACGCCGAGCACCGCGTAGCTCCACGCCAGCATCCGCGGCTCGGGGGCGCCCGGCTCGAACAGCTCGTGGATCCCCTGGAAGACGGCGAAGGCCCCGCCCACGCTGAACAGCATGAGCGCCACGACGAACGGCCAGAAGTACCGCTCGCTCGAGCGACCGAACGGGAACCGCTCGTCGGCCGGTCGGGCCGCGAGGCGCATGCCGATGAGGAGCAGCGCCTGGTTGCCCGTATCGGCGAGGGAGTGCACCGCCTCGGCGAGCGTGGAGGTCGAGTGCGAGAGGAACGCCGCGCCGAACTTGCACGCGGCGATGGCGACGTTCCCGGCGAGCGCCGCGATCACGACCTTTCTGGTGTCCGGCACGCTCATCGGAAGGTGGCGACGCTAGCGCGCTTCGTCTCCGCGGGGGACGACGACCACGCGCACCCGCGCGCGCGCCGACTGGAGGAACGACATCTCGGCGACCCGGAGCCTCTCCTCGACGAACCACCGCTCGAGCGCGGCCCGCACCTGGTCGAACGGCCGGTTCTTGAAGGGGTGAGCGCTGGTGCGGAACACCTCGCGCAGCTGCTCTTCGGTCGGGCGGAGCAGCGGCGTGAGCGTGCGGTCGACGTACCAGGCGGCGCGCACGCGACGGCGGACGAGCGCGTCCACCTCGGCCTCGTCGATCCCCTCCTGGGTCATCGCCGTGCGGAGCGCGTCGGCCCCCCCGACGCGCTCGGTCAGTCCGAGGCGCTCGTCGGCCACGAGACCCGGCAGGCCGGCCGGCGTAGCGCCCGATTGCACCGCGAGCGCGGAGAGCATGTCCTCGGCCACATGGCGGTCGAGCGCCGCGCGCACGAATCGGTCTTCGTACTGCGACTGCACAGGCGCCTGCTCGGCGAGCGCCTCGATGCGCGTCTCGAACGCCAGCATTCTCTCGCTCACGAAGCGGGGATGCGAGGAGCCCCCCGTCTCGGGCGCGTAGTAGCGCACGGCGACGCGGTCGACCGTGGCCTTGGGTGCGCCCGCGGCGTGCGCGACGCTCGCGGAGAGCGCGATCGCGACGACGATCGCGCTCGTGCGCATCACGCCTTCTCGTCCGCCGTCGCCGGGGCCTTCGCCACTACCCCCTCGACGCGCTCTTCGCGCTGGTGCTCGTGGTGATGCGCGAACCCGCGCGCCGCGCGCCGCGCCTTCAGGAACTCGGCGAACGACACGAGCGTCTCCAGCTCGCGCGGGCCCAGCGACTCCGACAGCTCGCGCAGCTGCACGCGGCTCGCCTCGGCGTTTCGCGTGCGACGGCCGCTGGCCGACTTCGGCCCCTCGAGATCGCTCGTCGACGGGGGCGCGAGCACGCTGTCGGGGATGGGCTCGCTCTCGGGCGGTGCGGTGGAGTCCGCCCACTGCGGGCGCTCGGTGGCCTTGATGGCGTGCGCGCTCAACCATGCCTCCATGAACGTGCGGAGCCGCTCGCTCCGGAACGTGAACCAGCGCTCCCTTTCGGGGCCGAACGCCATGAGGACGTCCTTGAACCGGCGGAACGCTCCCTTGCCGTCGATGGCCTGCGCGAGCTTGCCGCGCAGATCGAGCTCATCGACCATGGGGATGAACCTCTCCATCCACCGGTACTGCTCCCGCGAGCTCACCGGGTCGATGCGGAGGTAGTTCCCGTCGGAGGCGATGCGTACGTGCATCTGCGGGTCGGCCACGCCGTCGACCACGCGCAGCACCTCGCCTGTCGTGAGGTGGAGGTACGAGTGGACCTCCGGGGCGTTGTTCTCGAAGGCGTCTTCCAGCGCCTCCCAATCCACGGGCACTTCGCGTACGGGGCCGGTCGGCACCGCGCGTTCGGATTCCTGAGTCATCGCGTCGTTTCCCTTCCGTCCAACGTCGTCGCTCGCGGGCACGCTCGAGGCGTGCGCGGTGGGCTGCCGCCCGTGACCTCTGGGCTGGAGAGGGCACGAACGCGGGTGAGGCGTTGGAAAAGCTGCGGACCTAGCAGGTTCGCACGCGCGCGAGCGCTACGGAAGGGGGTGGTTTCAGGCGCCGGGGATCGGCGACGGCGCAGGCACTTCCGGCGGCGTGGACGGCGCGGGGGTGGCTCCCGAGCCGGGTGACGGCTGGAGCTGCGACGGCGCGGGGTCCTGCGACGGCTGCGTGGGCGAATTCGGAGCCGATTCCGAGGCCTGCGCGAGCGCCGCTGTGAGCAGCAAGGCGCTGCACAAGGCGAGGGCGAAGGTCCGCGGAAAGCTCGAGCGCATCGGGGCTCCTTTCTGTCACGCGCTGGACTGTAGAGCAACAGTCGCTGGTGCACTTTTGAATCAGGCGCGGGAGCGAGAGCGTTTAACCGCATCCTTCCATCGAGCTAGGTGAGCCTCGCGATCGGCCTCGGCCATGGCGGGGGCGATGCGCGACCCGATCTTCCGCATCTTCGCGGCGCTCGAGGGGTCGCACAGGCCGGCCCCGACGCCTGCCAGCATCGCCGCGCCGCGCCCCGTCGACTCGAGCTCCGTCGGCCGCTCGACGACGACGCGCGCAATGTCGGCCTGGAACTGCATCAGCAGGTCGTTCGCCGCGGCCCCCCCGTCCACGCGCAGCGAGCGGAGGGTCCTCTTCGCATCGGTCTGCATCGCGTCGAGCAGGTCCCACACCTGGAAGGCGACCCCCTCGAGCGTCGCGCGCGCCAGGTGCCCCGCCTTCGTGCCGCGCGTGATGCCGGTGATGATGCCGCGCGCGTCCTGGTCCCAGTGCGGCGCGCCGAGCCCCGCCAGCGCCGGCACGAACGCCACGCCGTCGCTCGATTCGACCGTGCGCGCGAGCGCCTCGACCTCGCTGGCGCTCTTGATGATGCCGAGGCCGTCGCGCAGCCACTGCACCGCAGCCCCCGCGATGAACGCGCTCCCTTCGAGCGCGTACGTCATCGGCTGCGCGCCGAGCTTCCACGCCACCGTCGTGACCAGGCCGTTGCCGCTGAGGAGCGGTTTGTCGCCGATGTTCATCAGCACGAACGCGCCGGTGCCGTACGTGCACTTCGCGTCCCCCTCGGCGAAGCACGCCTGGCCGAAGAGCGCCGCCTGCTGGTCCCCGGCGATGCCCGCGATCGGAATCCCGTCCGGCAGGAAGCCCGCACCGCGCGTCGTGGCCACCACCTCGGCGCTCGCCTTGATCGCCGGCAGCATCGAGGACGGCACGCGGAACGTCGCGCACAGCTCGGGGTCCCACGCGCCCGTGGCGAGGTTCATCAGCAGCGTGCGCGAGGCGTTCGTCACGTCGGTCACGTGGCTCGCGCCCGACGTGAGCCGGTGCACCAGGAACGAGTCGATCGTCCCGAACGCCAGCTCGCCCTTTTCGGCCTTGGCGCGCGCGCCGTCGACCGCGTCGAGGATCCACGCCACCTTCGTCCCCGAGAAGTACGCGTCGACCACCAGGCCCGTCCGCTCGCGCACGCGCGCCTCGTGCCCCGCCTTCTTCAGCGCGTCGCACACGCCCGCCGTGCGCCGGTCCTGCCACACGATCGCGCGGTGGATCGGCTCGCCCGTCTTCCTGTCCCAGACGAGCGTCGTCTCCCGCTGGTTCGTGATGCCGATGGCGGCGACCTGCGCCCCGTCCACCTTCGCGTTCGCGAGCGCCGTCGTGACCGCGCGCCCGACCGAGCTCCAGATCTCGGCCGCGTCGTGCTCGACCCACGCGGGCTTGGGGAAGTACTGCGGGAACTCGACCGTGGCGCGGCCCAGCGTTTCGCCCTCGAGCGAGACGACGAGCGCGGTGGTGCCGGTGGTGCCTTGATCGATGGCGAGGAGGTGTTTCGCGGGCATGGCCCTGGGATACCCGCGCGGCCCGGTGCGGTTCAAGTCGCGTCAGGGAACAAAGCGCGCGAGGCGCGGGTTTCGTTGGCGATGAGCTCTTCGTTCTCCTTCCTCACGCTGCGGCGCGACCTCCTTTCGCTCGCCATCATCGTCGCGGTCGTGGCGAGCGCGCGAAGCTCGCTGGCCGATCACTACGTGGTCCCGACCGGCTCGATGCTCCCCACGGTGCAGCTGGACGACCACGTGCTCGTGGACAAGCTCGCCTACGGCCTCCGCGTGCCGTTCGGGGAGAGCTACGCCGTCCGCTTCGCGCCCCCCGCGCGCGGCGACGTGGTCGTCCTCCGGTCGCCCGAGGACGGGACGATCTTGCTCAAGCGCGTCGTCGGCGTACCGGGCGACGAGCTGAGCGTCGTCGATGGCGCGCTGCGGATCGACGGGCACGCGATGCCGATCGTCGTCGGCGCCCGAGGGCCGGTCGAGCTGCTCGGCCGCGTGACGCACGACATCAGCTTCGCGTACGGCGGCGGCCCCGACTTCGGCCCGCTGCGCGTCCCGCAGGACCGCTTCCTCGTGCTGGGGGACAACCGCGGAAACAGCAAGGACGGGCGGTACTTCGGCCTCGTGGCGCGCGACGCGATCGTCGGGCGGGTCGAGGGGGTCGTGCTGCGGCACGGGGCGCTGACGTGGGTGGGGCTGGCGGGCGGAGCGAAGTAGGCCGGCGCGTCCGAGGCGGCGGCAGCGGCGGCCGAGGCCTCGGCAGTGACGACCGGTGCCCTGGCAGCGACCGCCGAAGCCTCGGCAGCGACGACCGGTGCCCTGGCAGCGACCGCCGAGGCCTTGGAAGCGACGGCCGGTGCCTCGGCAGCGACGACCGATGCCTCGGCAGCGACGACCGGTGCCTCGGCAGCGACGACCGATGCCTCGGCAGCGACGGCCGGTGCCTCGGCAGCGACAGCCGGTGCCTCGGCAGCGACGACCGATGCCTCGGCAGCGACGACCGGTGCCTCGGCAGCGACGCCCGATGCCTTGGAAACGACGACCGGTGCCTCGGCAGCGACGACCGGTGCCTCGGCAGCGACGCCCGACGCACGCTCGTCACCTTCGAGCGCGTCTCCGCGCCTCCCGCTCGTCGGATCCCCCGTTGGGCCCGAGCGCAATCCGTGCTCATCTCCGCCGCCGTGACCCCCTCCCCGCTCTTCGGTTCGCGCCGCGCCTCGCTCTTCACCGCTTCCGCGGCCTTCGCTGCGCTCACGGCCTGCGCCCCGAGCGAAACCCCTCCCCCGCCCGTCGCCCCCACCCCGGCGGTCGCGGTCATCACGCCGCCTCTGGTCGACGCCGGCACGACGCCGCTCGTCCACGTCCAGATCCTGGCCTTCAACGACTTCCACGGGCACCTCCTCCCCCCGTCCGGCACCAACGGCATCATCGTGGCCCCCGCCGGCGACCCCATCGCGTCGCTCCCCGGCACGAAGGTCCTCGAGGACGCCGGCGTCGCGCTCGTCCCGGCCGGCGGTGCGGCGTACCTCGCGTCGCGCGTCGCGTCGCTGCGCGCGCAGAACCCGAACACGGTGGTCGTCTCCGCCGGCGACCTCACCGGCGCGAGCCCCATGGTCTCGAACCTCTTGAAGGACGAGCCGGCGATCGCGGTCATGAACGCGCTCGGCCTCGACTACGAAGCGGTCGGCAACCACGACTTCGACCGCGGCCTGGCCGAGCTCACGAGGCTCGTGCACGGCGAGTGCGACGGCGGCGACTGCGACGGCGGCGCGGGGTGGAGCGGCGCGAAGTTCACGTACCTCGCGGCGAACGTGACGAACACCGCGACGCAGAAGACCGTGTTCCCCTCGTACGCGATCCGCGAGCTCGGCGACGGCGACACGAAGGTGCGCGTCGCGTTCATCGGCGAGACGCTGAAGGGGACGCCGGGCGTGGCCTCGGTGGAAGCGATGAAGGGACTCAGCTTCGCCGACGAAGCAGCGACCGCGAACGCGCTCGTCCCCGAGCTGAAGGCGGCCGGCGTGTCGGCCATCGTGCTCCTGCTCCACCAGGGGGGGCAGCAGCACAAGGGGGGGACGTACGACTCGTGCGTGGAGCTCGATGGTGACCTGACGGGCGTGCTCGACAAGCTCGATCCGGCGATCGAGGTCGTCGTGAGCGGGCACACGCACCAGGCGTACGACTGCGTCGTCGGCGGGCGCCTGGTGACGAGCGCGCAGAGCTACGGCAGGCTCGTGACGAAGATCGACCTCGCGATCGATCCGGTCGCGAAGAGGCTGGTCGAGAAGCACGCGCAGAACCTCGCGGTCACGCACGACCTCACGCCCGACGCGACCGTCGCGCGCATCGTGGACGACTACGCGACGCGCTCGAAGACGCAGACCGAGCGCGTCGTCGGCTGGGTGACGGGCGACATCACCAGCAGCCCGAAGAGCGCGCAGAGCGCGTCGTGCGAGACCCCCATGGGCGACGTCATCGCCGACGCGCAGCGCGAGGCCACGAAGGCCGACGTCGCCCTCATGAACCCCGGCGGCATCCGCGGCGAGCTCTCGGCGAAGCACCCCGGCCGCCCCGACGACGCCATCACGTACGCCGAGGCGTTCGAGGTGCAGCCCTTCGGCAACGACCTCATCACGATGACGCTCACGGGCGCGCAGATCCGGACCTTGCTCGAGGGGGAGTTCGGCCACAAGTCGGAGCCGCGCGTCCTGCAGGTGTCCAATGGCTTCCACTACGCGTACACGTACGACCGCGCGGCGAACTCCGGGACCATCGGCGCCATCACGCTCCACGGCAAGCCGCTCGACGCGGCGAAGAAGTACCGCGTGACGGTCAACTCGTTCCTCGCCGGCGGAGGCGACGCCTTCAAGGTGCTGAAGGAGGGGACCGATCGCGAGGACAACGGCCCCGACATCGACGCGCTCGTCGCCTACCTCGGCAAAGTGGGGACCGAGAAGAAGCCGTTCGCTCCGCCGCGCAAGCTCACGCGCATCGAGGGGAGCTCGTGCAAGTGAAGAGGGGTCACGAGGGAGCGAGCCCGCGACCCCTCACCCCCCAGCCCCCTCTCCCGTGAAGGGAGAGGGGTAGCCGAACGAGCTCCGCTCCCCTCTCCCCTTGTGGGCGAGGGGCTGGGGGTGAGGGTTCGCGCGCCCGCGCGCAATAGTGAGCGCTACGTCGCGCCGAGTGAGCGTGCCCTGGCGAAGAGCGCGTCGTGCGCGCGTGGGCGTGCGGCCCGGATCGCGAGGTGCTCGCGCGTCGGGTGGACGCGGTTGGTGAGCAGCGCGACGACGGCGCGCGCGTCGGGGTCGATCCAGAGGCTGGTCCCGGTGAACCCGAGGTGCCCGAACGTCCTCGGCCCTGCGAGCCTCCCCGCGCTGGACCCCACCGTGCTCTTCCCGTCGAACCCGGCGCGTAGCGTCCCCCCGGTGCGCGGCGAGACGAGCCACGCGAGCGATCGCGCAGCCCCCAGGCGCGCCTCGAAGCCGTACGCCGGCAAGAGCGAGTCGAGCAGCGCGCTCCCGAACGCCATCACCGCCGCGACCGTGCCGTACATCCCGGCGTGCCCCGACCCGCCGGTCGCGGTGAGCGCCCACGCGTTCTCGTCGTGCACCCGCCCGCACACGACGCCGCCGCGCCACGCCACGTCCTCGGTCGGCGCCGCCTCGCGTGCGAGGTCCCTCCCGAGCGCTTCCAGCTCACGCGCCGTCCCCAGCTCCCTCTCGAGCCCGAGGGGCGCCGCGACGAGGCGCGCGATCGCCTCACCTGCGTCGCGCGTGCCGACACACCGCGCGAGCGCCGCGCCCGCCAGCACGTAGCCGAGGTCGCTGTAGACCGGAGCGAACCCTTCCGCCGGCACGGGGCCGCGCGCGTCGTCTCGCCGCGCGTTCGCCGCCGTGACCAGCGCCGCCGCGGCGTCGACGGCCGCGCCCTCGAGCAACGGCGCGAAGAGCGGCGCGTGCGCTTCCAGCCCCGCGCGGTGCGAGAGGAGCAGCTCGAGCGGGATCTCGCCGCTCGCCGTGCGGACCAGCTCGGGCACGAGCGCCCCCAGCGTCGCGCGCGGGTCGATCCCGGCGCGCGCGATCGCCACCGCGGTCATCGGCTTGGTGAGGCTCGCGAGATCGAAGAGCGTGGCGGTCGCGCCACCGAGCTCCACGTGCCACGAGGTCTCGCTGCGCCCCGCGCACCCGGTCGCCGCGAGGGGCGCGACCCCTTCGCTGACGATCGCTTCCGCAACTGCTTCCGCATCCAGCCCCGAGGGGGGCGGGCGCTCCGAGGCCGACGGTGCGTGGTTTCCGGCGGGTGTAGTCACGGTCTGCGTACTTTGACCCATCGCTCTCGAGGCTCGTACACTGCCTGGGGGAGAGATCCAACCGATGGCGGAATTTGTCTGGGAGGCGCGCGCGCGCACCGGAGAGCTCAGGAAGGGCTCGATGGAGGCCGACGACGCGGAAGCCGTCAACGAGCGCCTCCGCGGGCAGCAGCTCACGCCGACGAAGGTGAAGAAGAAGGGGAAGGAGTTCTCCTTCTCCTTCGGCTCGGGCGTCAGCGGCAAAGACATCGTCACGTTCACGCGCCTCTTCGCCACGATGATCGACGCCGGCCTCCCCATCGTGCAGTGCCTGGAGATTCTCCAGGGGCAGACTGACAACAAGATCTTCGCGGGCGTGCTCCGCGACGTGAAGGCCAGCGTCGAGCAGGGGGCCACGTTCAGCGACTCGCTGCGTCGCCACCCGAAGGTGTTCGACCCGCTCTACACGAACCTCATCCAGGCGGGCGAGGTGGGCGGCATCCTCGACACGATCATGAATCGTCTCGCCGTCTACAACGAAAAGAACATGAAGCTGAAGCGGCAGGTGAAGGGGGCCATGATCTACCCCTCGTCGGTCGTCGTCATCTTCACGGGCGTGCTCTGCGTGCTCCTCGGCTTCGTCATCCCGTCGTTCAAGAACATCTTCCGCGACCTCGGCTCGCCCGACGATCTCCCGCAGCTCACGCAGTACGTCATCGCCGTCAGCGAGGCGTTCACGCACAACATCCTGTGGGTCTTCCTGGGCGGCAGCGCGTTCGTCTACGGCATCTCGCGCATCTACAAGACGCCGGGCGGGAAGCGCTGGATGCACCGCCAGCTGCTCCGCATGCCGGTCATGGGGCCGGTCATGCGCAAGATCGCCGTCGCGCGCTTCACGCGCACGTGCGGCACGCTCCTCTCGTCAGGCGTCCCCATCCTCGACGCGCTCGAGATCGTCGCCAAGACGGCCGGCAACATGGTCGTCGAAGAGGCCATCCTCTACGCCCGCCTGAAGATCAGCGAGGGGAAGAACATGGCCGGCCCGCTGATGGAGACGAACGTCTTCCCGCCGATGGTCGTGCAGATGGTCGGCGTCGGCGAGCAGACGGGCGCGCTCGACGCGATGCTCTCCAAGATCGCCGACTTCTACGAGGACGAGGTCGACGTCGCCGTCGCCGGGCTCACCAGCCTCATCGAGCCGATCATGATGGTCGTCATCGGCGGCACCGTCGGCGTCGTGCTCATCTCGATGTACCTGCCGATCTTCGCCATGGCCGGCAAAATCAAGGCGGGCTAGCCGACTCATGGAGCTGGGCGCGGCCGTCGTCCGCCCGGAGGCGGGAGGAGATCGCGCGATGACCGGGAGGCTCGCCGCCATCACCGGCGCGCGCCTCCTGTTCCTCACGCTGCTGCTCGGCGCGACCGCGTTCTTCTACCTGCGCGGCGATCTCGAGATCTACCCGCGCTCGCTCCGCATCACGTTCGCGACGATCGCCGGCGCCTACGCCCTGGGGGCCGCGTACGCCGTTTCCCTGCGCGTCGGCGTCCCTTCCGCGCCGCTCGCCTACACGCAGATCGTGCTCGACCAGGTGACGTGGACGGCGATCGTCTACGTGACCGGCGGCGCGACGAGCGGCGCGACGTCGTTCTACGCGCTCACGTGCCTCGTGGGCGCGATGCTCATCGGCCTTCGCGGGGCGACGCTCGGCGCGCTGACCGGCATCGGGCTCTACGCGGCGCTGTGCATGGCGTTCGTCTGGCACTGGCTCCCCGCGCCGAGCGATCAGCCCGGGTACGTGACCTCGATGGGGGAGATCGTCTACCCGCTCCTGGTCAACACGCTGGGCATCGGCGTCGTCGCGCTCCTCGCCGGCTACCTCGCTGAGCGCCTCCGCTTGACCGGGGGCGAGCTCGAGGACGCGACGCGACGCGCGCAGGAGGCGGAGCGCCTTGCGCTGCTCGGCCGGCTGGCCGCTGGGCTGGCGCACGAGATCCGCAACCCGCTGGGGTCGATCTCGGGCTCGATCGAGATGCTCCACGAGTCGCCGAACCTCACGGACGAAGAGAAGCAGCTGTGCGCGATCGTGCAGCGCGAGGCGGCGCGCCTGAACCACCTCGTGACCGACATGCTCGACCTGTCGAAGCCGAAGCTGCCGCGTGTCGAGCGGGTCGATGTCGCCGCGCTCGCCCGCGACGTCGTCGCGCTCGCCGCCCGCTCGGAGCGGAGCGGCGCGGGGGACGTGACGGTGGCGTACGAGGGACCCGACGGCGCCGCGTACGCGCAGTGCGACGGCGAGCAGATGCGCCAGGTGGTGTGGAACCTCGTTCGTAATGCGGTCCAGGCGAGCGGGGCCGGAACGCAAGTGCGCGTGATCGTCCGCACGGACCCCGAGGGGGTCGAGCTATCGGTCGCCGACACCGGGCCGGGCATCGACGAATCGGCGAGGGACAAGCTGTTCGACGTGTTCTTCACGACGCGTCCGCACGGCGCCGGCATGGGCCTCGCCGTGGTGAAGCGAATCATCGACGACCACGCCCCCTTCGGTGCCAGCATCGCCGTCGACAGCGCCGGAACCGGCGGCGCCACGTTCCGCGTTCATTTGCGCGCGACGTGACTCGTGGCATGAGATTCGCTCTGGTGCCCCGTCGGGCGCGATGAATGAACCGCGCCTCCGCGCGTCAAACGGGACGATACCGAAAGGACCGAGTCGATGAGCTTCCGCCGCATGGCTTCTCTTGCAACCGTCGTATCGCTCGCCGTGGCGAGCGCGGCGTCGAACGCGTGGGCCGCCAGCGACCCTCAGGGGTTCGTTCAGGAAGAGCAACAGAAGCTCAACGCTCTGCTCCACCAGCCGGCGTCGGCCGCGCGCGCCGCGCAGATCGAGCACGAGCTCGACTTCATGGTCGACTACGACACGCTCACCCGCCGCGCCTTCGGCGAGCCGTGCCCCCTCTCGATGCCCACGTGCGTCGACCACTGGAAGAACGATCTGAGCGACGCGAACCGGGCCGAAGTGACGGGGCTCCTGAAGAAACTGGTGGTGAAGAACTACCAAAAGAACCTGGAGAAGACGCTCGACTACGACGTCACGTTCCGCGGGACGAAGGACGCCGGTGGCGACACGAAGGTGCGCACCGAAGCGAAGTCGAAGGCCAAGCCGCGCGACCCGGCCGTGCAGGTGGACTACGTCGTCGAGAGCGAGAACGGCCGCTTCAAGGTCGTGGACATCGTGACCGAGGGGTCGAGCCTCACGAAGAACTACTACGACCAGTTCGACAAGAAGCTGCGCGACCCGAACCTCGGCTACGCGAACATCGTTCAGAAGCTGCGCGAGAAGATCGCCGCGCCGTAGCGCCTCTTCTTCAGCGGGGGGGGCGGGGGCGAAGAACCGCGCGCCGGGCCTTCCGTGACGGCGAGCGCGTGCGCCCAGACCTCGCGCGTCGCGGGGTGCGCGAACGGGAGGAGCGCCCTCGCGAGCGCGACCGCCGTTGGGAAGCGCGCGCGCGGGTCGCGGCGAAGAGCGCAGAGCACGACCTCTTCGAATGCGGCGGGGAGCTCTGGAGCGATCGACCGCAAGGCGGGGAGCGGCCTGTCGGTGAGGTGCGCCTGCACGACGGAGAACCCCGTCGAGCCGAACGGGCCGCGGCCGGCCGCGCACTCGAAGAGCATCAGCCCGAGGGCGTAGAGGTCGCATGGCGTGCCGACGACGCCGGAGCACGCCGTCTCGGGCGCCAGGTACCGCATCGTCCCCAGCACGCCGGTCCCCTGCGACAGGTCCGACTCGGGGCTCCCCGCGATCTTGGAGAGCCCGAAGTCGAGCACCTTCGGGACGATTCCCTCGGACCCGCGCGCCAGCATCACGTTCGAAGGTTTGAGATCGCGGTGGATGATCCCCGCGCGATGCGCCGCGGCGATCGCGGTGCACACCGGGAGGAACACGGCGGCGATCTCCTGGAGGTCGAGGCGCACCGATCGCGCGAGGCGCATGGCCAGCGTCTCGCCGTCGAGCATCTCCATCACGAGGTACGGTCGCCCCGCTTCGACGCCGACCTCGTGCGCCGCGACGACGTGCGGGTGCTCGAGGTGCGCGATGATCCGCGCTTCGCGCTCGAAGCGCGCGACGATGACCGGCTGCTCCGCGTGCGCTCCGGCGAGCGTCTTGATCGCGACGCGGCGCCCCGTGCGCGTGTGCACGGCTTCGACGACGACCCCCGCCCCGCCCCGCCCGATGACCCGCAGCGCGCGGTAAGGGCCGAAGGTGGCGGAGGGGAGCGCCGAGTCGTTCATGGGCAAGGGTGGATTCTGCCCCTCCGCCGCTGTCGCTCAAGTCACCCGAACGGACTACGGAACCTCACAGAGCGCCGCGTGTTCCGCCCCGCCGGCATCGCTCGCGCTCGCGGCGTGCGCGAGCTCGGAATCGAGCTGCGTCGCGCTAACGCTCACGTAGGCGCGCCCCACGCTCCCGGTGATGACCGCGGGTTCCTCGGCCCCCCAGGGGGGCGGCGAGAGGCCGCCTGCGTCGGGAGCGTCCCAACCCCAGGTCCCGTTCAGGTCCGACAGGCCTATCCACGCGCTCGCCGTCCCCCCGAAGTATGCGCCTAGCTCTTTGCCGAGCTGCTCGCGCTCTTCGCGCGATCCGAGCACCGCGAGGCGCCCGCCGACCGCGGCGCACGCCAAGACAGCGTCGTTCGCGCCGAGGCCACCCGCTGCCGCGGGGCTTCCGATGACGACGTAGCGCTTCGAGCTCTCGGTCGCCGCCACGCTGAGGCACGCGTTCGCGCCGCACGCGCGCGTCCGGGAGCCGATCGGCTCGCGCTCGCAGAGGGTGTCGCGAAAGAAGCTCGAGTTGTTGGGCGCCTGGCACTGGCTCTCGAGCCACGGCTGCGACGGCTCGATCGATCCGACGACGCACGCGCCGTTCGGCACGGCTTCGGTCGGGTCCTCCGGGATGCCGCCGTCGGAGGTCTGCGCGAAGCACCCGACGCAGTCCGGGCTCCAGCCCGGCTCGAACGTCGTCTCGAGCGGGAGCCACGTTCGCGACGCGGTGCGACTGATGCCGACCCAGTAGTCGAAGGATGCACCATTGGCGACGAACGCGACCTCCGCCTCGCTCACGAGGCGCACGACGTGCCCGCCCCACCCTTCGCAGTCGCTGATCGCGGCTGCCGACGTCGTGGTCTTCCCAGCCTGGAAGTAGCAATGCTGCGTCGTGGGGTCCTCCAGAAACGTCCCCCCGTCCACGCCGCTGCACGCGACCTTGCAGGCGATGCACGCGTTCGCCGGGAGCCCCGCCTCTCCGCCATCCACGAGGTTCCCCAGGTCGCACTCCTCGCCCGCGTCGGGATCGATGAAGCCGTCGCCGCAAACCGCCAGCGGGCCGGAGGGCTGGCTGATCTCGAGGTCAGGTAAGCACGCCCACGCCGCGCACAGGGCGATCCCGACCGTTGTTCCCGCGATGAACGCTCGCACTCGTGGCTCCCACCTTAGAGGACGTCCAGCGTACAGTTAATGAGCAATCGATGAACGGAAGGGAGCGCCATCTCTCGAGTCCGGACGCGACTCCCGCGTCGGGCGTCGGCCACCTCGCCGGGCGCTATCGCTCGCTCTTCGAGATCGGCCGCGGGGGCATGGCGACCATCGAGGTCGCACTGGAGAGGAGCGGCGGGGGCTTCGAGCGCATCGTCGCCCTGAAGCGCCTGCACCCCCACTCCGCGCGCGAGCGACGCCAGACCGAAGCATTCGTGCGCGAGGCGCGCCTCGCCGTGTGGCTCGTGCACCCGAGCGTCGTGCATGCGTTCGACTTCGGAGAGATCGACGGCGAGCTGTTCCTCGCGATGGAGTACGTCGAAGGAGAGACGCTGTCGGCGATCCTCCGCTTCGCGCGCGAGCGAACGGGGGCAGCGCTGCCGCCGGAGATCGCGGCGTCGATCCTCGCCGACGCCTGCGAAGGGCTCCACGCGGCGCACGAGCTCCGCGATCCGACGACGGGCGCGCCGCTGAACGTGATCCACCGCGACGTGTCGCCGCAGAACGTCATGGTCTCGTACGAGGGGCACGTGAAGCTGCTCGACTTCGGCGTGGCGAAGATGGACTCGGTCGATCCGCTGACGCGCACCGGCGAGGTGAAGGGGAAGACGGCGTACATGTCGCCCGAGCAGGCGATGGGCGATCCGCTCGATCGTCGGAGCGATCTGTTCAGCATGGGCGCGGTGCTCTTCGAGTGCGTTTCGGGGCGCAGGATGTGGGGCAACGGAACGGACCTCGACGTCCTGCGGAAGCTCGCGCTCGAATCGCCGCCGAGCCTCGCCGACGCCGCGCCGATGGCGCCCCGCGAGCTGGTCGAGCTCTGCGCGCGGATGCTGGCGAAGTCGCCGAAGGATCGGCCGGCGACCGCGCGCGTCGTGGCCGAGGAGCTCCGCGCTTTTGCAGCGAAGAGCGTTCCGCCCGTGACGACCAGAGACATCGCGGGGGCGATGCAGGCGCTCTTCGCGACGCAGGCGCAGCAGCGAAAGGAGGTGCTCGACCGCGCCGTGGAGCACGCGGGGCCGACTGCACGCGTCGAGGTTCTTCGAAGGAGCCTCGCCGGTCCGACGGCGCTCGCCGCGCTGAAGCCGTCCGCGAAGTACCTCGTCGCAGCGGAGGTCGCGAGCGATCCGCCACACCGCGCCGACGTCCTCACGCGCACGAGCCGCGAGACGCTGGCGCCGCCCGCGACGAAGAGAGGGCTGGTGGTGTCGGCGATCATCGGGTTGATCATCGCGGGCGCGATCGTCGCGGCGACGACGCACACGTCCCGCACGAGCGCGGTGCCGCTCGCTCTGCCGACTCCGGCCTCCGCCCCGACCCCGACCTCGACTACCCCGAACCCGAACCCGACTTCGACTACCCCGAACCCGACCCCGACCCCGACCGCGAACCCGACCGCGACCCCGACCCCGACGTCGCCCCCCCCCCGTCACCACCCTAAACCCTCCCCGAGCGCGCCCCACGTCGATGTCGACACGAACCCCTTCTAGCCGTCGCGCGCTCCCGCTCCTCGCGCTCCTGCTCGTCTTCACGGCAACCCCGCTCGCCCGTGCCGACGACGATCCCATGGCTCCGTACCGCGGTCGGTTCCAGAGCGGCATGGAGCGCTACAAGGCGGGCGACGCCGCGGGCGCGGTCCACTGGTGGGAGCCGATCTTCACCGACGTCGGCATCGACAAGGGCTACCGCGTCGCCTTCGACCTAGGACGCGCGTACGACAAGCTCGGCAACGTCAAGCTCGCGGCCGCCCGGTACCGCACCTTCCTCGGCGTCGTCGACGCGCGGCGCGCGCGGGGCGAGACCATCGAGCCGGTCGTCGCGACGGAAGAGACCGAGGCGCGCGCGCGCGTCGCGCAGATCGGCGACGTGGGAGAACCCACCCCCGCGCCATCGCCCGTCGCGGCCTCCCCGTCGCCCACGCCCGCTCCCGCATCGGCCCCCGAGCACGCGATCGCCCCGCCCCCGGCAGCGCTTCCCCTCCCTCCTCCCGGCCCCGCTTCGCCTCCGCCGATCCCTCCGCCGACGGCCGCGGAGCACCCGTTCTCCTCGTGGGTGCTCGTCGCCGGCGGCGCGCTCACCGTCGGCGCCGGCGTCGTTTGCGCCGTGGAGTACGCGCGCGCGCTGTCGACCAAGAGCGACTTCAACGCCGCCACCAATGAACCGTCCGCAGCGCAGGGGGCGATCCGCGACACGTATGATGGCATTCGCCCCGTCGCCTACGGAGCGCTCGGCGCCACCGTCGGATTCGCCGCGGTCACGGGTGCGCTCGCCACTTGGTACTTCGCCGGAGCGAAGGAGGGGAGCGGACCGCACCTCAGCGCCGCCCCCACCGCGCACGGCGCGCAGCTCGGAATCTCAGCGCGCTTCTGAGCGTTCCCGCAGCTCCCCCCCGCGCGGCTCTCAGTCCTTCGCGATGCCGTACTTGCGGAGATACGCGCGCACGTGATGGCGCTCCATTCCGCTCTGTCGCGCCATCTCGCTCACGTTCCCCTTCGCCGCGCGCGCCAACGCCGCGAAGTAGTCGCGCTCGAAGGACGCGATCGCCCCCCGCTTCGCCTCGCTGAACGCCGTGGCCGGGTGGCGCACGCTCGCCGGATCACCCTCCGCGCGCGTCAGCGTGAGGACGTCGTCAATCGCCTCGGGCGTGTCAGCCAGCGTCGCCGCGACCGACGCGACGTTCACCAGCTCGCGCACGTTCCCCGGCCAGTCGTGGCTCCCGAGCCTCTGCTCGATCCATGAGACGACGGCGGGCGCCTGCGCTTCGCGTCCCGCCTTCTTGCAGATCTCCTCGACGAGCATGGGGATGTCGCTCACCCGTTCGCGCAGCGCGGGGAGCTCCACGCGCACCTGAGCGATGCGGAAGAAGAGGTCGCTCCGGAACCGCCCGGCGTTCATCTCGACCCCCAGATCGCGGCGCGTCGCGGCGACGACCCGCACGTCCATCGACTCGAACTGCGACCCGCCGACGCGCTTCACCTGACGCTCCGCGAGCGCGCGGAGCAGCTTCGGCTGCAGCTCGATGGGGAGCTCGCCCAGCTCGTCGAAGAAGAGCGTTCCGCCGTCGGCCTCGGCGAGCGCGCCCTTGCGCCTCTCGTTGGCTCCGGTGAACGATCCCTTCTCGTGCCCGAAGAGGATGCTCTCGGCCAGCGTCGGCGGGATCGATCCGCAATCGACGACCACGAACGGCTTGTCCTTCCGGTCGCTCGCGTCGTGGAGCGCCTTGGCGACGAGCTCCTTGCCGGTGCCGGTCTCGCCCAGGATGAGGACCGACAACGGCGTCTTCGCTACGCGCTCCAGCACGCCGAACACGCGGCGCATCTTCGGCGACGTTCCGACCAGCGGCCCGAAGCGATCGGAGAAGCCGACGTCGACGCGGTGCTTCGCCGTCGGGGCGATCTGAATCTTCGACGCGCCGAGCCCGAGCTCGACCGGTGAGGTCACCACCACCTCCCGGACCCGCAGCGCGCCGATGAACGTTCCGTTGGTGCTGCCGAGATCCTTCACCAGGATCCCCTCGTTCACGGCGCGGAGCTCGCAGTGAAACGCGCTCACCTCCGGATCGGCGACGACGATGCCCGCCCCTTCGTCACGCCCGACGACGATCGGGTCCACGTCGACCGCGACGGTCTTGCCGTCCGGCGTCTTGGCCTCGCCCCCACGGACGAACCAGTGGAGCACGCGGGTACGCGTCGGATCGTGCGTCGTCATGGCGCACTCAACGTATCATGCGAAGTGGTGCCCGCTCAGTGGGTGCCCGCGGAGTGCCCGCCTTCGGCGACGGGCTCCGCGTAGACGCTCAGCTGCTCGAGGATCGCGAGCTGGTCGCGCGAGATTCCGACGCCGCGGTCGGAGAAGAACAGGTCGTTCTCCGCGAGCGCAGAGCGCTGCTGCGCGATGAACAGGATCGGGTCACCCGTCTTGGTGTAGCCGAGCTGCGCGAGCGTGTTCTTGGGCCACGAGCCCCCGTCGAAATCGAGCCCCTTGCGGAGCATGTAGAACCCTTCGGGCGGGAGCTTCACGAGCGTGTCGGCCCACGAGAGCCCACGGAACGGGATGCCGGCGCCGTGGAAGTGCCAGCGGTTCAGGATGTTGTGATCCGGAACGATGACGACCGGCAGCCCCGAGTCGGAGTGGTTGTGGAAGTAGACCATCGAGCCGGCGGGGATGGCCGCTTCGTGCTCGGGGAGGGCTTTGGTGGTGCGGTAGAGACCGCAGCTCGGGAGGATGCTCTTCATGCCGGCCATGCATGCACTCCTAGAGCGACGCGCGGCGCGGCGCAACCGTTGCGGTCACTCGGTCGGCTTCTTCGCCTCGGCCTCTTCCGCCACGACCCCGGCGACCGCTTCCGACGCGCGGTGCGTCCCCGATAGACCCACGTACTCCACACCGACGACGAAGCCGTCCGGCTCTTCCTGAAGCCACACGATCCGCGCCCTCTTCGGCGGGGACTCGCCGATGATGATTTCGTACTCGTCGCCGAGCTCGATCTTGCCGGCGTCCTCCTCGAGGATCGCGCGCAGCCCGCCGCGGCTCTCGTTCAGCGCCCACCCTTCGCGCGCGGCCCCGTTCGCCGGGTCGAGCGGCCGGAAGATGACTTTGTCGCTGACCGTCTGCCGCGGCCCACCACGCCGGAGAGCGTGGCTCCCTGGCACATTGGGCATCCCCGTGCTCGGCGTGAGGCTGCGACGCTTGTCCACGAGGACACAGCATAGCAGCAGAACCCCGGAACCCACCGGAACGCAGTTCGGCGATTGCGCGACGGTTGCTTGACGCGATGGCGGACGTTGGCGTGAGATGTGTGTAGGCTCGTTTCCCTGGCGTTCACGAAGCAAGGCATGCCCGCGTACACACCTCAGCAGTTGAAGAAGGCGCTCGTCAGCGCGGGATTCCAGGTCTTCCGGACGCTAGGCGACGAGATCGTGCTTGCAGAGCGCGTGCGGGAGAACCTCATCATGGACTCCGGCGTGCGTCTTCGCGCGAGCGAGCCGCTGCAAGTGAAGGTCATCTTTCGCACCCAACGCGGGCACTTTCCCGGCGAGGACGACGACCATCTCTTCGCCCGCGCCCGCACGCTGGCCGATCCGGCGCGGGTGAACGGCTTCGCGGAGATCACCTGCGGCGCGTCGCCCGTGGTCGACCCGTCCGACCCTTCGCACACGCTCGATACGTTCTTCGAGGTCGTCCTCGCCAAGGAGGCCGAGTCGCTCGAGGTTGCCGTCGAAGGGCTCCGCTTCGCCTTGTCGCTGGAGCGAAGCTCGGACGTGTAAGGGGGGGCCGATCCGCGATCCGGTGGGATTTCGGCAGGTCGCGTGCTATGCGCACCGCCGCCCATGCTCTCTTTGTTTCGTCAGCGCGGCCTCGCTTCCGTCGTCTACGGCGGCATCATCATCTCCATCATCTTCGTCTTCGTCGTTCAGTTCCGACCGAACGCGGGACAGAAGGCGGCCTCGATCAAGGAAGCGTGCGTCGCGACCGTGCGCGGCTGGTGCGTCGATCCGAAGGACTACCGCGCGTCGTACCGGCTGCTGATGCCGCGCGACCAGGAGGGGACGCCGAGTCCCGCGCAGGCCCGGAAGATGGGGCTCGGCAAGATCGCCGTCGATGGCCTGGTCGAGCGCGAGCTGCTCCTCGACGAGGCCGAGCGCATCGGGCTCAAGGTGAGCGACGACGAGATCACCGACCAGATCTTCGAGGGGTGGATCCGCGTGAGCGTGCCGGCGGCGGACCCGCAGGTCGCGTACAAGATGCGCGTCCGCGACGGGATGATCTACGCGGGCTTCAAGGACCCGAAGACCAAGCAGTTCGACGTGAAGACGTACGAGCGCTCGCTGCGAATGCTCGTGGGGCGCTCGGCGACGGAGTTCCGCGAGGAGCAAGGGCGCGAGATCCTCGCCGCCAAGATGCGCGACCTCGTGACGGCGCCCATCCGCGTCAGCGACACGGAGGCGTACGACCTGTACGCAGGGCAGAAGAGCTCGGCGAGCGTGAATACGATCCCGGTGAAGCAGAGCTGGGTGGCGCGCTGGATGCCGCAGCCGGGCACCGCCGACATCGAAGCCTGGACGCACGATCCGGCGAACGCCGACGCCGTGGAGAAGCTGGCGGGGACGCGCGAAGCCGAGGATCTGCCGAAGGCGAACCACATAAGGCACGTGCTCATCAAGACGCCGCCGGATCCCACGGAGGACGACCTGCGCGGGGCGGCGTCGAAGCTGGCCGAGGCGCGCGCGCGCATCGCCGCGGGGGCGACGTTCGCGGAAGTGGCGCGCGAGATGAGCGAGGACCGGGGGAGCCAGCTGACCGGCGGCGACCTCGGAGAGAAGACCGACGGCTTCGTAGGGCCGTTCCGTGACGCGGCGAACGCACTGAAGCCGGGCGAGATGACCGCGGCGATCCAGACGCAGTTCGGGCTGCACCTGATCACGAAGGACGATCCGTCGAAGGAAGCCGACGTGAAGGCCCAGGTTCGCAAGGACATCGCGCGCGAGCTCACGGCGAAGGCGCTGGCGGCGGCGAAGACGAAGGATCTCGCGGCCAAGCTGCTCCTTGACCTGAAGAGCGGGACGAAGGCCGAGGACGCGATCGCGAAGATCGTGGCGACGATGCCCCGCCGCACGCTCCCCGCGCCCATGACGATCAAGCGCGAGCCGAAGGAAGAGGCGCTCGACGGCGGCGCGGCCGACGCGACGGTCACGACGACTGCGGCGACCGTGAAGAAGGAGCCGGCGAAGGTGCTCGCGGTCGACACCGATCCCGATCGCCCGCAGCTGAACCCCTCGCAGCCCTTCAACAAGGGGGGCGACCCGGTGTCCGGCCTCGCGCCTACGAACGAGCGCGCGCTGGTGGACTTCGCGTTCGGCGGCAAGGAAGGCGACTGGGACGCGGCTGCGGTCGACGCGGAGGACGGGGTCGTGCTCGTGCAGCTGAAGGATCAGAAGCTCACGACGCCCGAGGAGTTCGAGAAGGAGAAGGACACGTTCGAGCAGCAGATGCTGGGTGCGAAGCGCGCCGAGGCGCTGTCGCTCCACGTGAAGCGTCTGCGCGAAGAGGCGAAGAACGAATACAAGGTGGACGAGTCGTACCTGGTCGACGCGCGTGGGCCCGACGGCGGCGCACCGGCCGACGAAGAGGACGAAGAGAGTCCTTGATCGACTTCCGCCGCACGACCCTCCCCAACGGCCTCCGCGTCGTCACCATCCCGCAGCCGCGGCTCTCGCGGGCGCACGTCGCGCTCTACCTTCGCGTCGGCTCCCGCTTCGAAGAGCCGCGGACCAACGGCCTGTCGCACTTTCTCGAGCACATGATCTACCGCGGCACGCCGCGGCTCCCGAGCGCGCACGCCGTGAACCTCGCGTTCGAGACGCTCGGCGGGTACCTCTACGCCGCGACGCAGGCCGACTACGGCGTGTTCAGCGTCACGCTCCCCCCCGAGTCGCTGGACGAGGCGTGCGCGCTGTTCGGCGAGGTGCTGCGCGCGCCGTCGTTCTTCGACATCGAGGTGGAGAAGGGGATCGTGTGCGAGGAGATCCTCGAGGACCTCGACGACGAGGGGCGACAGATCGACGCGGACAACATCTCGCGCGAGCTCGTCTATCCGGAGCACCCGCTCGGGTACACGATCACGGGCGACGAAGCGCGCGTGCGCTCGTTCACGAACGAGATGTGCCGCGAGCACCACGCCAAGCACTACGTCGCGAAGAACGGCGTGCTCGCGTTCTCGGGCAACATCGACGGCGACCGGGCCGTGGAGCTCGCCGTGCGCGACTTCGGCGCGCTCCTCCCCGGCGAGGTGACGCGCGGGACCCCGCCGGAGCACGCGCAGAAGAAGCCGCGGCTCCGCATCCTCGAGAACGTGTCGTCGCAGACCGAGCTGCGCCTGTGTCTCCGCGCGATGGGCGAGAGCGCGAAGGAGCGTCCGGCGATCGAGCTCCTGATGCGCCTCATCGACGACGGGATGTCGACCCGCCTCTACCACCGCATCTGCGACGACAAGGGGCTCTGCTACGACGTCTCTGCCGGCTACGACGGCTACGAGGACGACGGCATCATCGACTTCGCCGCCGGAGTACTGCACTCGCGCGCGGCGCAGGTGACGGGCGAGATCCTGGCGATGCTGGTGGAGCTGGCGCAGAACGGGCCGACGGCGGACGAGATGGCGAAGGCCAAGCGCCGCCACGCGTGGGACCTTGGCGCCATGCTCGACTCGGCGGAGGAGACCGCGGGGTTCTTCGCGGGGGGGCTCATCTTCGACCGCTTCGAGGGCATCGAGGAGCGCCGGGCGAGCCTGGCGGCGGTGACGAGCGAGCAGATCCGCGAGGTTGCGACGCGCATCGCGCAGCCCGATCGGCTGAACGTGGTCGCAGTGGGCCTCTTGGAAGACGGCGAGGACAAGCGACTCACCGAGGTGGTCAAGGGGTGGAAGGGGGCCTGACGCCCCGTGCGCGGCGCGTCGTGTCCCATTATTGGCGCGATCGGAGGAAGCTCGGGCGCGGGTTGCTCGTAGACCCGCTCATGCGCAAGCTCACGCCTCTCCTCGCCATCGTCCTCCCTCTTCTCTCGGGCTGCGGGATGCTCCCCGGCATGGGCGGCATGGGGGGCCTGGGCGGCGCCGCGTCGCCGGGCGGGTACCAGCCGTCGCAACAGAGCAAGGACATGGTCCGCTCGCAGGAGAAGCAGGCGTACGCGATCGCCGACGCCTATGACGACGAGGCCGAGGGGAAGCTCGAGAAGGACCTGCAGAAGGCGCTCAAGTTCACGCTCGGGCAGGACGGGATGGCGCAGGGGATGCCGGCCCCCGCTCCCGCGAGCGAAACCATCAAGGCGCTGCGCGGCGCAGGGATCAAGCTGCGCATCGAGCCGGTCACGAACGAGGACGGGGGCGCGGTCGCCGACAACTACGTCCAGCTCAAGGACTCGTTCACCGAGCGCGTGCAGCAGCTCCAGGGGAAGCTCGCGAGCGGCCAGGCGTCGCCCGCCGAGATGAAGGAGGTCCAGCGCGGCACCAAGTACGCGATGCGCATCAGCAACCTGCAGATGCAGGTGCTGAAGATCTCGACCGTGGCGCTCACCGCGAACTCCGCGGTGCAGACCAGCGGCCTCACGAACATGCTCAAGATCGCGAACATGGTCCGCTCGCGGAAGATGATGAGCATGGACTTCAACGACGACGACTGGGCGCAGGTGAAGAACGTCCTCACGCGCGAGAAGCGCAAGGAGGCGGTCGCCGCGTCCACGCTCGGCATGCTCGCGGCGCTCGAGGCCGTCGTCGGCAAGAACGGCGACCCGAAGGCGCTCGACCTCATCGCCTCGGGGACGCTCGACGCCTTCCCGCTGCAGGTCGACGTGAGCGACGACGACGCGAAGGCGTACGTGAACAACCTCTCGCAGAACGTGGCCGACCAGAAGGACAAGTACGAGTCGTGGATGCGCAAGGCGTACGGCGACGCGAAGTACGAGCGTCAGTACAAGCCGAGCATCGACCGGATGTTCGCGCAGGCGGCGTCGGCGACGCAGCAGAAGTCGATCGGCCAGATGCAGACCGACACGATGAGCGGGTACAACGCCGACCTCGCGAAGTGCGCGCGCGGTGAAGACCCGGGACCGGGGAGCATGGTGGGCCCGGCGAAGTGCAAGGCGGCGCGCGGGAGCGGCGGCGGGGGGAGCGTGGCGTCTGCAGGAGGTCCGAGCGGCGGGGGCGCGACGTCGCTGCTCGCGGGGCTGGTTCCGGTCGCCGGCGGCGGCGGTGGCGCGCAGGCACCCGCCGCGGGCGACAAGGCGAGCGGCGCGATGGACAGAGCGTCGGCGGGCGTCGACACCGCGCAGGCGCTGGCGAAGGGCGACGCGGCGGGGGCGATTCAGGGCGCAGCGAAGATGTTCCCGGGCGACGGGCCGATCCAGAGCTCGCTGCAGGGCATTGCGGCGCTCACGAAGGGGGACGCGAAGGGGGCGCTCATGGCCGCCGTGAACCTCGCGCCGGGCGGCGGGCTCCTGTCGAAAGGGCTAGGCGCGGCTGGGCAGCTGCTCAAGCTGTTCTGAGACGCGCGCTGGGGGCAGCGAAAGCGCCTGCCGGCGCGCTTCTCGAGCGCCTCGATGCGATTGTGGTCTTCGAGCTGACCCGCGGAGGACGCTGCTCGTCCCGCTCGCGCTGGTCAGTTGCAGAACCCGAACATCGGGCTGGTGATGCCGCTGAACGTCCCGCAGGTGCCCGACGGGCAGTCCGCGTTGTTCCCCGCGCGACAAACGACGCGGCAGGTGCCGCTCGTCGAGGTCCCCGTGACCACGCACACGAGGCCCGCGCCGCACGAGTTCGCGAGCGTCGTGTCCTTGCACGTGCCCCCCGACGCGACGCCGCCTGCGGCGACGCAGTCGGTGTACTCGGGGATCGTCGTCGAACCCTCGTAAGCGCACGCGAGCCCGTCGGGGCAACCGGTCGCCCCCGCGTTCGTCACCGGGTTGCACGGCACCGAGCAGATGTTCGGCGTCGTGCCGGTACCGACGACGTCGACGCAGTAGGGGCCGTTCTTCGGTTCCGAGGTGCCGCCCGAGTTGACGGGGGGCTCGGTGCAGTTCGAGTTGGTCGTGCACTGCTGGAAGCACAGGAAGCCGCCGCCGTCGGGCTCTTGGCCGCCTGCGCACTCGTCGCCGGTCGCGCACGTCTGCCCGGTGTCGCAGGCGCCGCCCGTAGCGACGGTGATCGGGGCCGAGTCGGTCCCGGAGTCCACGATCGTGGTGCCCGAATCGGTGCCCGCGTCGACCGTGGTGCCTGAATCGTGGCCCGCGTCCGCGGTCGTGCCCGAGTCGTGACCGGCGTCCGTCGTCGTGCCCGAGTCGTGACCCGCGTCTTCGGTCGTCGTGCCCGAGTCGTGCCCCGCGTCGCCGGTCTCGCTCGCGTCGGTCCCTTCGGCGTCCGTCGCGCTGCCGTCGTCGCTCGTCGACGGCGAGTCTTCGCTCTGCCCGCCGTCGTCGCCCTGCGCCGGGCCCGTGTCGTTGCCCGACGTGGCGTCATCGCCGGTGGAGGGGGCGTCCTCGCCCGGGTTCGGCGAGCCGTCGTCCGTACCGATCGTGGCGTCGGTGCCGCCGCCGTCGCCGGGGAGTGGGCCCTGCTCGTTGGTGCCCACGGCGCCGTTCGCGCAGCCGACACTCCAGATCATCGCGCCGAGCGCGAACCCACATGACAACACACGGGTGGAGCGCTTCACGGCCGTTCAAGAAAACCACGCAGACGTCACTTCGTCGAGCAGATCAACCCTTCCAGAAGCGCACCAATGCGTCTCCGAGCTCGCGCGGGCGTGTCCAGTGGAGGGAGTGGCCACCGTCGATCGTCGCGCGCGTGAGGGCCGAAAAGCACGACAATCGCTCGTCTTCGTCGGGCACGTGGAACCCCAGCCGGCCGCCGCTCACGTAGAGCACCGGGCACGTCACGCGCGCCGCGAAGGACTTGTACCCCTGAGCGAAGAACGGGAGCGGCGAGGTCGTCGCGTGCAGCGGGTCGTACTTCCAGGAGAGCCCCTCGCCCGACGGATCGCGCCGGACGAGCTGCGAGGTGCGGCGGCTCAGCGTGGACAGGTCGAGGCTCGGGTTGAAGCGGGCGAGGCGCGCGGTCGCCTCCTCCAGCGTGGCGAAGGGGGTGCGCTCGGGCGTCGCGCGTACGCGCTCCAGCCCCTCGATCCACGAGCGCATGCGAACGGGCGCGATGTCGGGCGGGTTGTCGAGCGGGCCGACGCCGTCGACGAGCGCGAGCTTCGTGGGGCGCTCGGGGAAGGCGCCCGCGTAATACGAGACGACGGTGGCGCCCATCGAGTGACCCACCACGAAGAGCGGCGCCTCGGGCGCCACGCGGTCGCGAACGATGGCCGCGAGGTCGGCGATGTAGTCGGGGAAGTAGTAGTACGCGCCGCTCGGGGCGCGTGGTCCGTCGCCGAAGCCGCGCATGTCGGGGGCGAGCACCCGGAGCCCCGCTTCCTCGGCCAGCACGGTCGCGACCTCATCCCACGTGGCCGCCGCGTCCTGGAATCCATGGACGATGAGGGCCGTCGGGCCCGCTTCGTCCGGCCGCGTAGTCCATTCGAGCACGTTGTGCGTGAGCCCGTTCGCTTCCCACGAATGCGCGCGCGGTTCCATCTGCGCTACTCTCGCGCATCGTGACCACGCATACCATCACCCTCATCCCTGGCGACGGCATCGGACCCGAGGTCGCGCGCGCGACGTGCGAAGTGATCGAGGCGGCCGGAGTGAAGGTCACCTGGGAGACCCACAACGCCGGCGCCGAGGTCGCGGCGCTGCGCGGCACGACGCTCCCGGACGACGTGCTCGAGTCGATCCGCAAGAACAAGGTCGCGCTGAAGGGCCCCATAGGGACGCCGATCGGAAAAGGGTTCCGCTCGGTCAACGTGACCCTGCGGCAAGCGCTCGACCTCTACGCGAACGTCCGCCCCGTCCGCTCGCTCCCCGGCGTCGAGCCGCGCTTCGAGGGGACCGACATGGTCATCGTGCGCGAGAACACCGAGGACCTGTACGCCGGGCTCGAGCTGATGATCATGCCGGGGATCGCGCAGTCGATAAAGCTGATCACGGAGCGCGGCTGCACGCGCATCGTCGAGTACGCGTTCGACTACGCGATGAGGATGGGGCGCAAGCGCGTCACGGTCGTGCACAAGGCGAACATCATGAAGCTGTCGGACGGGCTCCTCCTCGAGGTGTTCCGCCGGATCGCGCAGAAGTTCCCGCGCATCGAGCCCGCCGAGATGATCGTCGACGCCTGCGCGATGCAGATGGTGAAGAACGCGAACAAGCTCGACGTCGTCGTCACCGAGAACCTCTACGGCGACATCCTGAGCGATCTCGGGGCCGGGCTGTGCGGAGGCCTCGGCATCGTGCCGGGCGCGAACATCGGCGAGGCGGGGGCGGTGTTCGAGGCGGTGCACGGGACGGCGCCGGACATCGCGGGCCAGGGGATCGCGAACCCCACGGCCCTCATCCAGAGCGCCGTGATGATGCTGCACCATCTCGGCGAAGGGGCCGCGGCGCAGCGGATCGAGAACGCGATCATCGCGGTGTATCGCGAGGGGAGCGTGAAGACCGGCGACCTCGGCGGCACCGCCACGACGCGCCAGTTCACCGACGCGCTCTGCAAGCGCGTCGCCGGGTGAAGGAGCGCGCAAGCGCGCGCGATCTCGCGCTCATCGCGGTAGCGGGTGCAGCGTTCGCGACGAGCTCGCCGCTCGCGAAGAGCGCGGTGGGGGTCGCGCCGCTCGTCGTCGCGGCGGGGAGGTGCGCCGTGGCGGCGCTCGTGATCGGCGTCGTGATGCCGCGCGCGACCGCGACCGCCGTGCGGGCGCTGGGACCGAAGGAACGCTGGACGCTCCCGGTCGCGGGGCTGCTTCTGGCGGCGCACTTCGGACTCTTCCTGGGGGGGCTCGCGACGACGTCGCTCCCGGCCGCGGTCGCGCTGGTGTCGCTGGAGCCGCTCGCGGTGGTCGTGGCGGCGTGGATCGGGTTCGGGATCCGGCCGACGCGCGGCGAAGGGGCGGGCGTCGCGGTCGCGAGCGTGGGCGCGATGATCGTGGCGAGTGGTGCGGGCTCGGGCGAGCACCGCGTGCTGGGGGACGTGCTCGTCCTCGGCGCGGTCGTCCTCTACGGCGCGTACGTGGCGGCCGCGCGCGGCCTGCGCGACGCGATGCCGATGATGCCGTACGCAGCGAGCGTGTACGGCGTGGCGGCGATCGCGCTCGGGCCGCTGGCATTCGTGACCCGCGGCGCGAGCGCGACGGCGCCCGTCGGGAGCTGGTGCGCCGTCGTGGCGCTGGGGCTCGTGCCCACGCTCATCGGTCACACGCTGGTGCAGCGCGCGGCGCGGAGGATCGCGCCGGCCATCGTCGCGCTCACGTCGCCGGGAGAGACCATCGGCTCGATCGTCATCGGCGCCGTCGTGCTCGGAGCGTGGCCGAGCGCGCGCGAGGCGGCGGGGACTGCGGTCGTGATCGCGGGGGCGACGCTGGCCATCTTCGGCGCGCGGAACGGGTGAGGCGAACCTAGGCCCGACCACGCCGCCGGCCGCGACCGCGCGCGCGCCGGCGGCCAGCCTCCCCCACCCACGCCGGCGCGCGCGCGGTCCCGGCCGGCGGCTCACCGAGGCTGTCGACGATCACCCGCTCTTGGCTTCTCTCGGTCTCGTCTCTGCTTCTCTCGATCTCGTCGCCGCAACGGTAAGCCGGGCGGGGGCCGTACGTCGGCGGCGTGGGTGGGGGAGGCTGGCCGCCGCCGTCGCACGGTCCCCGCCCGACTCTGTACCGGTGGCTTCGTCAAGGTGGTGCGGAGCGCTCGGTTGTTCTTCTGGCGATCGTTTCTGACCGTAGACATGGACGTCTCCTCCGCCACGAGCAGCGCCGTGGCTCCGGTGTGCGAGATGGGTGCGATGACGTCGAGCTACCTCTCGATCAACTCT
>Ga0302279_10000627_pt1 | contig 51898 bp, 42 predicted proteins | sample III_Bog_N3_3_FD_194541 | JGI IMG/M metagenome (GOLD analysis project Ga0302279, IMG submission 194541) | Peat permafrost microbial communities from Stordalen Mire near Abisko, Sweden - III_Bog_N3_3 | ecosystem: Environmental > Terrestrial > Soil > Wetlands > Peat | place: Sweden: Abisko... | reverse complement strand
GACCCCGAACGCCAGGCCGTCGACCCCGAACGCCAAGCCGTCGACCCCGAACGCCAGGCCGTCGACCCCGAACGCCGGGCCGTCGACCCCGAACGCCGAGGATCCAGCCCCGTTTGCCAGGCATCCTGCCCCTCTCACCGGCCATCCAGGCCCCACGGGCGAACCCTCTTCCCACCCGCCGCCTCGTGGCTAAGCTCGCCGACTGCGCGGCGTGCGACCTCCCTGGATATTCTCCGGCTTCGCCACTCCCGGGGCGGTTGCCGCGGTTTTGCTCGCCTCGGTTGGGCCCGTGGAGGCGGCGGGCTTGCCGTTGCTCGTCGTCCACCGGACGGTGGACGCCCGGGATTGTCCGGACGCTCACGCCCTGGCCGCGCTCGTCGCCACCCAGATGAGGCGCCCGGCGCTGGAGCCGGCGAAGGAGGTGGCCCCCGACCGGGGGCTGGACGTCCAGATCTACCGCAGCGAGCAGGGCTTCACCGCGGTCATCCGGGCCGGGGGCAAGACCCGGCAGCTCTCGGACAAGGGGGCCGCCTGCACCAGCCTCGCGGTGGCGCTCTCGATCTCGATCGCGGTCCTCCTCGACACCGAGCCGCTCCCGCCGGAGCCCGAGCCGTTGCCGGCCCTCCCGGTCTCGGCGCCTCCGGCTCCGCCCGTTCCGGTTGAACCGGTGGTCGAGCCGCCGTTGCCCCCGCTCCAGGTCCCCATCGCGGTCGATCCCCCCCTGGAAGATCGCATCCCGGAGCCGGGCCGGCGCGCCCGGATCACCCTCTCGGCCGCGCCCGTGCTCACCGTGGGCCTTCTGCAGGGGTGGGCCGGCGGCGCCACCAGCGAGGTGGAGGTCCGGCTGGGGCGCTTCTCGGTGGCGGCCGGCATCCTGGCGCTGCCGGGGGACTCGTACACGTGGCAGATGGGGCAGGTCGGCCAGGTCGGCCTCAGCCTGATGGCCGGGGTGCTCCGGGGCTGCGCCTCGGTGACCAGCGAGGACAACCCGATCCGCCTCGCGGCCTGCATCGAGCCGTACGCCGGCACCCTCCGCGGCAGCGGCCAGGGCTTCCCCGCCAACTTCACCAGCACCCTGCCCTGGGCGGCCGTGGGGATGAGTGGCCAGTTCGAGCAGCAGATCTGGGGCCCCCTGTCGTGGGGGGCGCGCGCCGGGCTGGTGATTCCTCTCCTCAGGGACTCCTTCATGGTGAACAATGTGGGCACGGCGTTCACCGCCGCCCCCATCGGGGGCGCCTGGGACGCGCAGCTACGGGTGTCGATTTGGTGATGCGCCGCGACCGTACCCTCCACCCACTCGCTGGCATGTGCTCATGACGGGGCAATCGACCTCGAGCGAGGCCGTTCTCGACGGGCTGCCGCCCCCCGCGGCAGTCGAGCGCATCCCCTCGTTCACGGACGTGTACGAGGAGCACTTCCGCTTCGTCTGGCGCTCGATGCGAAGGCTCGGGGTTCCAGAGAGCGACGTCGCCGACGCGGTCCAGGACGTGTTCCTCGTCGTGCACCGCCGGCTCGGCGAGTTCGAGGGACGATCCAAGGTGACCACCTGGCTGTACGGCATCTGTTACCGCGTCGCCCGCGATCGGCGCCGCCTCGCGCACGTGCGCCGGCGGTCCGACGACGACACCGACATCGACGAGCGACCGGACGAGCGCGCGGACGTCGCCGCCGCGGCCGAGCGCCGCCAGGGCCTCGAGCTGCTCGAGACCATCCTCGACGAGATGCCCATCGAGCAGCGGGCCGTGTTCACGCTCTTCGAGCTCGACGCGCTGGGCGGTGACGCCATCGCCGAGATGCTCGAAATCCCCCTGGGTACCGTCTATTCTCGACTTCGTATCGCCCGGGAGCAGTTCCGCCGCTCGCTCTCGCGGATGCAGGCGCGCGACCGGTTCCGCGCAGCAGGAGGCGACCGATGAACGCACCCCGGCGATGGATCGATGAAGGAGGCAGCGCCACCCCGTTCGAGCGCGAGCTCCTCCGGTCGGCGCGCTCGGTCGAGCCCCCGCCCGGCGCCCAGAGCCAGGTGCTCGCGGCGCTCCTGGCCAGCCTGCCCCCGCCCGGCGGCCCCGGCGGTTCCGGCCCCGCGGGAGCCGGCGGCAAGGGCGCGGTGGCCAAGGCGGCAGCCACCAGCGGCGCGGCCATGGGCGCCGCGGCCGGCATCCTCAAGGGCGCGGTCCTCGGCGCCGGCAGCGCCATCGCGCTGATCGCGGCCTACACGGCCGTCACGCCGATGACGTCGGGCACCTCGGGGCGGCGATCGGAGCCCCCCATGAATCCCCCGGCCGCGATGGCGCCGCTCCGGATCGCACCGGCTCCCATCGCTCCCGTCGCTCCCGTCGCTCCCGTCGCTCCCGTCGGAGCCGCGCCGGGCGGCGACGACGCCCAGAACCGCCCGACGGCGCCCCCGGTCGCGGTCGGCGTGCCGGTCGGCGGCCCGACCGTCGAGCACCGGGCCGCTCCCGCGGTGACGACCGGCGCCACCGGCGCGGACACCGCGATCGAGCGCGAGACCATGCTCCGCGAGGAGAACCGCCAGATGAGCGACGCCCGCGCCGCCATGCGTCGCGGCGACGCCCCCGGTGCGCTCGCGCTGCTCGAGCAGGTGCGGGCCCACTTCCCCGGCGGCGTGCTCGTCCAGGAGCGCGAGGCCCTGGCCATCGAGGCGCTGGCGCGCAGCGGCCGGCGCTCGGAAGCCTCCGCGCGCGCCGCAGCGTTCCTGCGTGCCTACCCCACCAGCATGCTGGCCGAGCGGGTCCAGGCGTTCACGCGCTAGTCAGGTAGGACGGCCAGGTAGGGGCGGCAGGCAGGGCGGCATCGAGCGCCGGCGCGTACCTGCCGCACCGCAGGAGAGGACCATGCGACGACGGCTGTACTGGGCGCTCCTCGGCCTCGGCCCGCTCCTCGCCGCCACCTGCACCACCGTCGGCAGCATCGGCAGCCTCGGCGGTGAAGGGGGAGGCGCCGGAGGGTCCGCCGACGTCACCGCCACCGCCACGACCGTCACCGCCTCGAGCAGCGCGGCCAGCTCGACCAGCAGCGGTGACACCCTCCGCATCGCCATCCTCGACAAAGTCGACCTGCTGCTGGGCATCGACGACTCGCCCGCGATGGCCGACAAGCAGCAGGTCCTCTCCCTCGTCCTCACCGACCTGATGCAGGGCCTCGTCGATCCCCCCTGCCTCGACGCCGTCGCGCAGGCGGTGCCGAACCAGCCGGCCTCGGGGCTCGACCCGTGCCCGGCGGGCTCGACGCGCCAGTTCGCGCCCGTCCTCGATCTGCACCTCGGCGTGGTCACCAGCAGCCTGGGCGGCCACGGCGCCGACGCCTGCTCCAGCGTCGCGCCGGGCGGGTGCCCGGGCGGGGCCGTCAACGCCAGCACCGACGATCACGGGCACCTCGTCACCCGCACCAGCCCCTGCGCCGGTGCCGTCGTCGCCAGCTACCAGAACGAGGGCTTCCTCGCCTGGGACCCTGCGCAAACGGACGTGCCCCCCGGCCAGAGCGACGGCACCGCCTACGCGGTCGGCGCCGAGGATCTGGTGACCGGCGCCGGCCAGATCGGCTGCGCGTACGGCTCCCAGCTCGAGAGCTGGTACCGCTTCCTCGTCGACCCGGCCCCCTACCAGAGCATCAGCGTCGTCGGCGGGCTCGCCGTCCAGAGCGGGGTCGACGCGGCCTTGCTGACCCAGCGCGGGAGCTTCCTTCGCCCCGACTCGCTCGTCGCCATCCTCATGCTCAGCGACGCCGACGACTGCTCCATCCGCGAGTCCGGCGGCTACTACCTGGACGCGCAGCTCGGCGATCCCGCCGACGCCGGCGCGCCCTACCACCTCCCCCGCCCGCGCGCCGAGTGCGCGACCAACCCCGACGATCCCTGCTGTCGCTCCTGCGGCGCGGTCCAGACCGGCTGCCCCCCCGACCCGACCTGCGCCTCCGGACCGGCGCTCGATGACGTCACCGACAACCACGGCCTCCGCTGCTGGAACACCAAGCAGCGGTTCGGCGTCGACTTCCTCTACCCCACCAGTCGCTACGTCACCGGCCTGACCTCCGCCACCGTGCCGGACCAGGCCGGGGTGATGCTGGCGAACCCCCTCTACCCCAGCGGAGATGGCGGCGCCCTCCGCGATCCCAGCATGGTCCTCCTCGCCGGCATCGTCGGCGTGCCCTGGCAAGATCTGGCGCGCGATCCCACGGATCTGACCCTCGGCTACAAGAACGCCGCCGAGCTGGCCGCGGCCACCGGGGGCGTCACCCCCTGGAACGTGATCCTCGGCGACCCGGCGAGCTCCGTGGCGCCCCTCGATCCGCACATGATCGCGTCGCCCTCGCCCCGCACCGGCACCGATCCGCTCACCGGCGTCACCCTCGCGCCGGCGACCGCCGACGCGGGCGCGGACCCCATCAACGGGCACGAGTACACCCAGAGCGTCCCCGCCGATCTCCAGTACGCGTGCATCTTCCCTCTCGTGGCGGCGCGCGACTGCACCGACCCGAGCTTCACCTCCTGCGACTGCACCGATCCCGCCAACGACAACCCGCTCTGCGCGCCCGACCCGAGCAAGGGCGGCCAGCACACGCTCCAGGTCCGCGCCAAGGCCTACCCCGCCCTCCGCCAGCTCCAGGTGCTCGAGGCCCTCGGCTCCCAGGGGGTCACGGCCTCGGTCTGCCCGGCCCAGCTCGCCAACGCCACCCGCGCCGACTATGCCTACCGCCCGGCGCTCCAGGCGCTCCTCGATCGCGTGGCGGCGCGCCTGACCGGGCCCTGAGCCGGGCTCCCCCCGCACCGGGCAAGCGGGAGCATCGCCGAGCCGCCGGGTTGACCGGGCTTTCTTCCGGCACTAGACCGCCGCGCGATGCCGTCCCCTGCTTCGCCTGTCTCCTCGTGGCCTCGCGCGCTCGCCGTGACGCTCCTGCTGCTCGGGGCGTGCGTCGACCAGGCCGCGGAGCACCGGGTGCGGGCCAACGCCTTCCTCCGGGGCGGCGACGCCGTGGCGGCGCTCAAGGAGTGCGAGGACGGGCTCGCGGCCAAGAAGGGCAACGTCCCGCTGACCATCCTCCGGGGCAAGGCGCTCTTCGAGCTCGACCGCCTCGACGAGGCGCGCGACGCCTACGCGGCCGCGATCGCCGCCTCCCCCGGGGAGGAGCCGCGCACCCTCGCCGAGGCCTACCTGGGCCTGGCCATGGTGGCGACCCGCCAGAAGGACTGGGCGGTGGCCCGCAAGAACTTCGAGACGCTGGTCACCATCAACGAGAAGGACGCCAGCTCCCACCTCAACGTCGCCAAGGCCTGCCTCGAGCTCAAGGACCTGGAGTGCGCCCTCCGCCACGGCGAAGAGGCCGGCCACCTCCGCGGCGACGAGGAGCCGGTGCTCTACGCGCTCGGTACCATCTACCTCGCCGCCGGCAAGGCCGGCGACGCGGAGCTCACCTTCCAGCACATCTGCGCGGCCATCCCGGGCTCGGCCTCCTGCCCGTACGGCCTCGCCCTCGTCGCCGCCCACAACGGCGACAAGCCCAGGGCCCTCCAGCAGCTCGCCGAGGCGGTGGGCCGCAAGCTCCCCAGCCCCGACCAGATCGCCGCCGATCCGGGATTCGCCGCCATCAAGGACGATCCGGAGTTCCAGAAGATCGTCGCCCGCGCCGCCCATCCCTGACGCGGCGCTCCGGCGCCAGTCACCCTGCGGAACGCCCGAGAGCTTTCCGCGACCGGTCATCCTGCGCAACGCCCGAGAGCGTTCCGCGGCCGATGCGCCCGCGAGCATCGCCGACGCGCGGCGGCAGCAGCCTGGATCCCGTCGCCCAGCCGGTCTAGGTTCGGGCCGCGCGCGGAGCGATTGCACCCCCGCAGCGAAGGTGACGCATGGGCAAGCAGATCTACTTCTTCGGATCGGGGACGGCCGACGGTGACGCGTCGATGAAGGACCTCCTCGGCGGCAAGGGCGCGGGCCTCGCCGAGATGAGCCGCCTCGGCATCCCGGTGCCCCCCGGCTTCACCCTCACCACCGAGGTGTGCACCGCCTTCTTCGGCGCCGAGGCCGCCCACGGCCACCTCCCCGGAGCCCTCCAGGACGAGGTCCGCGCTACCCTCGCCCGCGTCGGCGAGATCGTCGGCACCCGCTTCGGCGACGCCGAAGCGCCGCTGCTGGTCTCGGTGCGCTCCGGCGCCCGCGCCTCGATGCCCGGGATGATGGACACCATCCTCAACCTCGGGCTCAACGACGCCATCGTCGCCGGCCTCGCCAGGCTCACCCAGAACCGCCGCTTCGCCCTCGACGCCTACCGCCGCTTCATCGCCGTCTACGCCAGCGTGGTGCTCGGCGTCGACCGCCAGCGCTTCGAGCCCGCCCTCTACCGCGCCCGCATCAAGGCCGCCGAGGGCCGCGGCATCGAGACCTCGCGCCTCAACGCCGCCGAGCTGGAGCGCAAGCTGCCTGACTCGCAGCTCGACGAGGCCTCGCTGGAAGGGCTCATCGCCGACCAGAAGCGCATCGTCGAGGAGGTCACCAAGGCCCCCTTCCCCGAGGACCCCTACGACCAGCTCTGGGGCGCCATCGGCGCGGTCTTCCACAGCTGGTACAACCCGCGCGCCAAGGTCTACCGCGGCATGCACGATCTCCCCGAGAGCTGGGGGACCGCCTGCAACGTGCAATCGATGGTCTACGGCAACATGGGCGACGACTCCGGCACCGGCGTGGCCTTCACCCGCGACCCGTCCACCGGCGAGCGCCGCTTCTACGGCGAGTGGCTGCCCAACGCCCAGGGCGAGGACGTGGTCGCCGGGGTACGCACGCCCTACCCGGTCGCCAAGGGGGGCGGCACCGGCGACGACAAGCACGCCCTCGAGGTGGTCATGCCCGGCTGCTACGCGGAGCTGGTGGGCATCTACCAGAAGCTCGAGAAGCACTTCCGCGACATGCAGGACATCGAGTTCACCATCCAGGCCGGCAAGCTCTACATGCTGCAGTGCCGCACCGGGAAGCGCACCGGCCGCGCCGCGGTGCGCATCGCCGTCGAGATGGTCAAGGAGGGCCTGATCTCCGAGCGCGAGGCCGTCCTCCGCGTCGACCCCTCCTCCATCGACCAGCTCCTCCACCCCAGCATCGACCCCGCCGCGCCCAAGAAGCTCCTCGCCCGCGGCCTCCCCGCCAGCCCCGGCGCCGCCAGCGGCGCGGTGGTCTTCACGGCCGACGAGGCCGAGCGCCGCGCCGGCCAGGGCAAAGCCGTCATCCTGGTGCGCGCCGAGACCTCCCCCGAGGACATCCACGGGATGAAGGCGGCGCGCGGCATCCTCACCGCGCGCGGCGGGATGACCAGCCACGCCGCCGTCGTCGCCCGCGGCATGGGCAAGAGCTGCGTGGCCGGCTGCTCCGCGGTGAGCGTCAGCCACGAGCACCAGACCATGGCGGTCACCATCTACGACGCCACCGGCAGCGCCTCGGAGGTGGTGACCGTGAAGGCGGGCGAGATCATCACCCTCGACGGCGGCAGCGGGCAGGTCTTCCTCGGCGCCGTCTCCACCGTCCCCGCGGCGCTCAGCGGCGAGTTCGGCGAGCTGATGGTGTGGGCCGACAAGATCCGCACCCTCAAGGTGCGCGCCAACGCCGACACCCCGCTCGACGCCCGCACCGCCCGCAACTTCGGCGCCGAGGGCATCGGCCTCTGCCGCACCGAGCACATGTTCTTCGACGAGGAGCGCATCGCCGCCGTGCGGGAGATGATCCTCGCCGGCGACGTCACCGCCCGCCGCCGCGCCCTCGCCAAGATCCTCCCCTTCCAGCGCGAGGACTTCATCGGCCTGTTCCGCGCCATGGCCGGCCTCCCGGTCACCATCCGCCTCCTCGACCCGCCGCTCCACGAGTTCCTCCCCGAGGACGCGGCCACCCTCACCGCCCTCTCCAAGACGATGGGCGTGCCGGTCGCCGCCCTCGAGCGCAAGAACGAGGAGCTCGCCGAGTTCAACCCCATGCTCGGCCACCGCGGCTGCCGCCTCGCCATCACCTTCCCGGAGATCTACGAGATGCAGGCGCGCGCCATCCTCGAGGCGGCGTGCGACGTCGCCGCCGAGGGCGTCGAGGTCGAGCCCGAGATCATGATCCCTCTCGCCATGACCCGCCGCGAGCTCGACATGATCAAGGTCACCATCGACCGCGTGGCGGCCGAGGTCTTCGCCGAGAAGAAGCGCACCCTCACCGTGCCCTACGGCACCATGATCGAGCTGCCCCGCGCCGCCCTCATGGCCGGGGAGCTGGCCCAGACCGCCGAGTTCTTCAGCTTCGGCACCAACGACCTCACCCAGACCACCCTGGGGATCTCCCGCGACGACGCCGGCAAGTTCCTCGGCGCCTACGTCGAGGCCGGCATCTTCGCCAAGGACCCCTTCCAGACCATCGACGTCGCCGGCGTCGGCGCCCTGGTGGAGATGGCCAAGGAGCGCGGCCGCGCCGCTCGCCCCGGCATCAAGCTCGGCGTCTGCGGCGAGCACGGCGGCGACCCCGCCTCGATCATGTTCTTCGGCAAGGTCGGCCTCGACTACATCTCGTGCTCGCCCTACCGCGTGCCGATCGCGCGGCTGGCGGCGGCCCAGGCGGCGCTCGCGGGAGCGCCGGGCCCCAAGGCGACGGACTGAGGCCGCCATGAGCCTCCGCGTCGCCATCGTCGGCTGCGGCAAGATCGCCGACGGCCACATCGAGGAGATCCAGAAGATGCCCGGCACCGCCACGGTGGTGGCGGTGGCCGATCTGGAGCTGCTCATGGCCGAGCAGATCGCCGTCCGCTACGGCATCCCGGCCTTCTACGACGACCTCGACAAGCTCCTCGCCGCCGAGAAGCCCGACGTCGTCCACATCACCACGCCGCCCGGCTCGCACCTGGCGCTGGCGATCAAGGCCATCGACGCCGGCGCCCACGTCTACGTGGAGAAGCCGCTCACCCTCAACTACGCCGACTCGAAGCGGCTCATCGACCACGCCAACCGCGCGGGCAAGCAGCTCACCATCGGCTACAGCTACCTGCTCGACCCGCCCGCGCTCGCCATGCGCGAGCTGATGGCCGAGGGCGTCCTCGGCGAGGCCGTCCACGTCGAGAGCTTCTACGGCTACAACCTCGGCGGCCCCTTCGGCGCGGCGATCATGGGCGACGCCGCGCACTGGGTGCACCGCCTGCCGGGCAAGCTGGTCCACAACAACCTCGACCACATCCTCTACAAGATCCCCGAGTTCATCCCCGACGACCGCCCCGACGAGGCGTTCTTCGCCGACCCCCTCGGGCCCCTGCGCATCACCGCCTCCGGCTACGTGCGCCGCCGCGCCCGCTACGGCGATGCGCGCGACGAGCTCGTCGACGAGCTGCGCCTCGTCGTCCTGGGAGGCCCGGTGAGCGTCTACGGGACCTTCTCCTCGCACATCAAGCCCACCGGGCACTTCACCCGGGTGTACGGCACCAAGAACACCCTGCACGTCGACTACGTGATGCGCACCGTGACGCTCGACGCCCAGACCAAGCTCCCCAGCGCCATCGGCCGCCTGGTGCCGGCGTTCGACCAGGGCCTCCAGTACCTGCGCGAGGGCGGGAAGAACCTGGCCCGCTTCGCCCGCAACGACTTCCACTACTTCTCGGGGATGAACCGGCTCTTCGCGCTCTTCTACGCGAGCATCGTCTCCGGCGGCCCGCCGCCCATCCCCCACCGCGACATCCTCCGCATCGCGGCGATGATGGACGAGATCTTCAGGCAGGTTCCGCAGCACCTTCAGCCGGCAGGCATGCGATGAAGGTCCTCGTCACCGGGGCCTCCGGCTTCCTCGGCGCGGCGCTGGTCGAGCGGCTCCTCGCCCGCGGGGAGAAGGACGTGCGCTGCTTCCTCCGCAGCGGCAGCGACCGCCGCCGCCTCGACGACCTCGCCCGCCGCTACCCCGACGCGCAGCTCGAGCTGTTCGTCGGCTCCCTCGCCTCCCGGGACAGCGCTGCCCGGGCGCTGGACGGCGTCGCGGTCGTCTACCACCTGGCGGCCTCGCTCCTCGGCGCCGCGGCCGACATCTTCCTCAACACCGTCGTCGCTTCCAAGCACTTGCTCGAGGCTATTTCCGCCACCGGCCGCGCCCCCTCCATCAAGGTGGTGCTGGTCAGCTCGTTCGGCGTCTACGGCGTCGCCGGCCTCCCGCGCGGCCACCTCATCGACGAGGCCACGCCGCTCGAGCCCCACCCCGAGCGCCGCGACCTCTACTCCCAGGCCAAGCTCCGGCAGGAGAAGCTCTTCCGCGAGTACCAGGCCCGCCTCGGCTTCCCCCTCGTGGTCCTTCGCCCGGGGGTCATCTACGGCCCGCGCGGCTCGCGCATCTCGGCGCGCGTCGGCCTGGAGCTGATGGGCGTGTTCCTCTACCTCGGCGGCGACAACCTCTTGCCGCTCACCTACGTCGACAACTGCGCGGAGGCCATCGCCGTGGCGGGCCAGAGCCCCCAGGCCGACGGCCAGACGTACAACGTCGTCGACGACGATCTGCCCACCTGCAAGGAGTACCTGGCGCGCTACCGCAAGGAGGTCAAACCCCTCCGCACGGTGCGCATCCCCTACCGCGCGATGGCGGCGATCTCTGCCGCCGTGCAGCGCTACCACGCCTTCTCCAAAGGCCAGCTCCCGGCCATCTTCACCCCCTACAAGACGGCGACGAGCTGGGGCGGCAACCGCTTCGACAACGCCAAGCTCAAGAGTCTCGGCTGGCGCCCGCGGGTCTCCACCGAGGAGGGCGTACGCCGCGCCTTCGAGGATTTTCGCGCCAATCCGCGGTGACGATGGGGGCAGAGCGCGGCGCGACGCCGCGCTCTGCCCCCAAACCCCCGCGGTTCGGTGGAGGGCCTCGTGAAACTACGATCTGGTTTCAGTGCAAGGGTTCGCGGAGGCGGGCCTTGTGGTCGAGCAGCTCGGCGATGGTGAGCCGATCGGCGTCGTTGATCATCACGAACTTCACCGCCAGGACGCGGTCCTTGCCCCACACCGGCCGCGCGCGGGCGCGGATGCGGCGCTCCCCGGGCAGGTAGAGCTCGAACGCGTTCACCTGCCCCAGGTGCCGCTCCGCGAAGGCACGCGACCGCTCGAACACCATCCCCGTCGGCGACAGATCGAAGGCCCGGCAGGTGTGCCGGTAGCCGTCGACCAGGGCGCAGATGGGAACGTCCACCTGCGCGCGCGAGGACATGCGTCGCTCCATGGTAGTCCCTCTCCCCGCCGGGCTGCGGCGGACTCGGTTGCCTGCTCCGGCAGGCTCCACAAACGGTAGAATGGCGGCGCAGGCGGGGCCAAAAACGTCGCGCTGCGTCGAAGGAGACTGCGATGGCGATCTGCAAGGAGTGCGGGAGCGAAGTGGAGGAGCTGAAGAGCGTGAAGATCGACGGCAAGAAGAAGAAGCTGTGCGAGGACTGCGCCGACCGCGCCGCGGAGCAGGGGGCCATCGCCGAGGAGAGCGAGGCGGTGGTGCAGAACATGATGGGGTTCAAGGGGCGGCGCTGAGCGTCGACGCGGTGGTGCCGCCGCTGGCCGAGCCCGTGACCGTCAACGGGCTGCAGCTCCCGCAGCGTCTGCTCGAGCTGATCGCGGCAGGGCGGTGGCGGTGCCCGTCCGACGTGGGGTCCCTGCGGGCGCTCACCGGCCTGCACGATGCTGCCGATTTCCTGTTCATGGACGTGCCGTCCATCCGGCGGAACACCGACGCGCTGATCGCGGAGATCGCTCGGGGCGACGCGACGCTCTTCGGCCTCACCTCGAGCCGACAGCTGGCAGGACCGGACGTGCCCGGCATCCTGGACGTCGATCGCGCGGTGCTGATCGCAGCCACCTACGGCGACGGCATGCTCTGCCTCGACTACCGCGAGCACCCGGAGCGACCGGAGGTCGTGGTCTCGGTGTGGAGCGCGGGGCCGACGCGCTGGCGGGCCCTGGCGGCCGACATCGAGGCGTTTGCGAGTCTCCTGGGGTTGTAGGGGCGCCTCAGCGGTGCGCTCTCACCGCATGATCTCCTCGATCCTCTCGCTCGTCGCGCTCGCCAGCCCCTTGGCCAGCTTCCCCGGATCGATCTCCAGCGCGATCGCCACCGCGTCCGCGCCGTGCGTGGCCAGCGGCTTCACGACCGGCTCGTCCAGCCCCAGGAGGTGCCCGAACGAGCCCCGCGCGAGCTCCTCCCACGCCGCCGCCAGCTCGCGCGAGGCGGCCTCCCCGCTCTTGCCGAAGTCGCCTGCCACCGCCACGACGACCAGGAGCCCTTCCCGGGCGCTCGGCCTCACGGTGGCGCCGATCGCCGTGGCCCCCGCGAGCAGACCGCGCGCCCCCCGCGCGAGCTCGCCCTCGAACGGCCCGATCGCGAAGGCGCGCACCGGCGCCTCCCCGAGGCGCGTGTCCAGGGACTTGAGAGGCTCCTCCGCCAGCAGCGTCGGCGACCGCTTCAGCTTGTCGAGCGCGTAGAGCGACGCGATGCGCGCCGGCCCGCGCGCGGCGCTGCCGCCGATCTGATAGGCGGCCACGTCGCGCCCGGCGATGAGCATGGTGGTGGGCGTCGAGCCGATCTTGCCGGAGACCCGCACCAGGTCGGGCCGCTCCACCACGCGGTGCTCGGCGGTCACCAGCCGCGCCCGGAAGAGCCGCTCGAGGGCGAGCGGATCGGCGTTGTGGCGGACCAGGTAGAGCATCGCGTCGCCCCCCTCGGCCGCGTAGCTCGCCACCGCCGCCTCGGGGATCTGCCGCAGATCGAAGCCGGTCGTGGCGGCGAAGCGGCTCAGGTGCGCCTCGGAGGCGACGCGCGCGATGGGCGGGATCAGCCAGGGGACCGCGGCGATCTCGCGCGGCTGGAGCAGCACCGCCCAGCGCAGCCGCGCCAGGGACAAGAGGCCGGTGAGCGGCCCCACGGTCACGGGCGACGGAGGTGTTCGAGGCGCCGGGGCGGGCGCCGGGCGAGGCGCGCCGCCCCCGCATCCGGCGAGCAGGGCCGCGCCGTTGGCGAGCGCGGCGAGGAAGCTGCGCCGCCCGGGCGTCACCGGATGGTGAGCCAGGCGAAGCGACGGTTCTTCGATCCCACCCGGACCAGGTAGCGCTTGCCCTTGTCGAGCTTGAGCTTGTCGTCCTTGACCACCACGCTGTCGACGTGGACGGCGCCGCCCTTGACCAGGCGGCCGCCCTCCCCCCCCGACGCCGCGAGGCCGGAGAGCGCCAGCGCCTTGCCGATCCCGATCGCGTCGCCCTCGGAGACGACGTCGATCTCGTCGATGTGATCCGGCAGCCCGCCACCGGCCACGCTGCGGCGGCGCTCGAGCGCGGCGGCGGCGGCCTCGGCCGAGTGGAAGCGGGTGACGATTTCCTGGGCGAAGATCTCCTTGATGGCGACCACGCCGGTGCGCCCCGCGGTCACGTCCGCGCGGAGGGCGGCGATCTCCTCGTTGGTGCGCGCCGAGAGGAGATCCATGTAGCGCCAGATGACGGCGTCATCGACGAGCATGAGCTTCTGCAGCATCTCGAAGGGCGGCTCGTCGATGCCGACGTAGTTGTCGGAGCTCTTCGACATCTTCTTGCCGGTGATCTTGCCCTCCAAGAGGCGCGCGTCGGTGCCCTCGAGCAGGGGGGTGGTCATCACGATCTGCCCCTCCACGCCGTAGCGCGGCATCAGGTCGCGGCCGACCAGCAGGTTGAAGAGCTGGTCGGTGCCGCCCAGCTCGACGTCGCACTGGAGGGCGACGGAGTCGTAGGCCTGGAGGAGCGGGTAGAGGAACTCGTGGATGAAGATGGGCCGGTTGTCGGCGAAGCGCTTGGAGAAGTCGTCGCGCTCGAGCATGCGGGCGACGGTGTACTTGGCGCCGAGCTCGATGATCTGCCACGGCCCCATCTTGTCGAGCCACTCGGAGTTGTAGCGGACCTCGGTGCGGTCCTTGTCGAGGATCTTGAAGGCCTGCGCCTGGTAGGTCTCGGCCGCGGCCATCACCGCCTCGCGGGTGAGGCTGGGGCGCAGCTCGTTGCGGCCGGTGGGGTCGCCGACCATGGCGGTGAAGTCGCCGACGAGGAAGATGACGGTGTGTCCCAGCTCCTGGAACTGCCGCATCTTCTGCATCAGCACGGTGTGCCCGAGGTGGAGATCGGGGCGGGTGGGATCGAAGCCGGCCTTGATGCGGAGGGGACGCCCGGAGCGGAGCCTCGCTTCGAGCTCGGTGCGGACGTGGAGGTCGACGACCCCGCGGCAGAGGATCTCGAGCTGGCTTTCGGCGGAGAGCATGCCCCGGGGGTTTATCCGGCCGCCGGTGGGGCGCAAGCTCGATGATGGCTACTCGTCGTCGTCGTCCGAGTCGTCGCCGCCGGAGATGGCGAAGCCGCGGCTGTCGTTGACCAGCTCCTTGAGGTCCTTGCCGACCTTGAAGAAGGGCAGCCGCTTGGCCGGGACGGGCACCGGCTCCCCGGTGCGGGGGTTGCGGCCGTTGTAGGGCTTGTACGGCCGCACGGTGAAGCTGCCGAAGCCGCGGATCTCGATCCCTTCCCCGCGCTGCAACGCCTCGGTCATCGCGTCGAAGACGCAGTTGACCACCAGCTCGGCGCGCGCCTTGGTGAGCTCGCCGCGTCCGGCGATCGCATCGATGAGCTCGCTCTTGGTCATCTCGGTGGCTCCCCTGCCCCCCCGGGGCCGAATCTCTCATGAAAATCGCATGTTGCCGCGAAGGCGGTCAATCGTTTTCGCCGCCGAGGACGCGGAGCGCGTCGAGCGCCACAGCGCCGCTCCCGCCGGGATCCACGCGGAGGATGAGGTGGAGCGGGCCCTCGACGGGGTCGGGCACCGCGACGGGCGGGAGATCGAGACAGGCGAGAGAAGCACCCTCGGGGGCGGCGAAGGACACCCGCTGTCCGGCGATCTCCACCTCGCCATGGATGCCACCTCTCAGGGCGAGCCGCGCCGCGATCGAGCGACCGGCGAGGCCGCGCGAGGGCAGCACGAGCGCGATCGACGCCGGCGCACCGGCGTCGGCGCGGTGGACCGCGAGCCAGCGATCGGCGGAGGCGCAGGTGCCGGCCGCCCACTCGGGCAAGGCCCAAGCGCTCTCCTGGGCCACCGCCGGCCACAGCGACTCGCCCTCGATCACGAAGGGGGCGCCCGGCCGCCGCGCCGGGAACACCAGGGGCTCGACGACGACGGCGAGGCGGCCGCCCGGGGGGATGTCGAGGCGATAGTGAAAGGCCGGTGGCCGCCCGCGCGCCTCCCAGGCGAGGCGGTCGAGGGCATCGCCGTGGTACCGGACGACGTCGATGCCGCCCGCGGGCACGGGATCGAAGGCGGTGTTGAATCCGTGATCGTCGTCGAGGAAGACGAGCCCGCGCGTGACCCCGGCCCGCGCCAGCGATTCGGGCTCGAAGTACGGCCCGCCGCCGTCGCGATCGCGCAGCGCCGCGTGGTCGAAGCCGGCGCGGACGGCGAAGCCGGCGAGGGTGAGGGCGACCGCGCCCGCCGCCCAGCGCTCGGGCGCCCGGCGCCTCGCGGCGAAGGCGACCACGAAGGCCGCGGCGAGGACGTGCTCGACGGGGAGCGCGTCGCAGAAGAAGCGGGCGCCGCCGGCGGGGTAGTTGCCGTCGAAGTAGAAGGGCACGTAGGCGAGGATCTGCGCCACCACCAGGAGCCCCAGCGCGCGGCCGCGGGCGCTGCTCCGCGCCAGGAAGGCGCCCGCCGGCACGAGGAGCACCAGCGGCTCGAGGTTGAGCGGATCGACGAGGTGCGCCCGGAGCCGCCGCAGCGTCGTCAAGGCCGCGGCGACGAAGCCGTAGCCGTGAGGGAAGTGCTCCCGGACGAAGGCGCCGTGCTCGCCCAGGCAGCCGACGCCCGCGCCGAAGCCGTAGCGAAAGCAGTCGGGGGGGCCGTCGCTGGTCGCGTAGTAGAGCCGCTGCGCCGAGGCCCCCCACGCGCCGGTGGCGGCGTGCTGGTGCGCAAAGAAGAGCGCCAGGCCCGGGAGCGCGCCGACCGCCATCGCCGCAACCAGGCGAGGCGCGGAGGCGCGCGCCTTGTCGTCCGAGAACAGCAGGAAGGCGACCACGGCGGCGAGCGCCACCGCGCTGACGGGGCGGGTGGCGAAGAGCCACCCGGCAGCGAATCCGGCAGCAGCGGCCAGCCCCGCGGCGCGACGAGGGCTCGAGGCATCCGCGGCCCGCCAGAGCAGCGCCAGCGCCGCCGAGGAGCAGAGCGCCGCGAGGCCGTGCGACATGGTGTCCGCGGTGTGGTAGCGCAGCGCCGCGCAGGTCATGGAGAAGAGGAGCGCGAGCTGGGCCAGCGAGGGCGTCGCCGGCAGGCGCAGGCTGCGGGCGAGCTGGGCTCCGAGATCGAAGGTGGTGAGCGCGATCGCGGCGGCCAGCACCGGCCCGACCGCGAGCGGCGCGCGGGCCAGGAAGCCGAGCGCCAGCACGGCGGGATAGCCGGGCGGGAAGAGCACGGCCGCGCGGGGGCCCTCCGGGTGCTCGCTGTAGACGAGGAAACGGCCGAGGATGGAGCTCTCGGGGCTGGGGAGAGGGAAGGAGAACAGGCCCTCCGAGAGGGCGCGCGCCTCGAGGAAGTAGCTGCTGGCGTCGATGATCCGGGGGCCGCCGCGGAGGTAGAAGACCACGTAGCCCGCCGACAGCGCCGCGGCCGCGAGCGCTCCCAGCGCGGCGTGGAGGCGGGGGCGCGCCGAGGGCACGAGGAGAGGTCGCGCGAGGACCACCACCGCCAGCGCGAGCCCCAGCGCGAGCCACTGGGCGGGGTCGCGCGGCGGGCCGACCGTCACGGCGAGCTCGGGGTCGCGGCGGGGGCGGGCGGGTCCCCCTCGAGGATCCACACGTGGCAGTCGAGCCAGTCGCCTCCGCTGGGGGTGAGCGCCAGCTCGACCTCGGCCGGGAGCCCCGCGGGCAGCTCGATCGACGGCTCGATCCAGCCCTTCGACGGCGCGAGCGCCAGGCGCCCTACCGGCCGCCCGTCGATGCGCGCCTCGATCTCCACGGGCCGGCCCACCGCGGTGCGGACCACCAGCCGCCCGCCGCCGCGGGGCGCCCGGACCCGCGCGGTCTCGGTCGCGCCGGGCGGGATCACCCGGCCGGCGTCGAAGAGGTCGCGGCCGGGCTGGAGCAGGTCGCCGAGCACGCGGAAGTCCACGAAGCCCATGCTCGGGTGGGGAAAGGTGTAGCGGTGCTGCTTCTCGCTGACCAGATCGGCGACGTCGAGCTCGTCGACGACGTGCTCGCCGGGCTGGAGCACCCGGGGCATGCCGCTGCGATCGAGGGGGCTCCAGTCGGCTTTGTAGATCACCTTCTCCGCGCCGCCGCAGATGACGTTCCCGTACACCGGGACCTCGCCGAGGCGCTGGCCGAAGAGGGTGGGGAGGTCCCCCCACCACGAGGGGTAGATGGCCATCACGTCGGGGCGGTCGCGCCGGGGCATCCGCTCGATCAGCTCGAGCGTGGCGCCGAGGCCGTGGACGCCGGCGCGGGCGAAGGGGAGATCGTGGTAGCCGCCGAGGCCGATGATGTCGAGGCCAGGCAGATCCGAGGCGTACATCAGCGCCCCTGCGTCGCCGACGAGGACGCGCCGCGGGTTGAGCTCCGCGAGGTGGCGCCCGGCGACCAGGTGCTGGTCGCGGATGTTGCGGGCGGCGCGGCCGAAGAACCAGATCTGGTCGCGCATGCGGGGGAGCTGCTGCCACCCGTAGACGACCACGATCGCCATCACCAGCGACAGCCGGCCCAGGGCGACGAGGCGGTCGTCGCGGAGGCGGGCGGCGACCGCGGCCGAGTAGACGCGGCTGAGGAGGACGCCGAGGCCCATGGCGAAGAGCACCATCACCCAGGCGACCGCGGCCATCGTGTAGCGCTCGTTCTGCCAGCGCACCTGCCGGTTGGCGGCGACCAGCACCAACCAGCCGAGGGCGCTCACCCAGAGGAGCGTCGCCGCGCGCCGCGTCCGCGCGGCGAAGAGCGGCACCAGCGCCACCACGACCACCAGCCAGCCCCACCGCCCCTCGGCGAAGTGGTGCTCGGTGTTGCGAACGACCACGTACTTGAGGAGAAAGAAGTACTCGTCCCACTTCTCCCGCGCGGGCATGTACGGATCGTTGAAGCCGAGCTTGGCGATGGCTCCGTTGGCCGTCCACTCGCCCGTGAAGAGCCGGTTGGCGAGGGCCTGGGCCCCAACCGCGAGCGCTCCGGGCACCCCGATGCGCGCCAGCGTGGCCACTCCCGCGCGCGCGCCGAGGGCTCGCCGCACTGCCGCCGCCGCGAGCACGCCGAGCGCGGCCACGCAGACCACCGACTCGGGCCGTGTCGCGAAGAGCAGCGCGCCGGCCCACCCGGCGAGCCAGCCGCGGAGGCGGATCGACCGGCCCGCCTCGGCGGCGTGGATCAGGTCCAGCGTCGCCACGAGGGTCAGGCCCCACACCCCGAGGTGGAACGCGTTCTCCATGCCGCTGAAGAGCGACCAATCGAGCGCGCCCAGCGAGAGGACGGCCGGGGGAATGAGGTACTTGGCCCAGCGGCCGAGCGGCTCGGTGAGGCGCGCCGAGGCGAGGAGGAAGCCGAGCGTGCAGACGCAGGCGACGATCGCCGCCCAGAGCATCAGGGAGATTCCCCGGAAGCCGACCAGGTAGCCGAGCGCCAGCACGAAGGGGTACGCGACGCTGGTGTTGCCGCTGGAGAAGCCGTTGCCCTCCGACCACTGGAACGGGTAGCCGCGCGCGGTGGCGCGAGCATAGTCGAAGTGGATGAACACGTCGTCGAGCGGGGCGGACCACGCGCCGTGGGTCTGCCGGTGCAGGGCCCCGTAGAAGGTCAGCGCCGCGTAGAGGACGCAGGCGCCCGCGAAGAACGCGTAGAGCACCTCGTCGAGGCGCGGCCAGGCCGCGACCACCCGGTCCAGCGCGGAGACGCGGCGGGGGGCGGGGGGCGAGGGGGGCCCCGCGGCGGGCTCGCCATCGACGAACGGCTGCGTCACGAGCCGCTTTTACACGAGGTTCCGGCCCGGCGCCTGTCCGTCGCGGCTCCGGCGCGGCCGCGGGGCAGGCGAGCGCGCGTTGACCCCCAGGCTAGCGGCCGGTAGTAAGGGGGGTAAATCCGGGCGCGGAGCGTCACGGCGGCGCGAGCACGGATTCGGGCGCCGCAAATGCGATGGTTCGTCGAGATGTCCCCCCTGGGGACGAAAAGTGGCCAGGAAACGACCCTCTGCGTGGAGGCGCCGCAGTGGCAGCCTGCGTTGCAGAAGGCGCGCGGCATCCGCGGTGACACCGGAGCGCTGGGCAATTTCTCCATCGAGCTCCTCGACGACGGATTCCGCGCCATCGACCCGGTGACGCGCGTCCGCTACGTCGTGAAGCGCGCCCCCGACGACGCGCCGCTCACCAGCGGCACGCCTTCCAACCCTCCACCGTCCGCTGCCCCCACCCCCGAGGCTCCCGTCACCCCGGCGGACAGCTCCAGCCCGAAGAAGCGGGCGCCGGCGCCGACCGTCGACTTCAGCTCCTCGGGCGCCGCGCTGATCCAGCACGAGTCGGTCGCGGAGCCGCCCCCGGAGGCCAGGAAGCGCGAGCCGGCGCCGACGATGGCCTTCACCTCGTCGGGCAGCGCGGCCGTCAACGCGCCCGTCGCGGAGCCGCCCCCCCCGCCGACGCCCAGCGCGCCGGCGCTCCCCAGCTTCGTCATCATCGGCAGCCGGGAGGACAACCCCACCGAGGCCTCGCCGCTCACCTACCGCGAGTACGTCTACGCAGTGGCCGCGGGCACCGCGGAGGAGGAGGCCCGGCTCCTGATCCTCGAGCGCTTCGAGCACGTGCAGGCGCTGCTCGACGCGGCGCACGCGGGCAAGCTCATCAACCTCGCGGTCTTCGATCACGTCTTCCACGGCCGGCCGCAGCGCCGCCCGGTGGTGACGCTGACGTGGAAGGACTGGAAGACCGAGGAGCCCGAGGTCCACTTCCCGCAACGCGAGGCCGCCACCGAGACCCCCACGCCGCTGGCCTCTCGCTCCTCTGCACCCGCTCCTGCTCCTGCCGCCTCGGCTCCTGCCGCCCCTGCTCCTGCGTCTCCTCCGGCAGCGGCTCCGGTGGCCCCGGCTCCGGTGGCCCCGGCTCCTGCGGTCGATCCCATCAAGCCGATCGTCGCGCCCGCGCCGGCGGCTCCGATCGCGAAGGCCCCGGAGACGGACGACGCCTGGGCCGAGGAGCCCGAGAAGCCCGCCCCCAAGCCCGCGCCCGCCAAGGTCGAGCCCGCCAAGCCTGCCGCCGTGGCGGCGGCCCCCGCCGCGGTCGGGCGCGCCGCGGCGGCGCCCTCGGCCCCGCCGCCGTCGTCCGGACCGGTCTCGGCGGCCCCCAGCAAGCGCCTCGCGGGCGACGATCTCCTCTCCGAGATGTTCGAAGCCTTCGGCGACCTGCACTTCTCCCGCGACTCGCTGGAGGGCGCCGAGTTCGTGCTCAACCTCACCCTGGAGAAGCTCCCCAGCGAGGTCGGGCTGGTCTCGCTCTTCGACATGAACAAGCGCGAGTTCGTGGTGGTGCGCCAGGCGGGCGGCCCCCGCAGCGCGCTCTGCGCGCGTCAGCCCGAGAGGGCCAACCTGGCCATCACGGCGATGCGCAAGCGGCACGCGATCGTGATCTCCAGCGCCGCGGAGGCGACGGCGGCCATGGACGATCGCTGGCGCGCCATCGGGGTCGAGCTCAAGAGCCTGGTCTGCGCGCCCGTCGAGCTGAGCGGGCGCTACCTCGGCCTCATCGAGCTGGCCAACCCCAGCGACGGGCACGCCTTCAACGAGGGCGACGGCAACGCGCTCACCTACATCGGCCAGCAGTTCGCCGAGTTCGTGGCGTCGCACGGCGTCATCGTCGACGCCGAGCTGATCCGCGGCGAGGCGGCCAAGCCCGAGGCGCCGGCGCCCCGGTCCATCCCCGCGCCCAAGGCGAGCGCCGCGCGATCGGGCCCCTCCAGCAAGAAGGGGCGCTGACCGCGCCCGGTCGCCGATGCCTGAGCGGGCCCTGCGCGAGAAGCTCTTCTACTTCGCGCTGGTCCCGGCCATCGTGCTGGCGGTGCTCGTGCTCGGCGGGCTCTCGCTGCGCACCACCCTGCAGATCGAGAACTCCCGCCGGCAGACGGTCTTCGACGCCACCTTCACCCTCGCGGACGAGCGGGTCGACAGCCTCGACAAGCTCATCATCGCCCAGGACAACGTCGTCGCCGCCCACGTCGATCTGGCGAGCCTCTCGGCCATCTCGCGCCGCTGGCTCCCCACCGCGGCGCGCGAGACGCCGAGCGTGCGCGCCATCCTGGTCCTCGACATGGACCACGAGGATCACGACGTCCTCGCCTTCGCCTCGCGGGCGCCCGGGCCGGAGGACGACACCTTCCGCCGCCTCCTCGTCCACCGCCTCTTCCCGCAGATGAACTTCGGCGGCGCCGTCGAGGAGCTGCGGCACCTCCACCACGTCATCGACGGCCAGAGCATGCTCATCAGCTACTGGCAGCGGACCTACCAGGGCCGGCGCTACCTGGTGGTCGCCTGGCACGACGTGCCGCGCCTCGTCCACGACGTGATGCCGCGGCTCTACCGGGACGTCGGCCGCGGCAACAGCCGCATGAACGTGGTCGACGAGGAGGGGCGCATCGTCTTCGGTCCGCCCATCAAGGGCGGCGAGTTCACCGTGGGGCGCCCCTTCCCCACCACGCTCTACAACTGGCGCGTGCAGGCGGCGCTCACCTCGGCCGAGCACCTCGGGCCCTACGTGGAGCGCCAGCGGGTGATGGAGATCGGCATCGTCGGGCTCGCCGCGCTGGTGGCCATCGCCGGGGTGGTCATCGTGGTGACGGCGTCGGTCAAGGAGCGGCGCCTCGCCGCCCTCAAGAGCGACTTCGTCGCCAACGTCTCCCACGAGCTGAAGACGCCCCTCTCGCTGGTGCGCATGTTCGGCGAGATGCTGCTCTCGGACCGCATCTCCAGCGAGGAGAAGCGCCGGCAGTACCTGGGCATCATCGTCGCCGAGAGCGAGCGGCTCACCGCCCTCATCGAGAACGTCCTCGACTTCGCCAAGGTCGAGCGCGGCAAGGCCGCCTATGACTTCGTCCCTGCCCAGCTCGGCGAGGCGGTCGCCCGCGCCGTCGACATCTACCGCTACCGCGCCGAGCGCGAGGGCATGGACGTGACGCTGCGCGTGGCCCCCGACCTCCCGCTCGCGTCCCTCGACGCCCGCGCCGTCGAGCTGGCGGTCATCAACCTCCTCGACAACGCCCTCAAGTACGCCAAAGACGGCGGCCGGGTCGACATCGAGGTCGTGGGCGCGGGCCGCTGGGTCAAGGTGCGCGTCAGCGACCGCGGCCCCGGCATCGCCCCGGACGAGCAGGACCGCATCTTCGAGCGCTTCGTCCGCGGGCGGCACGCCGGGGAGACCCGCGCGCGGGGGAGCGGCATCGGGCTGTCGCTGGTCAAGCACATCGCCGACAGCCACGGCGGCACGGTGCGCGTGGAGAGCCCGGTGACCGAGGACGGCCGGGGCAGCGCCTTCGAGCTGGCGCTGCCGGCGCTGGCACCCTGAGCGCCGACCGCTACCAGAAGCGATAGCCGATGCGGATCGCCGGCCCGTAGTTGAAGAGCGGCTTGCCCGCAAAGATGGAGGTCTGCATCGGGGCCAGCGCCGGCCCGGTGAGGTTGCCGGTCGACTGGAACTGCCCCTCGCCCAGGAAATCGAGGAGGACGTGGTCGATGTCGACCTCGATCCCGGCCTCCAGCAGGGCGAACGCATCCGGACCGTAGATGGTGCCGTGGAGCGGGCACGGAGTGTGAACGTTGGCCGAGCAGGCAGCGTAGAGCGGGCTGGTCAGGTCGAAGGTCATCGCGTCGACGACGAAGCCACCGCCGAAGTTGCCGACGAAGCGGGCCAGGCGCCCGGGCGAGATCAGCCGCAGCCCGACGGCGATGCGATCGGCGACGATGCGGTAGCTGCTGCTGGAGTCGTTGGTGTAGGTCGCGATGCTGCTGTGCTCGTACGTCAGGTCGAAGCCGGCGGTGTTGTTCACCTGGAAGCCGCCGCGCAGCCCGTAGGCGGCGCCGTAGTCGACGCGGGCGCCGCCGAGCAGGGTGAACAGCGGCGGGTGGACTGCCGCGAAGAGGAGCGAGCCGAGCCCGAGCACGTAGGCACCGCGGCGCGGCGGCTCCTCCTTCTTCACCAGCGGGAGGGGCACGCCCCCCACGCCTTGCCGCACGTCGAGGGGCACGCCGGCGTTCACCACGATGGTCATCCCGTAGGGCGCCTGGCCGTCGGACCCGTACATCTTCACCAGGTGCTGGCCGGGCGCGAGCATGCCCGACCACACGCCGTTGCCCATGGGGACGTTGTCGACGGAGATGGTCATGCGCGGATCGGGCGCCTCGATCCGGACCGGGCCCTTCTCGGCGGTGAGCTCCATCGAGACCGCCTCGGCGCCCCCGCTGGCGATCCGGACGGTCTGCTCCGCGGACGCGTAACCCTCGGCGCGCGCGGTGACCTTGTGCGTGCCCGGTCCGAGCGGGATGGGCTCGCCGATCTTGACCGCCTCCCCGTCGACCAGGACCGTCGCCCCCGGCGGCTGGACGGTCACGGTGACCGTGCCGAGGAGCGCGTGCATCTCCTTGATGGCCTGCTCGGCGGCGGCCTTGTCGGCCGGGTCCATGGCGTCGCCGTGCCGGGCGAGCGCCGTGATCAGCGCGGCGATGGCCGCCGGATAGTGGAACATCTCCTTGTCGCAGAGGGCGATGTTGACGAGCGGGTTGGCGCTGGGCCGGGCCTCGTACGCTGCCTGGAACTCGACGACCGCGGCGGCGTAGTTCCGGTCCGTGTAGAGCCGGACCCCGTTGTCCATGTGCTGCTTGTACGGCTCGCCCTGCGCGCGGGCCGCCTCCGAAGCGGTGAGCGCGAGCACGCAGGACAGGGTCGCAACGAGGCGACGCGAGGAAACGGGGGGGGCCAAATTTGTCCTCGAGGTCTCGCGGCCAAGGGTAGCGCCGCGACGACGAGGAACACCAGCGCGACGCGGCCCCGCGGATCCTTCGCCCCGCTCCGCGCGAGCCCCGGTGCGAAACGACGCCGGAGGTGATCCACGAGGCCGAGCGCTGTCTGCCTCCGCACGTTACACTCCGGCGAGGCGATGAAGATGCGGGGCGTTGGGAGGACCTTCGGCGGGTTGGGGGCGCTGGCGGGCGCGGCGGCGCTGACGGCCGTGACGGGGGGGCCGGCGCTCGGCGACGTGCCGCCGGTCACCTGGCGAGTCGCGACCTCGTCGCCGCGCGCGGGTGCCGGAGACAGCGCCCTCGCCCCGCTCCTCGCCGCGTGCGGCGGCCCGGATGGCGCCCTCGCCGAGGTCGCCGCGCGCTCGGCCCAGCGCCTGGCCGAGGGGGGCTCCCCGTTCGCCGCCGACGAGCTCGCCTTCCAGCTGCGCGCCGCCGGGGACCCGCACGTGTGGCCGCGCGCCTGGTCGATGACCGGCGTCGGCGAGGAGGAGGTGGGCCGCAACATCAAGGCCTGGGTCGCCCCCTGGAACACGCTGGGCGTGCGCCGGTGCGGCATCGCGAGGGCGGCGGCGGCGGACGGCTCCACCTCCTTGACGGTGGTCGCGGTCGACGCGCTCGCGGATCTGTCGCCGCTCCCCACCACGGCGCGCACGGGCCAGTGGATCACCCTCGACGGGGCGATGCTGGTGCCCGCCAGCGACGCCAAGGTGGTGCTCCTCGGCCCACGCGGCGCGCCCAAGAGCGTGCCGGCGTCGCTCTCCGGCGACCGGGTCCACTCCACCTTCTCGGTCGACCAGCCGGGCGCCTGGCTGGTGCAGGTGCTCGCCACCGTCTCCACCGGGCCGCAGCCGGTGCTCGAGGCGATGATCTTCGCGGGCTCGCCGCCGCCGGCGCGGTTCGCCCCTGCGCCCGCGCCGGGCGAGGGCGCCTCGCAGGGGGCGCGCGACGACGACGACGCCATGGTGCGGATGGTCAACGCCGCGCGGGCCTCCGAGTCGCGACCGGCCCTGGTGCGCGATCCCCTGCTCGACCGGGTCGCCCGGGCGCACTCCGAGGAGATGCTCAAGGCGCGGGTCCTCGGCCACGACGTCGGCACCGGCAGCCCGACGGCGCGGCTGCGCGCCGCCGGCGGGAGCGCCCACGTGGCCGGCGAGAACGTGGCCACCTCGAACACCGTGGAGAACGCCCACCGCGCCCTCTGGGCGAGCCCCTCCCACCGGGGGAACCTGCTCTTCGACGACTTCACCCGCGTGGGCGTGGCGGTGGTGCGGGGGCCCGACGGCAGGGTGTGGGTGACGGAGATGTTCGCCGGCTGAGCGCGCGGGGTGGCTCGCGGGGTGGCTCGCGGGCTATCCTTGCCCGGATGGCTACTGGCCCGCTCTACGTCGGCATCGACCTCGGCACCACCAACTCCACCGCCGCCGTGTTCGACGGTGAGAAGGTGACCCTCATCCGCAACCCGCAGGGCGCCACGCTGACGCCCTCGGTGGTGCGCATCGACGGGCGCGGCGGCGTCACCGTCGGCGCGCGGGCGCGGCGCTTCCTCGAGACCGATCCGCAGAACACCCGGTCCGAGTTCAAGCGGCTGATGGGCACCGCCCAGGCCATCGACTTCGCCGCGGCGCGGCTGAGCAAGAAGCCGGAGGAGCTCGCGGCCGAGGTGCTCAAGTCGCTGCGCGCCGACGTCAAGGAGCACCTCGGCTTCGTCCCGGCGCGCGCGGTGATCTCGGTGCCCGCGCTCTTCGAGCTCCCCCAGAGCGCCGCCACCTCCGAGGCGGCGCGCCTCGCTGGCTTCGAGAAGGTGGAGCTGATCCAGGAGCCGGTCGCCTCGGCGCTCGCCGCCGGCTGGACCGCGGACGAGGCCAACGGGAGCTGGCTGGTGTACGACCTCGGCGGCGGCACCTTCGACGTCTCGCTGCTCGAGACCCGCGACGGCCTGCTCCGCGTGGTCGGCCACGACGGCGACAACTTCCTCGGCGGCCGCGACTTCGACTGGGCCCTGGTCGACTGGGTCCTGGCGGAGCTGGGGCGCACCCAGGGGGTGACGGTCAGCCGCGCCGACGCGCGCCACGCCACCGCCCTGCGCAAGCTCAAGCTCGCCGTCGAGGAGGCCAAGATCGAGCTGACCCGCGCCGCCGAGACGGCGCTCACCCTGCCCGGCGCCTTCGAGGCGGGCGGCAACCCCGTCGACGTCGATCTCGTGGTCCAGCGGAGCACCCTCGAGGATCTCTGCGCGCCCCTGATCGACCGCTCGATCGAGGTCTGCCGGCGCCTGCTCACCGCGCACGGCCTCACGGCGAGCCAGCTCGGCCGCATCGTGCTGGTCGGCGGCCCCACGGTGATGCCGTCGCTGCGCGCCCGCGTCCGCGACGCGCTCGGCGTCCGCTTCGGCGAGGGCCTCGATCCGATGACGCTGGTCGCCCAGGGCGCCTCCATCTACGCCGCCACCGCCGGCCTCGATGCGCGCTCGGTAGGCCCCGTGGACGAGCCCGGCCGTCGGGTGTGGCTCCAGTACCCGGCCATGTCCTCGGACCTGACGCCGCACGTGGTCGGGCGCCTCGTCGACGCCGGCCCGGCGAGCGAGGGCCTCAAGATCCGCTTCTCCCGCGGCGACGGCCTGTGGACCAGCCCGGAGATCAGCGTGGATGCGGAGGGAGCCTTCGTGCTCACCGTCGACCTCCTGCCCCGCCGGCCCAACGTCTTCCGCCTCGAGGCGACCACCGCCGCGGGGGTCCCGGTCCGGCTCTCGCCGGCGAGCTTCAGCATCGTGCAGGGGATGACCATCAGCGATCCCCCGCTCTCGCGCACCGTCGGCGTGGCGCTCGCCAGCGACGACGTCCACGTGTTCTTCGAGCGGGGGGCGCCGCTGCCGGCGCGGCGCACCTTCGTGCTCCACACGGTCGACAGCGTCGCCAAGGGCTCGCACGGCTGCCTGCTCAAGATCCCCATCGTGCAGGGCGAGCTGGAGCAGGCCCACCTCTGCCGGCTGGTCGGCGCGCTGGAGATCGGCGGCGACGCGGTCAAGGCGAGCCTGCCCGCCGGCTCCCTCGTCGAGGTCACGCTCGAGCTCGACCGCGGCGGCCACCTCTCGGCCCGCGCCCTGGTGCCCGCGCTCAGCCAGGTCTTCGAGCACGTCGCCCACCTCCTCGTGCCCGACGCCACCCCCGAGTCCCTCGACGAGACCATCAAGGCGATGCGCCTGCGCCTGCGCGAGCTCCGCCAGGACGCGGCCCGTCGCGACGCCCAGCGCACCATCGGCAAGCTCACCTTCGTCGAGGTGGCCCTCGCCGAGGTGGAGACCGACGTCGCGGCCGCGCGGGGTGGCGACGCGGACGCGGCCCAGAAGGCGCGCCGCACGCTGCTCGAGATCGACGCCATGCTCGAGGAGGCCGACGCGGACAAGCGCTGGCCCGAGCTCGACCAAGAGGCGCGGGAGGAGCTGGCCTACGCCTCGCTGCTGATCTCTCGCTACGGCGTCCCCACGGAGAAGCAGCTCTTCGAGGAGGCCACCCGCTCCGTGGAGAAGGCCCGCACGGCGCGGCAGCCGGTGGAGCTGCAGCGCCAGCTCCGGGTGGTGCGCAACCTGCGATCCGCGGCCTACCACCGCGATCCCAAGGCCTGGGAGAAGACCTTCGAGCGGGCCGCCTCCGAGGCGGACCAGGCGACCGACCTGGTCAAGGCCCAGGCGCTGGTGCGCGACGGGCGCAAGGCGATCGAGCGCGGCGACAACGCCGCCCTCCGCCCCATCGTCGAGGAGCTGTGGCGCCTGCTCCCGGTCTCGGCGCAGAGCAAGAAGCTCGGGTACGACTCGGGGGTGCGCTAGATGGCCATCGATCCCGCCGCGGTGGAGAAGATCCGGGACAACCCGTTCTACGTCCTCGGCCTGCCCCCGAGCGCCACGCGCGCCGAGGTCGAGCGCGAAGGGCAGAAGCTGCTCGGCATGATCGAGCTCAAGCTGGCCCGCGCCGCCCAGTACGCGACGCCGGTCGGCCCCGGGGAGCGCACCGCCGACAAGGTGCGGCGCGCCATGGCCGAGCTGCGGGATCCGGAGCGACGCCTCGAGCACGAGCTCTGGGCCCGGCTCGAGCCCGCCTCCACGACCGCCGCGGCGCCGGTTCCCGCGGGGGACCGCCCCCGGCGCCGCGCCGACGCGCCGTGGCCGGGTGCGCTCCAGCAGCTCGGCTGGCGGGCGTCCCGATGAGCGCGACGCCCCCGGTCGCCCCGAGCAAACCGCCGATTGGCCGCATCGGCGTCTGGGCGGTCTTCGTCTGGTGGGTCGTGGTGCCGGCCGGTCTCTCCTTCGGCGTCCTGGCAGGGCCGCTGGCGTTCCCCTTCTTCGTGCTCGGCCTGGTGCTGCTGGCGCTCCCCTGGCCGTTCACGCGGCTGGTGCTCATCCCCCTCGGGTTGCCGCGGCTCTCCTACTGGCTGGCGCGCACCTCGGACTTCACCTTCCGCCTCGACCGCAGCGGAGGCGCGGCCCTGGCCGCCGGGTGGGCCCTCTGCCGGCAGCGTCCCCTCGACGAGGAGTCGGCCGACTGGCTCGCCGGCAGGCTCGCCGCGGAGGCCCCGCTCGGGGGCGCGGGCGTGGCGGCGAGCGGCCTGCTCCTCGCGGCGCGCGGCGATCTGGAGGGGGCGCGGATGCTCCTCGCCTCCGTGGCCGAGGTCGACGATCGCGTCTGCCCCCCCGTGGCCAAGAGCATCGCCGGCGGCTGGCTCGCCGCCGATGCCGCCGAGCGCGGCGAGTGGACCCGCGTCGCCGAGCACGGGCTGACCCTCGGCCATGGCGGCCGGATCGGCTGGCTGCTCTCGGCGATCGCTCAGTCGCTGCTGCTGGAGCCGATGGCCCCCGGCAAGCTCGGCCTGTGGCTGCGCTGGGCGCTCGCGCCGCACCGGCGAGCGACCCTGCCGCTCGTGCAGCGGGCGCTGGAGGCGCTCGACGGCGTGTTCATCGAGCCCGAGGACGATCCGCCGATCGCGCCCGCCCCCGCGGCCTCCGGCAGCGACGCCATCCGCACCGCGCTCTCGCTCCACGCCGCGGTGCTGACGCGCCCCCCCGCCACGCTGAGGCCGGAGGACGTGCGCGCCGCCGGCCAGGCCTGGGACGCCGCGCTCCTCGACAAGGCGACCGAGCGGCACCTGCTGGAGCGCGCCCTCGTCGTCGGCGCGGCCGGAGCGGGCAGCGTGCTCGGTCGGATGCGCGCCGCGGTCGAGGACGACCTCACCGCCGCCGTGCTCGCGTCGGGCATGCCGATCAAGGAGCTCGGCGACCGCGGCGAGGTCGCCTCGCGCGTGCGCGCCCGGCTCCGGGACGAGCTGCTCAGCGCGATCGAGGCCGCGTCCGACGCGATCAAGCGCCGCGTCGACGACAAGCGCGCCCTGCCCGCCGCCGACGAGTGGCGCGAGTGGTCGAGCCTGCGCGCCGTCTACGAGCGCGGCGTGCTCTGCGCCGGCGACGACCTGCGCCGCCTCGCCTTCGTCAAGGTGTACCCGGACGTGTCCGGCTACGCGGTGTGGCTGTTCAACGAGCGCAAGCAGCGGCCCCTGGGCAACGCCATCTTCCGCTGGCTGCTGCAGGAGGCGACCGCCCTCGACGACACCCGCGCCAGCGCGCTGATGGCCAAGAACGTGAGCTGCGGCATCTGAGTCGTCACCCTGGCATCCTGGGAGCGCTCCGCGAGCGGCCGCCCTCGACACCCTCGACGGTCTGCCGAGCCCTCCCCCTGGACAACTGCCTGGTTCTGGAAGATACCCGCGGCGGCCCGATCTGGGCGAGGAGACCGTCCGATGGCGAGCTGGCGCGATGAGCTGACCGAAGCAGTGAAGAGCAAGGCGGAGCGCGACGCCGAAGATGCGGCCCGCCACCGCAAGCGCGTCGAGGAGGCGCTCGCGACCGCCGAGACCGCGGTCGGCCTGGGGGTCGAAGCGCTCCGGTACACCCGCGATCGGCTCCGCGACAAGGCGCAGCCCGCCGACCTCGCCGAGGACAAGGATCAGCACCGGCTCACGCTGCGCGAGCTCTCCCTCAGCCTGGAGCTGGTGCGGGAGAGCGCCGTCATCAAGGTCACCTTCGGCGAGGGCAAGCCGCGCGAGTTCGATTTCGCCAAGGACCGGCACATCGCCCCCGCCGACGTCGAGGAGTACATGGGCCGCCGCTCCCTCGAGCTGGTCCGCGCCGCGTACAAGACCCAGCCCTGGTGAAGAGCGACGCGTTCGCCAGGGCCGCGATCTCGTAGTAGACCGCGGCCCCGTGCGTCGCCCTTGCCTCTCCTTCGCGCTCCTCGTCCTCGCGGCCTGCGGCCCGGGCGCACCGGCGAGCGCTCCGCCCACGACACCAGCACCGCCCGCGGTGACCGCACCGAGGCCGCTCACGATCGACGACGACCCGCCGGCGGCCGCTCGCATCGCCGCGGACATCACCTACCTCGCATCGCCGGAGCTCGCCGGGCGGGGCACCGGCGAGGAGGGCGCTCGCCTCGCCGCGGACTACATCACCCGGCGCTTCGTGGAGCTGAAGCTGCGCCCGGACGGTGACCGCGAGGACCACGGCGCGCCTCGGTATCTGCAAGCCTTCCAGGCCCGCGTGGGGGCGAGGGTCAAGGAGGCCAGCCTCACCCTGGAGCTGAAAGGGGGCGCCCGGCGCTCGCCGAGCGAGGGTGCGGTCAGCGCCGCCGAGGGCACGGCCAGCGCCGCCGCCACGGGCAAGGTGGTCTTCGTCGGCTACGGGATCAGCGCGCCGGCCGCCGGCTGGGACGACTACGGGCCGGCCGACCTCACCGGAAAGATCGCGTTGATCCTCGACGGCACGCCCCCGCCCCCCGAGGCGACGACCGCGGCCACGTCGCCTGCATCCGATCCGCTGCGCGATTTCGGCAGCGTTCGCTACAAGCTCCGCACCGCGCGCGAGCACCGGGCCGCGGGGGTGGTGATCGTCCGCAAGAGCGCCGACCTCGCCCGCTCCGCGCCGGCCGACGCGAGCAGCATGGGCGTGCCTGGGGTCGTCGTCTCCCGGGGCTTCGCGGAGGGCGCTTTCCCGACGCTCCGCCTCGCCGACCCGCGCACCTGGAGCCCGGCCAGGGCCGTCAAGCCCGCCGACCTCCCGGCCGAGCAGGTCACCGTCAAGGCCACCATCGAGCCGGTGGAGGCCACCGCGTGGAACGTCGCCGGCCTCCTCCCGGGGCGCGCCGACTCACCGCAGCGCGACGAGGTCGTCGTGGTGGGCGCGCACTACGATCACCTCGGGCACGGCGGCGCCTTCTCGCGAGCGCCGGGCGTCTCGGCCATCCACCCCGGCGCCGACGACAACGCCTCCGGCACGGCGCTCCTGCTGGAGGTGGCGCGTCGCTTCGCCGCCCTGCCGGCGGCGCCCCGGCGCAGCGTGCTCTTCCTCGCGTTCAGCGGCGAGGAGCTGGGCACCCTCGGGTCGCGCTACTGGGTCCTGCACCCCTCGGCGCCGCTCGCCCACGTCGTGGCCATGATCAACGCCGACATGGTCGGGCGCCTGCGCGAGGACCGCCTCATCGTGGACGGGGTCGGCACCGCCAGGGAGTGGAGGCCGCTCGTCGAGGGCGCACGAGAGGGGCTCCACCTCGATCTCGCCTTCGGCGCCGAGGGCTTCGGCGCCAGCGATCACGCGTCGTTCACCGCGGTGCGGGTGCCGGTCGCGTTCTTCTTCACCGGCGTCCACCCCGACTACCACCTGCCCAGCGACACCGCCGACAAGATCAACGCCCCCGGAGAGGAGCGCGTGGCGACCCTCGCCGGCCGCCTGGCGCTCGCGGTGGCCGAGGCGCCCGAGCGGCTCGCCTTCATCGACGCGCCGGCCGACCCTCACGGCGGCATGCGCGGCGGGTTCAAGGTGTCGCTCGGCACCATCCCCGACTACGGCTTCGCCGGCCCCGGCGTGAAGCTCGATGGCGTCCGCCCCGACGCGCCGGCGGCCCGCGGCGGGCTGGCCCGCGGTGACGTGATCGTCAAGGTCGGCCCGCACGAGATCGGGAACATCCACGACTACATGTTCGCCCTCGGCGAGCTGGAGGCGGGGCGCAAGGTGGTGATCGAGGTGGAGCGCGGCGGCAAGCGGGTCCCCCTCGAGGTCATCCCGGCCCCCGGCCGCTGAGGAGCGCTCGATGCTGATCCACCGCCTCGCTTCGCCCCTCGCGGTCCTCGCCGCCGTCGTCCTCGCCGGCGCCTGCCGCACGCCCTCCAGCGCGCCCGAGGCGTCTGCCTCGGCAGACGCCTCGACCGACGCCGCCGCCGAGGCCCGCGACGCGGCCGCCGATGCCGCGGAGGCCGCCGATGCCGACGCCGCCGACGCGGCCCTCCCCGGGAGCACCGAGGGCTGCGGCGCCGGCATGGTGCTCATCCGCGGCGACTACTGCCCGGAGGTCAACCAAGTCTGCCTCGAGTACCACGACGAGTACAACCGCGACGAAGCCAAGAAGAAGAGCAAGGTCGCCAGGGGCGAGGACGTCGGCAAGAGCACCGTGAGCGAGCGCTGCCTCCGCTACAAGGAGCCCACCGAGTGCCTGTCGAAGCAGCGCCGGCCGCTGCGCTTCTGCATGGATCGCTACGAGTGGCCCAACCGCAAGGGGGAGCTGCCGAGCCTGCTCATCTCGTGGACCGACGCGCGCAAGGAGTGCGAGACCATCGGCAAGCGGCTCTGCACCGAGGACGAGTTCAACTTCGCCTGCGAGGGCGAGCAGATGCTCCCCTACACCTACGGCTACGTGCGCGACGCGACCCGCTGCAACATCGACCGGCCGTACCGCAAGCGCGAGCACAAGCTCCTCCACTACGATTCGTGCCTGAAGAAGCCCGAGTGCAAGGCCGAGCTGGCCAAGCTGGACCAGCGCCTGCCCACCGGATCGCTGGCCGAGTGCGTCTCGCCCTTCGGCGTCTACGATCTGAACGGGAACATCAACGAGTGGGTGTTCCGGCCCAAGGAGAAGCCGCCCAACCGGAGCGGCCTCAAGGGGGGCTGGTGGGGCCCGGTGCGCGGTCGCTGCCGGCCCACCGTCGGCTTCCACAAGGAGGACGACTACGGCTACGAAGAGGGGTTCCGCTGCTGCCAGGACGCCGCGCCGTGACGCCGCGCCCGACCTGAGCAAGACTCTCCTCGGCGATGGCAGACGATCGGCAGAACGAGCTCACCGGACCCGCCCCGGCGCCGAGCACCCAGCTCGCGACGCGCGACGCCCCCTACCCGATGAGCCGGCTCGCGCCGCGCTTTCAGCTCGTCGATCTCGCCGAGGAGATCGCGCGGGCCGACGAGACGATCTCCCTGGTCACCTCGGCCCGGCTGGAGATCATCCGGGGGCAGATCGTCGCGCTCCAGGAGAAGGCGCGCGCCATCCTGGCCGAGGCCGCGTTCGCGGCGGAGCTCCACCGCGCACGGTGCAATTTCCGCAAGGCGCCGGGCCGCATCTACCACGTGTACCGGCGCGGACCGGATGAGCTCTACTTCTCGATGCTCTCACCCGAGGAGTGGGGCGGCGCCCCCCCGCACCCGTTCGAGGGCTCGTACCGGCTGGAGCCCGACCAGACCTTCACCCGCGTGGTCATCGTGGAGCCGTAGAGGAGAGCGTCGCCTCGAGCGCGTCGAGGGCCGCCAGGAGCGCGGCATGAAGGCGCGCCCGGTCGGGGTCGGTCCGGTCCGCGTCGACGTCGTGCACCGCCGCCGCGAAGGCCTGCACGCGAGCCCGCACGTCCGGCGGTCGATCGCGGGCGACGACGCCGAGCAGGAACGTCGCCAGGCCCGCCAGCGCTCCCTTCGCCTGCGCGATCTGTGCGCGGGGCTCCATCACGAGCTCGGTGGCCATGCGCGCGGCGGTGACGCGGAGATCGGTCGCCACCCGGTAGGCGGGCTGGCGTAGCTCCGGTCGTGCGGGCAGGAGCGCGACCGCGCCGGCGAGGAGCCGCAGCGCCTCCCGCTGGTGAAGGTCCGCGTCCGCGCCCACGTGGGAGGGCAGCTCGCGCACGGCGGCGGCGTAGGCGACCAGGGCTCCGACGAAGCGCGGCTCGGCGGGCGTGGCACCCATCGAGGGGGGCTCGAGGAGCGCCTCGGGGGGCGGGGAGAGATCGGCAGGGACCGCGATCTGCGAGCCGACGGTCCGGCAGGCGGCGAGCAGCCCCAGCGGCAGGGCGACGAGGAGCGCACAGCACCGGGCCACCCCCGCGGCGTCGGCAAGACACGCACCGGGCGCGCACCGCGCGAGGCACGGAACGTGATGGGCGAGCCCCGTCGCATGCTCCACCAACGCTCGCTCCGCCTCGCGCTCCTCGCGCTGTTCGCGCTCGCCGGCTGCAAGCGGCTGGCGCACCTCGACCGGGCGGCTGGGCTCGACGTCGCGCCCCCCGCGCCGGTGCCCGAGCCCCCCGCCAGCGTGGGGGTCTCCGGGCTGACCCTCGAGGGCGGCTTCGCGCCGGTGGTCGAGCGCGTGGCCCGGACGGTGGTCAACATCTCCTCGACGCGGGTGATCCGGCCCGCGACGCCCGAGCAGGCGCCCCTCTTCAACGATCCGCTCCTCCGCGACCTCTTCGGGCGCGGCCAGCTCCCCCGGGAAATGCGCGAGATGAGCCTCGGCTCGGGCGTGCTCGTCTCGGGCGACGGCTACGTGCTCACCAACAGCCACGTGGTGCAGGGCGCCAGCGAGGTGCGCGTCTCGCTGCCGGACCGGCGGGAGCTGGAGGCGAAGATCATCGGGCAGGATCCCAAGACGGACATCGCGGTGCTGCGGATCCCCGGCGACGGCTTCCCGTTCGCCGAGCTCGGCGACTCCTCGCGGGTGCGGGTGGGCGACTTCGCGCTCGCCATCGGCGATCCGCTCGGGCTCGGGCAGACGGTCACCATGGGGGTCATCAGCGCCAAGGGCCGCGGCAACGTGGGGATCGTCGACTACGAGGACTTCATCCAGACCGACGCGGCCATCAACCCGGGCAACTCGGGCGGGGCGCTCGTCAACGTCGAGGGGCAGGTCATCGGCATCAACACCGCCATCGCCACCAGCGGCGGCGCGCGTGGCAACCAGGGGATCGGCTTCTCGGTGCCGTCCAACCTGGCGCGCGAGGTGATGCTCCAGATCGAGGAGCACGGGCGGGTCATCCGCGGGTGGCTGGGCGTCGTGGCGCAGGACGTGACCCCGGCGATGGCCACCGCGCTCGGGCTCTCGACGCAGGGCGGGGCGCTGGTCGCGGACGTGACCGAGGGCAGCCCGGCCGCCAAGGCGGGGCTCGCCCGCGGCGACGTGGTGGTGGAGATCGACGGCAAGCCCACGGCGGACAGCCGCGGCTTGCGGATGCAGATCGGCGAGCTCAGCCCGGGGACCGCCGTGCGGCTCAAGGTGCTCCGCAACGGGGCGCGGCGCGAGGTGAACACGACGCTGGGCGAGATGCCGACCGAGGAGCGCAAGCCCGGGGCCGCCTCCTCGGCAGCGGGCGCGATGGGGTTGCAGGTCGGGCCGCTCACGCCCGACCTGGCGCGACGCCTCGACGTCCCCGAGAACACCAGCGGCGTGGTGGTCATGGGAGTGCAGCCGGGGAGCCGCGCCGCGGAGGCGGGGCTGCGCCCGGGCGACGTGATCGAGGAGATCGACAGGAGCCCCGCGCGTTCGCCCGAGGACGTGAAGAAGGCGCTGGAGAAGGACGCCCGGGGGACCCACCTCGTGCTCGTCTACCGCGAGGGGACCACCCACTTCGTGGCCATCCCCCCGGAGCACAAGTGACGCCGGCGGAGCGCGCTCGCGTGCTCCGCGGGACGATCAGGGCGCGCGCTTGACCGAGAAGCCGGCGAACGACTGCATCACGCTCATCAGCTCGAGGCGGTTCACGTTGACGTGCTCGGGCAGCGACGCGCACCAGAAGATGGCCTCGGCGACGTCGGCGGCGGTGAGCGGAGAGAAGCCCTGGTAGAGCGCGCTCGCGCGGGCCTCGTCGCCCCTGAAGCGCACCAGGGAGAACTCGGTCTCGGCCATGCCCGGCTCGATGTTGGTGACGCGGACGCGCTTGCCCGCGAGGTCGGCCCGCAGGTTGAGGGAGAGCTGCTCGACGAAGGCCTTGGTGGCGCCGTAGACGTTGCCGCCCGGGTAGGGGTAGCTGCCGGCGACCGAGCCGAGGTTGATCACGTGGCCCCGATCGCGCGCCACCATGCCCGGGAGCAGGGCGCGGGTGACGAACATCAGGCCCTTGCAGTTGGTGTCGACCATCGCCTCCCAGTCGTCGAGGTCGGCCTGCGGCGCCGGCTCGAGCCCGAAGGCGCCGCCCGCGCTGTTGACGAGCACGGAGACGGCGGCGAACTCGGCCGGCAGCCCGGCGACCGCGCGCTCGACCGCGGCGCGATCGCGCACGTCGAGCGGGAGGACGAGCGCGGGGACGGTGAGCTCGGCGGCGAGCGCCTCCAGCCGGTCGTCGCGACGGGCGGCGAGGACGAGGCGCGTGCCGGCGCCCGCGAAGCGCCGGGCGACCGCGGCGCCGAAGCCGGAGGACGCGCCGGTGATGAAGACCACGTCGGAGTCGCGGAGGGGCATGGTGGGGTCTCTCTGGGGCCGTTACTCGTCGAGCGGGAGCGGCGCGTGCTTCTGAGGCTTCGCCTCGTCGGCGGCCCGGATGGGGAGCGCGCCGGTGGCGAACGTGGCGCCCGAGTCGTCCACGACCTCGAGGGTGAGGCCGCCCAGGTCCTCGGCGCGCAGGGTGGTGTAGCCCCAGGTGCGAAACGACCACGAGGGCACGACCTTGAGATCGACCCTGGAGCGCTCCTTGCCGTTGACCTTGAAGACGAGCGTGAGGGTGCGCGGCGCCGGGCCACGGTTGCGCACGGTCAGGTGCGCCCACACGCGCTGCCCGGGCGTCGCCGACTTGAGGACGTCCGCCGGCTCCTTGCTCTTCACCTCCGAGGTGAAGACCAGCTTGAGCAGGCTGAGCTCGCCCTTCTCGGCCGCCGCCGACGCGGAGGGCGGAGCGGGCGGAGGGCGCGCGACGGACGCGGAGGCCGGGGGCGGCGGCGCCGCGTCGGGCGTGTCCGCACGGGCGCGGGCGTCGCAGCCGGCGCTCGCCAGCGCGAGGCTGGCCAGGAGGGCGAAGAGGGTGGGGGGAGCGAGCTGCGGCACGGCCACCTGGCGATAACGCAGACTCGCGCGCGAGGCGAGCCCCACCAGCGTCGAGGACCCGTGCTAGACGTCGCCGATGTCCTCGCGTCCCACCGCGCTCCCGCCCGCCGGGGCGCGCGACGTGCTCTACCTGATCGACTTCTCCGGCTACCTCTTCCGCGCCTACCACGCCATCGCGCCGCTCTCGAGCCCCGGCGGCGAGCCGACGCACGCGACCTACGGCACGGTGGCGATGCTCCAGCGGCTCATCGAGGAGCGCCGGCCGGTGTACCTCGGCGTCGCCATGGACTCGCCCGGGCCCCGCGTGCGCACCGCGATCGACGCGCGCTACAAGGCGCACCGGCCCGCGCCGCCCGAGGATCTGGTGGTGCAGATGAGGCGCAGCCGGGAGTTCGTCGAGGCGTACCGCATCCCCATCTTCATCGCCGACGGGCTCGAGGCCGACGACCTGATCGCCGTCGCCGTGGCGCGCGCCCGCGAGAAGGGGCTCGGCGTGGTCATCGCCTCGAGCGACAAGGACCTGATGCAGCTCGTCGACGACGAACGGGTGATGCTCTGGGACGCCATGCGCGACCGCGTGTACGGCGAGCCCGAGGTCATCGCCAAGTTCGGCGTGCCCCCCGCCCAGCTCCGCGATCTGCTGGCGCTGGTGGGCGACGCTTCCGACAACGTCCCCGGCGTGCCGGGCGTCGGGCTGAAGACGGCGGCCGAGCTGCTCGCCCAGTTCGGCACCCTCGACGCGATCTACGCCGGCCTCGACCAGGTCAAGAAGGTGAAGATCCGCGAGTCGCTCCGCGACCACGAGGCGGACGCGCGCGTCTCGCGCGAGCTGGTGACGCTGCGTACGGACTCCCAGATCCCCTTCGATCTGGAGACCCTCCGCTACGAGGCCCCGGACCACGAGCGCCTGCGCGCCCTCTTCGGCGAGCTCGGGTTCACGCGCTTCCTCAAGGCCTTGCCCGCGCCCGCCGTCGAGGCGGTGACGCTCAGCGCGTCGTGCGAGACCCTGCTCACGGCCGACGCCCTCGCGCGCTTCGCCGCCGACGCGCGCACGGCGGGGAGGCTCTCGCTGGCGGTGCTGGGCACCTCGCCGGAGGCCATGCGCGCGCACCCGGTCGGGATCGCGCTGGCGGCGGCCCCCGGCCGGACAGCGTACCTGCCGCTCGGTCACCGCTACCTCGGCGCGCCGGTCCAGCTCGGGCTCGCGGCGGTGCAGTCGGCGCTCGGGCCGCTCCTCGCCGACGCGGCGGTCGCCAAGGTCGGCCACGATCTCAAGTACAGCGAGGTCGTGCTCGCGCAGCACGGGATGACGCTCGCGGGCGCGGCCATGGACACGATGCTGGCCAGCTATCTCCTCGATCCCGAGGCCGAGCACACTGTGGATGCGGTCGCCGAGCGGGACGCGGGCGTGAAGCTCGCGCCGCTCGAGGGCGGCCCCCGCAAGCGCGGCCTCGCGGCGCGGACCTTCGAGGAGCTCGAGGTCGGCGAGGCCGCGGCCCGCGCGGGGAGCTTCGCCGAGGTGCCCCTGTTGCTCGATGCCCGCCTGGCGCCGCGGCTGCGCGCGGACGGCCTCGATGGCCTGCTCGCCCAGCTCGAGCTGCCCCTCTCGCACGTGCTGGCGGGGATGGAGCGCACCGGGGTGCTCATCGATCCCGCGGCGCTCGACGCCCTCGGCAAGGAGATGGTGACGGAGCTCGCCTCGCTCGAGGAGCGGGCGAAGCTGGCCGCGGGGCAGGACTTCAACCTGGCCTCGCCGAAGCAGCTGGAGACGGTGCTCTTCGACGATCTCGGCCTCAAGGCGACCAAGAAGACCAAGACCGGCCGCTCCACCGACGCCGAGGTGCTCGAGGCGCTCGCCGACGAGCACCCGCTCCCCGGCCTCATCCTCGAGCACCGCGCCATCGCCAAGCTCAAGGGCACCTACGTGGACGCGCTACCGCGGCTGGTACACCCCGAGACAGGGCGGATCCACACCAAGTGGAGCCAGGCCGTCGCGGCCACCGGGCGCATCTCGTCGCAGGATCCCAACCTGCAGAACATCCCCATCCGCACCGCGCTGGGCAAGCTCATCCGGCGAGCGTTCGTGGCGCCCCCGGGGCAGCGGCTGGTGAGCGCGGACTACTCCCAGATCGAGCTGCGGGTGCTGGCGCACCTGTCGCAGGACCCGGTCCTCGTCGACGCCTTCCGCAGCGGGCAGGACGTCCACGTGCGCACCGCGATGGAGATCTTCGGCGTCGACGCCGCCGGCGTGACCGCCGAGATGCGGGGCCGCAGCAAGACCATCAACTTCGGGGTGATCTACGGGATGGGGGAGAGCGCGCTCGCCCGGCGGATGGGTGTCCCGCGCGCCGAGGCGGCCCGCTTCATCGACGCGTACTTCGAGCGCTACCAGGGCGTGCGTGCCTTCATGGAGAAGACCCTGGCCGAGGCGCGCCGCACCGAGGTCGTGCACACCCTCTTCGGACGGCGTCGCAACGTCTCCGACCTGCGCCACACCGATCGGCAGCGCCGCGCCTACGCCGAGCGCGTCGCCCAGAACACCCCCATCCAGGGGACCGCCGCGGACCTGCTCAAGATGGCGATGGTGCACCTCGCCGAGCCGGTGGTGCCGGGGGCGCGCATGGTCCTCACCGTCCACGACGAGCTGGCCTTCGAGGTGCCCGAGGCCCTCGTCGAGGACGCCAAGCTCCGGATCAAGCACGCGATGGAAACCGTCCACGCCTTCGACGTGCCCTTGCTCGTCGACGTCGCCGACGGCCTCACCTGGGCGGATACCTAGAGCTGCCGGCGCGAGAAACACAAGCACCCCGCCGCCGAAGCTCGGCGCGGGGTGTCAGGAAGGATCCCGGTAAGGGAGCAGGGAGCGATCGATTGCTCCCCACGTTGGCCCGTCGGGGAACGCTCTTGGGCGTTCCCCAGGATGACCAACGTTCTCCAGCGTGACTAGGCGGCCTTGGCCTTGTGCAGGGCGGCGGCGAGCCGGCCCTTGACGCGCGACGCGCGCTTTGCCGGGATGGTGCCCTTGGACGCGGCGCGGTCGAGCGAGCTCACCGCGGCCTTGACCAGCCCGCTGGCCTCGGCCGGCTTGGCGACGAGGGCGGAGCGGGCCTTCTTCAGCCCGGTGCGCAGCTCGCTCTTGGCGGCGCGGTTGCGATCGGTCCTCTTGATGCGCTGGCGGTTGCGCTTGACGGCAGATGCGTGGTTGGCCATGAGGCACTCCTGATTGGGTCGGAACTACTTTTTCGCGGCGGGCTTGGCGTCGGGGGCCTGCGCGTTGTAGCCCTCGGGGTGGACGGCGAACGCCGGCGTGCCGTGCGCGCGCTCGTCGCGCTTGCGCTGCGTACCGCACTTCCGGGCCTTGCGGCGGCGGATACGGGAAGATTGCTGTGTTGCAGAAACCATGGGGGCGCGGAGTCTATCTGTGCCCCCGCTCCTGTCAACCGAGTTCGAGCGTTCAGGGCCTGATCGATACGGGAACGGTGAAGGTCGACTTGGAGAACGGCCCGACCTTGGCACCCTTGAGAGCCGCCTGAACGCAGCCCGATTTTCCATGGGCGGCGGCCCAGCCGGTGACGCTGACGTTGCTCACCTGCCCCGACGACGAGAACGTCACCTGGGCGCGGGAGATGTCGTCGGCGCCGGCCACGCAGCCCTTGGCGCCGCCCATCACCGCGCCGACGGCCGCCTGGACCGACCCCTGCGACGGCTGCTCGGGGATGTTCTGGTTCCTGGCACCGCCCGCGGCAGGCTCCGGGATGGGGGCGACCGGTCCGTTCTTGTCGCCGTCCCTGGGAGCGCCGGCGGCCTTGGCGATCTCGCTCTGGAGATCGCCGGGCGGAGTGCCCGCAGCCGGCGCGCCCTTGTCGGCGGCCTTGGGGTCCACAGGTGCGTTGCCGCCGGATGCCGGTGCGGTGACCGCGGCGGCTCCGGGGACGGCGGCCACCGCGCCGGGGCCGACCCGACCCGGACCGGCCGGCGCAGGCCTGGCGTCGGGGCTCTCGCTGGCGCTGGGGGTGGGCGCCGGCTCGGTCGACGCCGCCGTGGCGGTCGCCTGGGGTGCCGCCGAGGGGGCTACCGAGGGAGCTGCCGAGGGGATCGCGTTCCCGGCGGGGCGAACGTCGGCCGCGATCGGAGCGGCGGGGGGAGCGTCCGGCTGCTTCCGGTTGACGATCGCGAACGCCGCCGCCAGGCCCAGCACGGCGATGACCGCTCCGGCGATCGCGCCCGCGTTGCTCTTCTTGGCCGGGACCGCGGTGAGCGGAACGACCTTGGTCCCCGCCGCCGCGGTGGCCGCCGGCGCCTCGGGGGCGCTCGCCGCGGGCTCCACGGCCTTCTCGTCGTCGAAGAGCCCGGCCTGGCCCGGCCTGGCCTTCTCGGCGGCTGCCACCTGCTGCGCGGTCACTGAAGAGCGGACGACGTCGAGGTTGATCACCCCGGAGTCCTCCTTGCCGGCCTCGACCGGACGCAGGCTCGGCGCTGGAGAGGGCCGCGACGGCGCGACCGACGGGGGCGCGGGGGTGCTCAGGCGAGCCCCGGACTGGCTGGCCCGCGCCGCGATCTCCTTCAAGCTGGTGCGCTTGCGCTCGGTCGGGGGGCTCGCCGTGGACGCCGGGGGCCGCGTCGAAGCCCCCTCGTCGATGGACGAAGCACCCGGTTCCTTCTCTTCGGCCATCTTCTTTTCTCCTGACAGAAGCAGCACGCCCGCCTCGCCCGGCTCGGGCGCGAGGGCCGGGCTCCCCAGCAGCGCGTCGAGCGCGTCTCCCGGGGGTCCCTTTTTCTCGAGCGCCGCCTTCACGATCGCGTCGGCGCGCTCCTCCCACCGGCGCTCCTGGTCCAGCTCGCTCCCGGAGCCACCGGGCAGCGGGGCCGGCCAGCGCGCCAGCAGGGAATCGACACGTTGCTTGTCGCCGAGGTTCATCACGCCTCCTCTCCGAAGCCGCGCGAGGCGAGGTACTCGCGCAGCTTGCGTCGAGCTTCGTGCACCCTCCAGGCCACGGTGCCCTCCGGGCAACCGAGCACCTTGGACGCATCTTCGTGGGCGAGGCCGTCGATACACACGAGGATGAGGGTCGTCCGCAACGTATCCGAGAGCGCGTCGATCCCATCGCAGAGCGCCGCGGCCATCTGTTTCTCCTGGGTGGCGGTCGCGGGATCGCGCCCCTGGCTGGGCCGCGTCTCCGTGAGCAGGGCCTCGATGCGCGGGTCGTCCGAGGGGGTCGAATCCCGGGTGACCTTGCGCGAGCGCAGCGAGTTGAGCGAGAGGTTCACCGCGATGCGGTAGAGCCAGGTGAACGGCTCGCTCCGCCCGTCGAAGCGGTGGATGGCCTGGTAGGCCCGCACGAAGGTGTCCTGCGTCACGTCCTCTGCCTCCGCGCCGGAGCGCACCAGGTGGAACGCCAGCCGGAAGATGCGCCGCTGGTAACGGCGGACCAGCATTCCAAACGCCAGAGAGTCTCCGGCCTTGGTCTGTTCGACGAGCTCGCGATCGGTGGGGTTGGCCATGCTCGGCGCTCTAGAGGAGCCCGAAAGGGCCGGGGATCTGGGTCAAACGAACCCTCCCGAAGTCCCTCCGCCGGGGTTTGGGGGCGGAGCCCCCATCGTGAGGGCGGGGCGGAGCCCCCATCGTGAGGGCGGGGCGGAGCCCCCATCGAGACACGGCAATGGGCTTGAAAACGAGGGCGGGACCCACGGTCAGACGCGCGAAGATAACCGAACACCCCGCTTTGGACAAACCAACCGGCAGGTCCTTGGGCGGAGGGTGCCGGTCGGGCGTCCGAATCGTGCTGTCCAGCGGCACCGGAGGCGGGCGCCGCGGACGCAAGAATTGCTGGCCGATCCTGCTATCGTGGGCCGATGAAGCCTCTATCGGGGTGGCCCCGGACCGCGCTGCTGGTGGCCGCCGCGTTCGCGGGTGGCGCGGCGACCTCGCACTTCGCGCACGCGAACACCCCGGGGGCGAGCCCGTACTCCCCGCTCGATCAGCTCGCCCGCGTGCTCGTCATCGTCGAGAACCAGTACGTCGAGCCGACCCAGCGGGCCAAGCTGACCGAGGGCGCCCTCAAGGGCATGGTCGCCGAGCTGGACCCCCACTCGGCGTACCTCTCGCCCGAGGAGTTCGCGCTGTTCCAGGGCGAGACGGCCGGCAAGTTCGGCGGGGTCGGGGTCGAGGTCGACTTCCGCAACGACTACATCACCGTGATCGCCCCGATCGAGGGCTCCCCGGCGGCGCGCGCCGGCATCCTCCCCGGCGATCAGATCATCGCCATCGACGGCAAGCCCATGCGGGGCGAGCGCATCGACAAGCTGGTCACCCTGATGCGCGGCCCCCCCGGGGCCAAGGTGGCGATGACCGTGCGCCGGCAGGGCGTGCCCGATCCGCTCACCTTCGACCTCGTCCGCGAGGAGATCCACGTGCACAGCGTGACCGCGAAGCGCCTCGCGGGGGACATCGCCTACGTGCGCATCAAGCAGTTCCAGGAGGGGACCCACCAGGAGCTGGTGCGCGTCGCCGGCAACCTCCGGGCAGAGGCGGGGGGGGAGCTCCAGGGCGTGATCCTCGACATGCGCAACAACCCGGGCGGCCTCGTCGACGAGGCCGAGGGCGTCGCCGACGAGTTCCTCTCCTCCGGCGTCATCTACACCACGCGCCACCGCGGCCGGGTCATCGACGAGGTCCTCGCCCACGACGGGGGCGCCTTCGCGACCCTGCCCATCGTCGCGCTGGTGAACGAGTACTCGGCGAGCTCGGCCGAGCTCGTCGCCGGCGCCCTCCAGGACAGCCACCGGGCGACCATCGTGGGCTCGCCCACCTTCGGCAAAGGCTCCGTCCAGACCATCTACGAGCTCCCCGGCGGCGCCGGGATGCGCCTCACCACCATGCGCTACTACACGCCCAGCGGCCGCTCCATCCAGGCCGAGGGCATCAAGCCCGACGTCCTCATCCAGTCCGCGGTGCCGGTGCCCCCCGGCCAGATCGTCCGCGAGCGCGACCTCGAGGGTCACCTGCCCGCGGAGAACGGAGGGCTCGCCGGCGGCGCCCAGGTGGTGGTCGAGGGCAAGGGCTCGGCCCCCGCGGTCGCCAGCGGCGACGTGCCCACCGATCCCATCAAGGGCAACGATTTCTCGCTCTCGGTCGGCTACCAGCGCCTCCTCAAGACCCTCGGCGAGAAGCGGGCGGCCGGCTCAGCGCATTAGAGGGCCGGCGAGCACGCGGGTCTCCACGGAAGTGAGCCGGGGCGTGGGGAAGTGAAGCTGGACGCGACGCGAGCACGACGGATTCCGAGCAAGTGAAGCTGGACGCGACGCGAGCACGACGGAGCCCGAGGAAGTGAAGGCGGACGCTCCGCGACCACGCTGGCTATCCGATGCCGTGCTTCTTGATCTTGTCGACGAGCGTCACCCGGCTGGTCTGCAGCCGGCGCGCCGCCTCGCTCTGGTTGCCGTGGGCGGCGACGAGCGCCCGGGCGATGAGGGCGCGCTCGAAGGCCTCGACCTGCTCGCGCAAGCTCAGCCCGAGGGCCTCGGCCTCGGCGGTGGGCCCGCTCACGGGTCCCCCGGAGACCTCGAGCGCGGCGCCGTCGATCTCCGGGCTGCTCGCCATCGCCACCAGGCGGGCCACGGTGTTCTCGAGCTGCCGCACGTTGCCCGGCCAGGCCGCCGCGGCGAGCCGCACGACCAGATCGGGGGTGAGGCGCGCGCCGGGGAGGCCGAACTTCTCGCCGTAGCGCCGGGCCATCTCCTCGGCGAGGGCGGGGATGTCGCTGGAGCGCTCGCGCAGCGGGGGCACCCACAGCTCGATCACGGCAAGGCGGTAGTAGAGGTCCTCGCGGAAGCGGCCGGCGGCGACCTCGGCGGCGAGGTCGCGGTTGGTGCTGGCGACGAGGCGGACGTCGACGCGCTCGACGCGCCCCGAGCCGACCGGCTGGATCTCGCCCTCCTGGAGGGCGCGGAGGAGCTTGGCTTGCACGCCGAGCGCCAGCTCGCCCACCTCGTCGAGGACCAGCGTGCCGCCGTCGGCCTCGGCGAAGAAGCCGCGCCGAGCCCCCTGGGCGCCGGTGAAGGCGCCGCGGGCGTGGCCGAAGAGCTCGGCCTCGGCCAGCTCGCCGGGGATGGCCGCGCAGTTGAAGCGCACCAGGGGCTTGCCGGCGCGGTGGCTCTCGGCGTGGAGGAGCGAGGCGACCAGCTCCTTGCCGGTGCCGGTCTCGCCGCGCACCAGCACGGTCACGTCCTTGTCGGCGATGCGCGCGATGGCGTCGAGCAGCCGCCGCATGGGCGCGCTCGTCCCCACGATGCGCTTGCCGATGGCGTGCTCGGCCGCGAGCATCCGGGTGGCGCTGCGCAGCGAGCGGGTCTCCAGGGCGCGCTCGACCACCAGGATCAGCTCGTCGATGTCGAAGGGCTTGGTGGCGTAGTCGTAGGCGCCGGCCTTCATCGCGCTCACCGCGACCTTCTCCGAGCCGTGGGCGGTGAGGAGCACCACCGGCAGCGCCCCGTCCCGCTCGCGGATGGCGGCCAGCAGCTCGAGGCCGCTCATCCCGGGCATCGACAGGTCGGTGACCACCGCCTCGACGCCGTCGAGCCGCGCCAGCGCGTCGCGCCCGTTCGCGGCGGTGATCGGCTCGTGCCCGCGCTCGGCGAGCACCTCCTTGAGGGTGAAGAGCACCGCCGGCTCGTCGTCGACCACCAGGACCCTACCCATGGGCGCCCGCCTCGCTGCGGGGGCTCGCGGGGATGCGGACGGTCGCCACGGTGCCGCGGCCGACCTCGCTCTCGAAGCGCAGCTCGCCGCCGTGCTGGCGGATGGCGGCGCGCGCCAGGACCACCCCGAGCCCGGTGCCGCCCTCGCGCAGGGTGAAGAACGGGGTCCCCAGCCGGGCGAGGTCCTCGGGCCGGAGGCCCTTGCCGGTGTCGCGCACGACGATGACCGCCTCGCGCGCGCCGCCGGAGACGGTGACGTCGACCGAGCCCTGGCGCGGCGTCGCCTCCAGCGCGTTGGCGATCAGGTTGAGGAGCGCCTCCTTGAGCCGGCGCGGATCGCCGGTGGCGACCACCGGCCCGCCACTCCGCCGCAGGGTCACCCCGGCGGTCTCGGCGCGCGCCTCGAGCACGGCGAGGACGTCGTCGGCGATGGCGCCGATGTCGACCGCCTCGGGGCGCAGATCGTCCAGCGGCCGGGCGAAGGTGAGGTAGTCGCGGAGGATGGCCTCCATCCGCGAGACCTCCCCGGCGACGACCGCGAGCCGCTCCTGCGAGCGCTCGTCGGCGGCGCTGCGGGCGAGGAGCTGCACCAGCCCCTTCACCGCCGCCAGCGGGTTCTTCAGCTCGTGAGCGACCTTGGAGCCGATGCACTCCAGGCTCCGGGCGCGGGCCACCCCGGCGACGATCATGTCCTCGCGGGTGCGATCCAGGGTCTCGCCGACGCGCTGGTAGGCGTCGCTGAGCGAGACCGTGGTGAGGCGCATGAGGAACAGCGTGAAGAGGATCGACCAGGCGGCGAGCGCCACGTGGTAAGGCCGGGGGAGGGCGGGCCCGCAGAGCCCGGCGGGCAGGAGCGCGATCAGCACGACGAGGACGGCGGCGTAGGCCCCGGCAATCGTGCTCTCCACCTCCCGGCCGAACACCAGGAAGGTCCCCAGGGTGGTGCCGACGAGCCCCGGCCAGATCGGGCTCGCCAGCCCGCCGGTGAGCGTGACGATGACGCCGTGGCCGGTCGTCAGGATCAGGTGCGAGACGAAGAGGGCCCGCTGCTCGATGCCAGTGCGCCGGGAGCGCGCCGCCACGGCGAGCTGGTGGACGAAGAGCCCCGCCTGGATGAGGAGAACCATCGCGACCCGCTCGCGCGGGAAGCCGGCCAGGAAGAGGAGCGTGGGGATGACGACCATCGACGGCGCGGTGCGCATCGGCCGGATGCGCACCCACTCGTTGGTCGTCGCGCGGGTGTGGAACGCGCGGACGGCCTGATAGCCGGGGGTGGACACGACAGGGTCCGTTGCCAGCGCCGTGCCGTCGGGGGGAGGCTCGCTCACCCGGGGATCATAGTCGTCGCGCGAGCGGATCGCCTGTCGGAAGGCCGACAGGATCACCGGAAACCCGACGCCGGACGGCGACACCTCCTCGGGTGCGGGCTGCGTTCGCTGGAAAGCGACCGATGGCACACCGCGTGATGAGCGGCCGCACATGGCGACCACGTTCGATGAGACTTCCATGCTCCCGGCCACCGCCCCCACCGCGGCGGCCCCCGCGGTGAAGAAGACCCGCCGCGCCACCATCCTCCTCCCGGCGCTGGTCCTCCTCGCGGCCGGGGTGGGGGCCGGCGCGTACCTGCACGGCGTCGGCGTCGAGTCCACGGACGACGCGCAGATCGAGGGCCACCTCGTCAGCGTCGCGGCGCGCGTCCCCGGGCAGGTCAAGGCGGTGCGGGTGAAGGACAACCAGCTCGTCGAGGCCGGCGAGGTGCTGGTCGAGCTCGACGACGCCGACTACCAGGCGAAGCTCGCCGGGGCCCGCGCCGATCTCGCCTCCGCGGAGGCGGCGCTGGCCTCGGCGCGCGCCCAGCTCGCGCTGACCGAGCGGACCATCGACGCCAACCTCTCGCAGGCCAAGGGCTCGCTGGTGCAGGCGGCGTCGGGCTGGGCGACCACCAGCGCGTCGCGCCGCCAGGCGAGCGCCGACATCAAAGCGGCCGAGTCCCGGCGCGCGCTCGCCGAGACCGACCTCCGCCGCGCGGACGCCCTCCACCACGACGGCGCCATCTCCCAGGCCGAGCTCGACGGCCGTCGGGCCGCCTTCGATCAGGCGGTCGCGCTCCTCGATCAGGCGCGCGCGCGCCTCGCCGGAGCCGACGCCGGCGCGGCCACCACCGCGGGCCTGGTCGAGGCAGCTCAGGGCCGGCTCGCCGCCGCCCAGACCGGCCCGGAGCAGCTCGCCACCGCCCGCGCCGCCGTCGGCGTGAGCGAGGCCCGCGTGGCGCAGGCCCGGGCCTCGCTCCAGGTGTCCGAGCTCAACGCCTCGTACACCACCATCAAGGCGCCCGCGCGCGGCGTGGTCTCGCGGCGCACCGTCGAGCCCGGCCAGATGATCTCCCCGGAGCGCCCCCTCCTGGCGCTGGTGCCGCCCGACGATCTCTGGGTGGTCGCCAACTTCAAGGAGGACCAGCTCGCCGAGATGCGCCCGGGCCAGCCCGTGGAGGTGCGCGTCGACACCTACGGCCGCCGCGGCTTCGCCGGGCACGTCGAGAGCATGGCCGGCGCCTCGGGCGCGCGCTTCGCGCTGCTGCCGCCGGACAACGCCTCGGGCAACTTCGTCAAGGTCGTGCAGCGCGTCCCGGTGCTGGTGCGCTTCGACAGCGCGCCCGCGGTGGCGCTCCGCCCCGGGATGAGCGCCGAGGTCTCCATCTCCACCCGGACCCGCTGAGGCGCGTCATGTCGGCGAGCTCCCCCACCATCACCGGATCCAAGGTCGGCATCACCCTCGCGGTGATGTGCGCCGCGCTCATGGCGATGCTCGACATCTCCATCGTCAACGTGGCGCTCACCGACATCCGCGCCAGCTTCGGCACGCCGCTCGATCAGATCGGCTGGGTCTCGACCGGCTACATGATGGCCAACGTCGTGGTCATCCCGATGACCGGCTGGCTGCAGCGGCGCTTCGGCTACCGGCGCTACTTCACCGGGTCCATCCTGCTCTTCACGGTGGCCAGCGTGCTCTGCGGCACCGCCTGGAGCCTGCCCTCGCTGGTGGCCTTCCGCGTGCTCCAGGGCGTGGGCGGCGGCGCCATCATCCCGACGGCGCAGAGCATCCTCTTCGCCCGCTACCCGCGCGAGGAGCACTCGATGGCGGGCGGGATCTTCGGCCTCGGCGCGGTCACCGGCCCGCTCCTCGGGCCCACGGTGGGCGGCTGGCTCATCGACGTGTCGAGCTGGCACTGGATCTTCCTGGTCAACGTCCCCGTCGGCATCCTCGCCGCGACGCTGGCGTGGCGCTTCATCGAGGAGCCGGGCTACCAGCGGCCCGACGTGCGCGTCGACACCTTCGGCATCGGGCTGCTCGCGGTGGGGATGGGGTCGCTCCAGTACGTGCTCGAGGAGGGTAACCGCGAGGGCTGGGACTCCAAGGAGATCCTCGTCATCGCCACCGTCGCGGCGATCGCGCTGGTGACCTTCTTCGTCCACGAGCTGGAGACCGAGCACCCCGTGGTCGACCTCCGCGTCTTCGCCAACCGCAGCTACAGCGCGGGGACGGGGATCAACTTCCTCCTCGGGATCGCGCTCTTCTCCGGCTCGTACCTGTTCTCGCTCTACTGCGGCGCGGTGATGCGCTACACGGCGCTCGACATCGGCAAGATCTTCCTGGTCGCCGGCCTCATCCAGATCGTGCTCATGCCCCTGCTCGGCAAGTACTCCGGCAAGGCCGACGGCCGCATGCTCGTCGCCTTCGGCATCGCCACCGCGTGCCTGAGCCTGTGGATGAACGGTCACCTCACCAGCCAGGCGAGCTTCTGGGATCTGGCGCGGCCCCAGATGGTCCGCGCCTTCGCGATGGGCTTCATCTTCATCCCGCTCTCGGTGATGGCGCTCTCCGACCTCTCGGCCGACAAGCGCGGCAACGCCACCGGCCTGTTCAACCTCACCCGCGAGCTGGGCGGCTCCATCGGCACCGCCTGGATGAGCGTCTCGCTGGAGAACTCCAGCGCGGTGTACAGCTCGCAGATCGGCGAGTCGGTCAACCCCTACAACCCGCTCGTCCAGGAGCAGCTCGCCGCGCTCCGGGGCGCCGTCTCCACCCTGCCCGATCCCGGCCAGAGCGCGCTCTCGATCCTCTCCTTGCGGGTGCAGCTCCAGGCGCTCATCAAGGCGTTCAACGACGGCTTCCTGATGGTGGCCGCCCTCTTCGCCGCCGGCATCTTCCTGGTCCTCTTGCTCAAGCGCCCCGAGCCCGGCGTCAAAATCGAAGGCGCTCATTGACGGAGACTGCTCTCATGAAGACCACCGCTCGCCCCCTCGCCGCCGCCCTCGCGCTCACCTTCGCCGCCCTCTCGGCCCGCGCCCAGACGCCGCCAACGACGACGCCGCCCGCCCCTGACGCCGGCGACGCCCGCAGCGCCGCCCTCGACGCCCGCATCGGCGCGCTCTTCGCGCCGCACGCCGGCCTCACCGCCGACGAGGTGGCCAGCCGGGCCGCGGCCACCAGCTTCGACGTCCAGGCGCGCCACGCCGAGCTCGACGCGGCGAACGCGGCGGTGGATCAGGCGATCGTGGGGTACCTCCCCCGCCTCTCGCTGACCGGGCGCTACCTGAAGCTCTCGCCCCTCCCCGACGCGGATCTCGGCAACCTCCTGGCCGTGTCGCAGACGGCGCCGCTCGGGCCGATCGCCGCGGGCACCCAGATCATCAACATCCCCTTCACGCTCCCGGCCCTCTCCAACCAGACCACCCTCCACGCCAACCTCACCGTCCCGGTCTCCGACTACATCCTGCGCATCTCCCAGACGCACGCCGCCGCGTCGCGCTCGGCCCGGAGCGCCGAGCTCAACGAGGAAGCGGCGCGCCTCAAGGCGGCGCTCGACGGGCGGCTCGCCTACTACGGCTGGGTGCGCGCCCGGCTCCAGGCCTTCGTCACCCACCAGGCGCTGGCCCAGGCGCGCGATCACTACTCCGACGTGCGCCACGCCTTCGACGCCGGGGCGACCTCCAAGGCCGACGTGCTGCGGGTGGAGGCCCAGGTCGCCAGCAGCGAGCTCCTGGTGCAGCGCGCGGAGGGCCTCGCGCGCACCAGCGAGGAGTCGGTGCGCATCGCCATGCACGACCCCGACCCCGCCCGCGCCTACGCCCTGGGCGAGGACGTGCGGGCCGCGTTGCCTCCGCTCGCCGCCCCGCGCGACGTGCAGAAGCTCTACGCCGACGCGCTCGCGCAGCGCCCCGAGATCCGCGCCCTCGACGAGACGGTGCTGTCGCTCAAGGAGCAGGGGCGGGTGGCGCGCGCGGCCGCCTACCCCCGCCTCGACGGCCTCGGGCAGGTCTCGTACGACAACCCCGAGCAGCGGGTCTTCCCCCCCACCCAGGACTTCAAGGCGGGCTGGGCCGTGGGCGGGCAGATCACCTGGACGCTCAACGACATCGGCGTGGGCGTGACGCAGGGCAAGCAGGTCGACGCGCGGCGCGCCCAGATCGAGGCGCAGAAGAGCCAGCTCCTCGACGGCCTGCGCACCGAGGTGATCCAGGCCGAGCAAGCCGTCGAGGACGCCGAGGTGGCCATCGAGACCAGCGGCCGCGCGCTCGCCGCGTCCGAGGAGTCGTACCGGGTGCGCCGCTCGCTCTTCCAGAACGGGCGCGCCATCAGCGTCGAGCTCTCCGACGCCGAGACCGAGCTGACCCGCGCCTCGCTCGATCTGGTCAACGCCCGGGTCGAGCTCCGCGTCGCCCGCGCCCGGCTCCTCCACGCCATCGGTCGCGATGCGGTCCCGCCCACCGGCACTGTCGCCGCCGCGGCGCGGTGAGTGCGGTAGTCTCTGCGCGTGCCCCTGCCCGTCACCCCCCCCGACATCGAAGCTGCCCATCGCCTCATCGCCGCCCACGTCCGGCGCACGCCGCTCCTCGCCGCCGAGGCGGGCGCCTTCGGCGACGCGGCGCTCACCTTCAAGCTCGAGCTGCTCCAGCACGCGGGCTCGTTCAAGGCGCGGGGCGCGTTCCACAACCTGCTCTCCCGCGCCGTGCCCGAGGCCGGCGTCACCGCGGCGTCCGGCGGCAACCACGGCGTCGCGGTGGCGCTCGCCGCACGGAGGCTCGGGCACCCGGCGCGGATCTTCGT
>Ga0302279_10000621_pt1 | contig 52076 bp, 39 predicted proteins | sample III_Bog_N3_3_FD_194541 | JGI IMG/M metagenome (GOLD analysis project Ga0302279, IMG submission 194541) | Peat permafrost microbial communities from Stordalen Mire near Abisko, Sweden - III_Bog_N3_3 | ecosystem: Environmental > Terrestrial > Soil > Wetlands > Peat | place: Sweden: Abisko... | reverse complement strand
AGCCCGCGCCGGGACGATTCGACTTCACGCGACTGGACGACGCGGTCGCGCAGGCGCGCGCGCAGAGCGCCAACGTCGTGCTCGTGCTGGGATCGACGCCGACCTGGGCTTCGGCGCGGCCGCGCGAGCCCGGGCCGTACGGGCCGGGCTGCGCGGCCGAACCGTCGGACCTGGCCCTGTGGAACCGCTACGTCCAGACCGTCGTGCGGCGCTACAAGGGGCGCATTGCACAGTACGAACTTTGGAACGAGCCGTACTTCTCGGACCTGCCGCAGGACCGCGATCAACCCGGCGCCTTCTTCACGGGATCGGTCACGACGATGGTGGAACTCGCCCGCCGCGCCCGCGCGGTGATCGCCGCGGAGGATCCGCCGGCGCAGTTGCTGACGCCGGGCTTCGTGGGCTCGCCGCGTCGACTCGACATGTTCCTCGCAGCCGGTGGATTGCAATACGTCGACGCGGTGGCGTACCACTTCTACACCGACGATGACGAAAGCTTCATCAGGCTGTACCGCGAGGTTCGCGCCGTCATGGCGCGGCACGGCATCGCCAACATGGCCGTGATCAACTCCGAGAGCGGCTTCGCGATCCGCGACGTCGAGGGCCAGCCCGAAGCGGCGGGGCAACCAGGCATCGATCGGCGTGCCGCCGCGGCCCTGCTGAGCCGTTCGATGATCCTCGGCGCTTTCCTGGGCGTCGATCGCTTCTATCAGTACGCGTGGGACAACGCTCGGATGGGCATGCTGCTGCCGGACGGCCGCACCCCGACCGACAGCCTGCAAGCGTATGCCGCGGTGCGGCGCTGGCTGCTGGACACGACCTTGCTGGGGTGCCGTTCGATCGCGGCGCATGCGGTTCGTTGCGACGGCACTCGAGGCGGCGAGCGGATGTTCATCGCCTGGAAGACGATTGTTGGCGCGCCCGAGAGGGTGGTACTGCCCGACAGCTTGACCGCGGTCGCTGTCGACAGCGTGATGCAAGGCCGCATGGCCGTCGATGCGCCTGCACCGCATGAATTCGCGTTGCCGGATGACGGCATGCCCATCGCGGTCTGGTCCGCCGCGTCGGCGGGCGGGCGTCACACGGGTGTTATGCGCGCTCGCTAAGCTCCTTGCCTCCATGAACAAGTCACTTTCCGCCGGCGAGCTCAGCGTGTCCTGCGGCGCTTGCGCGATCGCCAACGTTCGAGTTGCGATGGTGACGAACATCCCGGCGCCCTACCGGCTGCCGATGTACGAATTGCTCGCCGCGACGCCGGGCTTGTCGCTGAAGCTGTTCTTCTGCAGCGGCCGCGAACCCGATCGGGACTGGGATCTCGATCGGCTGCGCGTCGACCACGCATTCCTGCGCGAGCGCTTCATCACCTGGGCAGGCCGCTTCATCCATGTCAACCCCGACGTCCTGTCCGCGCTCGACAAGTTTCGCCCCGACGTCGTGGTGACCACCGGCTTCAATCCGACGCACCTGATCGCCTTTGGATATGCCTGGCTGCGCGGCGCGCGGCATGTGGCCATGACCGACGGCACCGCCGATTCGGAAGCGCGGCTGGGCAAGCTGCACCGCTGGGTGCGCCGCCGGGTCTACAAGCGCAGTGGAGCGTTCGTCGGCGCGAGCGAAGGGTCGTTCGACCTGTACCGGCAGTACGGCTTGCACGAGCCGCGCCTGTTCAAGTCGCAGCTGTGCGCCAACAATCCGGCGTTCGCGGCCGCCTCTGCGGCGGGTGGCGGGCGCGACGTCGATCTGATGTTCTGCGGACGCTTCGTCGAAGGCAAGCAGCCGTTGTTCGCACTGGACGTCGCCGCTGAAGTCGCGCGCCGCATCGGCCGCCGCGTGGTGATGCTGCTCGTCGGCTCGGGCGAGCAGGAGCAAGCGATGCGGCATGCCGCCGAACGGTTGTCGCCGTGGGTCGATGCGCGCTTTGCCGGCTTCGCGATGCAGGCGGAACTGCCGGCGTTCTATGCGCGCAGCAAGTTGTTGTTGTTCCCGACGACGGGCGATACCTGGGGCGTGGTGGCCAACGAGGCCTGCGCTGCCGGCGTGCCGGTGCTCGTATCGCCGCAGGCCGGCGTCGCCAACGACCTGGTTCGCGATGGCGACAACGGGCGCGTGCTGCCGCTGGAGCTTGGCGGCTGGGCCGCGGCCGCCGCGGCCTTGTTGCTCGACGAGCCCGAACGTCGGCGCATGGCGGCGCGTTGTCTCGAGCTGGTCGATCCGTACACCTATGCCAACGCCGCGCTCGGCCTTGCGCAGGCCATCCAGGTTGCAGCCCGGCGGAGCGGCGTGTGAGTGTCCAGCGCGTGCTCGTCGTGCACAACGCCTACCAGCACGCCGGTGGCGAGGACAGCGTCGTCACCGACGAAGTGGCGCTGTTGCGGCGCAAGGGCCACGACGTGATCGAGATGCGGCGCGACAACCACGAGATCACCGGCCGCGGCCGCGCCGGCGTCGCGCTGCAGACGCTGTGGTCGACGCGCACGCATCGCGATGCGTTGCGACTGCTGGACGAGCAGCGCCCGGACGTCGTGCACGTGCACAACACGTTCCCGCTGATCTCGCCCTCGCTGTACTGGGCGTGCGACCAGGCCGGCGTGCCGGTGGTGCAGACCTTGCACAACTTTCGCCTGGCCTGTCCGCAGGCGATGTTCCTGCGCGAAGGGCGCGTCTGCGAGAGCTGCCTGGGCACGACGCCATGGCCTGCGCTGCGTCACGGCTGCTATCGCGGTTCGCGTGCACAGACGGCGGTGGTGGTGGGCATGCTGGCGCTGCACCGCGGCGTCGGCACGTACCGGAACAAGGTGTCGCGCTACATCGCGCTCAACGAGTTCTCCCGCGCCAAGTTCGTGCAGGCCGGTTTGCCCGCGGCCCGCATCACGGTCAAGCCGAACTTCGCCGACATCGCGCGCGACGTGCAGCCGCGCAAGCGCGATGGCGTGCTGTTCGTTGGTCGCCTGTCGCCCGAGAAGGGCGTGGACGTGCTTGCCGCGGCGTGGCCGCAGTGCGGGGGCGGCAGCCTGCGTGTCGCGGGCGTCGGCCCGGCCGATGCCTTGCTCGCCGCCACGAACGGCGTGACGCTGCTGGGCGCGTTGTCGCCGCAGCAGGTGCAGGCCGAGATGCGCGCGGCGCTCGCCCTGGTGTTGCCCAGCATCTGCTATGAGAACTTTCCGCGCACGCTGGCGGAGGCCTTCGGTGCCGGACTGGCCGTGATCGCGAGCCGCATCGGCGCGCTGGCCGAGCTCGTCGAGGACGGCGTGACCGGCCTGCTGTTCGAACCCGGCGACGCAGGCGATCTGGCGCGCGTTCTGCGTTGGGCGCGCGACAACCCGGCGCGCATGGCCGGGATGGGTGCCAACGCCCGCGATCGCTTCGACAAGCTCTACACCCCCGACAGCAATTACGCGCGCCTGATCGAGATCTATCGCTCGGCGGCTGACGACAGGACGGCGACCCATGACTGAATTCCGCGAACGCCAGAACGTCATCGGTGCGCCGATCGACGTGGTCTATTGGGGCGGCGCCATCGCGACGCTGCTGCGCTGGGCGGCCGCGCGCGAGAGCCGCTACGTCTGCGCATGCAATGTGCACTCGGTGGTGACCGCGCAGGGCGACGAGCGGCTCGCGGCCTCGGTGCGCGGCGCCGACATGGTCGTGCCGGACGGCTCGCCGGTGGCCTGGCTCATGCGCAAGACGGGCGTCGCGGCGCAACAGCGCGTGTCGGGGCCCGACCTGATGTGGCGCTATTTCGCCGCTGCGGCGATCTACGGCGAGTCGGTCTTCCTGCTGGGCGGCGAGCAGGACACGCTGACGCTGCTCGAGGCGCGGGTCAAGGCGACGTTCCCCGGGCTGCGCGTGGTCGGCACGTATTCGCCGCCGTTTCGCACGCTCAATGCCGAGGAGGACGCTGCGCTGGTGCGCATGCTCAACGATTCCGGCGCCAGCACGATCTGGGTGGCGCTCGGCTGCCCCAAGCAGGAGATCTGGATGGCCGAGCACCGCGACCGCGTGCGCTCGGTGATGGTGGGCGTCGGCGCGGCGTTCGGCTTCCACGCCGGCACCGTGCGGCGCGCGCCGCAGTGGGTGCAACGCCTGTCGCTCGAGTGGCTGCATCGGCTGCTCAGCGAGCCGCGACGTCTGTGGCGGCGCTATCTCACGACCAACACGCTGTTCCTGGTCGCTGCCGCGCGCCAGTTGCTCAGTCGATGAAGAGGGACACGCGCGCCTTGCGCGGTGAGCGCGTTGCGCTCAGGCGCGCGTGACGCGGCGCCGGCGGGCGATCCAGCCCAGCAGCGCAAAGCCCGCGAGCGTCAAGCTGGCGCCGTCCGATTCGGGAACGGCCGAGACGATGTAGGCGCGGACGGTACCGGTCGCCGCGTCCGTCGCGGTGCCGATGATCTGCATCGCATCGTTGATGCCGGTGACCACGAAGTTGGACAGGGTCGGGAACATGGCGTTCAGGTCGATCATCTTGCCGTTGGCATAGAGGAACGAATGCTGGGCGGTGCTGCCCGCCACGGTCGACAGGCCCACCACGTCGCCGAGGGAGTTCACGGCGACGGCATAGCTGTTGGCGCCGCCCAGGGTGCCGAGATCCTTGATCTGGCCGTTGCCGAAAAGATAGGCGTGGGTCGCGGTGTTGCCCGTCAGCGTCTCGTTGCCGATGACCTGGCCCGATGCGTTGATCGCGATCGCCGTGCTGCCCGCGGCGCCCGGCGTGAGGTCGGTCATCACGCCAGCCGCGTAGATGAACGCGTGGGTGGCGCCGTTGACGACGCCGTTGTAGGTCAGGCTGGACGTGCCGATCACCATGCCCGCGCTGTTGATCGCGGTCGCCGCGCTGTTGCTGCCATCGGCCAACGTGCCAAGGTCGGACATCTGCCCCGCGTTGTACAGGAACGCATGGCTGCTCGCGTCGCCTGTCGTGTAGGAGTCGCCCACGACCTGGCCATTGTTGTTGACCGCCACGGCCGAACTGGTGGAGCCGCCCAGCGTATGCAGGTCGACGATGTTGCCGTTGTTGTAGACGAACGCGTGCGTGCTGGCGTTGCCGGCCTCGTTGGAATAGCCGACCACCTCGCCGGACGCGTTGAGCCCGGTCACGTAGCTGCCGCTGCCGCCGAGCGTGCCGATGTTGTTGAACGAGCCGCCCGAATAGAGGAAGGCCTGGTTCGACGACGTGCCCGGCGCATACGACTGGCCGGCCACTTGTCCCGCGGCGTTGACGAAGAACGCGCCGCCGGACGCGCCGGACAGCGAGGTGAGGTCGCCAATGCTGCTGCCGCTGTAGGAGAACGCGGTGCCCGCGCCGTTCGCCACGAAAGCCTGGCCTATACCAATACCCGTATCTGCAAACGTCACCGGGCCGACGAAGCTGCCGTCGAGGGTGCCCAGGCTGTTCGCGCTCCAGGACTGGGCCTGGACCGCCGCGAATTGCCCGAGGCCCACGAGCAGGACGGCAATGGAAGCTAGCGGGCGGACGGGCGGGAATCTCATGGCGCTCTTTCGGGGATCGGTTCGGACACGGGCGGATAAGCCACGGCTGTCGCTGCACGCTCGGTAGGCATCCGGTCAGCTTAGGCAGGCGCGTTGACACGCCGGTGTCTCCCAGGCTCGGACGGGAGAGCCGTTCGGCCTATCGCGCATGGAGGGCCCGCTTTTCACGAGCGCGTCGCGCAAGCCTGGAATCATGGTCTGCACGGACTACAGCGAAAGGCCTTCAGTGGCAGACGACGATTCATCGGCTCAATTGATCTCGCAGCGCCGCAAGCTGTTGCTGGGCGTGCCGTTCGGCCTGGTCGCGCTGCAGGGTTGCAGTGGCGCCGCGGCCGCCACGACGACGCCAGCACCGTCACCGACGCCAGCCGCGCCAACACCGTCCGCGACGCCGGCAGCGCCGATCGGGGCCGTCAGCGGTTGGGCGGCGCGCGGCGCGGCCTCGGCCGCGAGCGGGCAGTCGATCTTCGTGCCGGATGTCGGATCGACCGGCTCGTTGTGGTTTTCCAACGGCACGGCGTGGATTCCGGCATCCAACCCGCTCACGCTGGCGCACAAGTTCAGCAACGCCAGCATGGATGCCTCGGTCGGCCCGTTTGCCGACGTGCTGCTGGACAGCTTCAAGATCCCCGCCTATGTGCTGGGCGCTGCCTCCGGCCTGCGCATCACCTCGGCCTGGTCGTTCCCCGGTGGCGGCACCGGCAGCAAGGCACCGCAGATCCGGGCGTATTTCGGCGCGGGCAGCACGTACGCATCCACGTCCGGCGCGACGCCGCTCCTCGATTCGCGCGGCCAATTCGCGACGCAGTCATCCTTGCTGCTCAACGTGACGCTGCAGAACCAGAACTCCATGTCAGTCAACCAGACCCGCCAGGTCGACTATGGCTTCGGTGCCAGCAGCAACGCGTTCTCGGCGACGGCGATCGACTTCACGCAGGACGTCACCATCGGCTTCGGTGCGTTGAACAACTCGAGCTCGGTCAGCCCCGCCGACCAGCAGGTGCTCGACTGGTTCAGCATCGAGATGCTGGCGTGATCGCCGCGAGGCCGACCCGATGCCGGTGACCGTTTCCGCAGTGCGCGTCGGCGACGTCGTCATGCCGCAGTCCTGGCCTGCCGGCAGCGTGGGCGTGGCCGTGGCGGGCAACAGCTATGTCTTCGATACCGTCGACGACTTCTTTTCGGCCGACATCGCGCCGCGCCTGGGCACCAACGTGCTCGCGGCACCCCTTGTCGTCGGCGCGAAGTTCGCAGGCATGCACTATCACAAGCAGGCGCCGACGATCAGCTACGCCGTGACGCGCAACATCGATCTGCCCGGATGCATGTGGCTGAACGTCGAGGCGGCCGGACGCGGCGTCTACGACTGGACGGCACTCGATGCCTTCGTGGCGCTGGCCGCGTCCGGCCAGCGCGACGTGATCGTCGACCTGATGGGCACGCCGACCTGGGCCTCGGCTCGGCCGACGGAACCTGGCCACTACGGCGCGGGCAGCGACGCCGAACCCGCCGACGTGGCCGACATCGCCGCCTTCGCCGCCGCCGTCTGCGCGCGCTACCTGGCGCTGGGCACGCCCATCACCGCGATCGAACTCTGGAACGAGCCCAAATACGCCGACGGCGGCGGGCTGGCCCAGGGCAACTATTTCACCGGCACGCCGCAGGCGCTCGCGGCGATCGCACGGGCGGTGTATGCGGCCGTCAAGGCGGCCGATCCGAACGTCCTCGTGCTCTCGCCCGCGCCGACCGGCCTCGAGTTTCCGTGGGTCGCGGGCGATGGTTCCGGCACCGACAATCTCGATCGCTTCCTCGCGGCAGCGGACGGCAGCGGCGGCACCGGGCGCGACTGGGTCGACGCCATCGCCTTCCATTCGTATTCGCACAACGGCTTGAACAACCTGTTCGCGATCCCGCAGATGGTGTCCAACGTTCGCGCGAGCATGGCGTTGCACGGATTGACCGGCAAGCCGATCTGGATCACCGAGACCAGCGCCATCACGCCCCCGCTCGACAGCTACGTCGTGCAGCACCAGCAGGACTACATCGCCCGCACGCTGCTGCTGGCGCTCGGCTGTGGCGTCGAGCGCGTCGTCTGGTATGCCTGGGACGACCCGCTCGGTTTCGCGACGCAGCCCGACGTGGCCTCGCGCTGGAACGAACTGGTCGCGCAGCTCGCGGGAGCGACGCTGACGCTGGTCAATTCCCTCGCGTCGCGCCAGGTGGCCGCGATCGTCGGCGGCGTGCGCGTCCTGGTCTGAAGAGTAGCTGTATCCCACGCTTGCGTAGTCTGTTCGGCGCGGTTCGCGCGATTGCCGCCAACGTCCATGTCACGTTGGACAGAAATACTTCGCTGTCTGCTGCATAGCGGCATTGTTCTTTTGTGCAGGGGCCTGGAAAGGCTCCGTCTGCCCGCAGCCGGCGCCGCAACACATCTCCCTTCCCGGGGTTGGATGCCAGCGACAGGCCTGTCAGGTGGGTCATGTCGATTCCCGGGCGAGGCATCCCGCCGCCGTCCGGCCTGAAACAAAGACTTCCCATATCTAGGAGAGACCTCATGAAACTGAAATTCCTCGTGGCCGCCCTCGGCCTGATCGCCAGCGCTGCTTCGCAAGCCCAGATCCTCCAAACCAACAACCCCGGCAACACCGGCAGCGACCTCCTGCTGGACGTCTGGGAACAAGGCGCGTCCAACGGTGCTCCGGACCAGTCGTTCACGCTGAACCTCAACGAAACGCTGACGCAGTTCCTGGCGTCGGATACCACGTCCTCGACGCTGGCGACCCTCTCGTCCGGCGACTCGACCTGGACGAACTTCCTGGCCTCGTCGTCGGCTGCCGACCTGCAATGGTCGGTGATCGCTTCGGGCAACAAGCTCCCGACGCGCGCCGGCACCCTGGCCACCGTCACTGCCGGTGAAGACGTGACCACCTTCGCGATCAACAACCTCAGCATCACCTCTGCCAACACCGCGCTGAACACGGTGATCGACAACCTGAACGTTCAGGCCACGCCGAACGAGTCGGTCAACATCGCTCCGAGCCCTGCCTACTACCAGCAATACAACCTGGGCAGCTTCGGCCAGAACATCTGGGACAACGGCAACGTTCTTGGCGCGACCGGCGTGCAAGTCGCCACGCTGAACGCCATCGCTGGTACGGCGGCGACGGTGGTCGCCCCGGTGGTCTTGACGGGCACGATGTCCTTCGCGCAGGGCACCAACGGCAACTACGTCCTGAACTATGTCGCCGTTCCGGAAGCGCCGGGCTTTGCCGTGATGCTCGCGGGCCTGGGCGCGCTGACGCTGCTGGCGCGCCGCCGCAAGGGCTTCTAAGCCTTTTTCTCCTCGCTCCAGTCTCCGCCGCGCGAGCGGCGGGGCCAGGGATCGGGCCTTTGGTCCGGTCCCTGGACAGACTCGTCTCAACACTTTCCCTGGGAATATCATGAAGCTGCACCAAATCGCCATCGCCACGGCCCTCGTCGCCGCTGGCAGCTCCGCCTTCGCCACGACCTACAACTTCCGCCTGTCCGGCTCTTCGGCGCTGCAGAAGGTCGTCGCCAAGGCCATCGCCAACAACTGCTCGTCGCTGACCACGCTCACCGGCCTGCTCGGCTCGGCTGCCGCCGGCCCGCTCGACAACGCCAACGGCCAGTCGCAGACCCTGTACGTCTGCACGATCGCCTCGACCTCGGCCTGGGGTGCGCCGTACTCCACCGGCGGCGCCAACGTCGTCAACATCTACATGAACACCCAAGGCTCCGCCTACGGCGTGTTCCCGGTCGCCTACGGCCTGCCGACCGCCTTCATCGACCCCGCCACCTGCGGCGCGTCGACCTGCACCGGCGTCACCACCACGTTCGCCCCCGATGCCGGCCTGTCCGACCTCGAGCCGACCGCCTTCAACGCGCTGTCGAACCACCCGGTCGACCCGACCGTCGGCGGCCAGTATTTCGTCAACGGCAACCCGAAGGCCCCGGCCGGCACGGTCTATCCGAAGCTGTTCGCGCAATACACCAAGGTGTCCGGATCGTCGTTCGCGTCGTCCAAGATCGCCGCCGTCCAGACCTTCGGCCTGGCCGTCAGCAACGCGCTGTACGCCGACCTGCAAGCTGACCAGAACACCTCCGGCGTCCCGACGGTCTCGTCGTCGGCTCTGGCGACGATCTACTCTCCGGGCTACAGCACGCTCCTGGGCAACTGGCAGCCGCTGTTCACGGGCGCCCTGGCCAATGCCGCCACGGTCAACAACCAGGTCAACATCTGCTCGCGCCTGCCGGGTTCGGGCACGCGCGCGTCTGCGCAAGCGCTGTTCCTGAACGCCCCGTTCAGCAGCGTCTCGCAAGCCTTCGCGACCGCCGCGAACGACAACACGGGTGGCGACACGACGATCAGCCAGACCATCAGCCAGAACAACCAAGGCACGTACGAAATCGGCGAGTACGACAACTCCGGCGCCGTCACCGGTTGCATCGCGAACGCGAACCTGCCCGCCAACAACGCCTACGCCATCGGCCTGCTGAGCGTCGACCGTGCCTCCGGCGGCACGACCGGCTTCCAGTTCGTCAACCTCGACGGCTCGGTGCCCAACACCAGCGCTGCCTCGGTCGGCAAGTACAACTGGGTCTTCGAAGCGTTCTACAACATCAGCAAGACCGCCGTCGACGGCCAGTTCGCCACCGCCTTCGGCAACGCGTTCAAGACGCCGACCAACATCAGCAACCTGGGCCTGCCGTCGACCAACGGCGTGATGGCTGCGGTGCCGAACTGCACGGCCGGCTACTCGGGCGTGAACAGCGTCTGCTCCCACGTCACCCGCAACGGCAACTCCGGCGCGATCCTGACCTACGCGCAATAAGCAAACGACGATGCCGACGGCCCGCAACGGCCGTCGGGCTTGTCGATGCGAACCCCGAAGGGCGCCAGACGGCGCCTTTTTTTGTTGGTGGAGACCCGCGGTGCGCCGCTGGCGACCGTCCTGTCCACAGATGCGACCTGGAGCAGCTTCCTGGCGTCGTCGTCGGCTGCTGAGCTGCAATGGTCGGTGATCGCTTCGGGCAACAAGGTGCCGACACGCGCTGAACGACACCGTCGACCCCTTTCCGGAAGCGCCGGGTTTCTTCGCGATGCTTGCGGGCCTGGGCGTGCTGACGCAGATCGGTCGTCGTCGCAAGAGCCTCTGAGCCACTACTTTCGTCGATGGATGCGCGCAATGAGCCGTTCGGCTCATAGGGATTCACTACCGATTCACGCCATCCGTCGAACATGCCGGCATGACCTTTCTTTTGCGGAGCTGCCTCTGGGTAGCTCTTTGTTTTTCGTGCGTCCTCGCCGCAGCCCAAGGCGTGGCCAGTGCGCCGCCGCCCGCGTCGAGCGCACCCGCCGCGACTGACGCGCAGCCGCATTTCGACATCCTCGAATTCCAGGTCGAGGGCAACACCGTGCTGTCCGACCAGGCGATCGAGCAGGCCGTGATGCCGTTCCTCGGCCCCGACCGGAAGATGGACGACGTCGAGGCCGCGCGTGCGGCGCTAGAGAAGATCTACCAGAACGGCGGCTACCTGACCGTGTTCGTCGACGTGCCCGAGCAGCGCATCGAGGGCGGCGTGGTGATCCTCAACGTGACCGAGGGCCGCGTCGAGCGTCTCAAGGTCAGCGGCTCGCGCTATTTCTCGCAGGGCTACATCCGCACGCACGTGCCCGAGCTGGCCGAAGGCAAGGTGCCCAACTTCAACGAGGTGCAGCGCCAGCTCGCCAGCGTCAACCGCACCGAGGAGCGCCGCGTGCAGCCGTTGATGCGCGCGGGCATCGCTCCTGGAACGGTGGACACCGAGCTGAAGGTGTCCGACAAGCTGCCGCTGTTCGCCAGCATCGAGATCGACAACCACGCCGCGGCCAACACGACGCCGCTGCGGCTGTCGGCCACCGCGCGCTACGAGAACCTGTTCCAGCTCGATCACAGCCTGTCGCTGACGCTGGCGACCGCGCCGGTGCATCCGTCGGAGTCGCGCGTGATCTCGCTGAACTACGCGATCCCCGGCGCCGACCAGGCGACGTGGGTCCTGTACGCGTTGAACTCCGACAGCAACGTCGCGGCCGTCGGCGACGTCAACGTGCTGGGCAAGGGCACCACCGCCGGGCTGCGCTGGGTGCGGCCGGTGGGCGCCATCGCCGACCAGGCGCACAGCGTCTCGCTGGGGTTCGACTACAAGGACGTGCAGCAGCAGACCACCGCCGCTGGCAGCACCATCTCGACGCCGCTGCGCTATTTGCCGCTTCAGTTCGGCTACAACGGCAGCTTCGACGAGGGCGCGCAGCGGATGACGCAGCTGAGCCTGACGTCGACGCTCGCGTTCCGGCGCGTGCTCGCGCGCAACGTCGCCTCCTGCCCGGGCGGCGAGGCCGACCAGTTCGCGTGCCAGCGCCAGGACGGCGACGGCAGCTTCGTGACCGTGCGCGGCGACCTGCGCCAGTCGTGGCCCATCGGCGACCTCGGCTCGCTGCATCTGCACGGTGCCGTGCAGGCGGCCACGGGCCCGGTGCCCAGTGGCGAGCAGTTCGCGATCGGCGGCGCCGAGACCGTGCGCGGCTACTTCGAGGCCGAGGACGCCGGCGATCGCGGCATGCTGGGCTCGCTCGAATGGCACAGCCCCGACCTGGGCGCGACGCTCTCGCGCTGGACGAATCTCAACGGCAGCGCGGCCTGGACGCAGACCTACGTGCTGGCCTTCTTCGACGGCGCGCGCGAATGGGTGTTCGACCCGGCCACCGGCCAGGCGCCGCACCACGCGCTGGGCAGCTACGGCCTGGGCTGGCGCGCCCATGTCGCCAAGTCGATCACCAGCGAGTTCGATCTCGCGCGCCCGTTCCGCGCGACCCTCAACACGCCGGCCGACGAGACGCGCGTGAGCTTCAAGCTCGCCGTGGACTATTGACCTCGCGCCGCGCCGACTCACGGAAACGACCATGACCCAACGCCCTGTCTCCGCACCCGCGCGCAAGCGCACCGGCACGCCGATGCTGCATCTGTCGCCGCTGGTGCTGGCGATCCTGGCGGCGTTTCCCGGGGTGGGCGGCGCGGCGACTGCGCCGCCCGTGGTTCGACCGGCGACGCCGTTACCGAAGACGGTACCCGTACCTGCCCCGGGCTGGCTCGTGTCGACCAGCACCCCCAGCTTGCCGACCCCGACGCCTCTGCCGATGCCCAACGCCGCGGGGGGCCAGAGCCTGACGATCAACCAGGCAAGTTCCAGCGCGGTCTACAACTGGACGAGCTTCGACATCGGCGCCAACAGCAGCGTCACGTTCAACTACCCCAGCGCCACCAGCAGCTCGCTGAACCGCGTGACCGGCAGCACGTCGCCGAGCGCGATCTTCGGTTCGTTGACGTCGCAATACCCGAACCCGGACGGCAAGGGCGCGCCGCTCATCGGCGGATCGATCTACCTGATCAACGCCAACGGCATCCTGTTCGGCAACGGCGCGCAGGTCAACACGGGCGCGCTGATCGCCTCGACGCTGGATCTGCAGAACGCCGACTTCTACACCGGCATGTCGCAGTCGATCGCGAGCCAGTCCTATACCTTCGGCGCTTTCGATGCCTCGGCCGCCGCCGTGGCCAGCTTGCCGGCGGGCGCGAACAATTTCGTGCTGGTCGATCCGGGCGCGACCATCACTACCGCCAGCGGCGGCCGTGTCTTCCTGTTTGCCAACAACACGGTGCAGAACGCCGGCACCATCACCACGCCCAACGGGCAGACCGCGCTCGCGGCCGGTGACCAGATCTACCTGAACGTGCCCACCAATGAGCCGATGTACGCCTCGGAGGTGAATCCGAATGTTCCGGCCGTCAACGGCTTGCTGGTCGAAGTGGGAAACAGCAACACCACCGCGGCCTTGACGAACACGCTCGTCCTCAACAGCAACACCGGTGTCATCAACACACCGACCGGCAACACGACGCTGGTGGGCATGGCCGTCAACCAGAGCGGCCGCATCAACGCGACGACCAGCGTGTCGCAGGACGGCTCCGTCTTTCTTCTGGCGCGCGGCGGCGCGCAGGGCTTGATCAGCAGCGGCGTCGTGGTCAAGGAGGCCACGGTAGGCGGTGCCTTGACGCTCGGCTCCCCCGTGACCGTCAACGGCGTGACCGTCGGCGGCGTCGTCGACATCGAGCCCGACACCACGGTCGGCGCCAGCGGCCAGCAGGCCACATCGAGCGCAACCTCGACCTTCACGCCCTCGCTGGTCGTGCTCGATGGCCAGACCATAGACATGCAGGCCAACTCGGCCATCATCGCGCATGGCGGCACCGTCGATGCGCGCGCCGAGACGACGCCGTACTACATGTCAAGCGTCTCCGAGCCGGCCTACAACTACTCGGCGTTGGTCGGCGACTCGGCGCGCCTGGTGCTGGATGCCAGCGCGACCATCGACGTCTCGGGCACCACCAACGCCACGGTATCGGCCGGCCGAAACTTCGTGACCACCGCGCTGCTGGGTGCCAACGACCTGGCCGACGCGCCGCTCCAGCGCACCGGTCCCGTCTATCGCAGCGAATTGACCTTCGACGTGCGCAGCCCGGTGCCCATCCTGGGCGACACCTCGGCGTACCTCGATGCGATCCAGAAGACCGCCACCGAGCAGCTGGCCGCCGGCGGCAGCATCAAGCTGGCGTCGACCGGCGCGGTGATCACCAATGCGACATCGGATCTGAACGTATCGGGCGGCGCGGTGAACTACACCGCGGCCACGGTCACGCCGAGCGAACTCATCGGCAGCAACGGCAGCGTCTACACCTTCAACCAGGCGCCGGCCAACCAGACCTACGTGGCGGTGGTGGGCGCTCCCTCGGGCCAGCTCGATCGCTGGGGTGTCGTGCCGTCGTACACGCCGTCGCAGGTCAGCGCCGGCATCGTGACGCCCGGATATGTCGCCGGCCAGGCGGGCGGCACGCTGAGCGTGCTCAGCCCGTTGACCGTGCTGGACGGCCAGATCCAGGCCATCGTCAAGCAGGGCGTGCGACAGACCGCGGGCCAGGATGCGCTTGCGGCGGCCTCGCAACTGGTGCTTGGCGCGCGGTCGACCGGTGGCAATGCGTTCGGGACCGACAGCTTCGTCTCGGCCGGCTTGGGCGACCTGACCATCACGGCGGCGCAGGACAACTCGCCCGCCTCCGCCTCCTTCTGGAGCGCTCCGCTCGCATCCGATGCGGTGCTGCCCACGACGAGCCGCATCGCCGCGCCGACGCTCAACGCGAGTGGCCTGGGCAGCATCACCGTCACCTCGATCGGCGACATCGTGCTGGCGCAAGGCGCGAACCTCACGTTGCCGACCAGTGCCGTCGTCGACCTGGCCGCGGGCGGCGCGAACGGCGTCGACCTGGCTGCCAACATCACCGCTGCCGGCGGCAGCATCAGCGTCCAGACGCGATCGGCGCAGGGCCAAGGGATCTCGGGCCCGGTGACGCTGGCCGCCGGCAGCACGCTGGACGTCTCGGCCGCATGGGTCAATCGCGCGCAGGACGGTGCGACGGTCGCCGCGGCCACGGCGGGCGGCTCGGTGAGCCTGAACTCGGGCGGCGCGCTGAACGTGCAGGATGCATCGACGATCAACGTCTCGGGTGGCGCGACGGTCGGCGTCAACGGCAAGGTGGCCGGCACGGCGGCGGGCAGCATCGCGCTGGAAAGCAACATGGGCGTCGCCGACACCGCTGCGCCGGCCGCGATCCACGTCGGCGCGCACCTGATCGCCGATTCGCTCGGCGGCGGTGGCACGCTCACATTGGCCGCCGACACGATCACCATTGGCGCGGGTTCGCTTCCCAGCGGCGTGGCCCCTGACGCCGCGACCGGCGCGCTGGTGTTGTCGAGCCAGTTCTTCGACCAGGGCGCGTTCACGAACTACCAGATCGACGCCTGGCACTCTTTGGTGGTGCAGGCGGGCGCGACGGTGCAGCCGCAAGCCAGCAACTGGATCCTCACGCCGGATGCGGCACAACTGCCCACGGGCACGCGGCCTGTCGGCTTGTTGAGCGTGGGGCAACTGCCGGTCGCACAGCGGCTGCCTGTGAGCCTGACGCTCAGCGCCGCGTCGGCGCAACACACCGCAATTGGCGAACTCACGTTGGCCGCGGGTGCCAGCATCGTCACGGACCCTCTGGCCTCGGTCTCGCTCACGGCCGGCCTGAACCTGACCGTGGCAGGCAGGATCGTCGCGCCGGGCGGTAACGTCTCGCTGAGCGTGTTCAATCCGAACCAGTTTGGCACCGTCAGTGACGGTACGAGCTGGTTGACGCTGGGCCCGCGCGCTGACATCGACGTTTCCGGCACGACGCTGCTGCAACCGCAGACCGGGGCGCTCCCCACCGGGCAGGTGCTCCCAGGCGGGCACGTCGCCATCAGCGTTTCGGAAAACGGCGATGTGTCCGAGCCTGTCAAGATCGAATCGGGTGCGGTCATCGATGCCGATGGCAGCGCCGCCATGCTCGGCGTCACGACTATTGCCGCAACCGGCAGCACCAACCTCAGTCTTCAGTCGGTGGCGAGCGCGGGCGGCTCGATCGCCATCACCGTCGCCAGCGCCGGTGCGGCTGTCGACGGCAACTTGCACGCAGTCGGCGGTGACGCCACCGTCAGCGGCGGTTCGTTCGACATCAACGGTGCTTCCACCGTGGTCGTCCAGCAGTCGCCGGTCACGGCGTCGTCGCCGATGACCGGCATCGTCGCGGTGTCGGCGCAAAACCTGGCCCAGGGCTTCTCGGACGCGACGCTGCAGGCCAATACTGAGATCCATTTTGCTGCCGACACGACGCTGGCGATGGGCGGCAACCTCACGCTGGATGCGCCCGTCCTGTCGGCCGCACCGGGCGTGACCAGCGTCGCGTTGTCGGGCGCCTCGACGCTGAGCGTGGGTGCCTCGGTCCAGCAGAACGTGAGCACGGCCGGTGCCATCGGCGGTGGAGCTGCGCTGTCCTTGTCCGGCGGCCTCGTCGAGCTGTTCGGCCACCAGGTCGTGCAGGGCTTCGGCAACGTCAAGGTCGCGGCTGCGTCCGAACTGCGGCTCGAGAACGTCGGCTCCAACCTCCAGCAAGGCGACCTGGCCGTGCAGGGCGCATTGACCTTGAGCGCGCCGCAGGTCGTCCCGACCACTGGCAGCAGCTTCACCTTCGACGCGCTGGGCCAGCAGGTGCTGATCACCGGCGGTGACAGCAAGGCCGCCGTGCCGCTGAGCGCCGGTGGCGCCATCACGATCAACGCCGCCAACATCACCACGGTCGATCCTGCGGATGCGAGCCAGGGCGGCGTGTTGCGCGCGCCGTTCGGCAGCATCACGCTCAACGCCACCGACAGCATCAACATCGGCGCCAACAGCCTGCTGTCGGTCTCCGGCTCGGGCATGACGGTGCCTTACGGCCAGACCGACGGCACGAGCTGGACCGTCGATGGCACGCCGGTGACCGCGCCGCCGGCCAAGTCGATCGCGCTCAACGCCCAAGGCGCGTCGATCGCCGTGTCGAGCGGCGCGACGCTGGACCTGTCGGGCGGCGGCAGCCTGCTGGCACGCGAATTCGTGCCGGGCAACGGCGGCACCAAGGACATCTTCGTCGGAGCGGCGGCCGGTGCATTCGCCGTGGTGCCGAGTTCCAGCGCCTACGCCGCGCAGGACGCCGACATCCTGCAGCAGCAGAAGGATCTGTCCGGCCAACTTGCCTCGGTCACGCTCGGACGCGACATCACCTTCGGCAGTGGCGGTGGCATACCTGCCGGCACTTACGCCGTGATGCCGGCGGAGTACGCCACCCTGCCGGGCGCCTACCTCGTGACGCCGGTCAGCTCCAGCGCACCGCTGGCGCTCGGCGCTGCCGTCAAGCAGACCGATGGTTCGGTGTACGTGGGCGGGCGCTTCGGCGAGGCGGGCACGTCCTTCGGCAGCTCGCTGACCCAGACCTTCAAGGTGCAGACCTCCGCGCAGGCGCTGGCCTTCAGCGAGATCGACCAGACCAACGCGAACGCCTATTTCGCCGCGCAGGCCACCGCCGCGGGTACGCCGGCTCCGAGTCTGCCCACCGATGCCGGCGTGCTCGACATCGCGGCCAGCCAGCTCCAGCTCAAGGGCCAGACGCTGTTCGCGCTGCCTACCGTCACCACCACGACGGGTTCGACCACGACCACCACCACGGTCGGCCGCGGCGGCGAACTCGACATCGCGGCCTCCGACATCCAGGTCGGCGGCACCGCCGCCAGCGGCGTGCTGTCGCTCAGTGCGGCGGACCTGAACGCCACCAAGGCGACGCTGATCGTGCTCGGCGGCAAGGCCGATTCCAGCACGGGCCAGGTCGACGTCGCGGCCAACAACGTCACCATCGCCAACGACAACACGACGCCGCTGACGATCAACGACCTCGTGCTGGTGGCCAACAACACCATCACGGTGCAGGCCAATTCGACGATCGCCGCGCCGGCGCTGGCCGCCGGCAGCACGGTCGTCGCGGCACCGACGCTCGCACTGGCGGGCGACGGCGCGCTGCTGCGCGTCAGCACGGACTCGAACGCGGCCAGCACGCGCATCGGCGTGCAGGGCGCGGCTGGTGCTCTTGACATCGGCTCCAACGTGTCCTTGTCGGGCGGCGCGATCACCGCCGAGGGTACCCAGTCGAACGTCATCGCCACCGACGCGAAGCTCGACGCGCAGGCCATCACCCTGGCCGCGGGCCACATGGCGGTGGGCGACGCGGCCTCGGGCTCTGCGAGCGCCGACACGCTGGTGCTGACCTCCGCCCTGATCACGCAAGTGGGCGGCGCGCAATCGCTGACCCTGCGCAGCGCGACCGGCCTGGACCTGTACGGCGCGGTCAACCTGGGCAGCGCCACGCTCGGCTCGCTCACGATCGACACCGACAACATCAACCTCATCGGCGACAAGCTGACGTCCACCCTCGAAGCGGGTGGCGTGACCTTGACGAACGGCAGCGGCAACACCGGCACGACCACGAGCGGCAACAACACGCTGCAGCTGCAGGCGCTCGGCACGGGCGCCAGTTCGGGTCAGGTGCTGATCGCCAGCGGCTCCGTCGCAATCGGCGGGACCAGCCAGACGGCACTGGGCGCCGCGCATGAAGTGGTGCTGGCCGATGGCGCGAACCTGGCCACGGCGGGCGACCTGAGCGTGGCGGCAGCGGCGCTGCAGGCCAAGTCCGACGCCAACGCCGCATTGACGGCCGGCGGCACGTTCACGCTGACGGCCTCCGGCACCTCGTCGGGCAACACCGCGGGCAGCGGTGCCCAGGTGAGCATCAGCGCCAACGTCATCGAGCAGCAGGGGCAGATCGTGCTGCCGTCCGGCCAGCTCACGCTCACCGGCACGGCGGTGACGCCACCGCCGCCGGCCGCGGGCGCGCCTGCGCCTGCGGTGCATTTCGCCAGCGGCTCGCTGACCGACGTGTCGGGCCGCGACAGCGCGCCGATCGACAACATCGTCGTCACCACGCCGGGCGGCACCTTGAACGTGCTCGCGCCGTCGGGCAACGTCAGCCTGGACGCCGGCGCGACGCTGGACGTGTCCGGCGCGACGACGCAGGTGTCCGGCTCGGCCACCGGCAGCCAGGGCGGCGCCATCACGATCTCGGCGCCTGCCGGCACGGTGGCGCTCCTGGGCCGCCTGGACGGTTCTGCCGCGGCGGGCGTGGCCGGTGGTTCGCTGAGCATCGACAGCGACAGCAAGATCGACCTCGCCGCGCTGGCCGCGACCCTGGCCGCGCAGGCGAACAATTTCAGCGGCAGCCTCGCGCTGCGCAACCGCAGTGGCAACCAGACGGTCGATGCGGGCACCGCCCTGGCGGCGCAGGCCATCGACATCAGCGCGGACAGCGGCGTGGTGACGGTCAAGGGAACGCTGACGGCCAGTGGCAAGTCGGACGCCAGCGTGACCCTGGCCGGGGGCGCCGGCGTGGACATCGAGACCGGCGCCACGATCGGTGCGCACAGCAATGGCGCGACCGGTGCGCAGGTTCAACTGCTCAGCGGCAGCATCACGGATACGTCCGGCGCGGTGACCTTCAACGGCGGCGTCATCGACACGTCCGCGGCGAGCGGTGCCACCGGTGCCACCGACGGCAGCCTGCTGGTGCGCGCGCCACGGGTCAACGGCACGGACATCGCCATCAGCGGCGTCGGCGGCAGCAACGCCACGATCGTGCGCGGTGCCAGCGCGATCGAGCTGGAGGCCGTCAAGCAATACGACAGCTCCAACTCGGCGGTGGGCACGACCTTGATGTCCACCGTTGCCACCGACAACTCGGTGTTGAGCGGCAACGCGTCGCAGGTGATCACCCGCGTGGGCGCGCTGCTGGCGGTGCCGACGACCACGACGATGCAATTGCGCTCGGGCGTGGAGATCGACTCCACGGGCGACCTGGAGGTCGACGGCAAAGCCAGCGCCGGTGGCTGGGACCTGACGCAGGCCAGCGGCGCGCCGATGGACCTCACGCTGCGCGCGGCCGGCAACCTCGACATCGTAGGCAGCCTCAGCAGCGGCTTCGGACTGGTCAGCAACCGCATCGCGCCCGCCGGGCTGATCACCCAGGCGGGCAGCAACATCACGCTCGTGGGCGGTGCCGACCTGAACGCGGCCGACACGCTGGCCACGACGTCGTCGGCCACGCAAGGCGACGTGAACATCGGCACCGACGGCGCGAACGTGATGGTGCGCAGCACCACGGGCGACATCCGCATCGCCGCCGGCCGCGACGTGAGCCTGGCCAACATGCAGGCCGTCGTCTACACGACGGGCATGCCGGTCACGACGTTGCCTGGCTACGTGGGCAACCTGCTCGGCACTGCGGCCTACCTGCGCCAGGGCACGACGATCCAGTCGCCGTTCCTCAGCGGCGGCGGCAGCGTGGCGGTCGATGCCGGACGCGACATCGTCGGCGTGGATCCGCAGTCGGCCACGTTGCAGTACGGCACCGAGTGGGCCTGGCGCGCGATGGACCAGCACACCAATCCCCAGCCGATGTGGTGGAACCGCTATGACCAGTTCCAGCAAGGCTTCGCGACCATGGGCGGCGGCAACGTCACGGCTTCGGCGCAGCGCGACATCGTCAATGGCGCGTTCTCCGCGGCTGGCAGCGGCTATATCCCGCGTGTGAATGGCAGTGCCGGTACCGCAGTGACGTTCCAGGCCGGCGACGTCAATGTGCGCGCCGGACGAGACCTTCTGGGCAGCTTCGTGTTGGCCGGCGGCGCCGTGGGCAATATCGACGCGGGCCGTGACATCGCGGCCGGCGATTCGCCATTCGCGTTGCAGGCGCTCTACGGCAACACGGCGCTTTCCATCAACGCGCTAGACAACGTCGACCTCGGCCTCGCCACATCCTTCGGCTTCGTGTATGCCACCAAGGAATACAACGCGGCACCGCAGCCCTGGCTCATCCAGGGACTGACCCCCCAGGCCACATTGCAGGTGCAGGCTGCTGCGGGCGACCTCAGCTGCGACGCATCCACGCCGCTGGACGGCGCCGAGTCGCGCTTTACCAACGGCGGCTCGAACAACAACATCGTCGACCGCATCATCCCGGACGTCGCCAGCTTCGCGGCACCGAACGGCAGCATCAGCGCCGGCACGCTGATCCAGGACCCGGCCGGGACCACCAAGCTGAGCCTGCTGGCGCAGGACAACCTGAAGGTGACCAGCATCACCGTCAATGGCACGGATCCCAATTCGTCCACGCCGACGATCTTGCAAGACAGCGCGACGCTCTTGCTGGACCCGCAGGCGAATATCTACCCGGGCTACAACGAGTTCGACACGGGCACGCGCTCACCGATGGAACTGGTCGCGCAGACCGGCGACATCACGCTGACCGACCGGATACTGACGACGACCTCGCTGCGCATGGTTGCCGGTCGCGACATCGTGATGGTGACGCCGCCCGATGGATCTGGAACCTTCAGCGGCATCACGATCCAGCACCAGGACGCCAGCGAGGTGTCGCTGATCCAGGCCGGCCGCGACATCGATTTTGCCGCCAGCGGTGGCCTGGGTTCGCAAGGCGTCGACCTGTACGGCCCGGGCAGCCTGATGGTGCTGGCTGGCCGCAACATCGACCTGTCGACCTCGGGCGGCGTGCGCGCCGACGGCAACCGGCAGAACATCGCCACCAATCTGCCGGCCGCGAGCGGCGACATCACGGTCGAGGCGGGCGTCGCATTCGCCGCTGGCGATTACACCCAGGCCGTGGCGTGGTACTTCCCGCTGCTAGGCGGCACCGGCATCGCCGGTTTCGCGCCCGACCTCGTCGCGCAGCTGACCGCGTTGAAGGGCGGCCAGTCGCTGCCGGCGCTGGGCAGCAGCGCCGCGAGCCAGTACGCGGGACAGGCGATCGCCGCGCAGGTCACGCAGGTCAAGACGCTGGTCGGCGACGCGGTATTCAACGCCGCGCTGCTGGCCGATGCCCAGCGCCGCGGTGGCAGCAGCGTGACGCTGGACCAGGCGACCAAGCAGTTCACCAGCCTCGACGCCACGGCGCAGGCGGCCGTGCTTGGCGCCGCGCTGGCCAACGCGTGGGTCGCGGCGCTGTCGCCGACGCAGCAGCAACAGCAGGTGCTGGCCATGGCGAACACCGAGAGCACCTCCTTCGTCAAGAGCCTGCAGGCCTTCATGGTCACGCAAGGCGCGCCCGCGAACATCGATGGCGCTGATGCGCTCAGCGCGTTCGAGAAACTTGCGCCGGAACGCCAGGCCTTCTTCACCAACCAGGTGCTGGTGAGCGTCATCCGCACGGCGGGACGCACGGCGTCGAAGTTGTCGGGGGCGGCCCAGACGGCGGCCTACCAGCCCGCGTACGACGCACTCGACACGGTATTCCCGGGCGCGGGCGCGACGGGCAACCTGTCCATGGGCGCGAGCCAGATCGAGACGCTGCAGGACAGCAACGTCGCGGTGTTCGCGCCGCACGGCAGCGTGGACGTGGGCACGCTGGTGGCCAGCGGTTCGCCCAAGCCGGCGAGCTACCTGGGCGTCGTCACGGCCGATGGCGGCAACCTCTCGATGGTGGTGGACGGCAGCGTCAACGTCGACCAGTCGCGCGTGTTCACCGTCGGCCTGGGCGACCTGCTGATGTGGGCTTCCAACGGCAGCCTGGATGCGGGCCGCGGCGGCAAGACGGTGGTCGGCGCGCCGGCGCCGGTCTATCGCCTGAATCCGCAGACCGGCACTTTCTCGATCGACCTGTCGGGCTCGTTCTCGGGCAGCGGCATCGCGGTGCTCAATGCCGCGAGCAACCTCGACCTGTACGCCCCCAAGGGCACGATCGACGCGGGCGACGCCGGCATCAAGTCGCTGGGCAACGCGTACTTCGGCGCTGCGGCGTTCGTCGGCACCGACAACCTGAGCGTCGCCGGCGTCTCGGTCGGCGCACCGCCGCCGGCGTCCACTGGTGGCGGCACCGCGGTTCTCGCGGCGGTCGCTTCGAACGCCGGCGCGGCCACCACCGTCAACGCCGGCGACAGCGAGGAAGAAAAGGAACGCAAGCGCCGCAAGCGCCTGAACCTCGTCCTCGACTTCCTGGGCTTCGGCGACGGATCGAGCAAGCCTTGAGCGTCCCTTCACTCCAACGACACACGACCATGCGACTCCTCGTTTCAACCCTCGCGCTCGCCTGCGGCTTCCTGCTGGCCCCGACGCTCGCCGCGGCGGCCGACGCCAAGGACGCGCAGCGCACGCGCATCACGCTCAACACCTCGGCGCAAGGCCTGGAGACCAAGGAAGCCGCCAATGCGGTGACCGTCGCGGTGCGCCTGCATTCGGGCAACTTCGACTTCCTCGCGGCCAAGGAGGACGGCTCGGACCTGCGCGTGTTCGCGGGCGACGACAAGACGCCGCTGAAGTTCAGCATCGAGCGCTTCGACAGCCTCAACGAGCTGGCCGTGCTGTGGGTGCAGGTGCCCACCGTCGCGCCGGGCAGCGAGAAGAACAACTTCTACGTCCACGCGGGCGACGCCAAGCCGTCGGCCGAAGGCCCGGGCAACGGCGGCTTCGATCCGGCCATGCTGGCCGCGATCCATTTCAGCGACAAGGACGCGATGGGCCTGGACGCGATCAGCGGCATGAAGACCGCCGCCAAGATCGGCGTCGAGCCCAACGGCCTGCTCGCGGGCAGCGCGCAGTTGTCGGGCGCGGCGGTCACCTGGCCGGGCAGCGACAAGCTCAAGATCGACGCCGGCGGCGCCGTCACGCTGTCGATGTGGATCAAGCCCGACGCGGGCGCCAACGGCACGCTGCTGCGCTGGGGCCCGCTGTCGCTCGAGCTGCAAGGCGGCAAGCTGCAGGGCCACGTCGGCAAGACGGACCTGGCCGGCGGCGACGTGCCGGCGACCGCCTGGGCGCAGGCCGCGCTGACCGTGGGCGGCGGCAAGGCGACGCTGTACGTCAACGGCACGCAGACGGCGCAGGTGGACGCACAGATGCCGGCCGTCTCGGGGCCGCTGTCCATGGGCGAGGGCCTCAAGGGCCTGGCCGACGAGGTCGAGATCGCCAATACGGCGCGCAGCGCCGACTGGCTGCGCGTGGCGGCCGGCGCGCAGGGCGCCGAGAGCAAGCTGGTCGCGTCCGTCAAGGACACCGGCGCATCCGATTCCGACGGCGGCAGCCCGGGCTACTTCGGTATCCTCGTCAAGAACCTGACGCCCGATGCGTGGGCCATCATCATCATCCTGGCGCTGATGTTCGCGCTGGCCTGCTGGGTCGTGTTCAACAAGACGCGCTTCGTGATGCGCGCCGACAAGGACAACCGCGCATTCCTTCAGCGCTTCCGCCGCGCGTCGCTGGACCTGCTGCACCTGGAAAAGGGCGCGGCGCATCCGCACTCGTCGCTGTTCCGCCTGTATGCGGCCGGCGTGCGGGAACTGGTCAAGCGAGAGATCGGCGGCGACCACCCCGAGGCCGTGCGGCCGCTGTCGGGCGCGTCGCTCGATGCGGTCAAGGCCTCGATCGACGCCGACATGGTGCGCGAGTCGCACGAGCTGAACGCGCGCATGGTGGTGCTGACGATCGCGATCTCGGGCGGCCCGTTCCTGGGCCTGCTCGGCACGGTGGTGGGCGTGATGGTGACGTTCGCGGCCATCGCGGCGGCGGGCGACGTCAACGTCAACGCGATCGCGCCGGGCATCGCCTCGGCGCTGCTGGCGACGGTGGCCGGCCTGGCGGTCGCGATCCCGTCGCTGTTTGCCTACAACTACCTGGCTTCGCGCATCAAGAACATCTCGTCGGACATGCAGATCTTCGTCGACGAGTTCGTCACCCGGGTGGCCGAGACCTACGGCGCGCCCTGACCGGAAACCGCCATGTCCGCCGACGTCAAGGACGACAACCAGCCCTACGACGAGATCAACGTCACGCCGATGCTCGATCTCGCCTACGTGCTGCTGGTCGTCTTCATCATCCTGACCACCGCGTCTGTGCAGGGCGTGAAGGTGAACTCGCCCACCACCGACGCGGCCAACAACCTCGCGCGCCCGCAGACGCGCGCAATCACGATCACGGCCGACGGCGCGATGTACCTGGATGCATATCCGGTGACCATCGACCAGCTGCGCACGTCGCTGGCGCAATACAAGTCGGCCAACCCGGCGTTGCCCGTGGTGCTCAAGGCCGACAGCGCGGCGCAGTACGACAAGGTGATGGAGGTGCTCGAGGTCGCCAAGCGGCTGGACATCACCGAGATCGGCCTGGTCACCAAGCGCCAGTCGCAATGAGGAAGGTCGCGCCGTGAAAGCCAGCAACGAAGTCAAGCCCTACGACAGCATCAACGTCACGCCGATGCTGGACCTCGCCTATGTGCTGCTGGTGGTGTTCATCCTGATGACCACCGCGTCCGTGCAAGGCCTCAGCGTGACGATGCCCAAGCCGTCGAACAAGCCCAGCACCGAGAAGCACGACCTCAAGATCGTGCAGGTCACGCCAGAAGGCACCGTCCTGATCAACGGCGTGGGCGTGACGATGGCCGAGCTCGAGGCGCAGCTCGCGCGCGCGAAGGCCGCCGACCCCAAGATGTCGGTGGCGATCAAGGGCGACGCGCACGCGCGCTACGCGCCCGTGGTGGCCGTGATCGACCTGTGCAACAAGCTCCAGGTCAACATGGGCCTGGTCACGTCGAAGATCGGAACCTGAGCGCATGCCCGATCTCGCCGAATCCTCGCTGAAGCCGATCGCGCCACGCCAATGGCTGGTGCGCGTGCTGGTGGCACTCGCTGTGGCCCTGCTGGTCGGTGGCGCCGTCTACGAGCTCCACCGCATGCTCAGCGCGCCCACCGCGGCACGGCACCAGACCGCGCGCATCGCGATCCTGCCCGACACGCCGCCGCCGCCGCCGCCCAAGGAAGAAAAGAAGCCCGAGCCGCCCAAGGACGAACCCAAGCAGCAGATGCGCGAGGAGACCGTCAAGCAGGACGTGCCCAAGCCCGCCGAGGCGCCGATCAAGATGGAAGGACCGGCCGGCGACGGGCCCAGCGCGTTCCAGTCCGGCAGCGTCAAGAACGACTACAACGGCGGCACGCCGGTGATCGGCGGCAACGGCGGCGGCGCGGCGCCGGACCGCACGCAGGAGCGGCTCTACGCGACTTCGGTGCGCCAGCTGCTGCACGACGAGATCGAGAAGCACCTGCCGGCGGACAACGGCGAAGTCGTCGCGGCGTTCGCAGTCTGGATCGACCCGGACGGCACGATCCGCCGCTTCGAGCTCGTGCCCACCGGCGACGACGCGCGCGACGCCGCGCTGCGCACCGCCTTCGAACAGACGACGCACTCGCTGCACCTGCCCAGCCATCCCGGACTGCCGCAACCGATGCGCTTCCGGCTGAGCGTGCGGCCCGCGTGATCACCCTAAACCAGACTTCCATCCCGAACGGGTTTCCCATGAACATCACTTTCTCGCCCAGGCCCGCCGCATTCGCCCGTCACCTGCGGCACTCGATGATCGCGCTTGCGGCGCTGATCGCGCTGCCGGCGGCGCATGCGGACGAACGCAGCGAGCTCGAGCAACTGCGCAGCACCACGCTGGCGCTGATCCAGGCCCTCGTCGACCAGGGCCTGATCAGCCAGGAGCGAGCGCAGGCCTTGTTGAAGCAGGCGGCGCCCAAGCCCCAGCCCAACGTCGCAGCGGCCGCGCCGCCGGCCGCCGCGTCCGGCGCCGAGTGGGGCGACCGTCCGCCGCACACGGTGCGCGTGCCCTACATCCCCGAGACGCTGAAGGCGCAGATCGTCGAGGACGTCAAGAACGACGTGCTGGCCACCGCACGCGACGAGAACTGGGCCGATTCGCGCCAGATCCCCGCGTGGCTGAAGACGTTCAAGTTCGAGGGCGACCTGCGCGTGCGCGCCGAGGGCGACCTGTTCAGCAAGGACAACGCGGCAGCCTACCTGTACCAGTCGCAGACGGCGTCGCCGGCCTGGTCGCCCGATCTGGCCGACACGCAGAACTCCTACGATCGCCTGACGCTGCGCGCGCGCTTCGGCTTCAAGGCCGCGGTGGGCGACGACGTGACTGCCGGGATGCGGCTGAGCACCTGCACCACGCCGGGTTGCTCGTCGCAGACCCTGGGTTCGGGCAGCGGCTTTTCCAACCGCAATGCGATCGGGCTGGATCGCGCCTATGTCGACTACGAACCACTCCAGGACAACCACTTCACCGCCGGCCGCATGGAAACGCCTTTCTACGGCACCGACCTGCTGTGGCCGGAAGACCTGTCGCTCGATGGCCTCTCGCTGCGTGGCTTGCACAACGTCGGCAACGGCGCCTACGGCTTCGCCAATGCGGGCGCCTTCGTGCTGCAGCAGTTCAACATCGGCGGCCCGACCAAGTGGCTGTTCGGCGGGCAGGTGGGCGGCGACTGGGCCGTGACCGACCGCACCGGCATCCGCCTGGCCGCGGCGATCTACGACTTCCATCGCGTGGAAGGCGTGCGCGAAGCCGATCCCGCGCCGACCGGCGCGCTGGCCCCCACCGTGCCGTACGAGCAGAGCCAATACCCGTCGGGCGCGCGCATCCGCGGCAACACGCTGATCAACATCAACGACCCCACCAACACCGGCGCGCCCGTGTGGGGCCTGGCGTCCAAGTTCCGGCCGGTCAACGTGACGGCCGCGCTGACGCTGCAGCAGTTCGATCCGGTGCAAGTGGGCCTGTCGATCGACTACGTCAAGAACAGCGGGTTCGACCTCGCCGACATCGAGCGCCGCGCCGGAACGACCAGCGTCGACACCCTGGCCAACATGACCACGGGCGTGCAGGCCAAGCTGCAGGTCGGCTCGCGCGACCTGACGCAGAAGGGCGCGTGGAATACCTTCCTCGCGTACCGCCAGTTCGACCGCGACGCGTGGCTCGACGCGTTCACCGACACCACCTGGAACCTGGGCGGCACCAACTACCGTGGCTTCAGCCTCGGCGGCTCGTACACCTTCGATCGCCGGGCGTCGCTGGGCCTGCGCTGGACCACCACGCGCAATCTCGACGACAACGTGCGCACGCTGTCCAACCCGAGCCAGCCCACCTCGGTCATCGGCGACATGAGCAGCGCGCCGCTGAAGATCGACGTGATCCAGCTCGACCTGAACACGAAGTTCTGACGCGATGACACACGACAAGAACCCCATTCGGCTTGCGTTGCTGGCAGTCGGCGCCGCGGCGTCATTGTCGTGCGCTGCACAGGACGACACCCACTCGCGCGAGAAAGAGGCGCTGCGCCGCACGCAGGCCGCGCTGCGCCAGGCGCAGGAGCAGCAGGCCGCGCTCGCCAAGGAGAAGGACGACATCGCCGGGCAGCGCGACAAGCTGGACGAGGCCGCCAAGAAGAGCCAGTCGCAACTGGCGGCGTCGCGTTCCGATGCGGCCCGCCTGAACGCAAGTCTCGCGCATGCCAACGACGAACTCGTGGCCACGAAGGCGCGCGACGATGCGGCGCGCCAGGAGCTGGAGACGCGGCTGGCCGAGCAGTCGCAGCGGGCGCTGGAGGCGCAGCGTCTGGCCGACGAGCGCGCGCGCGCCAATGCCTCGTTGATCGCACTGCTGGAGCACGCCACGCAATCGCTGGCGGCGGCCGAGAAGGCCAATGCGCAGATGCATACGCTGGGCGTGCAGATGATCGACCGCCTGCGCGGCCACGACGCGCAAGCTGGCTTGCCGGATCCGGTGGTCGGCTTTGGCCAGGTGCGGCTGGAGAACGAAGCCGAAGCGCTGCGCGACAAGCTCGATGCGGCGAAATTGCCGAACGCGTCGCGCGCGTCCGGCAAGTAGGGCCCGGGGCCTGTCCACGCCAAAAGCGCTGCACGCTTTCCGTGTGAACGGGCCTTGGCAGGCCCTTGCGCTCAGCGCGTCGCGCGGCGCCGCGTCAGCGCGAGCAAGCCGAAGCCGGCCAGGCCCGGCAGGATGCCCGTGGGTTCGGGAACGGTGGCCACGTTGAGCAGGCCCGCATAGGTGCCGCCGCTGGTGCCCAGCGAATTGCCGCTGACCTCGACGGTGTAGTTGCCGGCCGTCAGCGTCATCTCGTCGATGGTCTGCGCCGTCGGCATGCCGCTGCCCGTCACGATGATGCGCGAGTCGCGGTCGGCGATCTGGCTGGCGCTCAGATCCGTCGGTAGCGCGCCGTTGAATGGCGTGCCTTGCAGCAAGGTGACGGTCAGGCCGGAGATCTGGAACACGTTGCTCAGGTCGAACGTCACCACGGCACTGCTGAACGAGCCGTTCGCGCCGATTGAAAAGCCGTAGTCGGCCAGGAAGGTGTCGTTGGCGGGCATCTGCGCCACCGACAGGTTGAAGCCTTCGGTCGCGGGCAGCGACAGCAGACCGTAGCTGGTCGATGCAACGACGGTTTGCGTGGGCGCCGCCTGGGCGCAGATCGATGCCAGTGCGATCGCCGAGCACGCCGCAACGCGGGCGATGCTCATCATCTTGTTCATGGACGGGTTCCTCCGGAAATTGCGCCCGGTACTGCACAGCGCGGCCCAGGTCGAATCATCGACACCCCAGAATAGGCGAACTCGTCGATTCCGTTGATGAATGGCGCGGCGGCTTTCCGTAGTCCATTCGGGCAATCCCGGCGGCCGCCGAGCGAGGCGAGGTCGGCCGCGCCGGGCGCGCTTACTTGCGCGACGTCTCCGAGTCGCCCGCAGCGTTGACCAGCAGGTTCATGCTCATCGCGCGCGCGACGGCCTGCGCCCGATTGGTGGCGCCAAGCTTGCGCAGGATCTTCTGCACGTGGTTCTTGACGGTCAGCGGGCTGATGCCCAGCTGCACGCCGATCTCCTGGTTGCTCATGCCTTCGCGCACCCAGCCGAGCACCTGTTCCTCGCGTTCGCTGATGCTGGCGCCGGAGTAGCCCACGCCCGGTGCGGTCGGACGCACGCCGGCCTCGGCGATCTCGCGTTCGATCGCCTGCACGCGCAGGTAGGTGCTGTGCAGATGCGGCAGGATAAGCTCGATCCCGTCGGCCTCGGCCTTGCTCACGACGCTGTCGGGCGACGCGAAGACGAACAGCGTCTCGATCTCGGTCGCGCGCTGCGGGCGCGAGACGCCGTGCACCAGCAGCTCGGTGAAGCCGGCCAGTTGCAGCGCCTCGACCGCCGGCGCGACGCTGCGTGCGGTCATGCTGGCCAGGCGCACCACCAGCGCGCGGCCGCGGTTGTTGATCCAGGCGTTGATGACGTATTGCATCAGCTGCGACTGGCCATCCGTGAGCACCCCCAGCACGGGCGCGGGCACCACGATGCTGTTGAACGCCTCCAGCCGCACTTCCTTGCGGCCGCGGTCGTAGACGCCGCAGATCGCCAGCTTGTGCGGCAGCAGCGTCTGGAAGCTGCCTTGCGTCCAGACGAAGAACTGGTACTTCCGCCTGACGTCGACGGCGCATTCGATCGCGTGCACGATGGCCTGGACGCGCCGATTCTCGTGCGACTCGCGTACGTCGTGCACATCGTTTCTTTCCATCGACATTGCGGGCCTCCCCTCCTCAGCCATGCAGAGTAGTCATCTTTGATGACTTTCTTCACCGTGCCCGAACATTGAATGCGCCGATCGGACTAAGGAGTTGGAGTGCCGGGCACCGTCGCCCGCGGTGCGGCAGGCGTGCCAGCTTCCCCGTCGGCGGCCTCGTGCCAGGGCTGGCATCAGGCTGAAGTCGCGCGCCGGATGGCCGGCGACGCCGGGCAGCCGCGCGGATCGCCCGAAGTGATCCATCCATGGGCCGTTCGGGCCATGGCGTGGACGTCGGATCCGTGGACGTGCGTCACCTCCAACTGCGGAGCACCGGCGGCTCGGTCGGCGCCCGGGACTGTCGTCGATCTGTCATGAACCCGCTTTCCGGATCGGCCCATCCAGGGCCGAGCGCCGGCTTCGGCAGCGCGTCCAGCGACGTCGTCGGCGACGCTGCCCCGGCAAAGGCCGGCACCTCGTCGCGTGGCTGCGCTGCGTGGATTGGTATAAACTGTATAAACCGTTTATACCGAAAAGGAACCACGATGGCCAAGACCGCCAGCCCGCTGCAGACCAAGCCAGTCCCCAAGAACGTGAGCGAGCCGACGCCGACCGCAGAGGCGGCTGCCACGCTGGCGGAGCCGGTCGTCGCGCCAACGCCCGTGGCCAGGAAGGCCAAGCCTGCGGCCAACAAGACGGCGGCGGCAGCCAAGAAGACCAAGCCCGAAGCCGGCAAGGCGAAGGGGGCCGTCACCGAAGCCGCGCCGGCCGCCGCCGACACCGTGGCTGCCAAACCCGCCAAGGCGCACAAGCCCAAGCTGGTGCGCGACAGCTTCACGATTCCGAAGGACGAGTACCAGGCGCTGGACGCGCTCAAGACCCGCGCGCTGGGCCTCGAGCAGCACGTTCGCAAGAGCGAGCTGCTGCGCGCCGGCATCCAGGCGTTGAGCGCGATGAACGATCGTGCCTTCCTGAAGGCGGTCGCCGCCGTTCCGACGTTGAAGACGGGGCGTCCCAAGGTCGGCTGAACTTCGCGGGAATCAGCCCCACGAGACGAACACGATCTCGCGGCGCGCCAGGCCGTCCAGGAAATCGACGACGGCCAGGTCGGCCACGTGGGTCGATCCCTGCGCATCGCTGAACACGAGCACGACAGTCGCGTGCTGCTCGACGAACCATTCGCCGGGCGGCAGCGCGATGTCGGTGTCGTTCGAGATCGCGGCCAGGGCGGCATCCGTCCGGATCTTGCGCAAGTGGGGCTGGGTCATGCAGAGGGCTCCGAGGCGCGTGCGGGGGCGGAAAGGCGCAACCCATGAGGTTGCGGGTCTCGAATGACTTTTTGATGACAATGCGCGTCCGGTGTATCCGATAAGGCATGAAAGTGCCGTTCCCGATGTTCCAATGCGCCTTTGATCCGAGACCCCCATGCAGGAACCGTCGACCCGCGCCTGGATTCGCCTGCCTTCCGGCGCCGCGCTGGACCTGATCAACCCGTCGCCGCAGGCCTGGACCGACGACGACCTCGCCAGGCGGCTTTCCCGCACGTATCGCTGGGGCGGCGAGTCGGTCTGGGAATGGCCGCTGTCGGTCGCGCAGCATTCGCTCACGGTGCTCGCCTTGCGTCGCGATGCCGCCGACTCGCCGCTGAGCGCGCGCGAGCAGCTCGCCGAACTGCTGCACGACGCCGAGGAAGGCTTTCTCGGCTTCGACTGCATCTCGCCGCTCAAGCGCGTGCTGGGCGCGCCATTCCAGTCGGTCGCCGATCGACTGATGCACGCGGTGACGCTGCGCTATGACCTGCCCGATTGGACGCCCGAGACCCATCGCCTGCACAAGCGCGCCGACAGCATCGCGGCCGCGTCGGAGGCGGTGCATTGCACCGGCTGGTCGCGCGACGAGGTGCGCGACGTGCTGGGCATCGCCTTCCCGGTGCTGGACGTCGATCCCTTGCTCGCGGCCTACGGCGGACGCGCGTGGGAGCCGTGGCCCTCGGAGCTGGCGGCGCAGCGGTTCCTGGACGAGTTGCGTCGTCTGAACGGGCTGGCGGGCTGGGGCGCGCGCGCCTGCTCGACGAACGCGGCGAGGTAGTCGACGTCGAAGTCGGCCTCGCGTGCGCCCAGGAAGATCTGCTTGGCGATGCCGCGGCGGCCCAGGCGCACCGGCACGACGTCCATCTTGCTGGCGTACTCGTCGACCAGCCAGCGCGGCAGCGCCGCGACGCCGCGGCCGCTCTCGACCATCTGCAGCATGATGTCGGTGGTCTCGATGACCTTGTGCCGCTTGGGCGTGATGCCCGCGGGCATCAGGAACTGGTTGTAGATGTCCAGTCGCTCGATGTCGACGGGGTAGGTGATGAGCACCTCGCCCGTGAGCTGCCTGGGCTTGACGTAGGCGGCGTCCGCGAGCGCGTGGCTGCGCGCGACGACCAGCACCTGTTCGTAGTCGAACACGGGCTCGAAGCGCAGGCCGGGCTTGTAGAGCGGGTCGGGCGTGACCAGCAGGTCGATCTCGTAGCCGAACAGCGCGCCGATGCCGCCGAACTGGAACTTCTGCTTCACGTCGACATCGACATCCGGCCAGCGCGCGAGATAGGGCGACACCACCTTGAGCAGCCACTGGTAGCACGGGTGGCACTCCATGCCGATGCGCAGGCTGCCGCGCTCGCCCTGCGCGAACTGGTGGATGCGCTCTTGCGCCAGCGCGAGCTGCGGCAGCACGCGGTTGGCCACCGCGAGCAGGTATTGGCCCGCCTGCGTCGGACGCAGGCTGCGGCCTTCGCGCAGCCAGATCCGGGTGCCGAGCTGCTCCTCGAGCTTGCGCATCGAGTGGCTCAGCGCGGACTGCGTCAGGCACAGCACGCTGGCCGCGGCGGTCAGCGAGCCTTGCTTGTCGACTTCCTGGACGATGCTCAGGTGAATTCGTTCAAGCATGAGCAGTTTTCATTGATCGGTGAGAAATGACCATTTTACGTCATGGCGTCGCTTGCCTACGATGCACGTTCTCTCCAGCGATTCGAAGCGACTCCCATGATCAAGACCCACAACCTCGGCTTTCCCCGCATCGGCGCCCGGCGTGAACTGAAATTCGCGCTCGAGTCCTACTGGAAGGGCCAGTCGTCGCGCGACGAGCTCAAGGAACTGGGAGCGAGCCTGCGGCAGCGCCACTGGGACCAGCAGGCCGGACTCGACCTGGTGCCGGTGGGCGACTTCGCGTTCTACGACCAGGTGCTCGACATGAGCTTCACGCTGGGCAACCTGCCCGAGCGCGTGCGCGGCTTCCACGGCGACGCGCTGGACAACTCCTTCCGCGTCGCGCGCGGCCGCTCCGCGCACGGCGCCGAGGACCACGGCGCGTGCTGCGGCGGCGTGGCCGCCGGCGAGATGACCAAGTGGTTCGACACCAACTATCACTACATCGTCCCCGAGTTCAGCGCGTCCACCGAGTTCAGGCTCGACGCGTCGCGCCTGCTGGAACAACTCGCGCAAGCGCAGGCGCTGAAGGTGCGCGCCAAGCCGGTGATCGTCGGCCCCGTGACCTACCTGTGGCTGGGCAAGGCCAAGGACGATTCCGACAAGCTGGCGCTGCTCTCGCGCCTGCTGCCGGTCTATGTGGAGCTGCTGGACTCGCTCGCTGCGCGAGGCGTCGAATGGGTGCAGGTCGACGAGCCGGTGCTGGTCACCGACCTGTCGCCCGAGTGGGAACACGCCGTCCGCGATGCCTACCACCAGCTCAAGGCGAGCCGCGTCAAGCTGCTGCTGGCCACCTATTTCGGCCAGCTCGACACCAACCTCTACCTGGCGGCCAACCTGCCGGTCGCGGGCCTGCACGTCGACGCCATCAACGGCCGCAACGATGTCCAGCCGCTGCTCAACATCCTGCCGGGCAACAAGGTGCTGTCGCTGGGCGTGGTCGACGGCCGCAACATCTGGAAGACCGACTTGAGCGCGGTGCTGGACTGGGTCGAGCCGATCGCGCAGTCATTGGGCGACCGGCTGTGGATCGCGCCGTCGTGCTCGCTGCTGCACGTGCCGGTGGATCTTGCCAGCGAACGGCAGCTCGATGCCGACGTGAAATCGTGGCTCGCGTTCGCGCTGCAGAAGCTCGACGAGATCGCGGTGCTGGCGCGTGCGCTCAACCACGGCCGCGACGCGGTTCGCGTCGAGCTCGATGCGAACGCGGTGGCCATCGCCGCGCGCCGCAACTCGCCGCGGGTGCACGACCCGGCCGTCAAGGCGGCCATCGCGCAGCTGGACGCGGCGCTTGGTCAACGCAAGAGCGCGTACGCGGCACGCGCAGCAAAGCAGGCCGCGCTGCTGAAGCTGCCCGCGTTCCCGACCACCACCATCGGCTCGTTTCCGCAGACCGCCCAGATCCGCCACGCGCGCAGCCAGTTCAAGGCCGGCGCGCTGGACGAGGCCGGCTACGAGCTCGCGATGCGGGCCGAGATCGCGCGCAGCGTGCGCGAGCAGGAGGCGCTGGACCTGGACGTGTTCGTGCACGGCGAGGCCGAGCGCAACGACATGGTCGAGTACTTCGGCGAGCAGCTCGCCGGCTACGCGATCAGCCAGTTCGGCTGGGTGCAGTCCTACGGCTCGCGTTGCGTCAAGCCGCCCATCCTGTTCGGCGACATCAGCCGTCCGAAGGCGATGACCGTGGAATGGACCCGCTACGCGGCCTCGCTGACCACCAAGCCGATGAAGGGCATGCTGACCGGCCCGGTGACGATCCTGAACTGGTCGTTCGTGCGCGACGACCAGCCCGAGTCGGTGACCTGCCACCAGCTGGCGCTGGCGATCCGCGAGGAAGTGCTGGACCTCGAGAAGGCCGGCGTGCGCATCATCCAGATCGACGAGGCCGCGTTGCGCGAAGGCTTGCCGCTGCGCAAGTCGCAATGGCAGCATTACCTCGACTGGGCCGTCGAGTCGTTCCGCATCACCGCCAACGGCGTGGCCGACGACACGCAGATCCACACGCACATGTGCTATTCGGAGTTCAACGACATCATCGCGGCCATCGCCGGCATGGATGCCGACGTCATCACGATCGAGACCTCGCGTTCCGACATGGAGCTGCTGGACGTGTTCGACCATTTCAGCTACCCCAACGAGATCGGCCCGGGCGTCTACGACATCCACTCGCCCAACGTGCCCACGCGCGAGCACATCGTGCAGCTGATGAGGAAGGCCGCCCAGCGCATTCCGGCCGAGCGCCTGTGGGTCAATCCGGACTGCGGCCTCAAGACGCGCCAGTGGAGCGAAGTGATTCCCGCGCTGGCCAACATGGTGGCGGCGGCCAGGGAACTGCGCGAAACGGCGTGAGCGCCTTGCCGCGCGAGGTCAGCGCGAGGCCTTGCGCACCGCCTGTTGCGCCTTGACGTACTTCATGATGTTCAGGAAGGTGTCCGTCCAATAGACGTCGCGATGCGCGGCCAGATAGGCCAGCAGTTCCTCGTGTGCCTGCTTGGACGTGGTGATGTAGTCGCCGCCGATGCCGTGGAAGGTGAACGCGATCATCGTGCCCCTGGCCGCGGCGTCCTTGACCAGCGCGATCAGCTGTTCGCCCGTGGGGCCGTCGGGCCCGTTCATGGCGACCGCGTAGGGGTCGAGCCCGTCCATGTCCGGCACGGCGCCGCCCCAGGCCGCCTTGATCGCGACGAAGTCGCCATGGAGCAGGTTCAGGTAGTTCTCGCCGGAGGCCAGCACGTCGGCGCACGGCGCGGTGAAGGTGCGCTCGGTCTTGCCGTCGATCGAATGCAGCAGCGTGCTGGCAAAGCGCACCTGTTCGACCATGCGCGCGGCGCTGGTGGTGTCCAGGTCGTCTTCCGGCTTGACCCAGGTGCGCTGGGGGCCCGCGGCCGAGCATTGATGGAACACCGAGTGGTTGCCCAGCTCGTGGCCATGGGCCGCGGCGGCACGCCATTCGGGCAGGCGATTCCACAGCGTCGGGCTGGCCAGCTTGATGTAGAAGGTGCCTTTCAGGCCGGCGTGGTCCAGCTCGGGGATGGCGTTGTCCAACTGGCTGTCGAGGGCGTCGTCGTAGGCCAGGCTCACCGCGGCCTTGGCGCCGTGCGGCCAGGCGAAGGCGGTGGTGGTGGCGGCGCCGGCGAGCGGTGCGAGGGCGGCCAGGCAGAGGGCGGCGATGTGGGCAATCTTCATGGTGCCGCGAGGATAAGCCAAATCGTCGATCGCAGGCGCCTGCGTGCTGGTCCCGCGAAGCTCAGAAAGGCTTCATCCAGGCCAGCCAGAGCGCGGCCGTCGCGCCGGCCAGCGCGAGCGCGGGCGCCGCTCGCCACGCGCGCGCAGGCACGGCGGGCGCTGGCGCGCTCGCGCGCCTGAGCGCGACCGACAGGCCGCCATGCAGCGCGCTCAGCGCCGCCACGATCGCGAGCTTGACGTGCAGCCAGTCGCTGTGGAACCAGCCCGCCTGCAATGCGAGCCACACGCCGCAAAGCCACGCGAGCGCCAGCGCGGACGTCGTGACGAGGCGGTGCCAGCGTCGCAGGCCGATGACCAGGCGTCGTTGCCTGTCCAGCTCGGGCGCGGTCTGCAGGCTCAACGCGGCCAGTGCCAGCGTGGCCGCGAGCAGGCCGAAGACGAACACGAGGTCCGCGCTGACGTGCAGCAGGACCACGAGGTCGTAGCGCGTCGCGGCCGTCATGCCCAGATAGCGCGTCTGCGCGACGCACTCGCCAACGTGCACCCGACGATGCTCGACAACGCCAGGCGACGAATCCACTTGCCAACGACCATCGTTCGCGAACCCCCGCGCCACGACCGTGCGGCGCCTTGCGAAGTATGCTGGATGGTGCACCGCCGGCGCCGGATGCCCGGGACTTCACGCGGCCTTGCGTCCGCTCGCTGCGCCCGATGCCCGGCGATTTGTCCGAATTGATGCAATCCGGCTAAACCACGGACACCTGGCAGCGCTCTACTTCACGCGTACCTTTTCGATGGGGTATACCCCGGCGGCGCAACTTTCCTCTTTCCTCCCTGGCTGCCGGCTTCACAGCCCGGACTCACCTCCGGGCTGTTTTCTTTTCAGCGTTCGGGATAGGGATTGGCGACGCGGTCCGGCTTCTGCGCCACCGGCTGGTGCTCGCCGCCGGGCATGCCCACGCCCGCGCCGGCCGGAAAGCCGTAGGCGCCGTCGCCGCGGTCGTTGGACTTGTCGACCTGCGCGATGCCGCCCTCGACCGCCGGGGAGGCGCCCCCCATGTAGCCGCCGCCCTGGCCGACGTAGGTGCCGTCGTCGGCGGTGGCGTTGGCGCTCTGCATCGGCGCGTCGCCTTCCGGCGCGAGCGCGCGCTCGGCGGGACTGGCGACGTCCTGCCGTACGCCGGCCGCGTGCTGGCGGCTCAGGACGGGATCGTGGGCGCTGGGGTTCTCGAGGTCGAGCGGCATGGTCGGTTCCTGTGGCGCGCCGAAGGACGACGCGCTCATCCAGGGCAAGCCGGATGCCTCGCGAACGCGAATCGTGGCCTGGCGCCTGTCGCTCGCCGTTCACGTCAACCGGTCATACTTCGAGGACATCATGAATCCCACCGACGCCCTCCATGCCGCCCAAGACGCCGGCCTGACGCTGCCCAGCCCTGCCTGGATCTTCGGCTGCCTGCTGTTCAGCCTGATCGGCTTCGCAGCGTGGCGCTATGGCAAGGCCGTCCAGAGCAAGGCTATCCGCTGGCTGGGCGCGGCCTTGATGTTCTACAGCTATTTCACGGGGCCGGTGTGGCTGCTCTACGGCGCGGGGATCGCGCTGTGCGTGGCGATCTGGTGGAAGCGTCCACGGGCCGATTGAGCGTCGAGCCGACGGGGTCACGTCTCAGTCCTCGGCCGGGTGCTTGTGGCCGGTCGCGCGTTCGACCGGGTACTTCAGCGCGTTCAAGGCCATCTTGCGGTCGGCCGCGGCTACCAGGTCGATGTCCAGCTGGTCGGCCAACTGGACCAGGTACAGCAGCACGTCGGCGGCCTCGTGCGCGATCTGCTCGCGCTGCGCCTCATCCGGCGCGCGGCTCTGCTCCTCGGTCATCCACTGGAAGTGTTCCAGCAGTTCGGCGGCTTCGACCGACAACGCGCACGCAAGGTTCTTCGGCGAATGGAACGGTGCCCAGTCGCGGGCGAGCGCGAAGGCGCGCAGGCGGTCGCGCAGGGTGACGAGGTCGGTGCTCATGGCCTGCAGCATAGCCGCCGCGAGGGACGAAGCCAGAAAGCAAAAAGCCCAACCAGTGGGGCTGGGCTTGAGGCGTTTTCTTCGCGGTTCTCTTGAGGGAGATGGCTCCCCGACCTGGGCTCGAACCAGGGACCTACGGATTAACAGTCCGGCGCTCTACCAACTGAGCTATCGGGGAATCGCGAAGCCTCTCAGTATAGCCAGTTTTTGGTTGGCGTCAAAACTTTGCTTCCAGCGATGCGCGGAACGTGCGCGCCTCTAGAGGGAAAAGATACACGTGGTCGTATTGGTACGGCGCCTCGCGCCACGCCCGGCGGTCGAACAGGTTGTCCACGCCCGCGCGCCAGGTGAGCGCCGTGTCGCCGACGCGCTGCGTGTAGCGCGCGCCCAGGCCGTAGATCGTCCAGCCGGGGATCTGCACGCTGTCGTCGGGCAGCACGTCGCGGTCGCCTTCGTAGTCCGCGTTGGCGAGCACGGCCAGCCCCGGCACTTGCGCGACATCCCAGCTTGCGAGGATCTTGAGCGCCTGGTCGGGGACGTTGGTCGGACGCAATCCGTCGGCCGACGAGAACACGGCCTGCTCGCGGCGCACGTGCTGCGCCATCGCGCTGGCGCGCAGCGTCAACGCGCCGACGCGGCCCTGCGCGCTGGCTTCGGCGCCGATCGAGCGGGTGATGCCGTCGTGGACGTAGATGTCGTCGACGCCGGGTGCAGGGTCGTCGTCGAGCGGCTGGTCGACGTCGTACACCGTCAGGCCCCATTGGCGCGACTCGTCGCCGTGCTTGTAGCCGAGTTCCCACTGGCGGCTGATCGTCGAGGTCAGCGGCGTGCCGGCATTGCGGTAGTCGCCGTGCGTGGGCACGATGTCGCTCTCGACGCCCTGGCCCCAGCTGAGGTAGACCATGTCGTGCTCGCCGAACTGGCGCGAGACCGCGAGCCACGGCGTGGTGAACGATTGCGTGTAGTCGGTGTTGGCGGTCGGGTCGCCCGCCGGTGTCTCCCACGACGTGCGATGGATGGTGGTGTGCCGCACGCCGCCCCACGCGGTCCAGTCGCTGCCGATCTGCACCGAGTCGCGCAGATACAGCTCGGTGTTGCGCTCGGTGCGGTCGACGTTGGCAAAGGTCGCCGCGGGCGAGGACGGCACGACGGCCGTGCCGGCGATGTTGCCGATGCCCACGAAGCTGTCGGCCTCGTTGTTGAACAGCCCCACGAAACGCGATTCGAGCACGCCCGCGGTCAGCGAATGCAGCAGGGCGCCCGTTGCGAACTGCCCACTGAGGTGGACATCGAGATCGCGCGTCAGGCGGCGCTCGTCGTCGCTGCGGTAGTCGTAGATCGCGTAGGTGCCGTCGCTGGCGAAGCGGTCGCAAGGCTCGCAGTCGGCATCGCCGCCGAAGTCGAATGCCAGATGATCGTTGCTCACCAGCCGCTGCTGCAGCGCCTGCACCTGGAAGCGCCACTGCGAGTTCAACGCCTGCGTGTAGCGCAGCGACATCGTGTTGCCTTGCGTCACCACGGGCAGCGACCAGGGCTGGTCGTTGAGGTTGATGTGCGGATCGATCGAATGCGGGTCGGGCAGCACGTCGCCCAGCATGCTGAAGCCGGGCACGCTGGGTTGCGACTGCACGTTGTGCTCGAACTCGATCTCCAGCAGCTTGTCGGCGTCGATGCGCCAGTCGGTGGCCAGCGCCACGTTCTCGCGATGGCCGCGGGCGTCGCGGAAGTTCGGGTCGAGCCGATCGGCCGACACGTTCAGGCGCGCGCCGAACATGCGATCGGCACCGAAGCGCTGGCTCAGGTCGACGGCGCTGCCGAGCGAACCGTCCTGCGACCAGCGCAGCTGCGCGTCGCGCAAGTCGGCGTCGGGCCGCTTGACGACCAGGTTGACGAGGCCGCCCGGCGCGCTCGTGCCGGCCTGCGCGCCGCTCAGGCCCTTGAGGATCTCGACGCTTGACAGGCTGTCCATCGGCAGCACCGTCTCGCCATTGATCGGCAGGCCGTCGCGGCGGAAGTTGTAGCGGTTGTCTATCGCGAAGCCGCGGATCGCGAACGTCGTCCAGTAGCCGGGCGCGTCGTAGGCATCGGTGATGCTGGCATCCAGGCGCACGAGGTCTGACAGCGAGATCGCGCCGATGTCCCGCAGCGTCTTGGAGTCGACGACGTCCGCCTGGATCGGCGTGCGCGAGAGCGGCTGCGAGAAGCCGGTGACGTCGGCCGAGTCGGCATTGGCGGATGCGGTGACCTGCACGGTCTGCTGCGCGGGCGCGTCCTGCGCGCGCGCGGCGCCTGCGAGCGCGAGCAGGGCCACGGCGATAGGCGTGGGACGGAAACGGAAATGGGCAACGGAAGCCATCGAGCTCTTTCAAAGCGATGGCAGGGGAACGGAGTCGGGATCGGGACACGAGTGGCCCCGGTGGTGCGACCGCTTCCCTGCGCGAGGATTACCTCGGGCCGACGGCGTGTGCCATCGGCCTGGCCGCTTCGCGTCGAGACGCTCGCGGCCAATCAGGTTCAAAGGGACTTTCTCAGCCAGCCTTGCGGCCAGCACCCCTAGCGAAATTCAACGACAGCACGTCGCCGAACGGTCGTGATTCTATATCCGGCGCCGAAAGCCTGCGGCGGCGTCAGACCTCGTGTGGCTCGTGCCCGTCTGCCTCGTCGTCCAATTCATGCTCGGGCCGACGCAACGAAAACGCAGGATTGGGGCCGAGCCAGCGGGCTTTGACGGATGCCAGGGCCGCGAGCAGCGCGCCGAGCGCCGCCATGCCGAATCCGATGGTGAGTGCGAACATGGCGAGCATCATCGGCGTTTCGATCGACTTTGACCGTGGCATCGTGTACACGACGAGCGCAAGAAGCGCCGCGATCTGCACGAGCCAGCCCAGAGCGAAGATCGTCTTGCGTCGATAGCAGGAACTCTTGAGTTCGCCCTCTGCCGGAAACGGACCGTGCCACGACCAGGCCAGCTTGGAGATTGCTGAATTCGGGTGCCGTCTCAATAGCCACAGGCCAAGGTATACGCACACCCAGAAGACGGCGATCTTTGCAACCGTGGACATGTCCCTCATGGTAACGGGCCAGCGGTCGGATCGCGCCCCGAACGGCGCGGACGCGGGCAGGGCGGACGTTGCGTCAGGCCTGCGTATAGGCCGTCTTGACGACGGTGTAGAACTCCGCCGCGTAGCGGCCCTGTTCGCGCGGCCCGTAGCTGGAGCCCTTGCGGCCGCCGAAGGGCACGTGGTAGTCGACGCCCGCGGTCGGCACGTTGACCATCACCATGCCGGCCTGCGCGTGGCGCTTGAAGTGCGTGGCGTGCTTCAGCGAGGTCGTCGCGATGCCGGCGGCCAGGCCGAACGGCGTGTCGTTGGCTTGCGCCAGCGCCTCTTCGTAGTCGCGCACGCGCAGCACGCTCACCACGGGGCCGAAGACTTCCTCGCGGTTGATGCGCATCTGCGGCGTCGATTCGGTGATCAGCGCCGGGCGCATGTAGAAGCCGGACTGGCCGTCGGCGTTGCGCTCGATGGCCTCGCCGCCGAAGGCGACCTGCGCGCCTTCGCCGCGCGCGATCTCCACGTAGTCCAGGTCCTGCTTGAGCTGCGTCCCGTCGACCACCGGCCCGATGTCGGTGCCGGCCTTGCGCGCGTTGTCGATCTTGAGCGTCTTGAGCTTGTCGACGACGGCGGCCACGAAGCGGTCGTGGATCGCGTCGGTGACGATCACGCGCGACGACGCCGTGCAGCGCTGGCCGGTCGAGTAAAAGCCGCTCTGCACCGCGCAGTTGACGGCCACGCCCAGGTCGGCGTCGTCCAGCACGATCATCGGGTTCTTGCCGCCCATCTCGAGCTGGAACTTGGCCATGCGCGCGACGCAGGCCTGCGCGACGCGCTGGCCGGTGGCCACCGAGCCGGTGAAGGTGATCGCGTCGACGCCGCGATCCTCCAGCATCGTCGCGCCCACTTCCGCGCCGCGGCCCATCACCAAATTGAGCACGCCTTGCGGCAGGCCGCAGCGCGACAGGATCTCGCACAGCGACCACACCGAGGCGGGCACCAGGTCAGCCGGCTTGATGACGACACAGTTGCCCCAGGCCAGCGCCGGCGCGATCTTCCATGCGGGAATCGCGATCGGGAAGTTCCACGGCGTGATGATGCCCACGACGCCGATCGGCTCGCGCGTCAGCTCCACGCCGACGCCGGGCCGCACGGACGGCATGGCCTCGCCGCCCGGGCGCAGCGCCTCGCCGGCGAAGAACTTGAAGATGTTGCCGGCGCGCTGCACCTCGCCGATCGCCTCGGGCAGCGTCTTGCCTTCCTCGCGCGAGAGCAGGTCGCCGAGCTCGGCGCGGCGCGCCAGGATCTCGGTGCCGGCGGCGTCGAGGATGTCGAAGCGCTGCTGCGGCGTGGTGAGGCTCCACGCGGGAAACGCCTGGCGCGCCGCAGCGATCGCGGCGCGCGTCTGCGCCGCGTCGGCTTGCGCGTATTCGCCGATGACGTCGCTGGTGTCCGACGGATTGATGTTGCGCGATGCGCGCACGCCGTCGACCCATTCGCCGGCGATGAAGTTCTTGAACATGGCGATCCCGTGCGGCGCGAGCGCCAGTGACTTATTGCGGGCCGAGCTTGGCGATCAAGGCGCCCAGGGCCTCGACTTCGTCGGCCTTGAGTTCCGACAGCGGCGGACGCACCGGCCCGGCGGTGTGGCCGACGATGGTGGCGCCAGCCTTGACGATGGACACGGCGTAGCCCTCGCCCCTGTTGCGCAGCGCGATGTAGGGCAGGAAGAAGTCGCTGATGAGGCGATTGGTGGTGGCGAGGTCGCCGTCGACCTGCGCCTGGTAGAACGCCATCGCCGTCCTGGGGATGAAGTTGAACACCGCCGACGAGTACACCGGACAGCCCATCGCGTTGTACGCGCCGGCGAACACCTCGGCCGTCGGCAGGCCGCCCAGATAGGTGAAGCGGTCGCCCAGGGTCTGGCGCACCGCGACGAACTTCTCGATGTCGCCCAGGCCGTCCTTGAAGCCGATCAGGTTGGAGTTGCGGTCGGCCAGCACCTGCAGGCTGGCCGGGGTGAGCCTGCAGGCCGCGCGGTTGTAGACGACCACGCCGATCTTGACGCTCCTGCAGACCGCCGTGACGTGCTCGATCAGGCCTTCCTGGCTGGCTTCGGTGAGGTAGTGGGGCAGCAGCAGGATGCCCTGCGCGCCCAGGCGCTCGGCCTCCTGCGCGTACTTGATGGCCAGCGTGGTGCCGCCGCCGGCACCGGCGACGATGGGCGTGCGGCCGCGGCAGACGTCCAGCGAGACCTTCACGACCTGGCTGTATTCCTCCGGCTCCAGCGAGAAGAACTCCCCCGTGCCGCCGGCGGCGAACAGCACCGTCGCGCCGTAGGGCTGCAGCCATTCCAGGCGGTCGGCGTAGGGCTTGGGCGCGAACTGAAGGTTGGCGTCGAAGTCGGTCAGCGGAAACGACAGCAGGCCGGAGCCGAGGACGGTCTTGAGTTCTTGAGGAGACATGGCGTCGGGTTGGGTTCGCGAGGTAAGGATGACAGATGAATCACTTATCAGTCATCATACAACTTTGACGGGCGACCATCAACGCGTGGCCGCGCGGTTCAGCGCGGCTCGGCCTGCGATCGCCGGCGCCGTTCCCGGCTGTTGGCCAGGTGCGTGCGCATCGCGGCGCGCGCGCCTTCGGCGTCCTGCGTCTCGATGGCGTCGAAGATGCTCTCGTGCTCGCCGTTGACACGGCGCAGGTACTCGCGCCGCTCGTCGGTCATCGCCTGCACCGGCTCGAGGCGGGCGCGCGGGATGATGCGGCTGCCCAGCGTGGTCATCAGGTCGGCGAAGTGGTCGTTCTGGGTCGCGCGGGCGATTTCCTGGTGGAACTGGAAGTCGGCGGCGACGGCGTCCTCGCCCTGTTCGAGCGCCGCGCTCAACGCATCGAGCGCGCGCCGCATGGCTTCGAGGTTGGCATCGGTGCGACGCTGCGCGGCGAGGGCGGCCGCCTCGGTCTCCAGCCCGATGCGCAGTTCCAGCACGGCGACCACGTCCTGCAGCGTGCTGTACTGCTCGTGGCTGATCTTGAAGCCGGCGTCGTCCCCCAGGCCCAGCACGAAGGTGCCGATGCCATGGCGCGTCTCCACGAGGCCGGCGGCCTGCAGCTTGGACAGCGCCTCGCGCACCACGGTGCGGCTGACGTCGAATTCGGCCATGATGGCCGCCTCGGTGGGGATCTTGGCGCCCACGCCCAGCTGACCGTCGCGGATGCGTTCGCTGAGCGAGGCGACGAGTTCGAGCGCGAGGGAGCGCGGACGGCGGCGTGCAGTGTCTGGGATGCTCATGTCTGATGTCTTGGCCCGCTGTTCAGGCGCGGGAACTCGGGCGCGTATCGCTTATTATGTTGTACGACAACTGATGACGTACTGCAAACCTTCCATCACTGTACCAAGAATGGATCGACCATGATGTCCTGGCTTGCCCGGCCTTGGTGCGCCTTTGACAACGTTATCACGAGACTGCGATGACCCAGATTTCCGCGAAGCCGCCGCTGACCATCCGCATGCATGGGGACGACAACGTGGCCATCGTCGCCAACGACGGCGGCCTGCCCGGCGGGACGGTGCTGCCGGCCGACGTGCCGGGGGCCGGCATCGTCCTGCGCGACAAGGTGCCGCAGGGCCACAAGGTGGCACTCGTCGACATCGCCGAAGGCGCGCCGGTGCTACGTTACAACGTGGCCATCGGCCATGCCGACAAGGCCATCCCGGCCGGCAGCTGGGTGCACGAACGGCTGATCCGGATGCCGGCGGCGCGCGCGCTGCAAGGCCTGCCGATGGCGACGGTGCAGGCGCCCGCCGCCGAGCCGCTCACCGGCTTCACGTTCGAGGGCTACCGCAACGCCGACGGCTCGGTGGGCACGCGCAACATCCTGGCCATCACGACGACCGTGCAGTGCGTGGCGGGCGTCGTCGTCGTCGCCGTCGCGCGCATCAAGGCCGAGCTGCTGCCGCTGTACCCGCACGTCGACGACGTGATCGGGCTCGAGCACACCTACGGCTGCGGCGTGGCCATCGACGCGCCCGGTGCCAAAATCCCCATCCGCACGCTGCGCAACATCTCGCTGAACCCGAACTTCGGCGGCGAGGTGATGGTGGTGAGCCTGGGCTGCGAGAAGCTGCAGCCCGATCGCCTGCTGCCGCCTGGCAGCTTCCCCATCGCCGACGAGCGCGACCGGGCGCTGGGCCCCGAGACCGTGTGCCTGCAGGCCGATGCGCACGTCGGCTTCATGTCGATGATCGACGACATCGTCGCCAGCGCCAAGCCGCACCTGGCGCGCCTGGACGCGCGCCGGCGCGAGACGATTCCGGCCAGCGAACTGGTGGTGTGCGTGCAGTGCGGCGGCTCGGACGCGTTCTCCGGCGTCACGGCCAACCCGGCGGTGGGCTTCTGCGCCGACCTGCTGGTGCGCGCCGGCGCGACGATCATGTTCAGCGAGAACACCGAAGTGCGCGACGCCGTCGAGCAGCTCACGAGCCGCGCCGCCACGCAAGACGTTGCCGACGCCATCGTGCGCGAACTGGCCTGGTACGACCGCTACCTCGACCGCGGCCGCGTCGACCGCGCCGCCAACACCACGCCCGGCAACAAGGCGGGCGGGCTGTCCAACATCGCGGAAAAGGCGATGGGGTCGATCATCAAGAGCGGCTCGTCGGCGATCTCGCACGTGCTGCCGCCCGGCGAGAAGCTGCGGCGCGACCAGCGCGGCCTGGTCTACGCCGCCACGCCCGCCAGCGACTTCATCTGCGGCACGCTGCAACTGGCCGCCGGCATGAACCTGCACGTGTTCACCACGGGCCGCGGCACGCCCTACGGCCTGGCCGAATGCCCGGTGATCAAGGTGGCCACGCGCAGCGACCTCGCGCGCCGCTGGAACGACCTGATGGACGTCAATGCCGGCAAGATCGCCGACGGCGACGCCACCATCGCCGACCTGGGTTGGGAACTGTTCCGCCTGATGCTGGACGTGGCCAGCGGCAGGAAGACCTGGGCCGAGCACTGGAAGTTGCACAACTCGCTGGTGCTCTTCAATCCGGCGCCGGTGACTTGAGCCGCAGAGCGCAGGCCATGTGCTGGCAGGGCGGGCTAGCCGCAGGCCTAACCCGCCCTGCATGGCCAGGGTGACGTTTCAGTCGGCATCGATGCATCTGCACGCAGCGATCGCTTCGAGGCAGGTGATGCCGAGTGGTGCTTCCACGTCCCTGTCAACCCGCCGCTTGCGCTCGCACGGTTTGCCCTTCGGGCCCAGAGTTGATCCGAGCGTGTGCTCGAAGACTGATATCGCGAATCGGAGTCAACTCGCAGCGCGGCCATTTGCCTAAACGGCCGTGCATTTTCGGGATCAGACCCCCAACAACTTATGGATCCGCGGACTGCTGGTCGTGTACTCCAACGGCCCGTCATCCCCCGGACTGAGATGCCCCGCGACGCCCGCGGCCGCCAGCGTGGCCTCGTGGAAGGCCGACAGGATCAGACGCTGCTTGCCGGGATAGTGCACGACGTCGCCGATGGCGAACAGGCCGGGCACGCTGGTCGCGAATTTCGCGGTGTCGACCTGCACCTGGCGGCGTTCGAGCGCGAGGCCCCAGTCGGCCAGCGGGCCCAGCTTGGGCGACAGGCCTTGCAGCACGACGAGGGTGTCGACGGGCAATGAGACGCTCGCGCCGATGGCGTCCAGCAAGGTCAGCGCGGTGAGCTGGTCGCTGGCGGTCTCCAGGCCCGTGGGCTGGCCCGCGACGAAGTGCAGCGCGCCCACCGTGCAGGCACCGCGGAAGGCGGTGGTGGTGTCGTCACTGGCATCGAAGGCGTCGCGGCGGTGGATCAGCGTCACGCGCGCGGGCGCGTCGGGCGCGTGACGCGCGACCGCGTCGCACAGGTGCGTGGCGAACGCGAGCGCCTGTTCGGTGGCGCCGGAAACCACGACCTGCTTGCCGGCCAGCGCCGACGTCGGCACGAGATCGGCGCGATGGAACAGCTGTCGTCCCTCGAACGCATCGAGCCCGGCCACCTTCAGAGTGCGCGGCACGAAGGCACCGACGCCAGCGGCCAGCACGATGGCCCCGCAGTCGAACTGCAGGCCGGCACGGGTGTCTACGTCGAAGCGGCCGTCCGCGCGGCGCGCGACGGCGCTCACCAGCTGGTCGAAGTGGAAGACCGGCGCGAACGGCTTGACTTGTGCGAGCAATCGCTCGGTGAGCTCGCGGCCAGTGCATGACGGCAGCGCCGGGATGTCGTAGATCGGCTTGTCGCCGTACAGCTCGACGCACTGGCCGCCCGCGAAGGGCAGGGCGTCGACGACGTGCGCGCAGATCTCGCGCAACCCCAGCTCGAAGACCTGGAACAGCCCCGCGGGACCGGCGCCGATGATCAGCGCGTCTGTCTTGATGGAAGCCATGCGAGGTTCAAGTCGGAGACGGGATTTGCCGGCCGCAGGCCCCATCAAGCGCTCGGGAAGCGAGGGTCACCACCCGAGCCGAATCGAGCTCCCCTCGGGCTGCAGCGATCGGAGGGAGCGTGGGGGCTAGCGTTGCAGTTCGCCGATCTTGTCCGTCTTGTCCTTCCACTCGTCGGCATCGGGCAGCGCGGCCTTGCGCTTGGTGATGCTGGGCCAGTTCTTGGCCAGGTCGGCGTTGATCTTGATGAACGCGAGCTGGTCGGCCGGCACGTCTTCCTCGGGCAGGATCGCGTTGACCGGGCACTCGGGGATGCACACGGCGCAGTCGATGCACTCGTCCGGATCGATCGCCAGGAAGTTCGGGCCTTCGCGGAAGCAGTCGACAGGGCAGACGTCCACGCAATCGGTGTACTTGCAACGGATACAGGCTTCGGTAACGACGTGGGTCATGGCAGCGGGTGCGTGGCGAACAAGGCTGGAGCAGCCGGGATTCTAAGGCTTGGAGACATCGGGCAGCGAGGGCAGGGCGATGGCATCGCCCGGCGGCGACGGCGCGGCGGACAACGCCTTCGCGCCGACGCCGACGATGACGACGGTGGGCCGTCCGCCGTGCAGCACGACGGCCTCCGGCAAGGTGTCGACGCGGTGGTCGCTGCCGTGCTGGTCGGGCCAGCCGGCGCGCGAGACCACGGCCACCGGCGTGTCGGCCGGCCAGCCGGCGGCAGCGAGGCGGCGCGACAGCGCGGCCAGCTGGCGGCCGGCCATGTAGAAGACTTCGGTGTCAGCGCCGCGCGTGGCCACCAGCTCGCCGGCGCGCGTCATGGCCGTGCTCAGCGCGACGCTGCGGCCCGAGCCGCGGCGCGTCAGCGGGCGCTTGAGGTCGGCGGCAGCGGCGATCGCCGCGGTCACGCCGGGCACGACCTCGCAGGCGATGCCGGCGGCGGCCAGCGCCTCGAGCTCCTCGTCGAGCCGGCCGAACACGCTCGGGTCGCCGCCCTTGAGCCGCACCACGTGCCCGCCGGCGCGCGCATGCTGCACCAGCAGCGCGTTGATGCGCGCCTGCGCGGTCGAATCGCAGAAGCCGCGCTTGCCGACGTCGATCCACTCGGCGGCCGGCGCCGTTTCGCGCAGCGCCGGGTCGACCAGCGCGTCGTGCAGGACCACGGTCGCGCTGGCCAGCGCGCGCGCGCCGCGCAGCGTGATCAGGTCGGCGGATCCGGGGCCTGCGCCCACGATGGTCACTCGGGTCATGGTGCGGGATAGGGGTGCTGCGGGCAGGCGCCCGCGAGCGGGATCGACGGCCTCAGGCCGCGACGGTGTCGGACGTCTTGGTGGCGTGCAGGCCGCATTCCTTGGCGGCCTCGTCTTCCCACCACCAGCGGCCGGCGCGGAAATCCTCGCCGACGGCGATGGCGCGCGTGCAGGGCGCGCAGCCGATGCTGGGCATGAACTCGTCGTGCAGCGGGTTGTACGGCACGCCGTGGGTGGCGATGTAGTGCCAGACGTCGTTCCATGTCCAGTCGGCCAGCGGGTTGACCTTCACGCGGCCGTTGGCCTCGGTCTCGACGAAGGGCACCGTGCCGCGGTTGTTCGACTGCTCGCGGCGCAGGCCGGTCACCCACGCGCTGCGGCCATCCAGCATGCGGCCCAGCGGCTCCATCTTGCGGATGCCGCAGCAGGCCTTGCGCAGCTCGAGGCTCTTGTACATCGCGTCCTCGCCGTTGGCGCGCACGAAATGGATCACCTGTTCCTCGCGCGGTCGATACACCTCCACCGGCAGCTTGTAGTGCTCCTCGATGCGCGGGATCAGCGCCGAGGTCTGCGGATGCAGCTTGCCGGTCTCCAGCGTGCCGATGGCGATGCCCAGGCCGGACCGCGCGATCAGGTCGGTGACGACCATGTCTTCCGCGCCCAGGCTGGTGGCCTGCACGATGGTGCCGGCGTGCTCCTGCGCCGCCTGGCGCAGCAGCGCGACGGTGGCGTCGAGCTTGGCGGCGAAGTCGGCGCTGGGGCGGGCATACAGCTCGATCGCCGACGCCCTGGCCGGCGCCTGCAGCGACGAGAAACCGCCGATGTCGGAGACGTCGTCCATGTCAGGCCGCCTCGCGCGCGAACAGCGGCTTCGGTTGCAGCACGTCGCCCTGGTAGTGACCGGCCGGGAAGAAGCCCAGCGCGCGTTCGGCCGAAGACTGGCGCTCGCCTTCGCGCAGCACGACGGCATCGAAGCCGGTGCGCTGCAGCAGCGGCATCATGTCGACGACCACGTCGCCGGTGGCGCGCACCTGGCCCGCGTAACGCAGGCGCGCGCGCAGCACATGCGCCTGCGAATAGGCGCGGCCGTCGACCCACTTCGGGAACTCCAGGGCGACCAGAGCGATGCGCGGCAGGTCGGCCGCAAGCGCCTCGATGTCGACGGTGTTGGGCACCAGCACGCCCACGGGCACGTCGGCGCACCAGGCGTCGCGCACGGCTTCCCATTGCGTCAGCGTCAGCAGGCGGTGCGGCGCGGGGCCGGCGATCTCGGAATCAGGCAGCAGCAGCCAGGCGTCGGTGTGCTTGTCGATGAATTTCATGGTGGCGTTCCTGCTTTTTAGGCGGCGACGGCGGTCTCGCGGCGCACGGCGTCGGTGTCGGCGCGGAACGGCGCGATGCCGATACGGCGGGCGGTATCGACGAAGCGCTCGTTGGCGGCGCGCTGGTCGCGGAAGGTGTCGATCAGCGCCTGGATCACGGCGGGCACTTCCTCGGCTGCGAACGACGGGCCGATGACCTTGGCCGGCACCGAGGCGCCGCTGATGGTGCTGCCGTCGGAACCGCCGACACTGACCTGGTACCACTCGGCGCCGTCCTTGTCGATGCCCAGGATGCCGATGTGGCCGGTGTGGTGGTGGCCGCAGGAATTCATGCAGCCGCTGATGTGCAGGTCGATGTCGCCCAGGTCGAGCAGCGCGTCGAGGTCGTCGAACTGCTCGGTGATGGCGGCCGCGATCGGCAGCGAGCGGGCGTTGGCCAGCGCGCACAGGTCGCCGCCGGGGCAGGCGATCATGTCGGTCAGCAGGCCGATGTTGGGCGTGGCGAAGCCGGCTTCCTGCGCGGCGTGCCAGACGGCGCGCAGGTCGGCCTCGCGCACCCACGGCAGGATCAGGTTCTGGTCGTGCGACACGCGCAGCTCGCCCAGCGAGTAGCGGTCGGACATCGTGGCCGCGGCCTCCATCTGCGCCGAGGTGACGTCGCCGGGCGGCAGGCCCGGGCGCTTGAGCGACAGCGTGACGGCCCGATAGCCCTCGACCTGGTGCGCGTGCACGTTGCGGTCGAGCCAGCGCAGGAAGGCCACGGGCGCGGCACCGGTGCGGTTCGGATCGAAGCCGCCGATGGCCGGATGCACCTTCTCGGGACGCGTGAAGCAGGCGGCGACGCGGTCGAACTCGGCCTGCGGGATGATGTGGGCGGTGCCGCCGGCGTCATCGGCCAGGATCTTGCGGAACTCTTCTTCCACCTGGTCGAAGAACTTCTTGCCTTCGGCCTTGACGAGGATCTTGATGCGCGCCTTGTACGCGTTGTCGCGGCGGCCGAAGCGGTTGTACACGCGCACGATCGCCTCGATGTAGACCAGGATCTGGTTCCAGGGCAGGAACTCGGTGGCCACCGAGCCGATGACCGGCGTGCGGCCCATGCCGCCGCCCACGAGCACCTTGAAGCCGATCTCGCCGGACTCGTTCTTCACCAGTTGCAGGCCGATGTCGTGCCAGGCGATGGCGGCACGGTCTTCCACCGAGCCGCTGACGGCGATCTTGAACTTGCGCGGCAGGAAGGCGAACTCGGGCTGCAGCGTGCTCCACTGGCGCAGGAGCTCGCAGTACGGGCGCGGGTCGACGACCTCGTCCGGGGCGATGCCGGCGAAGACGTCGGAAGTGATGTTGCGGATGCAGTTGCCCGAGGTCTGGATGCCGTGCATGTCGACTTCTGCCAGCAAATCCATCGCATCGGCCGACTTCGTGAGCGGAATCCA
>Ga0302279_10000620_pt1 | contig 52201 bp, 47 predicted proteins | sample III_Bog_N3_3_FD_194541 | JGI IMG/M metagenome (GOLD analysis project Ga0302279, IMG submission 194541) | Peat permafrost microbial communities from Stordalen Mire near Abisko, Sweden - III_Bog_N3_3 | ecosystem: Environmental > Terrestrial > Soil > Wetlands > Peat | place: Sweden: Abisko... | reverse complement strand
CCGCCGACAACGACCGCAATCGTCGTGGTCGTCTCTTTCGTGACGCCTTGACTGGTGGCGAGATTGATCACCATGAACACGATCAGCATCACCACGGCGAGACCGAGCACCGCGGCGGCGGGCCAGATGCTGGTCGTGGTGGTTAACGGGGGTTTCGGGGGGCCCGACGCGTCACTCACTCACCCCATCCTAAATGGTCAATTGGCCCGCGTCCGGCGCCCAAGTGCCAGCCCGCCGCACTCGCGAGTGCGGCTAAGACGAAGGACTTCGCGTCGCGCACCGCGTCGGGTACGTCGCGACCGAGCGCGAGTCCGGCGGCGATTGCGGCGGAAAGCGAGCACCCCGTGCCGTGGTCGTTCTTCGTCGCCACGCGCACCGCTTCGAGCACCACCAGCCCGTCGCGACTGAGCAGCAGATCAGGCGCACGCTCGGGCGATGAGGAGGCGAGCAGGTGTCCGCCCTTCACCAGCACGAACCGCGGACCCATGTTCAAGAGCGTCCGCGCGAGGTTGGCAACCGCATCCAAGTCCGTGACGTCGCGTACGTCGACGCCACAGAGCACCGCGGCTTCGTGAATGTTGGGCGTGACGACTTCAGCGAGTGGGAAGAGCGCCGTTCGGTACGCGTCGACACCGCCGTCGCCCATCAAGACGTCGCCACTCGTTGAGACGAGCACCGGGTCGACGACGAGGTGGGGGAGGAGACCGTCGCGCGCGAGTTCACTGACGCGCTCCACGGTCGGGGCTTGGGCGAGCATGCCGGTCTTGACGGCTCGGATGTCGAAGTCGTCGACGACGGAACGTATCTGCGCCTCGACGACGTCGGGCTCGAGCATCGTCACCGCACGCACGCCCAAGGTGTTTTGGGCCGTGACGGCCGTGAGGGCGGTCGTGGCGAAGACGCCAAACGCGTTGAGTGATCGCAGGTCCGCTTGGATGCCCGCGCCGCCGCCCGAATCCGAACCGGCTATCGATAACGCGGTCACGGGTTGCACCGTCTAACACTAGTAATCGGTGTTACTCGGTACGCTGAGAGCGTGGGAGAGCTCTTTCAAGTCGGTAGCTTCGCCTCGCCGTCGCGACTCGTCGTGGGTACGGGAGGATTCCGGTCGATGGACGTGCTCGAAGCGTCGATTCTCGCGTCGGGGTCATCCATCGCCACGGTCGCGTTACGACGAGTTGACCCCAACGTCGAAGGATCGATTTACGACCTCTTGGTGCGACTCGGCGTGACCTTGCTGCCCAATACCGCGGGCTGTTACAGCGCCGCCGAAGCTCTCAAAGTCGCCGAGCTCGCGCGCGAAGCGTTTTCGACGTCGTTGATCAAGCTCGAAGTCATCGGTGACGATTTGACCCTGCTGCCCGACACCACCGAGACACTGGTCGCGGCCGAAGAACTCGTACGTCGCGGTTTCGAGGTGTGGGCCTACACCTCGGACGACTTGATCGTCGCCCAACGCCTCGAGCAGTTGGGATGTGTCGCGGTCATGCCGCTCGGCTCGCCGATCGGTTCTGGGCTCGGGATCCGCAACCCGCACGCGATCTCACTGATCACCGATCGCGCGACGGTGCCGGTTTTGCTCGATGCGGGCGTGGGCACCGCGTCCGACGCCGCCCTGGCGATGGAACTGGGCTGCGATGGTGTCCTGGCCGCGTCGGCCATGAACAGGGCTCTCGAGCCGGTGCTGATGGCCGAAGCCCTAAAAGAAGCGGTCAAGGCCGGCTACCTGGCCCGACGTGCGGGCCGGATCCCGACGCGGCTGCACGCGGAAGCGTCCTCACCGGCACTCGGGCGGCCAGATTTATTTGCCGGCTAGGCACTCGCGTAACTACACTGATGTAGTCCATCGAGATAGTCTGGTCAAGCCTCGGTCGGGAGGACACACAAGATGAGTGACACTGCAACGTTTGGTTTTAGCGGACCGACGGTCTGTCGCCTTACTGGGGTGACGTACCGTCAGTTGGACTATTGGGCGCGCACCGAACTCGTGACGCCCTCGATCACGCCGGCGAACGGCAGCGGCTCGAAGCGCGCCTACTCCTACGGCGACCTCCTTGAGGTGAAGGTCATCAAGTCCCTCCTCAGTTCAGGGGTCTCCCTCGCTCGAGCCCGTCAGGCCGTGACCTGTCTTCGTGCGTCGCTCGGCGCGGACCTCGCCTCGAGTTCGTTGGTGCTCTCGGACGCCGGTTCGGTGCTGGCGCAGAACGACGGCGAATTGGTCGACCTCCTTCGTGGAGGCCAGGGCGTCTTTAACATCGTCCCACTGGCGCAGGTGGTCGCCGAACTCACGACTACCCTGCGTCAATCAGAACTCTCAACGTCGGAGAAGGGGGCCGCCTCGGCGTGAGCCATCCGACACGTAGCGACGACGCCCGTCGTCGCCACCCGAGCGTCACGCCCACCAGTACGGGTGCGTTCGCGCACCCGAGCGAGCGGCTCTTTTCACAACTCCTCACGCTCTACGGCCACCAGTGGATCTACGAGCCGCTGGAGTTCCCGTTGGCGTGGGACGAGAAGGGCACGCCCACGCGCGGCTTTCGTCCCGACTTCTACCTACCCGAGCTGCGTCTCTTCATCGAGTTAACCGTGCTCGACCAGCGACTCGTGACCAAGAAGAATCAAAAGGTCCGACGCTTTCGCCAGCTCTACCCCGAGATGTCCCTGCTCGTGGTCTATCAGCGTGACTTTCACGCGCTCCTTCGCCACCACGATCTGCGTATCGTGGACGGACAAGCAGCCTAAGGAGCCCATGGACGATCGCCGACCGTTTCTCTTCGATCTCCACGTCGAACTCGGCGCCAAGATCGTGCCCTTCGGGGGCTGGGCCATGCCGCTGCAGTACGGCACCGGTACGGTCGCCGAGCACCTGGCGTGTCGCCGCGACGCGGTCGTCTTTGACGTCAGTCACCTCGGTACCGTGCGCTGTGACGGGCCCGGGATGCTCGAAGCGCTCCAGCGCACGTTGACCAACGACTTAGCGAAAATTGCCCCAGGTCGCGCGCAGTACACCCATCTGTTGACCGACGACGGTTTCGTCGTGGACGACATCATTGTGTGGTGGGTGGGTGAGGACGAATTCGACGTCATGCCCAATGCGTCGAACACCTCGGGCGTCACCTCGGCGCTGCCCGGGCGTGACGTCACCTCCGAGCGCTGCATCCTCGCCGTGCAGGGTCCGCGCGCTCGAGAGAAGGTCAACGCCGTTGACGCGCGTTTCGCGGCGGTGGGACGGTTTCGTGTGGAGCGCTTTGACTACGAGGGCGTTGAGGTACGAGTCGCCGGCACGGGCTACACCGGCGAGGCGGGGCTCGAGATCGCGGCGCCGAACGAAGTGGCCGAACGAATCTTTCGACGTCTGGTCGCCGCCGACATCACGCCCGCGGGCCTCGGGGCACGGGACACGCTTCGCCTCGAAGCCGCGCTGCCGCTCTACGGCCACGAACTCACGCTGCACTCGACCACGTTAGAAGCGGGGCTCGGCTGGGTGCTCGGGTGGCAGAAGGAGACGTTCCGCGGTCGCGACGCCGTCGCGGCCGAACGCGAACGCGGCGTGCGTCGCATCTTGAGCGGTGTCGCAACGGCCGGTCGCCAACCACTGCGCGACGGTGGCGAGGTCGTCCTCAGTGGCACCAGCGTGGGCACCTTGAGCTCGGGAAATTTCTCTCCCGTGCTCGGACACGGGATAGGCATGGGGCTCTTGGAGCCGGATCTTCCCGTCGGACGCGAGGTGACGGTCGTCCTGCGCGAGAAGGAGATGCCGGCGCATATAACGGCACTGCCCTTCGTCAAAAAGGAGTCGTGATGGCGGACTACCTGCCGCACACCGAGGACGACGTCGCCTCGATGCTCTCGTTCCTCGGCATGGAGTCCTTGGACGACCTCTTTGCCCATATTCCTGACGCGGTTCGACTCTCGGGTGGCCTCGACGTGGAACCCGGTATGAGCGAACCCGACGTCGCCGCGCTGTTCTCGCACTACACCGGTGCGAACGCCGCCAAGGCAACGGCGATGACGTGCTTTGCGGGTGGTGGCGCCTACGACCACGAGGTGCCCGCCGTCGTCAAGATGCTCGCGAACCGCTCCGAGTTCGTCACCGCCTACACGCCCTATCAACCCGAGGTCGCCCAAGGGGTGCTGCAAGCCGTCTTTGAGTACCAGACGCTCGTCGCGCGCCTGAGCGGGCTCCCGGTACCGAACGCCTCGCTCTACGACGCGGCGACCGCCCTCGTCGAAGCCCTCAACATGGCCCACGGCGCCACGGGCCGCCAGACCATGGTCATCTCCTCCGGGGTCCACCCACACTGGCGTCAGGTGGCGCGCACTTTCGCTCGCGGCACGGGTCACCGCATTGTTGAAGTACCGCTGCGCGACGGGGTGACCGACTGGCAGAGCGTGGAAGCAACTGACGTCGCGGCCGTCGTCGCGGCGTATCCGAACTACTTGGGGATCGTCGAAGACCTCTCGGACGCCAAGGCGCTCGCCGTCGAGCACGACGCGCTCTTCGTCATCGGGGGTGATCCGGTCGCCGCGGGAGTGCTGAAGACCGCGGGACAGTGGGGCGCGGACGTGTTCGTCGGGGAAGGCCAAGCCTTTGGAACGCCGCTCTCCTTCGGTGGTCCCTATCTCGGTCTCTTCGCCTGTACCGAGGCGCAAGTTCGTCGCTTACCGGGGCGCATCGTGGGTGAGACGGTCGACTCGAGTGGCCGGCGCGCGTTCGTCACGACGCTGCGCGCGCGCGAGCAGGACATCCGACGAGAAAAAGCAACGTCGAACGTCTGTACGAATCAAACCTTGATGGCGGTCACTGCCGCGATCCAGCTCGGCTGGCTCGGTACGCAGGGTCTGCGCGAGGTCGCGACGCGCTGCGCCCAGGGCGCGCACTATCTCTACGACGAACTCATGGGCGTCGACGGGGTGAGCGCCGTGTCGAGCCAACCGTTCTTTCGCGAGTTCGCCGTGCGCCTGTCACGTCGCGCCGACGAGGTCATCTCGACGATGGCCGAAGGCGACGTGCTGGCGGGACTCTCGGTCGCGACGCTCGCCGGTGGTGAGGACCCCTCCGTCGACGACGGCATTGAGCACGTCTTGTTGGTGGCGGTGACCGAGCGACGAACGAAAGAAGAGATCGACCGCTACGTCGAGTTACTGAAAGAGGCGTTGAAGCGATGAGCACGAACGCACAACCCGGGGGTCGCGCGGCGTCCGCACCGATCATGGGACACGAAACCGAGCCGACGCTCTTTGAGATGTCGGTGCCCAGCCGCTCGGCCTACCAACTGCGCACGACCGGCGTACCGAGGCGACCACTGAGTGAACTCGTGCCCGCAGCACACCTCAACCAGGACGTCGTGGCTATCGCCGAGGTCTCCGAGCGCGACCTCGTGGCACACTTCACGCGACTGTCCCACCGGCAGTTCTCGGTGGACCTTGGTATGTACCCGCTCGGCTCGTGCACCATGAAGTACAACCCGAAGTTCTGCGACGCGGTGGCGGCCGATCCGGGTCTCAACGCCGTGCACCCCGGCGCACCAGCGTCGCTCTGCCAGGGTTGGCTGGAGATCATGGTGACGCTGGAGGCGAAACTCTGCGCGATCACCGGCATGAGCGCTGCCACGTTGCAGCCGGCCGCGGGCGCGGCGGGGGAGTTGACGGGGCTGCTGTTGATGCGCGCGTTCCACGAAGCCAACGGCGAAGAGCGACGGCGGGTGTTGATCCCCGACTCGGCCCACGGCACGAACCCCGCGTCGGTGACCCTCGGGGGGTACGAGGTGACGACGGTGCCCTCGAACGACCGCGGCCTCGTGGACCTAGAGGCGCTGAAGTCGGCCCTCGGTCCCGACGTCGCGGGCATCATGTTGACCAATCCCAACACCGTTGGGCTCTTCGAAGAAGAGATCACCGAGATCGCCAAAGCCGTCCACGACGTCGGTGGGCTCCTTTACTACGACGGGGCGAACCTGAACGCCATCTTGGGCGCGGTGCGCCCGGGCGATATGGGCTTTGACATCGTGCACATGAATCTGCATAAGACCTTCGCCACGCCCCACGGTGGCGGCGGACCGGGCGCGGGACCAGTAGCGGTGGCCTCGCGTTTGGTCGAGTTCCTCCCGGGTCCCCAGGCTCGCCGCGTCGAGGACGGAACCTTCGACTGGGTCGCGCCCGCGAGGTCGATCGGACGCGTCCACGGGTGGCAGGGCAACGCGATGGTCCTCGCGCGAGCGCTCGCTTACATCGACGTCCACGGGGGTGACGGCTTGACTCGCGTCGCGCGTCACGCGGTGTTGAACGCCAACTGGCTGCGTCATCGATTGCGGGAAATTCTCCCGGCCGCCTACGACCGGGTGTGTATGCACGAGTGCACGTTGACCGCGACGAAACTGAAGCAGGCCTACGGGGTGCGGGGCCTGGACGTGGCCAAAGCTCTGTTGGAAGAGGGATTCCACTCTCCGACGGTGTACTTCCCACTGATCGTCGAAGAGGCGCTGATGTTCGAACCTACCGAGACCGAGAGTGTGCAAACCCTTGAGGCGCTGGCCCAGGCGATTGAACGAATTGCCCAGCGCGCGAAGGATGACCCGGACTCGTTGCATCGAGCGCCCCAGAGCACACCGGTTTCGCGGGTGGATGAGGCGCGCGCCGCCCGTCAACTGATCGCGACCGCCGACGCCGTGCGCTGAGGGTCTCGGCACGATATTTTCAGCCAAGTAGGTAGTGACTGTCGATTTGGGGGATGTTGCTACGTCGATACGAGTGAGGCCCGAGGGGCGGGTCCAATAAAGGAGCACGAGATGTCTGAATACCTGGTACTGATCTACGCAGATCACGAAGCAATGGAAGCGGCCGAACCGGCGGAGGGCAACACATTGATGAAGGAACACGAGGAGTTCGGCAAGAACAACGCCGCTTCGCTGCGCGGGGGTAACGCGCTGCAAGCAGTCACCACCGCGACCTCGCTGCGACGCGACGCCACCGGCAAACTCGTCGTGACCGACGGCGCCTTCACCGAAACGAAGGAAGCGCTGGGCGGCTACTACCTCATCGAAGCGCCCGATCTGGACGCCGCCATCTCAATCGCCAGCCAGGTACCGGCGCCCCACGGTGGGGTAGAGGTACGTCCAATCTGGGTGCTCGGCTGAACCACGTGCGCCGCGACGACGTTGAAGCGGCGATCGCTGACGCGTACCGTCACGAGTGGGGCTTCGTCCTCGCCGCGACGGTACGCGTCACCGGGGACATTGACGTGGCCGAAGAGTGCGTACAAGACGCCTTCGGGCGAGCGGTAGCGGCGTGGGCGTCGCGGGGAGTTCCCGAGCGACCCGGCGCATGGCTCACCACCGTCGCTCGTCGACGGGCGATTGACGTGCTGCGCCACGAAGCGTCGAGGACCCGGGCGCACGCCGTCGCGGTCGCGAGCGAGGACGTAGTGGAAGAAGACGTGCGCGACGAACGGCTCCGACTCATCTTCACCTGTTGTCACCCCTCACTCGCCATTGAGACCCAAGTGGCCTTGGCGCTTCGTCTGCTCTGTGGCCTCACCACCAGCGAAGTCGCGCGTGCGTTTTTGGTGAGTGAGACGACGATGGCGGCGCGTCTGACGAGAGGGAAGAAGAAAATCCGCGACGCGCGGATCCCGTTCCGAGTGCCCGAGCGCGAGGAGTTGCCAGAACGTCTAGACGCAGTGCTGTCCGCAATCCACTTGGTCTTCACGACCGGGTACACCGCTCCGAACGGTTCAGAACTGGTGCGTCGCGACCTAGTTGAAAACGCTCGGCAACTCGCCGCGTTGCTGCACCAACTGCTTCCCGATGAGTCCGACGTCGCGGGACTCCTCGCCTTGATCTGGCTCACTGACGCCCGTCACGAGGCGAGGGTTGACGATGAGGGGAGTCTCGCCCTCCTCTCAGAACAGGACCGCTCACGCTGGGATCGAGCGGCGATCGCTGAGGGTCAAGCGCTCGTTCGACGCGCGTTGGCCGCGGGGTCGACGGGCCGTTTCGTGCTGATGGCCGCGATTACCGCGGTCCATTCGGAAGCGGCGAGTTGGGAGGAGACGGACTGGCGCGAGATCGTTGGCCTCTACGACATCTTGATGCTCACCTGGCCCTCACCGGTGGTGGCGCTGAATCGAGCGGTTGCGGTCAGTTTCGCCGAAGGTCCGGAGGCGGGCTTGCTGGCCCTGGCGACGCTCGCTGACGAGCCGCAACTGGCGAATTACGGTTACCTCGCGAGCGCCCGTGCCGACTTTCTTCGCCGTCTGGGTCATCGGGCCGAGGCGCGCGCCGCGTACGAGGAGGCACTCGCGCAGCAGTCCAACGACGTCGAGCGTTCGTTCCTGCGTCGTCGTCTTCGAGAACTCGAGGTATAGGCGGTGGCGTGGCCTTCGTCCGTCTCGCCACATCTGCGCAGGCGCCGAAGCGGCCTCAGGGCGTGACGACGCCCTCGTTCTCGTCGACGTCGTGGATGTGCGCCAGGACAAGGCGCAGCAGTCGCGCGAGCTCTAACTGATCGGTGGCGCTGAGTGTGCTCACTGCCAGGCTCTCTTGCTGGTTGAACTGCGGGAACACTTCTTCGATCATCCGAGTTCCCGCTCGGGTCAGACCGATCGAGACGCGTCGCCGGTCATCGCGATGGGGGATGCGCCGGATGAGTTTGCGAGACTGAAGGGTCTTGATCACACCCGTCAGTGTTCCCTTCGTGATGCCCGCTTCCGCCGCGACGTGGCCCGTCTCCTGGGCGTTCCAGATCCACAGAACCCACAGCACCGTGAAGGCCACCCAACTGAGGTCGTACTCGGCGAGCACGGTGCGCTCCATGTGGTTGCGCACGGCGGCACCGGTGCGGTAGATGTTCGAGACCGCGCTCATCGCGACGAAGTCGAGTTCGTGGCCCTCTAAGCGCGCACGGATGTCGCGTTCGGCCCCGGACACGACCGTCGCCTCGGAGCTCGCGATTCGTCGAGACACGTCTATGTTTCGATGGTTGTGCCACCGTTAAAGGTGGTGCCGACGGAGCGAAAGTAGCCGCCGATGATCTCGCGAGGGGCGATCGAGACGAGTTCCTCACTCGGCGAGTCGAAGACCTCGAGCGTCGCGCCACCCCCGTAGGCCGGACCGAGATCGAGATCGACTCCGGACATGGTCACCACTTCACTCAAGGAATCGCGCTCGTCGAATTCGATGCGCGGGAACCATCGGTGGTGCAACATTGCGTGCCCATTCACGAAACCGTTGGTGGCCCGGTCGCCTTCGATGGTGACGGTCGCTTCCGCGAGTCGACGGTCACTCGCGGCCAGGGTCATGCCGAATCGTCCGCCGACTTCGAGCCGGGGCCCGGCGCGGCCTCGGCTGACGGGACGGGTCTGGTGAATCGATCCGAGCTTTTTGGGATAGCCCTGGAGGTACCCGCGCACGAGCGCGAAGTCCTTGTCGACCCAGATGAACAAGCACCGGCTAAAGAGTTGGTCCCCGTAGCGACAGCGCACGACGACGAACGCCTCCTTGTACTGCGCGCGTACCGGATCGAGCAGCTCCGCGCCGTCATCACCGCAACTCTGCCAGTCGGCCCAGATGAAGGCCACGGCGCCCGGGTCCTCGTCGTCGTGGGGGAGGGTCACGCCCTCGGGCAACAACGCGGCGATTGCGGAGGGGTCCGTGCGGTACTCCACCGTCAACAGGTCGCCCGAGTAGTGCCACGGCAGCGGCGGCAGGAGTGACGCCCGACCGCTCGGGGTTCGAGGAAAGGGCACCCCGCGCATCGTCACGCGTCTCGCTCGGTCCACCCGCCGCTCGGGCGATCGAACCACACGTGGACCTGACCGGTGCCGATGGAGTTCTCGTAGCTGGAAAAGAGGCGCCCCGGTGCGACGCACGCGCGACCGCCGAGCGCGGCGATCATCATCTGGTAGTGCGCGAAGTGACCTTCGGGTCGCACGGTGAAGAATTCGGGATAGTTGTCGATCACCCGAGCGTGGTCGCCGACCAACCAGGCGTCGATGACCTCGTGGTCCGCACGTCGCGCGGCTTCGGAGTAGATGTGTTTCTCGTCCGCGGCTTCGTGGTCGCGCAAGGTGCGCAGCGTGTGGAACGTGTGACTGAGGGCGCCTGAGGCGATCAGAATGACCCGGCGATCGCTCTGGGCGATCGCTTTGGCGATGACCTCGCCGACCAGCGCGAAATCTCGTGGTTCGGCGGTCTGGCACGTGCTCACCGAAAGCCAGGCTTCGTCGCCTTGAAGAAAGGGGAAGAAGTTCGTCGTGGCGTACATGATGGGCAAGTGCTCATTGTCGATCGGCGTGATCCAACACTGCGGTGTGACGTCCGCGATCTCCCCGACGAGTTTGGCGAACGTGGCGTCGCCCTTGACGTCGTAGGGGACGCTCGACATGCCACGCGGCAGTTCCTCGGACGTGAAGAACCCGAGCCGTCGTTCGGCGGAGGTGATGACGAACTCGACGGTGGTGAACCAGTGGCTGTCAAAGACGATCACCAGGTCGGGGCGCAGCTCGTCAAATACCTCGCGGCGAAGTCGATGCAGGCCGCTATAGAGCGTGCTCTCTCGACCTTCATTAAGAGCGCGACGTTGCGCGTCGGGCAACACGATGGTCGGGACGTGGGCGAGGAAACCGGCGCCGACGATCTCACCCATGAGTCGTCTCCTCTTTCACCTGGAACGTCTTGAGGTCACTGTAAAAGTCGAGTGCGTAGTCGCCACCTTCACGGCCGATACCGCTGATCCCGGTGCCACCAAAGGGCGCCGTGAGATCACGGACCAAAAAGCAGTTCACCCAGATGGTGCCGGCCCGCACGCCCAGGCCGAAGCGCTCGGCCTTCTTCTGGTTTGACGTGAAGACCATCGCCGAGAGCCCGTAGGGCGTCGAGTTCGCCATCGCAATCGCGTCGTCCTCATCGGTGAAGGTCTGCAACGTCAACACCGGTCCGAAGACCTCGTTCTGGACGATCTCGGCGTCGTTGGATCGTGGCTCGATGAGCGTCGGCTCGAACCACAGGCCGTCGCGACGAAGTCGTTCGCCCCCAAAGACCAGTGTGTCGCCGGCCGCCAAGGAGCGCTCGACGAATCCCTCGACCCGGCGGAGGTGATCGGGGTGGATGAGTGGTGAGATCGTCGTGACCTTGTCGCGGCTGTCGCCGAGTACGTGTCGCTCGGTGGCTGACGTGAAACGATCCAAAAAATCGTCGCGGATTGAGTCCTGAACCAGGAGTCGGGTGCCCGCCAGGCAGACCTGGCCGGCGTCGTCGTACATCTGGGCTGCCTGTCGAGCGGCGAGTTCGAGATCCGCGTCGTCGTAGACCACGAACGGGCCCTTGCCGCCCAGTTCGGCCGTGAAGGGCACCAAGTTGTTGGCCGCGGTGACGCCGATCGCTCGGCCCGTCTGCGGCGAGCCGGTAAAAGAAATTCGGCGCACTCGTGGGTCGCTGACCAGTGCGGCACCGACCTCATCACCGAAGCCCTGCACGAGGTTGAGAACTCCCGCCGGAAACTCAGCCTCAAGGACGAGGTCCATCAACAACGAACAACTGAGCGGCGCCCACTCGGCGGGCTTGAGCACGACCGTGTTACCTGCGGCGAGCGCCGGCGCGATCTTCCACGTCGAGAGGAGGAACGGCGCGTTCCAGGGCGTAATCACCACCGTCGGTCCGGCGGGCATGCGCAGCACGGTGTTGTGCGTGCCATTCGACGCCCAGCGTCGTGACTGGTAGTCCTCGGCGAGGTCGGCGTAGGCGCGGAAGTTTCGAGCCCCCCGTGCGATCACGCGACGCCGCAAACTCTCCTCGAGCATCGCGGTATCGAGACACTCAACGATCGCCAGTCGCTCGACGTTGTCGTCGATGAGTTCCGCCAACCGACGAAGATACTGGCCTCGCTCTTTGACGTGAAGTCCGGCCCATCCCGCGAAGGCTTCGGTGGCCGCCGAGAGCGCGAGGCCACTCTCCTTCGAGGTGGCCCGTGCGACGTCGGCGAGTTTGAGCGACCAGTCGAGCGGCGAACGCACTTCGAACGTCGCGGCCGAGGGCACGCGCTGATTGTTGATGAAGTGATCGGTCGCGACGTCGACGCCCCCAACGTTGGCGCGGTCCTCGCTCATGTGCGGAACTTCGCAGGCACGCGAGGGGAGGGGAGGGCGTCGCGGTCGGTCGGCGCGGGACGGCGCCGCCCACGGAACTCCCAGTCACCGCCGAAGGTCGTCGAGAGGACCTCTTCGCTGGCGGTGGGTTGTGCCCCCACTTCATCACTAACGGGCTCGGGTGATGCGACGACGTGGTTGGTGAGCGCCCCGAGACCTTCGACCTCGACGGTGACGACGTCGCCGGGCTCGACGGGGCGAGAGAAGGCCGGCGTCCCAGAAAGGATGACGTCGCCGGGCACCAACGTGATGAGTCTCGCCAAGTCCGTGACGAGGTAGTGCATGTCCCAGGCCATCTCGTCGGTCGATCCGTCTTGTCGTACGACGCCGTTCACCATCGTGCGCAGTGACTTGCCCCTAAAGTCCCAGGAGGTGATGAGGCCCGGTCCTAGGGGACAGAGCGTGTCGGCCCCTTTCACGCGGAGCATCGATCCCGCGTCGGTATCGCGAAAGTCGTGCAGTCCAAAATCGTTGGCGATGGTGTAGCCCGCGATGTAGTGCTCGGCGTCAGCCAGTGCGATGTTGCGCGCGGTTCGGCCAATCACGATGGCGACCTCACCCTCAAAGTTCAAAAAGCGACAGTTGGCGGGTCGCACCACCGCGCCGTGGTGGGCGTTGAGTGAAGAGACGGGCTTTTGGAACCAGGTGGGGGCGGGCGGGAGTTCTAGCTCAAACTCGCGAACGCGCGAGACGTGGTTGAGGTGACAGCACAGGATCTTGCTGGGCGAGACCGGCGAGAGGTGCGTGGCGCTCGCGGCTTCGACTCGACGACCGTCGGCCGCGACGAGGGTTTCGCCTTCGCGGGTGACCTCGACGACGTTGCCGTCGAGCAGTATGCGTCGAAACTCCACCCGGCCTCCGAAAATCGTTTGTATTCAAATGACTCCTTCACATTACAAACCTCTCGGGCGGGCCCGTGCTACGTTCGCCAACGTCACCCGAGGAGGCGTTATGGCTAGTGCTCTTGAACGCGTGCGGGTCCTGTGGCCGGACCACCTCGGCCTCGCCCGAGGCAAGTACGTCCCCGCGGACGTGGGTCTGCACGGGGTCCGTCACTGTACGGGCACCTGGGCGCTGGGCTACAACCGAGGGATGACGCCCGAGGCTCCCGGTAGTTACTGGAATGAAGGCCTGCCGGATTTCGACGCCGTCTACTCACTCGACGACGTTCGACCGAGTTGGGAAGCGAACACGTCGGTGGTCGTGGCTTCCCTCGAACGCGCCGGTGAGCCCGTGGCCGTGTCGCCGAGGTGCGCCCTCCAACGAGCCATCGAAGACTGGCGCGCGCTCGGCTACGAACCACTGATCGGCTTCGAGCTCGAAGCGTACGTGTTCGTGGCCGATGAACGTGGGGGATGGAAGCCAATGGACACGCCCGGCGCGTTCGTCTACGGAACCGGATCGGCGGTTGATCCCTTCGGTCTCATCGACGCGATTTGGGCCGCGTGCGCCGAAGCCGACATCCCCCTCGAATCGGTGAACTCCGAATACGACACCCCCCAATTCGAATTCACGCTCCGATACCGCGACGCCCTGCGCGCGGCGGATGACGCCTTCCTCTTTAAAGTGCTCGCTCGCGAAGTGGCCCAGCGCCTCGGTCTGTTGGTCACCTTCATGGGTAAACCGTTGAGCGATCGAGGAGGATCGGGTCTTCACGTGAATTTCTCATTCACCAATGACGACGGTGAGAACGTGATCAACGACGCGTCGGCCACCGATGGGATCTCGGCGCTGGCGAAGAACTCCATCGGCGGACTGCTCGAGCATCATCAGGCACTCGCGGGACTGTGTGCGCCGACCGTGAACGCGTACAAGCGACTGCGACCGGCGTCGCTCTCGGGATACTGGGCGAACTGGGGTTACGACCACCGCGGCGCGACGATTCGCGTGCCGGGTGAGCGTGGTCGTGGGGCTCGCCTCGAACATCGACTGAGTGATGGCGCGGCCGTCATCCACACCGCCGCCGCGGCGGTCCTTCAGGCCGCGCGATTGGGCGTGAACGCCAAGACCGACCCCGGACCTCCCGAGCGTGGCAATGGGCTCGACACCATTGACGCAACCGTCGGCGTGCCGGCCTCGCTCGCGCTCGCGCTCGACGCGCTCGAAGCTGACCACGAGTTCAGCGAATCGGTCGGTGCGGACCTGGTCGCACAGCACGTCGCGATCAAGCGCACCGAGTGGGAGAGTTTTGTGGCGGCGACAACTGATTGGGAACTGCGCGAGTATTTGCCGTTTCTCTAGCGCCAGGTCACCCGTAGGGGCAACGTCTTCATGCCGCTGATGAAGTTCGACCGCAGGCGCTCCGGCGGCGCCATCAGTTCTACCTTCTCCCATCGCCGCGCCAGTTCTTCGAACAGCACGCGCAGCTCCAAGCGGGCGAGGTGCGCCCCGAGACAGAGATGCGGGCTGTGGAGTCCGAAGGCCACGTGATCGTTGGGGGTTCGATCCGCTCGAAACTCATCGGGTTGGTCGAAGTGCGTCTCGTCAAAGTCGGCCGACGCAAACCAGAGGACGACCTTGTCACCCGCCTTGAGGGTCTTGCCCCGAAGTTCCACGTCCTTCGTCAACGTCCGGCGAAAGTGCATCGTCACCGTCGTCCAGCGCAGCATCTCTTCAACGAGGCTCTTGCGTTCCTCCAACGTCATCGTGGGAATCCGTGCGAAGAGTTCTGGTCGCTCGATGAGCGCGAGGAGACCGCCGGTCATCGTGTAGCGCGTCGTGTCGTTGCCGGCCGCCACCATCAAAGTGAAGAAGTTCTTCAGGGCGAGGTCGTCGAGCGTGTCGCCGTCAACGGTGGGTGCGAGCAGCGCGCTGAGGACGTCGTGGGTGGGGGACAGGCGACGCGATTCGAGCTCCTGCGCGGCGTATTCGAAGAGTTCGAGGGCCACGGGGGAGCGGAAGGGGAGGAGTCGGTACTCGCTGGTGTCGACCTGATCAATGACGTAGTCCGTGAAGTCAGCGTCCGTGTTACCAATGAGTGCGTCGCCTCGTTGGACGAGCCAGTCGAGGTCGGCGTCGGGCAGACCGAGCAGACTGCCCAGCATCCGCATGGGCAACTCTCGGGCGACGCGCTGGACGAAGTTGAACTCTCGTTCGCCTTCGAGCGCGTCGAGCACCTCGACCGCGAGTGCACGCACCGCGTCTTCGTACTCGTTGACCGATTTCGGTGCGAAGGGTCGACTGACCAAGCGTCGCAGCCGGGTGTGCTCGGGCGCGTCCATCTCCATGAGGGTGCGTCGGGCTTCGGTCTCCTCCTCGTCCATGTCCTCGAGCCGGATGCCGAAGCGGCTCGAGAAGACGTCGGTGTTGCGGCTGGCGACGAGAATGTCGTCGTAGGTAGTGAGACTCCAGAACCCGCGACCCTCCGCCTCCTCGGTCCAGTGCACCGGGTCGTGTTCACGAAGGTACGCGAAGGTGTCGTAGGGCACGCCCGCGACGTAGGTGTCGTGGGACGTGATGTCCGCGAGCGCGTCGGTCACGAATCCTCCAAAGATGTTTGCGTCCAAACGACACGCCCATTACAACACGATTTGAACGCTCCACGTACACTGGGTTTATGGCTCGACCGCTGATTGGCATCTCCGGGCGCCGATGGCCCGCGTCGGCCCTGGGCGCCCACGTTCCGGTGGCGATGAGCACTATCGAGTTCGATCTCCACTTCACCGACTATCCGCGCTCGATCGCCCTCGCCGGGGGCTTGCCGGTTGAGCTGACGCGCGACGCCGATCCCGAAGAGATGGTCGAGCACCTCGACGGTCTGGTGCTGTCGGGGGGCGCTGATGTGGACCCGGCGAACTACGGGCAGACCGCGGAGGAGGATTTGGGACCGATTGAGCCCGATCGCGACGCCTGGGAGATCAGACTGTTCGCCGCGGCCCAGCGCAAAGGTATCCCGGTGCTCGCCATCTGTCGTGGACTGCAGCTGGTGAACGTCGTCTACGGCGGCACACTTCGCCAGCACGTGGAACTCGACGAAGGCGTTGGCCACCCGCAGTGGGACGTCGACGGCCACGAAGCGACGCACAGCGTGCACGTGGTCGAAGGAACCTTGGCCGCAGAACTGTTCGCGGGGGAGATTGGTGTGAACTCCCTCCATCATCAAGTCGTCGACGAAGTGGGCGAGGGCTTGTTGGTATCGGCCAAGGCGCCCGACGGCGTCGTCGAGGGTCTCGAGAGTGCGGATCGGCGTCTCCTCGCCGTGCAGTGGCACCCCGAACTCTTGGAGAAACCCGACCCCACGTTCCTCTGGCTCGTGAGGAGTGCGAGCGGAGCTTCGTAGTCGCGCGCGCAGGCTGGAGGGCTGAGCGTTACGACGCGGAGGCGTACGTCGTGGGCGCGACGACCTTGACGGTTTCGCCCCATTTTGAAAACGTCGCCTTGGCCGTCAGCGCCTCGTCGTCCGAAGAGACCCGCAAGGAATAACCCAACGGCAAATACGGTGCCGTGGTGGAGATGTAAATCGTCTGTGGTGATCCGGGAGCTGAAGACGACGTGGGGAGTTTCGCGGAGATCTTGACCGCTTGGTGCCCGTAGTACTTCACGACACCCTCGAGTTTCGGACTGCTCACGTCAAACACGCTCTTCGCCAGCGAGTTCAGGAGTTCACCGGTCTGGTTGTAGTGATAGAGCGAACTGGAAGAATTCACCAAGACCCATCGATCCGCGAACTTAGGATTCTCCTTGCCCGTCGCGCTGAGGTAGTACAGCTCATTCCCGTAGATGAACACCTTTGGGCCGATGACGAGGACGATCTCGTGTTGGCCGGAGCCCTTGCCCGTCTGGGTTGACTCGTCCGCGGCGCTGTCGAGGACCGAAGCCCACTTCGACCCGTTAGAGAACGTCTCCAGCCCCGTCACTCGCACGCTGCCTGCGGCGACGGTCGCGGCCTCTGATTTTGCGAGCAGCGCCGTGGCCGAAAAGTGCGTCGCGGGACTCGTGGATGCCGCGTTCGCCGGGAGTGACAGGCCCGCGGTGACCAGCGATAACAGGCAGGCGACCGTGAGTGGTCCGCGTCGCTTCACTCTGCCTCCGTTACTCCCATTCCGAGACTGGCTCACGAGATGGACGCCCAAAGTATTACATGGCTGCCCATCGACCTCTACCGCGCCCACCGCTACCGCGCGAACACCGTCCCCAAGAGAAACGCGCCCGTACAGAGCAGTGGGGTAGTGGCCATCAAGGTCACCGAATAGACCAAACGGTGCTCACGCTGGAGGATCATTGGAATGGCGAAGGCCGACGAGAACGTCGTGAGTCCCCCGCAAAAGCCCGTGATGACAATCGATCGCAGGTGAGCGTCGCTCGCGCCGATGAGCCGGTACGCGGCGTAGCCAGCGACGAGACAGCCGAGGGTGTTGGCGGCGACCGTCGCCCACGGGCGAATCGTGGGGTGGTGTCGTCGCAGGGCGTACTCCATCAAGTACCGCACGACGCAGCCAACGGCTCCAAGAAGTGACACGAGCACGAGGGTCACGTCGACACGCTCCTGAGCCCTAGCCACCCCGCCAGGACGCCGCTCAAAATGGCGCCTACGGCCACCAAAAGACAGCCGAAGGGGCTGACATGCCAGATTGCGGCAAAATCAACGAACAAAGCGGAGTACGAGGTCAGTCCACCAAAGAAACCGGTGATGACCAGCACCCGAGTACGGTCGTTGGGATCATGGTGGCGCAGGTGTCCGCGAAGGAGACGAGTGGCGAAAAACACGCCGACGAAGTTGATTGCGAGTAGCGCCCAGGGGATCTCTTGGGGCCAGGAGACCAGGTTCGTGGGCGACGGTAGATGCTCGAGCTTTAAGAGCAGATCGCGCAGCATGGTGCCGATAAAGCCGCCAATCGCCGCAGATGACAATGCCATTACAAATTCGCGCGGTTTCAGGGTCAGATTTGGTGGCATGGGTACTACGAACCTAGCGAACCCCCTCCAAATGGTGGGGAATTAAAGGGAAAACGGCTGCTTGTGTCCGTTGGGACGTCCAAATTACTAACTTTACATAACGAACATTATCGGCGTTATAAATTAGCCATCCTGTTATAGTCATTTCATGCGTCGGGGACTTTTGGCTGTGCTCTTTGTAGCATGCAGCATCGGATTTGTGGCTATTCCAGCCGGCGCTGACCTCACTATTCAAAACAGTGTCGTCCTTTCCTTCGATTTCAGTGATAATTCCGTACCCGCATCTGCGTCCAACGGAACTTTTAACGTGATTGCCGACGTGTTGCCAGAACACACCGGCGGTGTGGTTCGTATGGTGGCGATCGCTCCGGCCGCCGCTAACCAGCCCAATATCGTGTGCTCGTACCAGCCCGTCCAGCAGAGCCAAGTCGAATGCGGTTTTAACTTCAGCGCCGACGGCGTGTGGCAGATCCGCGCCGAGTATTCCACCGATACCAAGTCGACGGTTTCCTCCGTGTCGGTGACGGCGCTGCGCGTTTCTAACTAGTGGTGGGCCCAAACGGGCTCTTTCAATTCCGAGTTGTGTGGGGCGATCTCTCCAAGGGTATGAGTCAGGAGTTCGTGCTCGCCCACGACGTCGACGAAGCACTCGTCATCGCCCACGAACGACGACCTGATCTCGAGCGTCCCCGTACGGCGTTTCTCGTGACCACCATCGCCTGACCTACAATTCGCCCCATGAACTCACTGTTTGACGTTTCGGGCAAGGTTGTATTAGTCACCGGGGGTTCTCGGGGCATCGGTGAAATGATTGCTCGGGGATTCATTGACGCCGGTGCGATCGTCTATATCTCATCGCGCAAGGCGGCGGTCGGCGACGCGCTCGCCAAGGAGCTCTCGGCGATTGGACCGTGTACTTCCCTTCCGGCCGACCTCTCGAGCGAGGCCGAATGCAAGCGACTCGCCGAAGAGCTGGCGTCTCGCGAATCACACTTGGACGTGCTGGTCAACAATGCCGGTGCTACGTGGGGCGCACCGATGGTCGACTACGACGAAGCCGCGTTCGAGCGCGTGCTGGCGCTCAACGTGAAAGGTGTTTTCCACCTGACGAAGTTCCTGCGTCCGCTGCTCCAAGCCGCGGCCACGAAGGAAGATCCCTCGCGCGTGATCAACATCGGATCCATCGACGGGCTCCTCGTACCCAGTATGGAAACCTACGCGTACTCGGCGTCCAAAGCAGCGGTACACCAACTCACGCGCCATTTGGCAAGGTTCTTGGCGCCGACGACCACGGTGAACGCAATCGCGCCCGGTCCCTTCGAATCCAAGATGATGCACGCCACCCTCGAAGAGTACGGCGAGTCGATTGCCGAGTCGGCGCCGATGAAGCGCATCGGTCAGCCCTCGGACATGGCGGGCGCGGCGATCTTTCTCGCGTCACCCGCGGCGAGTTACATCACGGGAGCGGTGTTGCCCGTCGACGGTGGAATCGCGACCGTGGGATTAGCTGGCAGGTTCGTGCCCTAGGGTCACGTGAATCGAGATGTGCTTCGTGCCCCGCACGACGTGAAGGACGATCTCATTGCCCGGCTTGAGGCCGGAGATGACTTGGGTCACGTCCTGGGCGCTCTGGATCGCCGTTGAGTTGATGCCGACAATGATGTCGCCTTGCTTGACGCCCGCCGCAGCGGCGCCGGTGCCGGAAATAACGCTTATTACCACCGCGCCCGTAGAAACGGAGAAGCCGTATTGAGCCTGGAGCGACGGTGTGTTCGATTCGATCTCTACGCCGATGAACGCGCCGTGAGTGACCACGCTCTCCCCCGCCGCGAGGGACTTAAGGAGTGATTCGATCGTCGCCACCGGAATAGCGAAACCGATGTTCTGCGAGTTCTCGCCGTCCGACAACGTGCCCGCGACTGCGGTGTTCATCCCGATGACGTCACCACTCGAGTCGAGCAACGGACCACCGGAGTTTCCGGGGTTGATGGCCGCGTCGGTTTGAATCATGTTCTCCAACGTCTCGGACGACGACGAGGTGCCAGCGGTCACTGTTCGACCTAGCGCGGAGACGATGCCCTGGGTAACGGTCGGCGTACCCGCGGCGAGGCCGAGGGCGTTGCCAATCGCGACGACGGCGTCCCCGGTCTGGAGCGCGTTCGAGTTGCCAAAGGTCACCGGCGGTAGGTTCGACGCGTTGTTGATGCGAATGAGTGCGACGTCGTCAACGGGGTTCGTGCCGACCAACGTCGCCGGCTCACTCTTCGTTGATCCGCTACGAGTGACCGTGATTGTGCCGCCGTTGACCGCCGCGGCGATGACGTGATTGTTAGTCACGACGAGACCACGTTTCGAGATGATCATGCCGGTGCCCTGGTCCTCTTCGCCGCTCCCCTTCACGTCGATGCTGACGATCGAGGGTAGGACGCGCTGCACGAGTTTGGGGATGCTCACGCCGTTGGGCAAGATGGCGGCGCCGGGCGCGGTACCCGACGCTTTGATCGTGAGTCCCCCATCGTTTGATGAACTCGGCGCGGCGAAGTGTCCGGCGAGTCCCCCCACCAGGGCGGCGACGAGTAAGAGCGAGAGGCGCGTCGACCAGAGACCCTTACTCTGTCGCGACTGCGAGGCGAGCGGCGCTTCGTCCACCACGGGCGTGCTCGAGGTCCCTCGCGCGGTGCTTTCGGGAAATGCGGCCGCACCAGCCGTAGTTGGCTCACCGTCATAACTCAACGTGCCGTGTGTCGCCTCCGGTGGCGGTTCGGTCTCGAACACGTGTGGCGGAGAGGGCTCGGGCGTGATCGCTGCGTCGGGAGTGGTATTCGAGTCGTGCTCGTCCCCACTGTTGTCGGGCGTGTCACTCACGGTGCCATGCTACGCATACGAAAGTAAAAATGAACTAAATCCACTCGAAATGTTTGCGTTTCATCGAGCGAGTAGATTAGAACCCTATGTCTCGTCGCATTGAGATCGAAATCACTAGTTTGAGTGGTGACCTCGCGACCTGGCGCGCCGCGGGGGCCAAGCTTCCGAAGGGCGTGTTGCAGGCCTCGCTGGTCCCGGGCGGACCCGTGATCGGCAACGTCTATCGGGCGGACATCGAGCAGTACATGGAGGGCATTGAGGTGCTCTCCGTCACGGCTCCAAAGACCGCCTCCCCGCTCGATCCCAAGAACGAGCGCGTTGAGCGCATCGCCGAACCGGCCAAGGGTCCCGATGTCGTGGTGACCTACGCTCCGAAGGGCCGCGGTCCGCGTCGCGACGGCGACGACCGCGACCGCGACCGTGGCGCTCGTCCGGCTTCGAAGCGACCGAGTGCTCGACGTGACTCCAAAGACGGTCCGACCACCGGTGAGCGCCCCGCGCGAGCCCCAAGGGGCGAACGGCCCGCCGATGGTGCTCCTCGCCCGGAGCGAACGCCTCGCGGGCCTCGAAGCGAGCGTCCCGGCGAGGGCGAGACTCGAAACGATCGTCCATCGAGAGGCCCTCGTAGTGATCGACCGGGACGGCCAGCGAGTGGTGCTCGAAGCGAACGTCCCCAGGGGCCCCAACAGCCGCCGCTGACCACGATCCACCGCAACGCGCTGCTCGCCACGCTCTCTCCGGAGCAGCTGCCCGTCGCCGAACAACTCTTGCGCGGTGGCGTCCCCGCCGTGCGCGCGGCCGTCGAACTGCAAAACAAGAACGCCGAGGCCCAAGGTCGTCCCATGGTCGATGCCACCACCATTGAACGCATCGCCGAAGAGCTGCGAAACCGTACCAACCTCGCGTTGTGGAAGGACCGTGCGGGCGGCGCGATTGGTGCTGGCCGAGAGTTGCGTTTGCGAGACCTCCGAGCGGTCGTCACGTCCGCCAAGACCGTCACGCTCGACGAAGAAGCGCGCGTGCAGTTGAAGGAGCTCCAGACCGCCCTCACCGCACGCGTTGAACACCTACGCACGCAGTGGAATGAGAAACTCGAGCACGCCATCACCGCCAAGAACGTCAAAGAGGCCCTGGCCCTCGTGGCTCGCCCCCCGGACGTCTCAACGAGATTGAGCGCGGACGCGGCGGTGCGGGTCGTAGCGCTGGTCTCAGAGTCGCTCAGCGCGGACCAGGACTCAAAGACCTGGAACGAGATCGTCGAGTTGGCCGCGGACACGTCAATTCGTCGCAACGTCAAGCCCCTGGGTATTCCGGCCGACGAGTCCAGTCACGCGGTCGCCGTGCACAACGCTGGCGCCATTCCTGAACTCGCGAAGCTCCTCGGCATGCGAGTGCCGCCCCCGCCCCCACCGACGAGAATCGTCCGTCGGCCGGCTACGCGCCGCGCATCGTAAGCAGTCGAGCCTTCCAACCGAGGGACTCGTAGAGGGACTTCATCGCCCTATCGCCGGGTAACGCGAGGGCGTCGACGGGTGCGTCATCACCATCGAGCAAGGTGCGTACAAGCGTCGTGGCTACCTTCTGGCGTCGAAATGCGTGCGCGACGTAAACAGCTTCAACGGCTCGGGCGCGACAGAGGCAAAAGCCCTTCAGTTCGCCTTCTTCGATGAATGTCCAAAGTGATGCGGTCGCCACCACGCTCGCGAGTAACTCGTCGTCAGAGAACGTTCCGCTCAACGTCGTCATGAGGGCTTCTCCCCCGCGCTTGGCGAGTACGTCCTTCAGGGCGTGTTTCCACAGCAGCGCCAACTCGGGCGTGACCACCTCAGCGCGCGAAACGCTCAAACGACGCAGCGACTTCTAAACGCAGTCACGACAGAGCATGCTCGTCTTATCAGCGAGTTGGCTCGTCTTCTTCAACAAGCGGCAGGACTTGCAGCGGAACTCATCGTCCTGTTTGGGCAAAATGGCCTCAGTCGCCTCCAGCGTGGTGTCTACTTCGAGGGGGGCCTCATCGTCGTCCTCGGGGACCGAGGTGCGCAGAATCGTTTCAGCCAGCACTTCATCTAAGGCCAGTTCGACGTCCGCGTCGTCGACGACGTCATCGTCGTCTTCGGCCACCACCACGACCACCGGCACCGCGTCATCGTCGTCGACGAGGTCGGGTACCACGATGACGTCGATCTCGTCAACCTCATCGGTGTCGTCTTCGAGTTCGTCGACGACATCTTCTAACTCTTCTTCGCTGACAATCTCTTCGTCGAAGCCGTCGGCGAGCTCCTCTTCGTCAAATACTTCCTCGCTGTCAACTTCACTTGCCATAAAATCCTCTTCTGTAGCGCAGGCATTGTACGGCCTTTTTCGCAGACCGTGCGCCTTTTGAACGTAAAGAGTGCATAAAAGTCACAATCCCTACCGATTCAGACGATTTCGCTCCGCCGCTCGTTCTGCGTCGAGACGTTCTAGGTCGGTATCGGAGAAATCGACGAAGCGCATCGCGTCACTAATCGCCTGATGACCGGCCTCTTCACGGATCAGTCGAGCCATTTCGTGCGCGATTCGGCGGTAACTCGGATGCCCCTGTGGTCCAGAGCGCAGCTCGATCAAATGCATCGCCTCACGCGCGTTCATCTGCATGACGTATCGAATTCGAAAGGCCAGGGCGACACAGTACTGAGCCTGATTGGGGAAGTCGTGGCGCACGTCCTCGAACAGATCAGCCGAGCGCGAGAGCGATTCGCGGTATCGAGCCGCGAGGCCCGCGTCCTCGACGACCTCGGGAACGTCGAAGCCGAGGTCCGTCGTGAGGGGCTGCCACTCGATGGTGAGGAGACGGTGGCGCTGGAGGTCTCGGAATGCCCCGTAGTCGCTGACGACTTCGAATCGGTAGTCGGTGCGTTCGAACGCGCGGCCCGGTCGATGACGGCGATTGTGGCGATCGCCGACGTAGGTCGCCATCACCATTCGACGCTCGTCGAAACTCATCGCGGCTACGAGGTTGCGCGCGCGCTCGTGCGAGATCGAGGAGTTAGCAAAGACGATCGCTTCGAGAATCCGCTCCTCGCCCGCCGGGTCATAGGCCACGAGTCGCACGTACTCCCCCACCGGCTCGTCGTCACCCTCGAGGTCACCGAGCAAGGTTCTGGTCGCGGTGCGAGTATCAGCGAGGTACTGCGTCCAGGCGAGTCCGCGTTCGGGGACGTCTAAACGTTTGAGGAATGAGGGGATCACCTTGACGAGTTCGTCGAGCATCATCTGTGCGTACTCGCGCACTTCGGGCAAGGGGTGCGCCCGCATACGCAACAGCAACGCCTCGTACGCCTGACCCGAGGCGTAGATGCCGAGATTGGACAGCGCGCTCGCCGGTAAGAGGCCGCGCAACCCGTCGAGTGCCTTGGCGCGAATGGCTTGTCGGTAGACGAAGTCGGTGTCCTCGGGGGTCTTGGGGTACTTCTGCGCCAGCCAGTCCGTGAGGACCGGTAGGAGTTCACGGTAGGTGTCGAACATCCGGTCCATCTCACCGATGTAGCGAGCACCGAAACGTGACTCGAGTAGCTCATTGTCCCGATAAAAGCGGTAGAGCCCATTCCCCAGACGTCGGTCGTAACCGAGGTAACGGGTGGACTGTTCGAGGTAGCTCATGAGCCGACCTCGTTCGAGCACCTTGGTCAAGACATTGCTCGCCTGCTCACAGGCCAGGTGTACCCCGCCGAGTTGCGCCACCGAATCGTCGCCGTACTCGAAGAAGATCTTCTGGTAGAGGTCATCCGCGCGCTCGAGGCCGATGGTCGCGTCGATACCGGCGTCGCCGGCGAGTTCGAGGTCACCCACGAACTCGTCCAAGAAGAGTCGCCGCAGGCTCTTCGAGGAACGTGAGTATCGCGCGAAGAGCGCGCCCTTGACGACTTCGGGCAGGTTGACGAGGGCAAAAACTGGACCCTCTAAATTGGTGAAGTAGCGACGAAGGACCGCAATTTCGGCGTCGGAGAACTCTTCGGCAACGTAGGGGTGCATGAAGTTACGAGGTTAGGGGCGAATCTAGCCGCGTGGGTGGACGCTGGAGGCCCCCGCCACGACGCTGCGCAACACCGCGTCACGGGCCGAATTCGCCACGTCCGCGACCTCCTCGAGGTGGGTCAGTCGGGCCAACTGTTCGCAGAGATCGGCTACTTGTTTCGCATTTCGCACAAAGTCACCGGGTGAGGTCTGGCCGATCTCCACGTCCGCCAGATCGAGCACGGTGCCCAAGGTCACCCCACGGGCCCAGGCCGCGATGACCGTGGCGAAGTGGCCGTCGGGCTCTTTGAAATGCGGGACCTTGTAGCGGTCTTCGACCTCGCGGATGGTGGCGTCGATGACGGCGATCTCGCGCAAGCGCTCGCTGATGCTCGCCCGACGGTCCTGGCCGAGGCGGTCGTGGTGCACACGTTTTTTCTTGGTAGAGACCTGACGTGCCGCGTTGACCGCACGAGTGGACCTGCGCGATTCGTAGACGAAACACGACAGCAGTCCCGCGAGCTCGGACGCTTCGAGGTTCTCGAACACACCCGCGCTGATGCTCTCGGCGATGAGGAGGTCGCACTCGTGATAGATCGAACGAAGTAACTGTCCTTGTGGGGTGAGCGTCCAACCTTCGGCGTAGCCGAGTTCTTCTAACACGTGGTGTCGCGCGACCATCTGGTCGGTCAGGGGTCGCCGGTGCCCGGCGGGACGGCGTTCGTTCTCGAACTGAGCGAATGACCGCTGCACGACGTCGAGGGCCGTTTCGTAGTCGAAGTGGTTGACGAGGTTGGCCGTGAAGTTATACGTCGGTCGAAAGGACGAGTGGAGATCGGCGGGTGGCGCGAGGGCGACGCGCCCGACGTCTTGTAGGGAAAGGTCACTCGAGAAACAGGCAATAGCGTGACCCTCGTCGTCGAGTCCGCGGCGTCCCGCGCGGCCCGTCATCTGGGCGTACTCGGCGCTGGTGAGGAACTGTCGGCCCGAGTCGGAGTACTTCGTGAAACGCTCCAGCGCCACCGAGCGCGCCGGCATGTTGACGCCCAGCGCCAGTGTCTCGGTCGCGAAGACCACGGCCAAGAGGTTGCGCTCGAAGCACGTCTCGACGATCTCTCGAAAGGCCGGCACCATGCCGGCGTGGTGCATCGTTATGCCGCGTCGCAGGGCGTCGACGAAGTCCGCGTACTCGAGGGCGACCAGGTCTTCGGCCGAAAAGTCAACGAGTCGCTCCTCGGCAATGCGTTCAATCTCGCGCCGGTCCTCGGGCTTCGTGAAGAGCAGCCCGTCGCGACGAAGTTGGTGCACCGCGTCGTCACACGCGGCGCGCGAAAAGATGAAGACGATGACCGGCAGGAGGTCCTCTAACTCCAGGGCTTGCATCAACTCGGAGCGTCGCGGGGCGCGGTAGGGCGGGGGCGGCGCGCTTGATTTGGGCCCTTGCCACTTCACGCCTGGTCGAAAACGCTGCGAGGACTTCATGACGTTATCGATCTTGCGCGCGTCTTCGGACAGCCGGCTCCCGTCGAGGAGATCGTGAATTTCCGCCGCGGGTTGTCCGCGCTTGACGACCGCGACGTGGTTGTGGAGTTGAATGGGCCGCTCACTCTCGACCACGATCACCGTGGGGCCGCGAACCTGGGTGAACCACTCGCCGAGGAAACTGGCGTTGCCTATCGTCGCCGAGAGCGCTACGAATCGCACCGCCGACGGCGTGAGGATCAGCACCTCTTCCCAGACGCCGCCGCGAAAGGGGTCTTGAAGGTAGTGCACCTCATCGAGAATCACGAGTCCGAGCGTGGTGAGTTGGTCGGACTCGGTCAAGAGCATGTTGCGCAGGACCTCGGTCGTCATCACCACCACGGGTGCCGTTCGATTGATCGACGTGTCGCCGGTCAAAAGACCGACGCGAGAGGAACCGAAGAGTTCGCTGAGCTCGTGGTACTTCTGGTTCGACAGCGCCTTGAGGGGCGTGGTGTAGAACGTGCGCTGCTCGCGTTCGAGTTCCCGGCCGATGGCGTAGTTGGCCACCAACGTCTTGCCCGAACCAGTCGGCGCACTGACGAGCACATTTACTCGCTGATCGACGGCCTCAATGGCGTCAAGCTGAAAACGGTCCAATCCAAAGCCCAGCCCGTCGATGAACCGGCTTCGATATTCGAGAATGCTCACTTATGCAGCAACTTACCCACTCCAATGGAGCCAAAGTAGAACACGATGAGGGGCACGGCCAGCACGCACATCGACAGCGGGTCGCCGCTCGGTGTAAAGACCGCCGCCGCAACCACGATCGTGATCACCGCGTAGCGCCATCCGCGCAGGAGTTGCGCGGGCGTGACGAAGTTGATCATCTCGAGTGCCACCAGGACCACCGGAAAGAGGAACGTGATTCCGAAGATGAACATCATGAGCAAGAACAACGTGAGGTACTGGTTTGGGTTGTACTCGGTAATCAGCGTGTGGCCTCCGATGGCCTTTAGGAACTTGATGGCGTGTCCGAAGCTGTAGTACGCCACCACCACCCCGGCGCCAAAAAAGAGCAGCGAGGACCCCACGAAGGAGACGACGTAGCGGCGCTCCTTAGCCTTGAGTCCGGGAGTGATGAAGCGCCAGACCTGCCAGAGGATGACCGGTGACGAGAGAAGGAATCCTCCGAAGAACGCGATCTTGATGCGCAGGTTGAGTCCGTCCAGCGGGTTCGTCGCGAGGAACTTGCAGTGATGCGGTACTGCGGAACAGTAAGGATCTTGCAGCACGCTCAGAAGGTGGGAGTAGAAGATGAAACCTAGGACGCCGAACACGGTGATGGTGATGGCCATGACGAGGAAGCGATGGCGTAACTCGGTCAGGTGTTCGGCCAGCGTCATTCCGCTTTCGGCGCGACGAAATTTCGACACGGCGCTTTAGTTGAGCGACGGATCGAAGGACGGGGGTTCGTCGGTGCGTTTTGTCGGCAACGGGGGTGGCGTTAAGAGCGGTGGTGGTTCGGACATTTTGGCGGGATCCACTCCCGTCACCGCCGGCTTGACGGCCGCCGCCGCGGCTTCTTTCGCGTCGACACGGTCGGCCAGCTGGTTGAGGAGGTTCACCGGGCTACGAGCAATGCGCGCGATGTCGCCGGTGCTCGGGAGATCGGGAATCGCCTCGCGCACTTCGGACTCGATCTTCTCTTGAATGTTCTTCAGGGCTCGCCACGCGGCGCCGAGCTTGTGCGCCACCTCGGGCAACTTGTCCGGGCCCATCAGGAGCATGATCACCCCGGCGATGACCATGAGTTTTATGGGACTCAAACTGAACACGCCCCTAGTGTAGGGCCGCGTTCTGGCTTTCTCGAGGCGAGGCGCCGCCGAGACGGATGTCGATTCTTAAAGAATTCCTAGCAACGCCGACATCTCGGGGTTCGGGCCCGCCAGAGCGCCACCCCGCCCACTCGGGGCCGAAGCGTCGTCTCAGCCGTGGCGTTCGAGCGACGCCAGGAGTTTCTGGAACCGTTCGTCGGTGCTCTTGAAGGGGTCCTTTAAGAGCACCGTGCGCTGCATCTCGTCGTTCAATTTGAGGTGTACCCAGTCAACCGTGTAGTCACGGCGCCACTGTTTCGCCGCTTGGATAAAGGTTCCGCGCATGTGCGCCCGGGTGGTCGCGGGAGGGGTGGTGGTGGCCTTTTCAATCTGCTCGTCGGTCACCATCCGTTCGAAGTGCCCCTTCAGTGAACGGCGGTAGAAGAGTCCGCGATCGAGGTTGGTGTCGTGGAACAACAAGTCGATGAGGGCAATCTTCGGGTCACTCAACTCGACGCCGCTGCGCTCGCGCTCGCGCTCGATGATCTGCAGCTTGGCGATCCAGTCCACGCGGTCCGCGAGTCCCATGGGGTCACTGCGGTACTGCTCGATGACTTCGCGCCAAAGTCGTACGGCGTGGACCTGGTCCTCGGGTAGGTCGCGGACTTCGACGAACTTCTCGGCGCGCTCGCAGAGATCCTCTTGGATCTCGAGTGCGGTCAGGTCGCGCCCGTTCATCAACTTGACGGGCTCCTTGCTCCAGAGGTCGTAGGAGATGTCGCGCAGGGCGTTGATCGGCGAGGCCATGGTGTAGTCACGCAGTTGGACGATGTCGTCTTCGATCATGGCGAGTACGACCGAGGCGGTGCCGACCTTTAGGAACGTGGCGAACTCGCTCATGTTCGAGTCGCCCACGATGACGTGGAGGCGGCGGAACTTCTCGGGGTCCGCGTGGGGCTCGTCGCGGGTGTTGATGATGGGACGGCTGCGGGTGGTGGCCGAGGAGATCGCTTCCCAGATGTGCTCGGCGCGCTGGCTCATCGAAAAGGCGGTGCCCTTGGCGTTGGTGACGACCTTGCCGGCGCCCGTGAAGATCTGACGGCTGATGAGAAAGGGGATGAAGACGTTCTCTAAGCGGCTGAGGTCTTCGATGCGTTCGATGCAGTAGTTCTCGTGACAACCGTAGGAGTTGCCCGTCGAGTCCGTGTTGTTCTTAAAGAGGAAGATATCCCCACGGATTCCCTCTTCACTCAACTGCGACTGCGCGTAACCGACCAACTCACGCAGGATCGACTCCCCCGCCTTGTCCTGCGCCACGAGGTCGCGCAGACTGTCGCACTCGGCGGTCGCGTATTCGGGGTGACTGCCGACGTCGAGGTACAGGCGGCTCCCGTTCTCTAAGAACACGTTGGACGACCTACCCCAGGCGACGACCTTGCGAAAGAGGAACCGCGACACTTCGTCCGGGCTGAGTCGACGCTGTCCCCGCAAGGAGAAGGTGATCCCGTATTCGGTCTCTACGCCGTAGATCCTCCGCAGCATCTCGTCCTCCGAGCGCTAGCTCAGAAACTCCCTGACCTGGTCGTCACCGAGGCGGAGGAACGTGCGGCGATTGCCGCGGTCTTCCAAGATGCACGCTTCGATGTCCTCGGCCGGCAACACGCGGTCCGGCCCGGCCAGCGCGGCCACGGCGTTTTGCAGCGTGGTGGCGAGGGAGTGGAGCGCTCCGTCGGTGAGGGCGAAGCGGTCGCGAATCGTCTCCGCGTCCCCGCCGAGGACGGCGAAGTGAGGTTCGTCAGAGATGGTGCCCTCGTAGGCCACGCGGTAGAGCTTGGTGGGCCGGAGGTTGTTACCGAGTTGCGCGACGAGGATCTCGACTTCGAGTGGCTTCTGGCCCTCGGTGAACATGTCCCCGAGGTGCTGGGCGTAGTAGTTCGCGAGTGCCCTCGCGTCGACGTCCTCACGCGAGTAGGTGAAGCCCGTCGAATCGGCCCAGCGGATGCCGGCTTCTCGAAGTCGATCGAACTCGTTGTACTTGCCCACACCCGCGAAGGCCAGGCGGTCGTAAACCTCGGAGATCTTGTTGAGCGACGCCGAAGGGTTCTCGGCCACCATGACCACGCCCTGGTCGTAGATCGACGCAACGAGCGATCGCCCGCGGGCGATGCCCTTTTGGGCGAACTCGGCGCGGTCTTTGGTGAGTTGTTCGGGCGAGACGTAGAAGTAGTTCGTCATCGCAGCGTCCCTCCCGCCACGCCTCGCGATTCGGTACGGCGCTCATTGATCAAGCGGAAACGATTCCCCACCTCGGCCGCCGGGAGTTCCTGGAAACCGTTCTCGTCCACGACGACCATCATGGGGAAGATATTGCGCACGAAGTCCGGTCCGCCAGTGCTCGGGTCGTTGTCCCCCGCCTCGTAGAGCGCCAGCGCCCCGAGTTCGAGGGCCCCTTCTCGATCGAGGTCCTCGCGAAAGCCCAGGCGCAGCGCTCCTTCGGCGAAGGGTGAACCCGAGCCGATGGTCGCGAAATCCGCACGCTCGTAACACCCGCCGGCGCCGTCGTACTCAAAGACGCGACCCGCGAGTCGACTCTGGTCCCAACCCGCGAGCAGCGGCAGGACCAACAGGGGCGACGTGAGGTTGTTGCGTTGGACGATCGGCGAGAGGTAGTTGGCCTTCCCCTCCAGGCTGAGCGCCGAGTCGGTCATCTTCTCGTAGTGCTCGAAGGAGAGCTGAGCGATCTTTAACAACTCCATGCCGCGTGCGGCGCTCCCCGATATCGCGAGTGCGGTAAAACGGTCGGCCGGCTCAATCTTTCGGACGTCGCGACTCGCGATGTAGTTGCCGGTGGCCTGGCGGTCCCCCACCATCACAATCCCGCCCTGGTAGCGAACCGCGATCACCGTGGTGGCGTGGGGCACCTCGCTCGCCAGCGATCCCGGCAGCGTGGCGAGGCCCGTCGCTTCGGCGTAGTGCCAAAATGAGGGTCCCGGGTCGCCGTGGGCGCTAAAGAGCGGCAGACCCACGTTTACTCGCCGCCTTTTTGCACGTAGTTACGTACAAACTCCTCGGCGTTCTCTTCAAGGACTTCATCAATTTCGTCGAGCAAGTCGTCGAGGTCTGCCTTCAACTGATCGCCCTTGGAGGCGTCCACCGATACGTCCTCGGCGGTGTCGCTGGCGCGTTCGCTGCGCTGCTTTTGGATTCGCTCTTGTTCACTCATACGTCAGTTCTACCTGTCTAGTGCGTCAAGAAGTTCACTTGCCGTTGCACTCGTTTCTAGCAACTCTGCGGTGAGCGCATGGGTACCCCTTAAGGGGTCGAGCATGGGGACTCGCTGAAGGGGTCCCTCGCCGAGGTCGAAGACGACCGAATCCCAGTTCGCCGCGACAATCTCGTCGGGGTACCGAGCGACGCACTGACCGCGAAAATAGGCCCTGGTGCTGCGCGGTGGATTGTGAACCGCTTCACGAACTGCGCTCTCATCGCAGAGCGAACGCAGTCCCACCCGTTGGGCCAGGGAGTGTGAGGGACGAAGGTCGTGGTACTGGAGGTCGATCGCGCGTAAGCGGGCGTCGTTGCTCGTCAAGTCGTAACGAGCCTGGTAACCCTTCACGACGCGCCACTTAGCGACCCAGTCGACGCGATCGGCGACCGCGTCGTGGTCGTCGCGCACACCGTCGAGCATCTCGCGCCACTGCGTGAGCACGAGCGCCACCTCGGCTTCGTCGCCCACGGCGCTCGCGCCGGTTCGTTCCACGTAGGAGGCGGCCAACGTCCAGAGTTCGTCCTGGAAGTCCCAGGCGCTTCGGGTGCGCTCGTCTTCGCACGGCACCGATTCACGCAGCGTGACGTCGAGCGAGAAGGCGCGTACCGCGTGGACCGGTGCGCGCGGCATCGCCGGAAAGACGTCCGTCCCGAGCTCCTCGAGGACCGCGAGCAGCAGCGAGGTTGAGCCGACCTTCACGAACGTCGCCACCTGGCTCATGTTCGCGTCGCCGATGATCACGTGGAGCCGTCGAAATCGCTCGGCGTCGGCGTGGGGCTCGTCGCGGGTATTGATGATGGGCCGCTTCAGCGTGGTCTCTAAGCCAACGACCTCTTCGAAGAATTCGGCGCGTTGAGAGAGCTGAAACTCTGGTGCGTGTTCGAGCGCGGACTCGGTCTCCGCGCCGACTTTGCCCGCCCCGACCACGACCTGACGAGAGACGAAGTGTGGCACCATGGCCCGCACCAGATGCCCGAACTCGACGTCGCGGCGCACGAGGTAGTTCTCGTGGGTCCCGTAGGAGTTGCCCTTACCGTCGGAGTTGTTCTTATAGAGCGTGATGGCGTGGTGGGGGTCGAGCGCGTCGTTGGCGATGCCCAGCGCACGGCGCATGATCTCCTCGCCCGCTACGTCATACAGGGTCGCCTCGAGCGGCGTGCGGCACTCGGGCGAGGAGTATTCGGGGTGCGCGTGGTCGACGTAGAGCCGCGCGCCGTTGGTGAGGACGGTGTTGGCCAAGTGCGTCTCGACCACCGGCGCGAAGGATGTCAGGTCGACGCGGCCGCGCGCGTCCATGTCGGGGGTCTCGCCGTCGAAGTCCCAGTTGATGCGGGTGCGACCCTGTTGGGCGTACGCGTTGACGATGACGCTCGAGGAGGTAATGGGGTCGCGGTCCGGCCCACCGGCAATTCCGTACTCCGTCTCAATGCCGAGTACCTTCGAGATCGCTCTCGAGCTAGAGATACTGACCCGTGCCCACGTGCTGGATCGAACGCCCACCCTTCACGTCGTCCTCTTCGCGGTTGATCAGCGTGCGGATGAAGATGATCCGTTCACCCTTCTTGCCCGAGATGCGCGCCCAGTCGTCGGGGTTGGTGGTGTTCGGGAGATCCTCGTTCTCGCGGAACTCCTGGCGGATCGATTCGAAGAGGTCGTTCGCGCGAAGCCCGCGCCCCTGGTCGGCGATCTCACGCTTGACCGCGATCTTCTTCGCCCGGCGCACGATATTTTCAATCATGGCGCCCGACGCGAAGTCTTTGAAGTACAGGACTTCTTTGTCGCCACCTTGGTAGGTGACTTCGAGGAAGCGGTTCTCGTCATCAATGCGGTACATGTTCGTGACGGTCTCTTCGATCATCGCCTGGACGGCCTTGGCGCGGTCACCCCCGCCGAGTTCGCGGACCGTTCCCTCATCGAGGGGCAGTTCACTGTGGAGGTAACGAGAGAAGATCTGCGCGGCGGCGTCCACGTCCGGTCGCTCGATCTTGATCTTCACGTCGAGTCGCCCCGGTCGCAGGATCGCGGGGTCGATGAGGTCTTCGCGGTTCGTCGCGCCGATCACGATCACGTCGCGCAGCGACTCCACACCGTCGATCTCGGCCAAGAGTTGCGGCACAATCGTCGATTCCATGTCGGAACTGATACCGGTACCACGTGTGCGAAAGAGCGAGTCCATCTCGTCAAAGAACACGATGACCGGCACACCCTCTTCGGCCTTTTCTCTCGCGCGCTGGAAGACGACGCGAATCTGGCGTTCGGTCTCACCCACGTACTTGTTCAACAACTCGGGACCCTTGATGTTGAGGAAGTAGGAGCGCACGTTGCGGTTCCCCGTCAACTCCCCCACTTTCTGGGAGAGCGAGTTCGCCACCGCCTTGGCGATCAAGGTCTTGCCACAGCCCGGGGGTCCGTAGAGCAAGATGCCCTTGGGCGCCGGGAGGTCGTAGTCGTGAAAGAGCGCACGGTGCAGGTAGGGCAATTCGACGGCGTCGGTGATCGCTTCGATCTGTGCGTCGAGACCTCCGACGTCGGCGTAACTGATGTCGGGCACCTCTTCGAGAATCAACTCTTCGGCCTCTTGGCGAATCAGTTTCTCGGTCAGTAGGTTCGATCGGAGATCGAGCAGTAATGCGTCACCACTTCGAAGTTTGACCGACCGCAAGGCTTCGGCGAGCTCGACCACCCGCTCTTCGTCCGCGCGCCCGTAGACGAGGACCCGGCGCTCGTCGAGCACTTCCTTGACGGTCACGACCTCGCCCTGACCGTCGGAGTCACGAACACCAATCACCGTAAAGGACTCGTTGAGCACCACCTCGTCGCCTCGGGCGATCTGAGCGGGGTCGAGCCCGGGGTGCAGCGCCACGCGCATTTTGCGTCCCGAGGCGAAGATATCGACGGAACCGTCCTCGTTAAAGCCCGTAAAGGTCCCGTAGACCGCGGGGGGCTGGGTGAGCTTCTCCACCTCGTCACGGAGGGCGGCGATCTGGTCCCGGGTCTGCTGGATGGTGATGGTGAGTTTCTCGTTATTCGAACGGCTCTGGGACAGCTGTCCGCGTGCCTCGAGCAGTTTCTCTTCGAGCACCTCGATACGCCGGTTGGCTTGCTCGACCTCGCTGAGGTTTAGATCTCTCGTGACGCCCGCGCCGAAACCCTCATCGCGCTCTTCACCTGCAGCCGAACTACTTCCGTGGGAACGGTCCATACGCCAACCCTAGGGGAGCGGGGCGATAACGCGTGGGTCACGATTCGAACCGCTCTCCCACTAGAGTAACGAGACGTAGATTGCTCGGGAGGACACGCGAATGAAGGTTTGGATTGACCAAGACCTCTGCACCGGTGACGGGCTGTGCGAAGAGATCTGTCCCTCCGTGTTCACTCTCCTCGACGACGGCCTCGCGTACGTGAAGCAGGGCGCGGACGTCAAGAGCAACCCCGGTGGCGCCGACGGCGTTGCCGTGGTGCCCAGCGAATTCGAAGACGCCGTCATTGAGGCCTCCGAGGAGTGCCCCGGTGAGTGCATCTTCATCGAACGCGACTGAGCTTCTCTTCCAGTAGACGTTCGCGGTCCTCGCCGTGGTGCTGGGCGACTAGCCGTTTTCCAAACGACCCACCAGGCGCCGCGCCGACGTGAGAAAGCCGGTGTGGGCGACCATCCGGTGATCGGGTCGGACGGAGCGTCCGTCGATGTGCCATGTGCGACGCAGTATCTCGACGGTCTCTTCGAGGCCGAAGGCGTGATGGTGCAGGGACTCGCGTAACAGTTGGGTCTGATTGATGGTCGGCAGGTACGACAAGAAGATGCCGCCGGGACGCAGGGCCCCTTCGGCGTGCTTGACGACGTCCCACGGTTCGGGCATATCCAAAATCACTCGGTCGAGATCGGTTTCCTCGATGCCCTGGGTGACGTCGCGGATCTTTACGTCGTAGTCAACGTCGTCGCCGAGAAAGTCGCGCACGTTTTTCTTCGCGTGCTGCGCAAAATCCTCTCGGATCTCATACGCGGTGATCGACGCCCCGGCGCGCAGCAGCGTCATCGACAAAGCGCCAGAGCCGACACCGGCTTCGAGGACTCGCATCCCCGGTCCGATATCCGCCTGCATCAAAATCGCCCCGAGGTCCTTCGGGTAGATCACCTGGGCGCCGCGAGGCATCTTGAGGACCACGTCGGAGAGCGTCGGACGGAGCACCAAGAACTTTCGCTCGGAACTCGAGTTGACGAGTGACCCGTCGAAGGAGCCAATCACGTCGTCGTGCTGCACGATGCCGGCGTGGGTGTGAAACGCCGCGCCGGAGGTGAGCGTGATCAGGTAATGGCGATCCTTCGCATCAATCAACATGACGCGCTCGCCTTCGACGAGCACCGCCGTGCTCACGATTGCGCGCTCTTTCGCCGAGCGGTGGATTTGGCGCTACGGCGATCGAGAAAGCGAAGGACCAGCAACGCTTCGGTCAGATAGAGCCATTTCGGTTCCTTCTGTGCCCACGCGCGCCCCAGCGTCGCGGCGATCGCGATGCGAAAGATCCGTCGCAGCACTACGCCTTCTCTTTTGACTTACGTGCCCGACGACCCCGAATCCTGCCCCACACGTAGCCGGTCATGACCCCGCCGACGCCCACGGCGGCGACGACGGGTTTCGACGACGTGATGGAGTTACCCACTTGCAACTGCTCGGGCAAGAAGGAGCGCAGCGACGCTTCCAACTCTCGACGGGTCTCACTTCGCGAGGTCACTCGCTCACCTTGAGACGGCGTTTGGCCGTGCCGCTGACGACGCGCCACGCGGTGAGGCCGATGACGATGAGTGAAAGGGCCGCGACGATGACGTAGGGCAGCCACGACAAGGAACCGTCGAGCACCGGGAACTGCCACTGGAGGTAGCGCAACGATCCCAGCAGCAACAATGCTGCGCCGAAGGCCACGAACACACTGCCAATGGTGCCCCAGAGCAGGAAACGACCGAGGTCCTTTAAGGGCTTGATGGTCTCTTCTTTGACGTAACGGACGAGCAAGCTACGCAGTTCTTCGAAATCACGCTGCAGAGAGGCCCCCCGCAAGAACCGGCGCCACGACTTGTTCTTCACGTCCCAAGCCTACTCAGTACGTTCTTTTACGAGGTAGGTGGAACTCGCCGTGGCGACGAGACGCGCGTCCTGGTCGAGGATCCTCGCTTCGAGAAACGAGATGACGCGACCGGGCTTTAGCACCGTGGCCACGCAGGTCAACACGTCGCCGACCCTCGCCGAGCGCAAGAAGGACACCTTCATCTCGGTGTTGGCGACGATCACCTTGCGCTCGCCCACCACCGTTACGGCCGAGGCGCCCATGGCCGAGTCGAGGATGGCGGACAAGAACCCACCCTGGACGACGCCCGCGGGGTTGAGGAACCGCTCGTCGACGCGTACGCGCCAAGTGGTCGAACCGGGGGTCGATTTGTCGGTGCAGACCATGCCCAGTGTGAGGTCACAGTTGGGCGGTATCTGGAGAGCCACGAGGCGAGGTTAGTCGCGCCCGATTCGACGACGAAGCCGATTCGGTACTGTTCTAGTGATGACTGACACCCTGTATCCCGGCGCGAGCGACTTAGAAGGACGAGTGATTCGTGAGATTGTCGCGGTCGCCATGGACGCACCCGCCAAAGCCAACTCTGGCCACAGCGGCACCGCGATGGCCCTCGCGCCCCTCGGCGTGATGCTCTGGTCGCGAATCATGCGCCACGACCCGACTGATCCGAAGTGGAGCGATCGAGACCGGTTCATCTTGAGTAACGGGCACTGTTGCATCCTGCAGTACGCACTCGCCCACGAGTTCGGCTACGACCTGAGCGTTGAGGACCTCAAAGAGTTTCGCCAAATCCACTCGAAGACCCCGGGCCACCCCGAACGCGGCGTGACCCCGACCGTCGAAGTCACGACCGGACCACTCGGACAAGGTGTCGCCAACGGCGTCGGCATGGCTATCGCCGAGCAGATCTTGCGCAGTGACTACGGCGAAGGCCTCGTCGACCATCGCACCTGGGTCTTCGCGGGCGATGGCTGTTTTGAAGAAGGGATCAGCCACGAAGCGGCGTCGCTCGCCGGCGCGCTCGGCCTCGACCGACTGACGATCTTCTACGACGACAATCACATCACCATCGACGGCGTCACCGAGCTGGCGCTTCGCGACAACCCCGCTGAACGATTCGCCGCCTACGGGTGGCACGTGATCGATCTCGGCGACCAGGCGAACGACTTGGATGCGCTCGAAGCGGCCACCCGCGCAGCCATCGCCGAGACGGCGCGACCCTCACTTATCATCGTGCGTTCGCACATTGGCTTCCCCTCACCCACGATGATGGATACCCGCGAAGCGCACGGCTCGCCCTTCTCCCCCGAAGCTATCGCCAAGGTCAAAGAGATCATTGGCGTTTCGCCAGAGGCGTTCCACTTTGATCCCGAGATTCAGCACGAGCTCTTAGAGCTCGTCGCCCCGAACCGGGCCGAGCGCGTCGCCTGGGAGGCTCGCCTCCTGGCGGCGGGCGAACGCGGCGTGCGACTCCTCGAACAACTCGACACCAACGGTGTCGCGGTCATCACCACCAAGGCCGAACTCTACGCGGGGGGCACGATGGTCGCTACGCGTAAGGCGATGGCCCGCGCCATGGACACCTTCGCCACCCAGACCCCGGGTCTCACCGCTGGTTCGGCCGACCTCACTGACAACACGGGCATGGAGCTAAAGGGTCTCACCATTCATAATGCCGCCACGCCCGGCGGTCGCCAGTTCCACTACGGGATTCGTGAGTTCTCGATGAACGCCATCATGGTGGGCCAGGCGCATCACGGGGGTCTGCGACCGGTCGGTTCGACGTTCTTTGTGTTCAGTGACTACGGGCGCGGCGCCATTCGCTTGGCCGCGCTCTCCCACGCCGCGGTCATGTTCGTCTACACCCACGACTCAATCGGGGTGGGCGAAGACGGACCCACGCACGAGCCCATCGAGCACCTCATGTCACTGCGCGCGATGCCCGAACTGCACGTCGTGCGGCCGAGTGACGCCAATGAGGCTCTCGATCTCATTGAGCACTACCTCGTGACGAACGAACCACCGACCACCGCGATGATCCTCTCTCGACAGGACATGCCGGTCTTTGATGACGCCGACCACGCGGCGAGCGTCGCGGGCGCTCGCCAGGGTGGCTACGTCGTGCGCGAACACGACGACGCGGTGTTCACCCTCGTGGGCACCGGCTCCGAAGTCGGTGTCTGTCTGGCGGCCGCCGACGAACTCGCCGCGAAGGGCGTGGTGACCCGGGTGGTCGCGCTGCCCTGCTGGCGGTGCTTCGACGAACAACCCCTCGAGTACCGAAACACCGTGTTGCGACGTTCGGTGCCCTCGGTAGCGATCGAAGCGGGCGCCACCCTTGGTTGGGCCAACTACGTCGATGAGTCGATCGGGATCAACAGCTTCGGGATGTCCGCACCCGGCAAGGCCGTGTTTGAGTATTTCGGTATCGTGCCCGCAACGGTCGTGGCGCACGTCGAACGAGTGTTAGGTGAGAAGAAATGACCACATTGGACGACCTCTATAACAACTACGGACAGAGCCCCTGGCTGGACAACCTCCGTCTGGACTGGGTCGAGGACGGGACGCTCGCCAACTACATTGCCGAGGGCGTGCGCGGCGTGACGTCGAACCCTTCGATCTTTGCCAAGGCCTTCGCCTCGACGTCGGCCTACGACGAAGCGATCTCCGCCTCGAGCGAGACCGATCCGGAGAAGCTCTTCGAGACGTTGGCGGTCGCGACGGTGCGCGACGCGTGTGATCTCTTGACGGACGTGCACGCGAACTCGCGCAAGGACTTCGACGGTGGGAATCGTCGTTACCTCGACGGCTTCGTCTCACTCGAAGTGTCGCCCTCCCTGGCCCACGACACCGCGGGCACCATCGAGGCGGCCAAACGTCTCTACGGGCGCGTCGATCGACCCAACGTCATGATCAAGATTCCCGCCACGATTGAAGGTCTGCCGGCGATCCGGGCGACCCTCGGTGCCGGGATCAACGTCAACGTGACCCTGATTTTCTCGCTCGAACGCTACGACGAGGTGGTCACCGCCTGGGCGGAGGGCCTGCGCGACGCCTACGACGCTGGTCACGACCTGTCAACTATCGCGAGCGTCGCCTCCTTTTTCGTCTCGCGCGTTGACGTCGCCGTTGACGCCCTCCTGCCCGAAGGCGACCCGCGGCGCGGCACCACCGCGAACGCCCAGACCGCCGCGGCGTACGCGCTCTACCGCCGCCGCATCGCCGGCGATGACGTGACGAGTCTGCTCAGCGAGGGCGCCCAGGTGCAACGACCGCTGTGGGCCTCCACCTCGACCAAGAACCCGACCTACGACGACCTGCTCTACGTCGACAGCCTGGTCGCGGACGAGACGGTCAACACGATGCCCGACGCAACGCTGGCGGACACGCTCGATCACGCCAACTTCTCCTCCTCGCTGCTCTTGAACGACGAGACCTGTCAGAAGACCGCAGCGTTGTTGAACCGCCTCGCGCCCGACGTCAACTTAGGTACCGTCACCGCACAGTTGGAGAGCGAGGGCGTGGCCGCCTTCGCGAAGTCGTTCGACGAGTTGCTGGCGACACTGACCGCGAAGATCTCGGTTAAGTAATCCACGTGCAGGTGTCACGATCGAGGAAGTTTCGTGTGGTTCGCCGTCACGGAGGACGTCATAGGATGCTGCCATGACGACCCTTCGAGGATCCACGACGAGCAGTGATCTCGTGAACGAAACGGCGGCGGCGCTTGCACCATTCGCCTTCGAACGCGCTCGTGGCGCGCACGGCTACGTCGTGACCTACTCCCCCAAGGTCTTCATACCGCTCACGAAACTCTGTCGCGATCGCTGCGGCTACTGCACCTTCGCGCAGGCGCCCGCGCACGTTGCCTCGCCGTATCTGAGTTTGGATGAAGTAATGGCTATCGCGCAGGCGGGCCGTGACGCGGGCTGCACCGAAGCGCTCTTCACCCTGGGTGAGCGACCGGAACTTCGTTACGACGAAGCGGCGCGTTGGCTCGCGGCGCGGGGCTACCGCTCGACGGTTGACTACGTCGCGAGCGCCGCGCAGATGGTGCTCGAGAGCACGGGTCTCTTGCCCCACGCCAACGCCGGCGCGCTCTTTCGCCACGAGTTGGGACAACTTCGTGAGGTCAGCGCCTCCCAGGGCATGATGCTCGAGAGTCTCGCGGAGCTCCCCGCGCACCGTCTCGCGCCGGACAAGACCCCCGAGCGCCGCCTCGACACGCTTCGTCTGGCGGGCGAGCTCCAGATACCCTTCACGACGGGCCTGCTGGTCGGAATCGGTGAGAGCCGCGAGGATCGTCTCGAGACGCTGCTCGCGATAACGGCCGCGCACGAAGAGTTCGGTCACGTGCAAGAGGTGATCATCCAGAACTTCCTACCCAAGGCTCGCACCGCCATGGCGACCCACCCCGCCGCTTCGGACGAGGAGTTCCGTTGGACCATCGCGGCCGCGCGACTCGTGCTCCCCGAGGCAGTTCACCTGCAAGCACCGCCAAACCTGAGCGAGGACCCGGCGCGTCTGTTGGACTTTGGTATCGACGACTTTGGTGGCATCTCGCCGGTGACCGCCGATCACGTGAATCCCGAACGCGCGTGGCCCGCCATTGACACGTTGGCCGAGGAGACCTCACTTCGTGGCTTCCACCTCGTCGCGCGCCTCACGGTCTACCCGGAGTTCATCGCCGGTGCCGGCGAGTTCCTCGACGCCAAGGTCCGGCCGTACGTGCTCGCCCACGCCGACGGCGAGTTTCTCGCTCGAAACGACGCGTGGTATTCGGGCACCGATCACACCCCGCCGCCGGCCCCACGACTGAGGACCCGTACGAGCGCCGTCGAGTCCATTCTCGCTCGCTACGTCCCGGGTTACGACTTTGAGGCGGAAGAACTCATCACCCTCTTCGCCGCGCGAGGCGGCGACTTCCACGCCCTCGTCGACCTCGCGGACGGTCTGCGTCACGACCTCGTCGGCGACGCCGTGAGTTTCGTTATTAACCGCAACATCAACTACACCAACGTCTGCACCTTCAAGTGCCGATTCTGCGCGTTCTCCAAGGGTCCTCTCTCGCTCAACCTTCGCGGCGACCCGTACTTGTTGACACTGGAGGAGATCAGTGGTCGCGTGCGCGAGGCCGAAGAGCGCGGCGCTACCGAGGTCTGTCTGCAAGGCGGCATTCACCCGAACTTTGACGGCGATTACTACATTGACGTCATCGCCGCCGTGCGCGCGGGATCACCCACGATCCACATCCACGCCTTCAGCGCGCTGGAGGTCTTCGAAGGCGCGCGACGCTCCGAACAGAGCCTCGCCACGTACCTCACGCGGCTGAAGGACGCGGGGCTCAAGACGCTCCCGGGCACCGCCGCAGAGATTCTCGACGACGAGGTGCGCACCATCCTCTGCCCCGACAAGATCAACAGTGACCAGTGGCTCGAGGTACACCGCACCGCGCACGAGGTCGGGCTGCACTCGAACATCACGATCATGTTCGGGGCGATCGAAGAGCCGCGCAGTTGGGCCACGCACCTCATCCGCACCCGTGACCTGCAAAAACAGACCGGTGGCTTCACGGAGTTCGTGCCGCTCCCCTTCGTGCACATGGCCACGCCGTTGTTCTTGCGAGGTCGCGCACGCAAGGGACCGACCTTTCGCGAGGCGGTCTTGATGCACGCGGTCGCGAGGTTGCACTACGCCACGTTGATTGACAACATTCAGGTGAGTTGGGTGAAGATGGGTGTCGAAGGTTCGCGACGCATCCTCCAAGCGGGTGCCAACGACCTCGGCGGGACGTTGATGGATGAGAACATCTCGCGCGCCGCGGGGGCTACCCACGGCCAGGAGATGGACGTCGCCTCCCTCGAAGAGCTCGTCGCCCCCCTCGGTCGCCCCCTGCACCAACGCAGCACCCTCTATCAGACCCTGTAGTGGCACGAACGCTGATCGAGTCGCTCCTCGAGGACCTCGACGAGGACACCGTCATGTCCCCCGAGCGACGCGAGCTACTGCGAGATCTGCTCGCACGCGTTGTCATGGTCGCCGAAGCCGACGCCGCGACGAAAGACCTTCGAGTCGCGGTGACCGCGATCGATGAGCTCCTCGAGGCGTTCATGCTCTTTGATAAGTGGCAGGACCGCAAGAAACTGACGATCTTCGGTTCCGCGCGCACCAAGGTCGATAGCCCGCTCTTTGAGATGACCCGCGAGCTCGCTCAGGCCATGGCCGAACGTAACTGGATCATCGTCACCGGCGCGGGACCGGGGATCATGGAGGCCTCCTCCAAGGGTGCGGGTACGGCCAACACCCTCGGGGTGAACATCAAACTCCCCTTCGAGCAGAACGCCAACGCTTACATCGACGCCACGACGAACCTGGTGACGATGAACTACTTCTTCACTCGCAAAGTCGCCCTCACGCGCCCGTCGATCGCCTTCGTGGTGTTGCCGGGAGGGCTCGGGACGATGGACGAACTCTTTGAAGTCCTGACGCTGCTCAGCACCGGTAAGACCAATCCCGCGCCGGTGGTGCTCCTCGACACGCCGGACGGTCTTTTCTGGACGCAGTGGATGACCTTCATGGAAGAAGGCATCGTGCGTAACGACTACGTGGACGTCGGCGACATGTGTCTCGTGCGCCAAGCCACCTCCGTCGAGGAGACCGTCGAGGAGATCGAGCACTTCTACTCCAACTACGTGGGCTTCGCCATCAACGGCGAACGAGCGGTCGTGACGGTGCGCCACCCACCCACCCCCGAGCAGATGGAACGGCTGCGCGCCACGGTACCGGGATTTGACGGGGTCGCGGGCTACCAACTCGAGCCGGAAAATACCATCGCCTTCGACTTTGACGGCCGCAACTACCTCGATCTGCGCCGTGTGATCGACGAGGTGAATGCGTGGGCCGACTAGTCCTCCTCCTGGCGCCGTAGCAACGCCTCGGCCTTCTGCAGGCTTCGTCGAACCTTCGAGAGCTGTCGCTCGAGCTCCTTGGCCTCCTCGGCACCCTCGGAGCGCAGTTGCGCACGGAGCGCGTCAAAGATGGTGTCCGCCACTCGACGCTCCAGCGCCGCAATCTCGTCGGCGAGACCCTCGAAGGACTCCATTAGTCGACGACCACGACCTCGAGCTCGTCGGCCGCGTACTGCGCGCGCAGCACCTTCTTGTCGAACTTTCCGACGCTGGTCTTGGGCACGGTGTCGATGAACGTCCATCGTTCGGGCAGCCACCACCTCGCCACTCGCTCTGCCAAAAAGGCCTTGAGTTCTTCCGCCGTGGCCGTCGCCTCGGGTCGTAGCACCACGCAACAGAGCGGTCGCTCTTGCCACCGGTCATCGGGCACCGCGATCACGGCCGCTTCAAAGACCGCCGGGTGCGCCATCATCGTGGCTTCGAGCTCAACCGAGCTGATCCACTCGCCGCCGGATTTGATCACGTCCTTGGTGCGGTCACTCACCACCATGAACCCCTCAGCGTCCAACGTACCGATGTCCCCGGTGCGCAGCCATCCGTCGCGGAACTTCTCGGGGTCCTCGACCCCGAAGTAGGAGCCGGTGATCCAGGGCCCACGGATCTCGAACTCACCGACGGTCTTCCCGTCGCGCGCCAGCACCGTCCCGTCGTCGTTGGTGATGCGCATCTCGACCCCCGCGACCACGCGACCGGATTTCACGCGGTAGTCCACCTGGTGCTCGGGCGGCGTGCCCGCGGGGGGAATGGAGACCGCGGCCAGCGGGCTCGTCTCGGTCATCCCCCACCCTTGGATCATGTCCAGACCGAAACGGTCGCGGAAGGTCTCGATCATGAAACGCGGTACGGCGGAACCCCCGGCGAGTATGGCGCGCAGACTCGAGAGGTCGGTCTCGGGCGTCGTTTCGGCGACTCGGAGCACGTCGTTCCAGATCGTGGGGACCCCGAGGGAGATGGTCGGTCGCAGTTCGCGCACCATCTTGATGATGGGAGCGCCCTGGAGGAACATCTGGGGCATGATCAACTCGACGCCCGCGAAGAACGCGGTGTAGATCGTCCCCCAGGCGTTGACGTGGAACATCGGCACGATGAGCAAACAGCGGTCTCGCTCGCAGAGTCCAACGGAGTTCGCGGTCGTCGAGGCCATCGAGTGCAGCCAGGTCGAACGGTGCGAGTAGACGACCCCCTTGGGGTTGCCCGTGGTGCCCGAGGTGTAACACATGATCGCCGCATCACGTTCGTCGAGCTCGGGCCAGACGAAGCCGGGTCGCTCGGCGCTCACCACGCTCTCGTAGTCCAACGTCTCGCCGAGCACCCCGGTCGCTTCCTCGCCGTTGATGATGATCGTTCTGACCGTGGGGATCTGGTCGCGCACGCGCGCCAGGAGCGGGACCAAGGAGGCGTCGACGATGATGACCTGGTCTTCGGCGTGGTTGATGATGTAGGCGAGCTGCTCGGGAAAGAGCCGGATGTTGAGCGTGTGTAAGACGGCGCCCATGCTCGGCACCGCGAAGTAGGCCTCCATGTGGGCTTGGTTATTCCACATGAAGGTGGCCACGCGGTCCCCGGGCCCGACACCCAGGTTGGTCAGGGCAGCAGCGAGTTGCTCGGCCCGCTTGGAGATTTGAAAGAACGTCGCTTCCTCCACGCCGTCGGGGGTGACGGTGAAGACCTTCTTGTCGGCGTAGACGTACTCGCCATGACGAATGATTCCGCTGATCAACAGCGGCGCGTCCTGCATCGTGCTCTTCATGGCCCCCCTCACAACGTCGTTGGGAGCATGCTACAAAATTCCCCGCACCCCCCTACCAGGAGAGGGCGTAGGGCTCCACGGGTGCCGGGAGGGCACTGGGCCCTCCCCCCAGCGCGGCGTCGATCGCCGCGGCGGCACTTCGGCCCTCCGCGATGGCCCACACAATGAGACTCTGCCCGCGCACCGCGTCGCCACAGGCGAACACCGGCGTCGCCCCCTCGAGGTCGCGAAGTCGCCAGTCCGACGTCACCGAGAGGGTCTGACGGGCGGTGAGGTGGCGCTCGGCCAAGGTGAGCTGATCCACCTCAGGTCCGACGAAGCCGGCTGCGATGAGCACCAAGTCCGCTCGCATCGTCACCGACTCACCACTCTGGTGGTCGTTGATGACGATCTCTTCGACGCGCGAGGTCCCTCGAAACTCCAGCGTCTCGCTCGAGAAGAGTCGCTCACCGCCCTCGGCGTGGGCGGAGCTCGTCTTAAAGATCCGAGGCATCGTCGGCCAGGGCTCCTCGAAGGGGCGTTGGTCGGGCGGACGATCAAGGATCTCGATTTGGATCACTGATGCAGCACCTTGTCGATGTACCGTGCCGAGACAGTCTGCGCCGGTGTCGCCACCCCCGAGGATCACGACGTGGCAGCCCGCCGCGTCGATCAGTGGCGCCGTAGCCTCGTTGACGGCACGGTTGGATCCCTCGAGAAAGACCATCGCCGGGTACACCCCCGGTAGTTCCGCGCCCGGTACGGGGATCATCCGGGGCCGCGTCGAACCGAGCGCCAACAAGACGGCGTCAAAGTCCCCCCTCAGTTGCTCGAGGGTCGTGCCACCTTCGCCGACGGTGACGTTGGGGAAGAACTCGACGCCGCTGTCGCGCATGACCGCGAGGCGTCGGTCCAACACCGATTTTTCCATCTTGAACTCCGGGATGCCGTAGCGCAAGAGACCGCCGATCGCGTCGCTTCGTTCGAAGACGCTCACGGCGTGTCCGACGCTACGTAACTGCGCCGCGGCGGCCAGGCCCGCGGGTCCCGAACCGACGACGGCCACGCGACGTCCGCTTTCACGCGGGGTCGCCCGGGCGACCGGCACCCCGAGGGCGAAGGCGTGCTCGGCCACCTCGTATTCGAGTCGCTCGATGGTGACGGGATCGCTGTTGATCCCGAGCACGCACGCCGACTCACACGGGGCGGGACAGAGCCGACCGGTGAATTCGGGGAAGTTGTTGGTGTCAAAGAGTTGTTCGGCGGCGTGGACCCACTGATACTTGTAGGCGGCGTCGTTGAAGGTGGGAATTCGATTACCGAGCGGGCAGCCCTGCATGCAAAAGGGAATCCCGCAGTCCATGCACCGTGACCCCTGGGCGGCGATCTCCTCGTCGCTCTGGGCGACGTAGACCTCGCGCCAATCGCGCAGACGCACGGGCACCGGGCGATACTCGGGCCCGCGCCGTGGTACCTCTAAGAAGCCGGTGACCTTACCCACCCTTCGCCTCGTCGCGCACGCGTTGGTACTCCGAGGTTTCGATGCGCACGAAGTGCATCCGTTCGCTTCGCCAGTCGGTCAAGATGCGCTGGGCCTTCTTCGACCCCGTCTCGTCGCGGTAGCGGGTCAAGAGCCCGTGGAGGCGAAGGTCGTCCTCGTACTCGAGCACTTCGATCTCGTAGACCCCGGCGCTCAGGTGGTCGTGGACCGTCACCTCGGGGTCGTAGAGATAGAGCGTGCCGCCCGACATCCCCGCCGCGAGGTTCCGGCCGACGCCCCCGAGTATGACCACGACCCCGCCGGTCATGTACTCGCACGCGTGGTCCCCGGTACCTTCGACGACGATCGTCGCCCCGGAGTTGCGCACGCCGCATCGTTCACCGACGACACCGCTGATGAAGATCTCGCCGCTGGTGGCGCCGTAGCCGATCACGTTGCCGGCGATGATGTTCTCATCGCTCTCGAAAGTGGCCGAGGCGTCGGGGCGAATGACGATACGACCACCCGACAGGCCCTTACCGGCGTAGTCGTTGGTGTCACCCCAGAGGCGCAACGTCACCCCCGCGGGGATGAACGCCCCCAAACTCTGGCCGGCCGAACCCACGAGATCAACCTGGATGTGATCATCGTTGAGGGTGCGAGCGCCGAGTGAACGGGTGATCGCGCTCCCGGTCAAGGTGCCCACCGCCCGGTTGACGTTGCGTACCGCCGAGGCGAAGTGAAACGGCGTTCCGCGCTTGGCGGCGTCGACCGCGTCGTCGAGGAAGAGCCAGTCGAGCGCGCCGTCGAGACCGTGGTCTTGCTTGATGCTCTGGCGTCGTTGGTCGGGTTCGACGAAGGACAACAGGGCCGAGACGTCGAGGTCGTTGAACTCGTCCACGTCGGTGAGCACGCGCAGTTTCGAGACGTCGCCGATGACCTCGTCGAGGGTGCGCGCCCCGAGCAGGGCTAAGTACTCGCGCACCTCTTCGGCCACGAACTCAAAGAAGTTCTCGACGAACTCGGGCTGGCCCGAAAAACGTTCGCGAAGCTTGGGGTTCTGGGTGGCGATGCCGACCGGACAGGTGTCGAGGTGACAGACCCGCATCATGACGCACCCCGAGACGACCAGCGGTGCCGAAGCGAATCCGTACTCCTCGGCGCCGAGGAGGGCCGCCACGATGACGTCGCGACCGGTCTTGAGTTGCCCGTCGGTCTGGAGCACGACGCGGCTGCGTAGTCCGTTCGCCGCCAAGGTCTGGTGCGCCTCGGCGAGTCCGAGCTCCCAGGGCGTGCCCGCGTGCTTGAGCGACGTCAACGGCGCCGCGCCCGTGCCCCCGTCGTGGCCCGAGATCAAGATGACGTCCGCGTGGGCCTTGGCGACCCCGGCGGCGATGGTCCCGACGCCTTGTTCGCTCACTAACTTGACGTGCACGCGCGCCTGGTCGTTCGCACTCTTAAGGTCGTAGATCAGCTGCTTGAGGTCCTCGATGGAGTAGATGTCGTGGTGCGGTGGGGGCGAGATGAGACCGACACCCGGCGTTGAGTGGCGGGTCTTCGCGATCCACGGGTACACCTTGGACCCGGGCAGTTGACCGCCTTCGCCCGGCTTGGCGCCCTGGGCCATCTTGATCTGTAGGTCGTCGGCGTTGACCAAGAACCGGCTCGTCACGCCGAAGCGTCCGGAGGCGACCTGTTTGATCGCCGAGCGCGTGTTCTCTCGTGGATCGGAGGTGTCGAATCGCTCCTCGTCCTCACCACCTTCGCCGGTGTTGGACTTCCCGCCGAGGCGGTTCATCGCGATCGCCAGCGTCTCGTGCGCCTCTTGTGAGATCGAGCCGTAGGACATCGCACCGGTGTTAAAGCGCTTGAAGATCTCGGCGGCGCCTTCGACCTCCTCGAGGGGAATGGGCGCCGCACTGGGCACCAGGTCGAGCAACGAGCGCAGGGTCATCTTTCCGCTGCTCTGTTCGTCGACGAGCGTTGAGTACTCCTTGAAGAGGTCGTAGCGCTTCGCGCGGGTGGCGTGCTGGAGTTTCTGGACCGTACGGGGATTAAAGAGATGCAGCTCGCCGTCGCGGCGCCACTGGTACTCGCCTCGATTGACGATCTCCACGGGTTGGCCGATTTCGGGCTCGAAGGCGCCGGCGTGCCATTTGAGTACGTCAGCGGCGACCCGCTCCAACGTCGCGCCACCGAGACGCGAGTGAAAGCCCGGGAAGTAGCGCGAGAGTACGTCCTCGGAGAGCCCGACGGGCTCGAACAGCTGGGAGCCGACGTAGCTCGCGACCGTGCTGACCCCCATCTTGGACATCACCTTGACCACGCCCTTGTTGAGGGTCTTGCCGTACTGGTAGCGCGCTTCGAAGGCGCTCAACTCGGTGAGCTCACCCGTCGAGATGAGGGCGTCGATGGACTCATAAGCCAGGTAGGGACAGACGGCCGACGCCCCGAAGCCCAATAACAACGCGACGTGGTGTACCTCGCGAACGTCCCCCGCCTCGATCACGAGCGCGGCGCTCGTGCGCAGGTGCTCGGCCACCAAACGGTGGTGCACCGCCGAAGCGAGCAACAAGCTGGGAATAGCGGCGTGGGCCGCCGAGGTGCCGCGGTCGCTCAAGATGACGACGTTGACACCCGCGCGGACCTTCGCGACCGCCTCGTTGGTGACATCTTCTAACGCGGCGGCGAGCCGATCGGCGGCGCTACCGGGACCGTGCGCCATAAAGAGTCCGTCGATGGCGGCCGTGCGAAAACCGATGACGCCGGGGTACTCGTCGATGTAGCGAATCTTGTAGAGCTCACTGACGCTCAACACCGGCGACGGCAGCACGATTTGGTGACAGTGCTCTTCGCTTTCGTTGAGGAGGTTCTCTTCCCCACCGATCACAACGCGTGAGGAGGTGACGAGTTCCTCACGGATGGCGTCGAGGGGCGGGTTCGTCACCTGAGCGAAGAGCTGGGTGAAGTAGTCAAAGATAGAGCGCGGCATCTTCGAGAGCACCGGCAGCGTGGTGTCCGAACCCATCGAACCAATCGGCTCTTCCCCGACCTGGGCCATGTGGCGCACGATCAGACGAAGGTCCTCTTCGGAGTAACCGAAACTCTTCTGCAGTCGAACGATCGACACGTAGGACGGGGTCAAGGACTCTGGTGCCTCGATGGCGTCGAGTGAAATCTGATGACGCTCGAGCCACTCGCCGTAGGGCACGGCGTTAGCGAGGGTCGCTTTTAACTCGTCGTCATCAATGATGCGTCCCTGTTCGACGTCGACCAAGAACACTCGGCCGGGTTGGAGGCGACCCTTGCGTTCGATGTTCGACGGGTCAATGGGCAACACACCCACTTCACTGGCCAAGATGACGCGCTGGTCCTTGGTGACCCAGTAGCGAGCCGGACGAAGTCCGTTGCGGTCCAAGACCGCACCCGCGACGGTCCCGTCACAGAACGTCACCGACGCCGGTCCGTCCCAAGGCTCCATGAGTCCGGCGTGGTAGCGATAGAACGCGCGCCGAGCGGGGCTCATCGCCGTCGATCGCTCCCAGGCCTCGGGGATCATCATCAAGATCGCGTGCGGCAACGAGCGACCGGCGTTGACCAAAAGTTCGACAACCTCGTCGAAACTCGCCGAGTCACTCATATCGGGTGTGATGATCGGCGTGAGTGCGCTGATCGGCAGGGGCAGCAACTCGCTCTCGAGGGTCGTCTCGCGTGCGGTCATCCAGTTTCGGTTGCCCCGGACGGTGTTGATCTCACCGTTGTGGGCGATGTAGCGAAAGGGCTGGGCCAGGTCCCAGCGCGGCAAGACGTTGGTCGAGAAGCGACTGTGCACGACGGCGATCGCCGAGGTGAGCCGCTCGTCCTCGAGGTCCTTGAAGTAGAGGCGCAACTGGGGCGCCGAGAGCATCCCCTTATAGATGAGCACCTGGGACGAACACGAGGATGCGTAGATGTCCAAGGTGTGCTCGAGGACCTTACGAGCACAAAACAGCGCCCGCTCGAGGTCGAAGCGCTCACTCCCCTCCTCACGCACGATGAGTTGGTGGTAGAACTTCGGCTCGGACGCGCGCGAGGTCGGCCCGAGGATCGAAGAGTCGACCGGGACGTCGCGCCACCCGCCCGAGACCAGACCGACGCGTGAAAAGATCTCGTCGCAGGTGGCCCGGACGAGTTCCATATCGAGCGACGGTGCAATCATCCAGCTGGCGACGCCGTAACTCCCCCGTTCGGGTATCGGTGCGTCAAAGATCTCGCGGATGAACGAGTCGGGCATCTGCGTCAGGATTCCGGCGCCGTCACCCGACTCCACGTCGGCACCGGTCGCACCACGGTGTTCGAGGTTCTCGAGAATCGTCAAGGCGTCGCGAACCGTTGCGTTCGTCGCGCGGCCCGTCAGGTCGGCCACCATCCCAACGCCACAGGCGTCGTGCTCGAAGGAGGGGTCGTAGAGGTTCTTGGTCATGGCGTGGCTCCGGGGCAGCGCTGACCCAGCCCCATCATAAACGAAAATTCGTCAATGTCTCAGCGCCCTACGCTGTCTGCGTGAGTTCGAGACCCCGTAGCGCACTGGTCGTGGGCGGCGGCGTCATCGGCACGACGTGCGCATTCCAACTCGCTCGCGCCGGCTGGGGCGTGACGCTGTTTGATCCGACACCGGGCCGCGGAGCATCGTGGGCCGCGGCGGGCATGCTCGCGCCAATCGCGGAGATAGCACCCGGCGAAAAGGAGAACTTCCGACTTCAACGTGGTGCGCTCGCGGCGTGGCGCGCGATGGCGAAAGAACTCGCGAACCTGACCGGCGTCGTCCTCACGCTCTCGGAGACGGGCACGCTGTTGGTGGGTTATGACGGGAGCGACCGTCGACTGGTCGATCAGTTCACTGAGGTCGCGACGTCCTTTGGCGCTCGGTCACGCCACGTGCGCCGTGAGGACGTCGATGGCGTCTTTGAGGGGGTGAGCACCCGAGTACGAGAGGGCCTCTTGCTCGAGGGGGATGCGTGGCTCAACCCCGATGAGGCGATGAGGGTGCTCGCAGACGCGAATGCGATACTGGGGGTCGACGTGGTGACCGAGCGGGTCATCGGTGCGCTCGTCACGGACCACGGTGTTGAAGTGCGCACCGCGGAGATGACCATGCGTGGAGACGTCGGCGTCCTCGCCACGGGCGCGGCGGCACTTCCGGCGGGCCTTCGTGAGCAGGCCGTGAACCACGTTCGCCCCGTTCGCGGGATGACGGTTCGCCTTGAGGGTTTTGATCGTTCTGAGGCGCCCACCCTGCGCGCCTTCGTTCGAGGACGCTCGCTCTACCTCGTGAGTCGACCGGGTGGGTACTGCGTGCTCGGGGCTTCTTCCGATGAACAGGGCGAACTCGCCGTGGAGATTGGCGAACTACAGCGGCTCTTGCGCGACGCGCTGGAACTCGTGCCCGCCCTCGAATGCGCGACCTTCCTCGAGACACGTCAGGGACTGCGCCCCGCGAGCGACGACCTCGCGCCGTTCGTCGAAGTCTTCGATGGCCGGTG
>Ga0302279_10000619_pt1 | contig 52249 bp, 46 predicted proteins | sample III_Bog_N3_3_FD_194541 | JGI IMG/M metagenome (GOLD analysis project Ga0302279, IMG submission 194541) | Peat permafrost microbial communities from Stordalen Mire near Abisko, Sweden - III_Bog_N3_3 | ecosystem: Environmental > Terrestrial > Soil > Wetlands > Peat | place: Sweden: Abisko... | reverse complement strand
TGGAGCAGATTTTCGACCGGTTCTACTCGGAGCGGCCGCGGGGAGAGAAATTCGGCCAGCACTCCGGTCTCGGGCTATCGATCAGCCGGCAGATCGTCGAGGCGCTGCACGGCACCATTTCGGCGGAGAACCGACAGGGTGCAAACGGCAGGGTGCTGGGAGCCCGGTTCGTGGTGCGTTTGCCCAAGGCATGAAGGATGATTGTGCTCTGAAACGGAGCAGCCAGGCGGCGGGCGGCGAAGCTTCATCGCAGCCTATATCTGTATTACACCATGCCCATGATCGGCCTTTGTGTATCCGACGACGCGGGGATTTCGGCTCGCCCTGTCCACAAAATGGTCGATCGCCGAGCTGCGGTCCCGCTGGTTCGCTTTGTCTCCGTAGTACAGCGCGAACAGTCCCGCCACATAAGGTGCTGCGAATGATGTTCCCTGGAGATTTACGTTGTTTCCTCCCATCGATGTAGTACCGACATATTCCCCGCTTCCCCCGCCAGGCGCGAAAAATACAAGCTCATGGTCCTGGTCGGTTGGCGTCTTCGTTCCGTAGTTACTTCCGGAATTGTTGCCGAAGCTCGCGCGGTTGAACTGCGAATCCACCGCCCCGACTGCCACCACCTCCCCGAACCTGGAAGGATAGTCGAGCGTGCCATTGTCTCGGTTTCCGGCCGCTGCGACGATAATCGCGTCGGACCGGATGCGTCGGATCTCTCCCACCATTTGCTCGAACACCGCGCTACGCGAGGAGCCGGTCTGCTGCCGGCCGCACGCAGTGCAATCCCGGTAGGGCAGCCCGTAGGCCAGGCTCAGATTGATCACGTCTGCACTCTGCGCCGCCAGCAGCGCCGCCATGACGTTCCACTCGGAGATCGGGTTCGCGTCTCCGACCTTTAGCACGCGGATCTGAGCATCCTCAGCGACGTCATGGACGATACTGGCCACCGCGGTGCCATGGCCGTTACTGTCCGAAATATCCGCCGTGCCATTCGGATCGTGATAGTTACGGCTGTCAGGCGCCGCCGTGATACCCGCATTCGGGTCAAGCCCCGTATCGATGATTGCGACCGTCGTGCCCGCGCCAGTGCTCGTGCCATAGGGCAGCCCGAGCATTGTCAGATACTGACTGTGGGTCGCCTGATCAAACGCGAAAACTGCCGGTGACGCCGTCTGACTGTGCGATAGCGCCGAATCGGGCACGACCAGCAGGTGGGAGTTGGCGTCGCCGATGACGGCCAATGCGGCGTTGGGAAGCGTGTGGTACAGCAAGCCCTTGACGATGGCATTTTGATAGAAATAGCGCAGGTAGTTCATCTTCCAGAACTCCTGCCCGCGTGGCACGCTGAGCAGGTGGTGACGGAACATAAACTGGTCCGGCACCAGGTCGCCACGGCGGCTGAGTTCGTCGGCCATGTTGGACTGGTATTTTACGTGGTCGATGCTGCCCTTCAGGCATGCCTCGATCAGTTCCGTCGCCGCGACATCATCCTTGTGATGGGAAACGATCAGTCGCCCCGCAAAAAAATCACAGAAATCGCATTGAGTGCACATGGAACCACCCCCCTCAACGAATGTGAGGAGATCGAAGGCCTGTTTGGCAACGCGGTTCGATACCCTCCGGAATCCGGTTCGCGCTACGCCGCGTCGCCCCATCGGGCGGTGACCTTCAGCGCGCCCTCGACGCTGCCCTTGGTGACCAAAGGAACGCCTGCCTCCCCTGCGAGCGTGACGCCGAACTCGATCTCGAATTCGCGTGGGCGCGATTCCTTTAAGGTCTGGTAGCCTTTGTCATAGACTGAACGGCAAACAGCCATGATTGTAGAGCCGAGTTCATCAAGTTTGTTGACGACCTTATCGGCGCCGGCAAGACCTTCATCGACTTGCGCGGGAACCACGGGCGTGGAGACACTCTCCCCCAGTTCCATATAGATGGTCTGTCCCCCGATCACGACAGCGACTGCCTTGGTCATGACTCCCCCCTGGGATCTCGACAATCCGCCATGCCTTCGTTGAGGCACCGGACGAGACGAAACTTATGGGCACCCAGGGCTGATTGGCAAAAATAAAGTTCAGGCGGCTGGTACAACAGTCCTTGTAACCGCTCGGCGGGCTCCGCCGGAGCCCGACAAGACTGCGGCGATACTGAGGTGCCGCTCATCCCCCTTGACCACTGTTTTGCTGCAGGACGCAGGCCGAGAACCCGCCTGCAGCTTTGGAGACTCCGGCCCGGTCGATAGCGGGGCCGCCATCAAGCTTTGGTCCATTACGCCGTGAACTGCTCGGCGATGATCCGTTCGGACAGGCCCTGGTCGGGATCGAACAGCACCGTCACGTTCACGGAGCGGTCCTCGCTCACCGCCACCGAGACGACATCGCGCACCTCGGTAAAATCCGCCACCGCGGCGGTGGGCCGCTTGTCGCTCTCCAGCACTTCGAACAGCACCTTGGCCGTGCACGGCAGCAGCGCCCCGCGCCATCGCCGGGGCCGGAAGGCGCTGATCGGCGTCAGCGGGAACAGGTTGGCGGACAGGGGAACGATCGGGCCGTGCGCCGACAGGTTGTACGCCGACGAACCGGCCGGCGTGGAGATCAGCACGCCGTCGCAAATCAGCTCCGCCAGCCGCACAGTGCCGTCCACGACGATCCGGATTTTCGCTGCCTGGCGGATCTGGCGAAGCAGGCTCACTTCGTTGAACGCCAGCGCCTGCTTCACCTGGCCGCAGGCCGTGACCGCGAGCATTCGCAGCGGATGCAGCTCCGCCGCCTGGGCGCAGGACAAGCGCGCCGGCAGGTGGTCTTCGCTGTACGTGTTCATCAGGAAGCCGACCGAGCCGCAATTCATGCCGTACACCGGCACGTCGCCGCCGATCGCACGGTGCAGCGTCTCCAACATGAACCCGTCGCCGCCCAGCGCAACGACTGCCGCCGCCTGCTCGGGTTCGCAACGTCCGTAGCGCGCCTCCAGCCGGTCGCGCGCGTCGATCGCCAGCGGGGTTGGCGCCGCGGTGAAGGCAATCCGCCCGGGGACGTAGTCGCGCGCGGGCGCATGGTGCGCCGCTGGCGGCGGGGACAGGGTCACGCGAGCCTCCGGTGCTCCATCACCGGCATGTCGCGACGCACCCGCGCTGTAAACGCGGGATCGATGCGCGCGGTGGCCCAGCCGGGACCGTCGGATACCTTGGCCAACACATGGCCCCACGGATCGGCGATCAGCGCGTGGCCGTAGGTATAGCGCGGCTCGCCGCTGCTGCCTTCGAGATACCGGCCCCAGGCGGCCGGCGCCGCCATCCAGCACTGCGTCTCGATGGCGCGGGCGCGGATCAGCGTCTCCCAATGGTCCTTGCCGGTGAGCAGGGTGAACGCGGCGGGCAGGAATATCAGCTCGGCCCCGGCGCGGCGCAGTGCGAGGAACAGCTCGGCAAAGCGCAGATCGTAGCAGATGGCGCAGCCAACCGTGACGCCGTTCGCCTGATAGGTCACGACCTCATCGCCGGCGCCGAAGGTGGCGCTCTCCCGATAGCCGGCGCCATCAGGGGTGACGATGTCGAACAAGTGGATCTTGCGGTAGCGCGCGATCTCGGTGCCGTTCGGATCGAACGCGACGGTGGTGTTGAACAACGTCTCCCCGGCCCGCTCGATCAGGGACCCGCCATGGACATGAACCCTGTCGCGGCGCGCGACCTCGCGCAGAAATTCGTAAGCGGGGCCGCCTTGCTGGTTGGAGCCCTTGGCGGGCAGCTCCTCCGCCTGGCTGACCTTTTGCGCGCGGTCGCCGCCGAGGCAGGTCCAGACCTCGGGCAGACTGACGATGTCGGGCTTGTCCGCGGCCAGTGCCGCCTGGAGCAGCCGGCCGGCCTGGGCGATGTTCTCCGCCTTGTCGCTGCCCTGGTTCATCTGCACGACGGTCACGCGCATGCCATGCCTCAACGGTCGAGTACGCGGGTCAGCAAAGCTGATCCGCCGCCCCGAGGCAACCACGCTTCGCCTGGGTGTGCCCGGCACTGGCGTACGTGCGGTTCAGGTAGGGCGGGTCAGCGAAGCGCCGTCCACCATTGCCGCACGCCGCACCGCAAGTGGTGGACGGCGCAAGAGCTTGTCCACCCGCTTACACCCGTTTGGCCGCGGTGCTACTTGCGCCAATCGAACCGGGGCTCCGCACGGCTGCGCGGCTCGGGATCGCTCCGGCGGTCGGTGGCACGCAACGGAGACTCAGGAGGCGGCCCGCGGCGTGGACCGTCGTAGTCGCGCGGCGCCGGCGGAATCGGCGGGCGGGACGGTCGGCGGGGCGGATCGCTCGGCGTGGGCGCCACGGGCGGGTAGATGTCGTCGAAATCGGCGGCACGGCCGGCGTCCGGCAGCCGCAGCGAGAGCTGCCGAATTTCGTGCTGGATCTCGTCCAGGCGCGCCTCGATCACCTCAAGCCGGCTCTTCACGCCGATGACGCTGAACGGCATGAACAGCAGGGCCAGCGCATAAAGCAGCGTCGGCACCAGCAGGACAATGGTTACCCACCAGGGCAGCCAGTCGGGCAAGACGAACGGGAGGGTCATGGCGGGACGATACCACCCCATGCCGGTGGCCTTCCATCTTTGCCCGGCGCAAGTCTGGATTTCCTCACGGCGCCGTGCCAAGCCTGCCACGGTTTTCGGTCAGGTCCTGCATGGTTCGTCTGATTCCCGGCCCCGTCGCCACCCGCCCGGCGGTGCGCGAGGCGCTGTGCTTCGCCGCCATGGGACAACAACGCTCCCGACGCTACCCCGGCATCCTCGCACCGGTGCCGCCAGTCGCCGGCGGCCCGCCAGAGGGGCGTGGTTGCTGCGGCCCGATCGCGCCGGACGTGCGGGGCGCCGTCTCCGCGACGGGCGACGCACCGACCGGCCTCGGCGTCCACCAGCGCAAGGCGGCCTGACACATGACCAGCGACCTGGACATCGCGCGCGCCACTGCGCTGCGTCCGATCGCCGAGATCGCTGCGAAGCTCGGCATTCCGGCCGACGCGCTGGAGCCCTATGGCCGGTTCAAGGCGAAGATCGGCTTCGACACCATCCGCTCGGCCGAGGACCGGCCGGACGGCGCGCTGGTGCTGGTCGCCGGGATCAGCCCCACCCCGGCGGGCGAGGGCAAGACGACCCTGACGGTCGGCCTGGGCGATGCGCTGAACCGCATCGGCGTGCGCACGGCGGTCTGCCTGCGCGAGCCCAGCCTGGGGCCGTGCTTCGGCCAGAAGGGCGGCGCCACCGGCGGCGGGCGGGCGCAGGTCGCGCCGATGGACCAGATCAACCTGCACTTCACCGGCGACTTCCACGCCGTCACCTCGGCCAACAACCTGCTGGCCGCGATGCTCGATAACCACGTGTACTGGGGCAACAAGCTGGGACTCGACACGCGGCGCATCAGTTGGCGGCGCTGCGTCGATCTCAACGACCGGGCGCTGCGCGGCATCGTCAACGGCCTGGGCGGCGTGGCGAACGGCTTCCCGCGGGAGGACGGGTTCGACATCACCGTCGCCAGCGAGGTCATGGCGGTGTTCTGCCTGGCGCGCGACCTCGATGACCTGCAGGTGCGGCTCGGGCGGATCATCGTCGGACACCGGCGCGACGGCTCGGCGGTGACGGCGCGCGACCTGAAGGCGGACGGCGCCATGGCGGTGTTGCTGCGCGACGCACTGATGCCCAACCTGGTGCAGACGCTGGAGGGCTCGCCCGCGCTGGTGCATGGCGGCCCGTTCGCCAACATCGCGCATGGCTGCAACTCGGTGATGGCGACGCGGCTCGGCCTGAAGCTCGCCGACATGGTGGTGACCGAGTCCGGGTTCGGCGCCGATCTCGGCGCGGAGAAATTCTTCGACATCAAGTGCCGTGCCGCGGCGCTGATGCCCGCCTGCGTCGTGGTGGTGGCGTCCGCGCGGGCGCTGAAGATGCACGGCGGTGTGGTGAAGTCGGCGCTGGGGAAGGAGGACACCGGGGCGGTGGCCGGCGGCCTCGTCAACCTGGCGCGGCACGTCGAGAACATGCAGAAATTCGGCCTGCCGGTGGTGGTGGCGGTCAACCACTTCACCTCCGACACCGCGGCGGAGTTCGCGGTGGTGCGGGACGCGATGGCGGCGCACGGCGTCGAGGCGATCCGGTGCACGTGCTGGGGCGACGGCGGCGCCGGTGCCGTGGATCTCGCCCGTGCGGTTCAGTCTCGCGTCGCCGCGGGCACTGCCCGGTTCGCCCCGCTGTATCCCGACGCCATGCCGTTGGTGCGAAAGCTCCGCACCGTGGCGCAGCAGATCTACCACGCTGCCGATATCGCTATGCCCGACGCCGTTGCGCACCGGCTGGCCGCATTCGAGGCCGCGGGCTTCGGCCATCTGCCGGTCTGCATCGCCAAGACGCAATACAGCTTCAGTGCCGACCCTACGCTGCTCGGTGCGCCCGCGGGCCATACTCTGCCGGTAAGCGAGGTCCGGCTATTGGCCGGCGCCGGTTTCGTGGCGGCGATCTGCGGCGATATCCGGACCATGCCCGGCCTGCCGCGCGTGCCGGCCGCCGAGGCGATTCACCTGCGGCCGGACGGCGAGATCGAGGGCCTGTTCTGAGCTACCCGCCCGGCGGCAACGCCGCGCCGGTCAGCACAAAGCGCGCCATCGCGTCGCCCAGGCAGGCATTGAGCTGCACTGCAGCCGCTTCGCGCTTGTCCTGCGGCGTCGATTCCAGATCGATCCCGCCGTCGTCCACCCACGCATGCATCAGGTCGAACCGGTGGAACAGCGCCGCCCCGGGCACCGACGCCACCTGCTCCAGCGCTGATTCGTAGGGATCAAGATCGACATTGGCCCGTAGGAAGCGGCTGAACCGCGGATCGACTACGATGAGGTTGGTTCCGGCCCGCAGCAACAGGTCGCGTCCCTGTTCCAGCGGGTCGGTCAGAGCATCGGGCGGCATGCCACCCACCGCCTCCACCGTGCCGGTTTGCCAGATCACCAGGGCATAATGCTTGTCCTTCAGCGCCCTTTCGAGTTGCGGAAGCATCTCGCCGGCGGTGAGGCCGCGCCCGCCCCGCACATCCAACCGGAACGTCACCCCCGGCCGCGCCGCGCGCAGCGCCTCGATCATTCGGTAGGGATACGCCGCCCCCGGGTCGCGGGCGTCGCTGCCTACCGTGCTGGAGGACCCGATCGCCAGCACGTTCACGGGGCCGCCCGCGGCGATGGCCGCGCGGACATGCTCAAGCGCCGTGTCGGGCGTTGTGAACTCCGCTGGAGCAGCACAGGCGGCGGCAGCCTCGCCGGCCCGCGCGGCGCCCCCGGCGGACAAAAGCGAGACGGCCACCAGGCAGGCAGGCAGACGCCGCATGGTACTACCCGGTATCAGTGCGGACCGCGACACGCAAGCCGCCGGCCCGGCGCTCCCCGTCGGCGCGCGCCTTGCCGCGATACCAGGCCGCGAGGGCGCCGACGGTCAGCATCGCGGCGCCGCCGAGCAGGTTCACGCCGAGCTGCATGGCCGGGCCATCGCTCGCTTCCAGCCCCAGCCGGCCGATGAAACCCAGCAACACGCCAGCGCAGAACACCGGCAGCGAGTTCTGGCCGGCCAGCACGAACGGCGCCGCCGGGCGAGAGCGCAGCCACGCCGCCTGTGCCGGCACCAGCCGAACCGCCAGCCATGTCAGCGCCAGAATCGACAGCAGGCGGAACGGGTGCAGCCCGGTTTTGTCCTCCTCGATGACGAGGTGCACGAACTGCGTGGGCAGCGACGCCAACACCCGAGGGTGATTGTCGATCACGAAAATGGTGATCAGGCCCGCCACCAGAACGAGCACCGACGCCACGTCCCAGGCCCGGCGCCGCCGCGGCATGGCGGGCGGCGAATAGGCCAGGATGGCGCCGATCATGAACAGGAACTGCCAGGCCAGCGGATTGAAGAACCAGCCCTCGCCGGTCCAGGACGGGAAGTTGATGCCCGTGGCCTGGACCGCCGCGTACAGCGCCAACGACACGCCGAACAGGACCGCTCGCCAGCGCAGCAGCGGCAGGGCGGCGGCGAACATCAGCAGCAGGACGACGTAGAGCGGCAGGATGTTCAGCAGACTGGGCTGGAAGCGCAGCAGCAACGCCTCCAACAATGCCCGGTACGGCGCGTCGCCGAGGATGTCGAGGCGGCTTTCCTCCAGGTAGGCCACGCGGTCTAGCGCCGTGGCCGAGTAGGCGACCTGGGCGGTGAACACCACGAACAGGAAGATATGCGCGACATACAGCGTCCAGGCGCGCCGTACCGTGTCGGCCGCGGCGTAGACATAGCCTTGCCGGTCCATCGTCCGGCCATAGGCCAGTCCCGCGCCGAACCCCGCCAGCAGGACGAACACCTCGGTGGCGTCGCACATGGCGAAGTTTTGCAGGCTCCAGTGAGACAGCGCGTCGCCGGGAATGTGGTCGCCAAAGATCCACCACAGCGCCAGGCCGCGGAAGAAATCCACGCGGATGTCGCGGTTGCCGCGGATCAGAGTCATGCCACCCCTCTGCCGCCGTATGTAGGCGGGGCGGGCCGTTTGCGCGATGCGGCATTTCAGGGTCCGCCGGGCGGCGCGTTCAGACTTTCGGCAGCGGCCTCGACATCGGCGGCGGCCGGGCAGGAAGGATGGCGGGTCAACAGCAGCGTCTGGCGGCGGATGGCGTCTTTCACGCGGTCATCGCGGCGAATCACGCCGGCCAGTGGCGGCGCGCGGCCAAGGAACCGCTCGCAGGCCCGGTGCAAGGTGGCGTAGGTGCGTTCGCCCGCGGGCCGGCTCGATGCCTGGTTCACGACGATCCGCGCATCGCCGGTGCTTGCCGGGTGCAATCGGTTGCTAGCAGGCCGGCCCGCCGCGCCCTGTGCGATGTCGCTGCCACTGGGTGCCGCGCCCCCTCGCCCTGGGCCGCCGCCATCGCCGCCAGCGCTGTCGGCGGCATGAAGTTTCAGCACGGCGTAGGCATCGGTCAGGCTGGTAGGCTCCTCGGTCGCGATGACCAGCAGCGTGTCGGCCCAAGCCGCCATGCGCCGCACCGAGCGGTCGAGCCCAGCACCGAGATCCAGCAAGACGACGTCGTAGCGGGCTGTCGCATCCCGCAGGGCCGCCAGCATCCGCTCCAGCGCGACCGGATCGAGCACCGAGAGAGCGCCCGAACCGGAGCGGCCCGCGACGATGTCGAAGCCGCCATCCGGGTGACGCAGCGTAACCTCGGCCATGGTCGCCTGCCCGGCGACCACCGCGCCGAGATCGCGCGCCGGCGTGAGGCCAAGCTGGATGTCCACGTTGGCCAGGCCGAGATCGCCGTCGAACAGCAGCACCCGGCGTCCCCTTCGGGCCAGCGCGTGAGCCAGGGTGATCGCGAACCAGGTCTTTCCCACGCCGCCCTTGCCGGAGGCGACCGCGATAATAGTGCCGCAGGCGACGGCCTTGGCGCTGCCCGGGACGTTGATGCCGTCAGCGTTGATGCCGCCGGGAGCTCCGGCAATGATGCGGGGCGTGGCTTGGGTCATGCGCGCGGGGTTCCGGTCTGCAGCAGGCGGGCGGCCAGGAAGTCGGGAGTCAGGGGGGTCAGGCCATCGGCTGCACCCGGTCCGATGCCGGCTTCGGTCAAGGCGAGCGGACCGGCCGCCGCCGCCGCCACCACGCCGCCGAGCCGGCGCGCAAGATCGAGACGAGTGGCCACCAGCATGGCGGCCCCGGTCTCGGCATAGGCATAGGCCTGCTCGGAGGCCTCCGAGGTGTCGAGCCCGGCAGGCAGCACCAGAACCATGACGGCGTTGGCCACGCCGGCGAGCGCGACCAGCTCATCGCGCTGGGCGGGATCGAACGCGTCGCTGCCGGCGCCGTCGATCAGGACCGGCGCATCGTCCTGGCGGCGCGCGAGCGCTCGGGCAAGCGTGACCGGATGGCAGGCGACGATCAGGCTGAGGCCGAGCAGCCGGGTGAAAGCGGCGAGCTGCTCGGTGGCGCCAGCCCTGGACCCATCGGCCGTGATCACCAGCGGCGCGGTGCCGGCCATGACCAGCCTGGTGGCAAGGCGGGCGACAGTGACGGTCTTCCCCGCGCCGGGCGGCCCCGCGAACAGCACAGGCCTGCCACCGGGGTCGAGCGGCAACGTGCCGAACGGCAAGGCCGCGCCGAGCGCAGCCGGCAGCGGGCCGATCAGCAGCCTGTCGCGCAGGGCGTGCGGAACTGCATGATAGTCGAGCGCGCGCTGGCGCTCCGGATCGGGCAGCGGCGGGACTGTGTCCTCCGGCTCCAGCGCCGCCGTCACCTCCACGCCGCCCTGCACCCGCCGCGTGCCGAGGATCAGCGCGTCCACCCCCAGCTCGGCCCGCACCTGTGCCATGGCTTCCGCCGTGTTGGCGGCGCGGTAGAGCTTCAGCCTCATGCCGGCGGACCGTTCGCTGGCGCGCGGCGGATGTGCGCGGCCGGCGAGGCGCATCGTCCCGGCATGATGCATGGCGTCATGGCGGTGGGGTGGATAAGCGAAGCGCCATCCACCGCTGCGGTGCGGCTGGCGGCAATGGTGGATGGCGCTACGCTTATCCACCCTACCGCCTTCTTTCGGCCAGACCCGTCATGCTTTCGGTCCGACCGGTCCTGGGGCACGGCTGGTCGGATCATATCGTGCCCACGGTCCTGATCCGGGCGCGGGAGAAAATTTCGGTCTGCGCCAGCACCGGCGTGCTGGGACGGATACGCTCGACGATCGCGCGGACATGGGCGCGGATCGCGGAGCTGGTCAGCAGCACCGCCGACTCGCCCGAGGCGCCGGCCGCATCGAACGTGGTGCGCAGGCGTTGCATGAACGCCTGCAGCTTGGAGGGCGCCATGGCGAGCTGGCGGTCGTCCGGCGGCCCGGTCAGCGCCTCGGCGAAGGCCTCCTCCCATTCCGGGCTCAGCGTCACCAGCGGAATATAGCCGCCGGCCCCGGTATGGCTGTCGCTGATCTGCCGCGCGAGCCGCGCCCGCACATGCGCGACGATCGACGGGATGGCGCGGGCGCTTCCACCGCAAGCCTCCTGGATGCCCTCCAGAATGGTCGGCAGGTCGCGGATCGAGACCCGCTCGGTCAGCAGCGCCTGCAGCACACGCTGCACGCCGCCCGCGGTGATCTGCGCGGGAATCAGATCGGCAACCAGCTTGTGCTGCTCGCGCGGCAGTTCGTCCAGCAGCTTCTGCGTCTCGGCGTAGGACAGCAGCTCGGCCATGGTGTCGCGCACCACTTCGGTCAGGTGCGTGGTCAGCACACTGGGCGGATCGACCACGGTGCAGCCGCGAAACAGCGCCTCCTCCTTGGCTTCGGGGTCGATCCAGATCGCCGGCAGGCCGAAGGCGGGCTCGCGGGTGTGCTCGCCGGGCAGGTCGGGCACGCCGCCTTTGGGGTCCATCGCCAGCAGCGCGGTCGGGCGCAGTTCGCCCTTGCCGGCCTCGATCTCCTTGACGCGGATCGAATAGGCGTCGGCGGTGAGCTGCATGTTGTCCTGGATGCGCACGGGCGGCAGCACAAACCCCATCTCGGCGGCGATCGAGCGGCGCAGGCCCTTGATCTGGTCGGTTAGCCGTGGCGTGTCGCCGCCCGCGAGCGACAACAGGCCGTAGCCCAGTTCCAGCCGGATCATGTCGATGCGCAGCGTGTCGGCGATCGGCGCCTCGGCCGGCAGGGCGGGCACCGGCGGGGCCGCGCCGTCGGCCGAAGCCGGAGGGTTTTTGTGACGCAGCCAGGCGCCGCCCCCGGCGAGCCCGGCCAGCGCCATGAACGGCAGCGTCGGCAGGCCGGGCAGCAGCGCCAGCACCGCGGCGGCGCCGGCAGCCATCGCGAGCGGCTTCGGGCTGCCGCCGAGCTGGCGGATCAGCGCCGTGTCCGCGGTGCCCTCCATGCCGCCCTTGGTCACCACGATGCCGGCGGCGGTGGAAACCAGCAGCGCCGGGATTTGCGACACCAGGCCGTCGCCGACGGTCAGGGTGGTGAAAGTGGAAGCCGCATCGGCGAACGGCATGCCATGGCGGATCAGGCCGATCGCGAAGCCGCCGAGAATGTTGATCACGGTGATCATCAGCCCGGCGATCGCATCGCCGCGCACGAACTTCGCGGCGCCGTCCATGGCGCCGTAGAAGCCGGCTTCCGACTCAAGCTCGCGCCGCCGCCGCCGTGCCGTGTTCTGGTCGATCAACCCGGCCGACATGTCGGCGTCGATGGCCATCTGCTTGCCGGGCATCGCATCAAGGCTGAACCGCGCCGCGACCTCCGCGATGCGGCCCGAGCCCTTGGTGATGACCATGAAGTTCACCACCAGCAGGATGGCGAACAGGATCACCCCGATCACCACGTCGCCGCCCATCAGGAAGCCGCCGAATGCCGCCACCACGTGACCGGCGGCAAGCGGACCTTCGTTGCCATGCGACAGGATCAGCCGCGTGGTCGCGACGTTGAGCGACAGCCGCAGCAGCGTGGTCAGCAGTAGCAGCGTCGGGAAACTGGTGAAATCGAGCGGCCGGTCGAGGAACAGCGCCACCATCAGCACCAGAACGGCGGCGGTGATCGAGAGCGCCAGCCCGAGATCGAGCAGCAGCGTCGGCAGCGGCAGAATCAGCACCGACAGCAGAGCGACGACGCCGAGCGCAAGGCCGATATCGCTGCCGGGCGCGAACTGCCGCAGCTTCGATAGCACCCCAGTCATGGCTATGGCGTTCGCCATGGCGTCAGGCGAGAACGCCCGCCCCCATCGCTGCGGCTGGCGGGATAGCGGTCAGGACGCCCGCCGCTTGCCCTACCCCCGTCCCGCCTTGCCCCGTCCCGCCTTGCCCCATCGCGCCTTGCCCCATCCCGGGCGGCGTGACGGCCAGACCCTGCGCCGCGTAGTCGCGCAGCTTGTTGCGCAGCGCGCGGATCGAGATGCCGAGGATGGTCGCGGCATGGGTGCGGTTGCCAAGCGTGTGGCCGAGCGTCTCCAAGATCAGGTCGCGCTCCACGTCCTCCATGGTGCGCCCAACCAGCGAGGCGATGCCGCCGGTCTGCACCGCGGCCGGCCCAGCCTGGCCGGGACCGGCCGGCCCCAGCTCGATCGCCTCGATGCCGATCTCATCGCCTTCTGCCAGCAGCACGGCACGGTGAATGGTGTTCTCCAGTTCGCGCACGTTGCCGCGCCAGGCGTGCGAGCCGAGCCGCGCCAGCGCATGACGCGACAGCGGGCGGTAGGACAGCCCGTTCACCTCGGCGTAGCGGCGCGCGAAATGCTCGGCGAGGGCCGCCACGTCGCCCGGCCGCTCGCGCAGCGGCGGCACGCGCAGGGACACGACGTTGAGGCGGAAATACAGATCCTCGCGGAACGTGCCGCGCTGCACCTCGGCCAGCAGGTCGCGGTTGGTGGTGGCCAGGATGCGCACATTCACCTTGACCGGGGCGCCGCCGCCGAGCCGGTCGATCTCGCGCTCCTGCAGCGCGCGCAGCAGCTTGGCCTGAAGACGGACTTCCATCTCGCTGATTTCGTCGAGCAGCAGCGTGCCGCCATCCGCCGCCTCGAATTTTCCGACGCGCCGTGCGACCGCGCCGCTGAACGCGCCCTTTTCGTGGCCGAACAGTTCCGATTCCAGCAAGTTGTCGGGGATCGCCGCGCAGTTCAGCGCGACGAACGGGCCGGCGCCGCGGCGCGAGCGCCGGTGAATATGGCGTGCCAGCACCTCCTTGCCGGTGCCCGATTCGCCCGCGAGCAGCACCGAGGCTTCCGATGCCGCAACCTGTTCCGCGCGGCGCACCGTCGCCGCCATCGCCGGATCGCGCACCACCAGCGCGTGGCTCTCGCCGGACGCGGCTTCCAGGATTGCGGCGATCAGGTCGGGGTCGGGCGGCAGCGGCAGGAACTCGCGCGCGCCGGCTCGGATGGCGCGGACCGCGGCCTCCGGATCGTCGCCAGTGCCGCAGGCGACGACAGGCACCGCCATACGCTCGGCGGCCAGCGCGCGCACCACGGCACCGACATCGTGCGCAATGTCGCATAGCACCAGATCGACGCGCGCATCGGCCCGCAGGCGCGCCAGCCCCGCATCCGCGCTGTCGGCCTGGTCGAGCTTCGCGCCGCGGGCCATGGCGATGCGCGCCGCCTGCCCCAGCTCTCCCGCCAGGGAACCGATGATCAGAACCCGCATGACGTCAGATCGCCCGATCCGCCTTGACGATTTCCGTCATGGTCACCCCGAGCCTGGTGTCATCGACCATCACCACCTCACCGCGCGCGACCAGGCGGTTATTGACATAGATGTCGATCGCCTCGCCGAGCTTGCGATCCAGTTCCACCACCGCGCCGCGCCCGAGCTTCAGAAGCTGGCTCACCTGCATCGTCGTCTTGCCGAGCACCGCACTGACGGTGACCGGAATATCGTACACCGCCTCCAGGTCGCGCGCGGTGCGAGTCGCGCCCCCGGAGTCGGCTTGCGCGCCCGGTTCACTCAGATCCGTCAATTCCATTTCACCCGACATGCTCGAACTCCCTGATCAGGTTGGCCGGTTCTGGCAGCAGCCCGGTTTGGCCGAGCGCATCGGCCACCTGCGCCCATAGCGCGGCTGAATCGCGGACTGCCGTACCGTGCCGCCAGGCGACCCGCACATCGCCGCGTATCATTGCGTCGGTCGGGACGAGCTGGATGCGCGCCGCCAGATCCGGGTCCAGCCGCGCGAGTTCGCGCGTCAGTCCCGGCGCATTGTGCGGGTTCGCCCGCACGGTGATGGCCGGTTCCTCCGTCAGCGCAGGCAGCACGACGCGCAGCACCGCCGTCAGCTCGGCCTCGCCGTGGCGTGCGCACAGAGCGGGGAACAGCGTCGCCAGAGTCTGCAGCAGCAGCCGCGCCACGGCGTCGGCCGACGCTTCGGCGATGGCGGCGGCTTCTTCGCGGGCCGCCTCGATTTGTTGCGTGATCATCGCCAGGGCCTCGGCTGTCGCCCTTTGGTCACCCGCCGCCGCCGCCAGCGTCGCTTCGGCGTGGCCATCGAGGAACCCCTGCTCGCGCGCGGCGGCCAGATCGGTCGCGGAAAACACCGGCTCGATCACCTCCGGCTCCGGCGCCGGGTCCGGCAGCGATTGCTCTGCGTGGTCGAAGTCCTCGGCGAACAGGACGCCGGGAATGTGGGGACGGTGGTCCATGCTCAGCGCCGGTGCAGCGCGCGGCATGGGGGAGACAAGGCCAGCGCGAGGTCGTGACACGAAATCACCCGATCATCTCCTCTTCCTTGTTCTCGCTGATCTCGATCTGGCCCTGCGCCGCCAGTTCCTTGGCGAGCAGGACGATGCCGGCCTGCGCCTCATCGACATCGCGCAGACGTACCGGGCCCAGCGCCTCGATGTCATCGCGCAGCATTTTGGCCGCCCGGTCCGACAGGTTTCGGAGGAACATGTCCTTGATCCGGTCCGATGCGCCTTTCAGCGCGACCGGCAGCTTGTCCTTCTCGACCACCCGGATCAGCGTCTGCACCGATTGCGGCGTCAGGCGTGCCAGGTCGTCGAAGGTGAACATCAGCGACTTGATGCGCTCGGCCGCTTCGCGACTCCGTTCCTCCAGCGCTGCCAGGAACCGCGTCTCCGACTGGCGGTCCAGGTTGTTGAAAATGTCCGCCATCATCTCGTGCGCATCGCGCCGGGTGCTGCGCGCAAGATTCGACATGAACTCGGCACGCAGCGTCTTTTCCACGCCGTCCAGCACGTCCTTTTGCACGCTTTCCATGCGCAGCATGCGCATCACCACTTCCATGGCGAACGAGTCTGGCAGCAGTGCCAATACGCGAGCGGCATGCTCCGGCCGCACTTTCGACAGCACGACGGCGACGGTCTGCGGGTATTCGTTCTTCAGGTAGTTGGCGAGCACCGCTTCATTCACGTTGCCCAGCTTGTCCCACATGGTGCGCCCGGCAGGACCGCGAATCTCCTCCATGATCTGCGCGGCGCGGTCGCGCGGCAGCGTCTTCTGCAGCAGCCGCTCCGTGCTTTCGAAGCTGCCGATCAGGTGGCCGGTGTTGCCCATGCTTTCGGCGAAATCGACGCAAAGCCGCTCCACCAGTTCGGCGCGCACCGGGCCGAGCTGCGCCATCGCCGACGAGATTTCCTTGATCTCGTCCTCATGCATAAGCGCGAAGAGCTGCGTGCACTGGTCCTCGCCCAGCGCCATCATCAGGATGGCTGCCTTCTGCGGGCCGCTGAGCATGCGGTAGTCATCGACCTTCAGCATCTCAGCCGGCTTCCTGCATCATCCAGCCGCGCAGGATCGACAGCGTCTCCTCCGGATGCTTGTCCACAAGATCGGTGATCCGCCGCAGCGAGGAGGCGCGCATCTGCCCCTCGATCTGGGCGATGTTGACCATGCTCTCGTCCTCCAGCAGCGCCGGTTGCCCGTTTGGCAACAGCGGCGGCGACCCTGGCCCGGCCAGCGCCCGTGCCGCGGGAGTGGCCAGCAGGCCGCCATCGGCCATGGCGAGGGCGCTTCCCGGCGCAACCGAGGTAATCCGCAAGACCATCGGCCGCAGCACGAGCAACAGCGCGAGCACGCCGATGACGCCGAACAGCGCAGTCTGCGCAAGATGCAGCAGATCGGTCTTGTCGAGCCGGAACGCCGTCCAGCCGCCGCTCTCAGACTCGGCCGAGGGTTCGTTGCCGGCGAACCGCATGCTGACCACTTCGACATGATCGCCGCGCTTATCGTCATAGCCGATCGCGCTTTTCACCAGGCTGGCGATGCGCGCCAGTTCTTCGGCGGAGCGCGGCTGCCAGGCCCGCTTGCCGTCCGGTCCGTCCGCCTCCGCGCCGTCCACCATCACGGCCAGGCTGACCCGGTCGATCTGCGGCTGCTCGCGGATCAGCGTCCGCACGGTGCGGCTGATCTCGAAGTTGGTCGTCTCCTCCTGCCGTGCCTCCTGCGTGCCGGTCGCGCCGCTGTTGCCGGCATCCGCGTTCGGCAGGTTGTTCTGCGCCGATACGGTGCTCGCCGCCTCGGTGCTCTTGCTGTTCGAAGTCACGCTCTGCGTGCTGCGCGGCACCTGGCCGTCGGGGTCGTAGCGCTCCTGTGTCTCGTTCACCCGGTCGAAGCTCATGCGAACGGCCGCCTCGGCGCGCACGCGGCCCGGGCCGAGGCTGCGCTCCAGCATTTCCTCGACCGCACGTGACAGCCGAAGTTCGGTGGCGCGGCGGATTTCCTCGCTGGACTGCGCGGCTGCGGCGGGCCCGACCGGCTCGCCGGCGCGGGCCAGCAGGTCGCCGCGGGAATCGACGATGGCAATGTTCTGCGGCCGCAGACCCGGCACCGCGGCGGCGATCAGGTTGAGGATCGCCTGCACGCCCTCGCGGTCGAGCCTTGCAGCGCCGGTCATGGTCAGCAACACGCTCGCCTGGGCGTCCTGGCGTTCGCGCGCGAACGGCTCCCGCCGCGGCATGACCAGATGCACACGCACGGCGCGAACGCCCTGCACAGCGCGGATGGTGCGGCTCAGCTCGCCTTCCAGGGCGCGGGTCTCGTTGATTTTCTGCTGGAAGTCGGTGGCGGCGAGGCCGTCGCCCTTATCGAAAATCTCGTAGCCGACCGAGCCGCCGGCTGGCAGGCCCTCCTTCGCCAGCAGCAGCCGCGCTTCCGGCACCTGGTCGGGTGGCACCAGAATTTGGCTGCCGCCGGCAGCGATGCGGTACGGCACGTGCCGCCGCGCGAGCTGGTCCACCACCTGAGCCGAATCCCGCAGGTCGAGTTCGCCGTACAGCAGCGCCATCTGCTCGTTGCCGCTGCGCAGCACCATCAGCGCGAGCAGACCCATCATGCCAAGGCCCACCGCTGCCATCGCGGCCAGCCGCGCCGGGCCGAGCGCCTTCAACCCCTCGATCAGGGCGTTCATCGCGAACCCGTCCGTGTTCGGCTCGATCCACCCGGCATATCGCGGCCTGCATCCATGGTGCCACGGCATCCTGCCGCGCGACGCAACCTTGCCGGGGCGGCGCTTACCTTGCCGTTAACGCCGGGCCGTTAACGCCCGGCAGATCGTGCCGGGTGCTCGTCCCCCGCCCGGTCGTAATGGGGGTCAGCTTCCGACATTCTGCACCGCGCTGAACGGGACCGTCAGCGCGCCCAGCTCAAGCTGGACAGCGTTGTTCGCGCTTTGCACACCGGTCGAAGTGCCGGTCACGGTGAAGGGCAGCGCGGTGGTGGTCCCGTCCGTGTTGGCGCCCTCCACGACGACTTTGTAGCTGCCGTCAGGCACGGTGTTGCCGGACGCATCAAGGCCGTTCCAGGTCCACGTATTCGCCCCCTGCGACGCGGTCAGCACCGCCGTCGTGATCTGTTGGCCGGAATCGTTGGTGATCGCGATCGCCACCGGCTCGGCGGACGGAGCCGTGAACGTGACCGTTCCCTTGCCGTTCTGCAGCGGCACATGGTCGGATTGCACGGTCACCTGCTTGCCGACCATGTTGCTCCCCTGCATGACCTCGCCCGCCTGGGTCAGTTGGATCAACTGCGTCAGGCTGGTGTTGGTGTTGATCTGCTGTTCCACGCTGGAGAATTGAACCAGCTCCGTGGTGAATTGGTTGGTGTCCATCGGGCTGCTGGGGTCCTGGTTCTTTAACTGCGTCATCAGCATGGTAAGGAAATTGCTGAAGTTCGAAGACAGCGACTGCATCGCATTGTTGCCGGTGGTCGTGCTGGCACTGGTCGTGCCGGATGACGCGGTGGCGGCCTGTGCGGCGGCAGTGGCGTTGCTCTGCTGGGCGGCGACGGATGCCAGGCTCATGGTTGGGGTTCCTTGCTGCGATCAGGCGGTTATGTCGAGGCCGGCGCGCAGCCAGCGTGAGGGCATGAGAGGCTGTCCGGCGGCCCCTTGGTCCTCGAAGGTTTGTTGCGACGGAGCGGTCCCGTTCTGCGAGCCACCACCAGACTGGCCGGACGTACCGCCACCGGCACCGAACCCGCCCGGACCTCCACCGGCCTGCTGGCTGCCCACCTGGAACGTCAGGCTGCGTCCGTCCGGCGGCACGCCGGCCTGATCGAGCGCACGCTGCAACTGCGGCTGGTCGCGCTGAAGCAGGGCCAATGTCTCCGGCCGCTCCGCCGTGATTTCGACCCGCGCGGGCGCATCCTGCGGACGCTCGATGCGAATTTGCACATGGCCCAATTCCGCCGGATCAAGGCGAAGCGTCAGGCGCGAGCCCCCTTCGGGGCCGTGGGCAAGCGACATGAGCGCCGGCGCCACCTGGGCAGCGGGTGACGGTGCTGTTGCGCCACCGGGGTCGCCATGTGGTGCAACCGTCTGCGTCTGGGCCTGGCTGTGGACCGGCGCCGCTGCACCGCTGACGGGTACGGGCGGCGCCAGCGGCGTCGGCGCCGGCAGGGAAGGATTAGCCAAGGCCGACGTATCGGTATTGTTGGCCGTCGGGACGGCGAACGGTTCGCTCGGCGCGGCGCCGGTTGGGGGTGCCGCTTCCGTGCCGGCAGGAACGTGCGCGGCCACGGGGTCGCCGCCCGGCTTCCGCGCCGTGGCTGCCGCCAGCCTGGCCCCGGCCGTCACGCTGCCTGCCGTCACGGGCTGGTCGGTGGGGGTGCCCGCGACCGATAGGCTGGAGGACGGCGGCTGTGCGGCCGGCAAAGCTGCAACGGCCGGCGGCAACGGTGCGAGACCGCTTGTGGGAGCGAGACCGGCTTCCGGCGCGTTGTCCACTGCACCGAGCGGCGAGGTGACCGCCGCCGCTGCCCGCTTCGCGGGGCTCGTGGCTGCGCCATGAGCGTTGCCCGGCGCCGCCGCTTCCGGCGCCTGCAGCAAGGACGGATCAGCCTGATTCGGTGGAACAACCGGAACGGCCGGCGCGCACGGATCGGGTTGCAAGGTTGGATCGCCCGCCAGACCGTCCTGCCGACCCAATGCGGCCGTGGCAAGCGCCGCCGACGGCGGCAGGGTTGGCGCCGGGGACACTGATGTCGCCATGCCTCGCCTCGCGGCTGCATCGGCAGCGCTGTCGCCAGGCGTGCCCGGATCGGCGGTCTTCAGCAGCGTTGCCAGACGATGTCCGAAGGACATGGCGGGCGCCGCCGGAGGGGCCGATGCATTGTCCAAGCCGAGCGCCGGCACGACCGGCTGCGACGCCGCGGCCGTTTGCAGCGCTGGCGATTGCAGCGCTGCAACCGCTTGCGGCGGTGCAACCGATGGGGGTACCTCGGACGGAATGGCTGGCATCGCGCGCCTCCTTGGCGGGATGCCGCAGCAAGCGGCGGGCCAACCGCCATCCCCTGCCTAAACGGCTTTGCGCCGCGACAAATCGGTCGCGGGCGGCAAGAGATGCCGGGCCGGTCCTACCCAATAGGCGCCGCCCGCCACCCTTGCCTTCGGAAAACCCGCCAGCGCCCGCGGTATCCGTGCTGGCATGCTTCCTGCGACGAGGATCGACAGCCTTATTGTCTCGCAGGAGCGTCCCATGTCCCTGTTCGGTGCCATGAACACCGCGATCAGCGGCCTCACCGCGCAGTCGAATGCGTTCGGCAACATCAGCGACAACGTCGCCAACAGCCAGACCGTCGGCTACAAGCGCGTAGACACCAGCTTCATCGACTATCTCACCACGAGCACAGCCGATATCAACAACCCCGGCGCCGTGGTGGCAAAGCCCGACTACGTGAACGACGTGCAGGGCACGGTCACTCAGACCCAAAGCCCGCTGAACCTCGCGATCACCGGCCAGGGCTTCTTCGCCGTCTCGCAGCAGACCGGAGACGTCAACAACGTCCCGACCTTCAACTCGCAACAATTCTACAGCCGGGCCGGCGACTTTCAGATGAACAAGGACGGCTACCTGGTGAACAGCGCCGGCGAGTTCCTGAACGGATGGCCGGTGAACAGCGCAACCGGGGTGGCGAACCAAAATGCGCTTGCCCCGATCCAGGTGACGCAGACAGTTTACAATCCGGTCGCGACAACAAACGTGACGCTGTCGGCCAACCTGCCGGCCACTCCGGCGGCCGGCACTGCAACAGCCGCCTCGCCGCTGGCTTCCACCATCGACGTGTACGACTCGCTCGGCGCGATGCACACGGTGACGTTGAATTGGGTGCAGACGAGCGTCAATAACTGGCAGGTGTCGGTCAGCTCCCCAGATGACCTATCCGCCGCGTCACGCGGCACGGCCGATGTGCAGTTCGGTGCTAGCAGCGGCAACTCGGTACCGGAGGGCACCGTCGGCCAAATCAGCACGACGGCTGCCACCGCAGGGACAGTAACCGCGAATGGCGGTTACGCCGCCGGGCAGGCCGCCACGATGAGCTTCACGACGAACTTCGGCACCGGGCCGCAGACCATCAACGTCAACCTTGGCACATACGGTCAGACCAACGGCCTCACGCAATACGCGGGCACGCAATACCAGCTACAAGGCCTGACGCAGAACGGCGTGCCGCCGGGTGCGTATGCCAGCACCGACATCCAGGCCAACGGCGACGTCGTGGTAAACTACAACAACGGCCAGACCCGGACGATCGCGCAGGTGCCGGTGGTCACCTTCAACGACCCAAACCAGCTTCAGCGCCAGGATGGCCAGTCTTTCACAGCGACACTTCAGTCCGGCACGCCGCTTGCCGAGCAGGCCAGCACCAATGGCGCCGGTAACCTTGTGACCAGTTCGGTGGAAAGCTCGAACGTCGACATCGCCACCGAGTTCTCCCAGTTGATCGTGGCGCAGCAAGCCTATGCGGCGAACGCGAAGATGGTGACCACCGCCGACCAGCTTCTGCAGCAAACGATCAATATGAAGCAATAATGGTCGTGGAGGCTGAGCCATGAACCTGGATGCCGCGCTGAGCGTCGCCAATAGCGGGCTGGCCAATGTGCAAGCCCAGTTCGGCGTCATCTCCCACAACGTGGCGAACGCCGGCACGCCTGCCTATGCCACCGAGATCAGCACCCAGCAGAGCCTGGACGCAAGCGGCCAGGGACTCGGCGTCCGCACCGGACCGACCACGCGCCAGGTCGATGCCGCCTTGCAGGAGTCGCTGACCGCGCAGAACGGCACCGTGGCCGGGCTGCAGACGCAGCAGACCGCGTTGCAGGCGATCGATGCGGTGCAGGGCACGGTGGGACAGGGCAACGACATCGGCAGCCTGCTGAATAACTTGCAGTCGCAGTTTTCAACCCTGCTGAACAGCCCCGGCAGCCAGGCGCAGCAGAGCACCGTGGTCGGCGCGGCGCAGACCCTGGCACAGGGGATCAACAGCCTCAGCGCCGCGTACACCGCACAACGGCAGACGGCGCAGGACAACATCGTCGCCGAGGTTGGCACGATCAACACGACGCTCGGCACGATCGGGACGCTGTCCCAGCAGATCATGACACTGCAGGCGAGCGGCCAGAGCACCGCCGATCTGGAAAATCAGCGCGACGCGGCGGTGCAGACATTGTCGCAGCTTGTCGGAGTCAAGACGCTGGATCAGCCGAACGGCGACATGCTGGTGGTCACCAACGGCGGTGTGACCCTGCCGATTCACGCCACGAATCCGCTTGGCACGACGGGCGCCAACATGCAGCCCGGGTCGTATTATCCCGGCGGCGGCATCCAGGGGATCATGCTGGGGGGCGTGGACGTCACCAGTCAGCTCCAAGGGGGACAGATCGGCACCAACATTGCCCTGCGCGACAGCACGCTGCCGACGTTCCAGGGCGAGCTGGACGAGTTCTCGCAGAACCTGGCCAGCCGCTTCTCCGCCCAGGGGCTGACGCTGTTTACCGACCCTGCGGGTGCCGTTCCGGCGGGCGGCGGGGTGCCGGTGCAGACCGGCTATGTCGGCTTCGCGGCGACGATCCAGGTGAACCCGGCGGTGCTGGCCACCCCATCGCTGGTGCGGGACGGCACCACCGCGATCGCCGGCAGCGCAACCGGCGCCAGCGCCTTTACGCCGAACCCCGCCGGCGGGCCGGCTGGATTCGCGACCATGATCCAGCGCGTGCTGGACAACGCCCTGGGCTCGGCGGCGCAAGACGGGCCGCCATCCGTGCCACAGCCTGCGTCGAACACCACGGGCCTGGGAGCAAGCGGCACCTTGTCCGCGCCCTACACCGCGCCGGCCACGCTCGCCGGTATCGCCTCAACCATGGTGGCCGCCCAATCGCAAGCGAGCGCCACCGTCACCAGCCAGCTCGGCACCGAACAGGGCGTGCAGACCACGCTATCGACGCAGCTCAGTTCCGCGGACGGCGTGAACATGGATACCGAGATGTCCGTCATGATCCAGTTGCAGAACGCCTATGGCGCCAATGCCAAGGTGATCTCGGCGGTGCAGTCGATGTTCACGCAATTGCTGAACGCGGTGAACTGAGGAGGCGGCGATGAGCGGCGGCGTGGCGGGCATGGGCGGATCTGATTATGGCATGATGAGAAGCGTGGTCGGCGACAGCGCCTCCATCAAGCAGAAGCTCGACCAGCTTACCAGCCAGGCCAGTTCGGGATACGTATCCAACACCTATGCCGGCCTCGGGGCTGGCGCGGCGGTGTCACTCGACCTGTCGCCGCAGATCGCCTCCTTGCAGACCTGGCAGAACAACATCGATGCCGCCAGCGGGCGTATGCAGGTCACGCAGACTGCGATGACGCAGATCCAGCAGATCGCGTCGAACCTGGCCACGCAGATCGATACGCTGAACACGGTCAGCCCGTCCGGGATCGATACCATTGCGGCACAGGCCCGCAGCGCGCTGACGGAGCTGGGCAGCCTGTTGGATACGCAAAACGGCAACGACTACGTGTTCGCCGGGCAGGACACGGCGAACCCGCCGGTGCCAGGTCCCGCCAGCCTCGCCGATCCCACCACCGGGGGCTTCTACGCCCAGATCGCGGCGGCCGTCGCCGGCCTTGGCACCAACGGCGCGGCCGCGACCACGGCAGCGACCCTTGCGATCGCTGGGTCCAACGTGGCGGGGACGTCGCCATTCTCCGCCGGCCTGTCGCAACCGGCCGCCACGCTGCTGACGCAGGTGCCGGTGGTGCAGGTCGGACCGGGGCAAACCGCGTCGGTCGGGTTGCTGGCCAGCGCGAATACGGTGGCGGTCTCGGGGGGGAGTTCGACGACCGGGTCGTACATGCGCGATCTGATGCGTTCGCTGGCCACGATCGGGTCGCTCAGCAGCAGTCAGGCGAGCGATACGGGCTTCCAGGCGCTGGTGCAGGATACCCGCACCAGCCTGAACGGCGCGATCACCGCCATGGCGGCCGACGCCGGCGCGCTGGGCGAGACCCAGTCCCGGCTGACGGCGGCGCAGACCGGCCTTGGCGATGTGCGTACGGCGCTGACGGGCCAGGTGTCATCGGTGCAGGACACCGACATGGCGGCAACGCTGTCCAGCCTGACGCAGGTGCAGACGCAGTTGCAGGCCTCGTATCAGATGCTCGCGTCGCTCTCGGGACTGAGCCTGGCGAAGTTCCTGCCGGTTGGATGATGGTTTGTCGTGCGTGTCCGAAGGCCGTCAGCGGGCGCAGCCTGACCCACCCTAAATCCGGCACCCATCGGGCTACTCGGCGGCACCATCGTCGCCCTCGGCCGCCAGATGCGCCCGAAGCAGCTCGCTGGCAGACCCGTATTCCGCCAGGTAACGCTCGTGCGCTGCGCAAGCCTCGGCGATCTCAACGTTCCACCGCGCCCGCGCCCGCCTGGAAAGCTCGGCGGACACGGCCCCTTCCGCCAGCGCGGACAGGTTTAGGCCCTCGGCCCGCGCCTTGTCCACGAGGTGACCGCTCATGGTGAGGTTGACGGAGCGCTTCGCCGCCTGGGTACCGTAGACCCGCCTCATGCGGATACTTACTTGACTTTAATGCGCATAGTTAGCCTGGTTCGCGCCGACGGGCAACATGCATTTCGGACGCCTGAAAACGCGCGGAACCAAGCATGCCGAAGGGGGCGGAGATCCCGAGCGGGATGGACGGAACTGGGCGCTGCCCCCGGGCATCAGACGCCCCGCCACACTCTCTCGCGGAGTCCACTTGGCAAGGCGAGGAGGCAACCCAAGAGCAGGAACGGGCGATTCTTATGGACCATCGTGGGTCGATTGTCGGAAACGCTGACGGGGACCAGCACGCAGCGATTATTGACCGACATACGGCGGGCTGGCAGCGTCTCGGCCACCGGCACGGCACCGCGCTGCACCAGACGAAGCCAGGACCGCGTATGGTCAGAGTGTGCTCGCTTCGGAAGACATCACCATCTTTGAATCGGTTCAGCGCGGGCTCGGTTCCCGCGGCTACACGACCGGCCGTTACGTCCACGCCCCCGAAGGTGGGCAGAAGACCGAGGCCGCCGTGGACCACTTCCATCGGCTCTATGCGGCGGCGATAGAATTCCAGTCGGGCTGCGGGCGATTATTCTTCCGGCTTATGGAGCAGGGCATGCCGTTCTGGTCCAGCAGGCGGCGATAGGTGTATGGGTCTTATTGGGCGCCTCGTTCGGACTGATATACCAGACGAGGGTCAGGCCGGCGCGGGGCGATCGCCATCTGTAATGCTGCTCGATGTAGGCGAGGCAATCCTGCTTGCTTCCGATTGGCCCGATTTGTTGCCAGCCACTCGGTACGGCCTTGAGAATCGGCCACAAGCAGTACTGATCCTCATTGTTGACCATAACCTCGTACTCTAAATCGTCATCGTTCACTAATACCTCCTCTTCCACTGCATGCTGGCACGTATCGACGCGACCGTCTGGACGGAGACCGTTACTGTGCGATGCCGCAACCATGGTGTCCGGATTGTTTCTATGGCACCACCCATAGCCCACGTTACCAATTCAGTTCGCCAGAGCATCAGCGCATTCGGTTGGCAACAGTTCGATCGAGCGGTAATGTATATTACGGCAGAGTTACGCCAGCGTGCTGCCGGCTTCGCCCGATACGACTCCCTTTCACCAAACCCCGCACAAATCGGCCAGTCCATAGGACCTTTCTTCCGGCGCGACTGGATTGGTTCTTGTTGTGGAAGAGAGTAGCCGGAATGTTGACATCCGTCAAGGCTTGGCGACGGGGCGGAACGGCTTGACCAATCAGGGCCCGCCGGGCGGCTCCATATGTCATGGAAAGCTCAAGTCAGCTCGGCGGCCAAAGTGGTGCGGGGCGAGACGACCGCTGGAGCCAATCGCGCTCTGGCAGCATCAGGGAGGCGCTGCAGGCGCCCAGACCGCCTTGTTGCGGGAATATAAGTAGGCCCGCTACAACTAAAACGCGTGTTGCTGGCGCCTGTGCCGCATATTAAACGATATGCATCTGAAAGGGACGGGCGAATGAGCACAATTATACGAGATTGTCTTAATATCGGGATGCGGCGCGAAAACGACGACAATGGAACGGCGAGCGATGCCGCCTTGGTCGCGATCGGGAAGGCATTCGACCTCGCGGCAGCACGGGCCAATGACCCCGCGACTCCCGAGGATGAAACCATCGCCGCCAACGCCGCTTCAGATGATGAGCTACACCGGGCAGCGCTCATCCCCGCCACCTCGCCGGCCGGTCTTCATGTGAAGGCGCGGATGGCCCGGCATGAGCTGGAGTCTGGCCTCGGCATCTCGCGGGACCATGCGGCAGGTGCGTTACTAGCCAGCCTCCTGGCGGACCTTGGCGTGCCACCGACCCCGATACCTTGGTCGGCCGCGCCGGCTCCGGTTAATCCTGAAGAATAAACCGCATCGGCGCCTGCCCGGGCACGTCGCCGGACGGCAATTACGGCATCCAGGATAGACGGTGCCCCTCCGGTCGTTCGGCAGCCCGCATCAGACCGAACGCGCGGCAGGGAGTGACAACCGAGCCTGCAGCCCGCCGAGAGCCGACCGGTCCAACGTCAGGTCGCCGCCATAGAGCGCTACAAGGTCGGCAGCAATGGCGAGACCAAGCCCGCTGCCCGGGGCGGCTTCGTCAAACCGTGCGCCGCGACCGAGCGCTTGCCGGATCTGCTCTGGCGGGAGTCCCGGGCCGTCGTCGTCAACGCCGACGACCACCCGGCCGGGCATTTCCCCGACCGTCACGTGCACCAGCGTGCGGCCCCATTTGCAGGCATTTTCCATCAGGTTCCCGACCATCTCCGCCAGGTCCTGCCGGTCGCAACGCGCCCGGAGGCCGGTTGCGCCAGTCACCTCGATGCCGATAGCCTTGTCCGCAAACAGCCGCCGCAGCGCCGCGGCGATCTCCTCGGCCAGCGCCGACACCGCCACATCCTCGGCGGTGGCGCCGGCCAGCGCGGCGGTGCGCGCGCGGGTCAGGTGATGATCGACCAGCCGCTCCGCCGCGACAAGCTGACTGCGCAGAACCGCGAGATCGACCGCGTCCGGTGCATCGACAGCGTTGCGCATGACCGCGAGGCTGGTGCGCAATGCATGCGCCAGGTTGCCGATATGGCTGCGGGCGCGCTCCACCGTGGCGCGGTTCTGCGCCACCAGGGCGTCGATCTCGGCGACCAGGGGCTGCACCTCGGCGCCCACCGGCACATCCAGCGTACGGCGGCGCCCGGCGCGCAGTTCGGCGACGGCACCACGCAGCCGGCGCAGCGGCGCCAGCACGAACGACACCTGAATGACCGAGCCCGCCACGAGCCCGGCCCCGAGCAAGCCGAACCCGATCCCCAGCACGCGGCGCAGCCGCCCGATCTCGGCGTCCGTGTCGTCGCGGGCGACCGCCACCTGGACGTGCAGCGGCGTGGCGGACTCCGGCAAGGCAACGTCCTGCTCGGCCAGTCGCAGGTGTTGCCCACGCGGACCGGGCACGTCGCGAACCACCCGACCGGCGTGGCCAGCGGGGCCGGGCGGCAGCGTCTGGTCCCACAGGGAGCGCGATGTCGCCACGCCGCCGGGTCCCTCGGTTTGCCAATAGACGCCGGACAGGGGCTCGTCGAAACCGGGCTCCGACACCGCCCGGCGAAGCACCGGGCGGCCGTCGGGTTCGGTCTCGGTGCCTGCCACCACGGCATCCAGCAGCCCGGACAGGCGGGCGTCGAACGCCTCCTCGATATGCGTGACGACGATCCCGGAAACCACGATCCAGGTGGCAAGCAGCCCGCCGGCGACCCACACGCCGGTCAGCAGCGCCAGCCGGCCGGTCAGCGAGGCCGGGGTCATGCCGTTTCGGCGGCGCCGCCCGGTTGCTCCGGCCACCGGAACAGCGCCGGGCTTCGCCACCATTCCGCGTTCAGGTCGCCCGTGCAGGTCAGCCCCGCGTCCCGCATCAAAATAATCATCCGGGCGCAGCCAGCCGATAGCCCTGCCCCCGCACCGTTTCGATCAGCGCATCGCCGAGCTTCCGCCGCAGCCGGGCGACCAGCACTTCCAACGTATTCGAATCACGATCGAAGTCCTGTGCGTAGAGTTGCTCGGTAAGATGCGATTTGGAGACCGGTCTTCCGACGTGATGCGCCAGGCACGCCAGCAGGCGGTATTCCATGGCGGTCAGCCGCACCGGCGCGCCATCCAGTGTCACGCCCTGGGCGACGGTATCGACGCGCAGCGGACCGCAGACGATCTCGGGCTGGGCATGGCCATAGGCCCGGCGGATCAGCGCATGCAGCCGCGCGACCAATTCGGCCATGGCGAACGGCTTGGCCAGATAGTCGTCGGCGCCGGCATTGAGCCCCGCCACCTTTTCCATCCAGCCGTCCCGCGCAGTCAGGATCAGCACCGGCATGGTCCGCTGTGCCGCCCGCCAGCTGCGAAGAACGCTGATCCCGTCCAGTTTCGGCAGGCCGAGGTCCAGCACCACGGCGTCGTAGCTGCCGGTCTCGCCGAGATATTGGGCCTCCTCACCGTCCGGAGCAGCCTCCACCGCAAAGCCGGCCGCGCCCAGCGCAGTGCAGAGTTGCGCCGAGAGCGCCGCGTTGTCTTCGACAACCAGAATGCGCATCAGTGTCTCTCTTGTACGGGCCCGCGCGTGCCGACCACCTCGCCGTTCTCGGCATCGACCTGAACGCGGTACAGGCGGCCCGTCGCGGGCAACAGCTTGAACTCATAGGTCCAGCGGTCGTGGCGCCGCACCAGCTCGGTCTCGATGACCCGCCCATCATAATGCGCATGAACGGCGGTGAGCAGCTCCGCGAGTGGCTTGATCTCGCCGCGCGCCACCGCGGCCCGGGCGCGCGCCGCATCCTCGTCATGCGCCGCAGCGGAGATGGCGATGGCGATGGGGAAAAGAAACACTAGCCGGCGGCGCATACGCGGAGCGTGACGGTGTGCACCTGAACGCAGGCTGAATGAAACGCTCAGCGTGGGTTAAGGAAGCCGCGCGTAGGGTGGCTGTCGTTGCGGAGATGCCGCGACACCCTGCATCCGGAGACCATTCATGCCGATCCGCCTCACGACCATCGCCGCCGCCGCTTTCTGTGCAGTCCTGCCGCTGACCGCCATGGCCCAGGCCACGAGCGACACCGGCGCCGCTGCGCCCGCGCCGGCGGCGACGACGCATAAGCACACCGCCAAGCATTCGCACCACCACAAGACCACCACCACCGCGCCCTCGTCCGACAGCAGCGCGCCGGCGAAGTGATCAAGCCGGCACCGGAGCACTAAGGTGCTCCGGTGCGTGCCGGCACGGACTATGCCGACCCGGCCCAACCCCGGGACATCAAGACCGCCAACGCCACCGCGGCGGGCAGAGTGCCCGCTGCGGTGGCGTTTGCGCGTATGCCGGCGCTTCAGTCAGCAGCGAACCAGACTTTGAAGCCGGGCAAATCCAGGCAAAACGCCGCCCGGCGGTATCGGCCGGTTATGTGTTGCTGAAAAAACGGATGGTCTCCCGAGAAGTACTCGGAGGCCCCGCGCCCTGCCGAACGGCCCGCCAGCATCTGTAATCGGCACGTCTCTTTCGCGTCAGGCCGAGACAAACGGCCGCCTCGGCCCGACGCTATCCCGCTGGGCTATCCCGCTGGGCTATCAGATCGTGTCGTCGAAGCCCCCGCCCCCGCCGCCCGTGTCCCAACCCCCGCCACCGTCGCCGCCGGTGTCGGTCCATGATGTATCGCCGCCGCCTGACGTGTCCCAGGCGCCATTGTCGACGTACCCTGGATCGGGCGCAGCCGCTCCGGGGTCCGGGCTTCCCCACGCACCTTGGTCCACCGCGCCTTCCGACGGCGAGGCCGCGGGAGTCGCCCAGGGGCTGTCCGACAGAGCGGGCGCTGCCGGTGCAGCAAGTCCGCCAACCCCGCTATGCGGAGAAAACATGTTCATCAGCGCATTGCCGACGACCACGCCGCCGGCAACGCCTGCAGCCGTGGTCAGCGCCGAGCCAAGGAACCCCGAACCCGGGCGCTGGAACATGCCGGGCTGGTAGCCAGGCGCGTATTGCGGCGGAGGTGGAGCCGCCTGGTATCCCTGCTGCGGGTACCCCTGCTGATACCCCTGTTGCGGCCCGCCACCCCAGGCCGGACCACCTTGTGGCGACGGACCGGAGCGCCCGCCGCCGCCGAACAGGCCGCCGAAGAAGCCGCCGCCCCGAGCCCCGCCGGCCTGGGCCTGCTGCTGGGCTTGCTGCACGGCCTGTTGCGCCTGCTGCAGTTCCCATTCCAGCCGGGTGATCCGATTTTGCGCCTCGGCCAGCGCATGCTCCTGCACGAAGGCGAGCTGCGTGATCCGGTAGCGCGCATCCGGGTAGCGGTTGAATTGGTCGGCGATGAAGCCGTCCGCGTCGCGATCGACCGGCGGCAGGGCCTGTGGTGCGGTTGCCAGGACCGATCCCGGCACGCCGGCCTGCGGCTGTGCCGCCCCACCAACACGGCCGATGAATTTAGCAATGATGTCGCGTTCTTCGTTGGTCATGTACGGCACCCCCTTCGGGCCTGCGGTTGACCGATTCCTGGCCGGATGTGGCAAGGATTGAAGCATTGTTCAATGGCGCGCGAACAATGCGCTTTCGTGACGGCGCCGCCGGTTCCGCGACCGCCGGGGTTCTCCGCCTTGCCTCGCCGCAACGTCCGCCATCCAGGCCGCGGATGCCCGCTTCCTTGCCGTGCCCCGGCCTCTGTTCTATGTGCCCCGGACCCACAGACCGGGCCTTTCATGGACCAAGCCAAGCCCAGCTTCCAGGAGCTGATCCTGCGGCTCTCCGCCTTCTGGGCGAAGCAGGGCTGCGTGATCCTGCAACCGTACGACGTCGAGATGGGCGCCGGCACGTTCCACCCCGCCACCACGCTGCGGGCGTTGGGGCCGCATCCCTGGCGCGCAGCCTACGTGCAGCCAAGCCGGCGCCCCAGCGACGGCCGCTACGGCGAGAACCCGAACCGGCTGCAGCACTATTACCAATACCAGGTCATCATCAAACCCAGCCCGGCCGACGCGCAGGACATGCTGCTTGCCAGCTACCGTGCGATCGGGCTCGATCCGCTGCGCCACGACTTCCGCTTTGTCGAGGACGACTGGGAAAGCCCGACGCTCGGCGCCTGGGGTCTGGGGTGGGAGGTTTGGTGCGACGGCATGGAAGTCGGCCAGTTCACCTACTTCCAGCAGGTCGGCGGTATCCCGGTGACGTTCCCCAGCTTCGAGATGACCTACGGGCTCGAACGCCTGGCGATGTATGTCCAGGATGTCGAGAACGTGTTCGCGCTGGATTTCAACGGCGCCGGCGTGACCTACGGCGACGTGTTCCTGCGCGCCGAGCAGGAGTACAGCGCGTACAACTTCGAATGCGCCGACACGGCAATGCTGTCACGACACTTTGCCGACGCCGAGACGGAATGCGCCGCGCTGCTGGCGCGTAACCTGGCGCTGCCGGCCTACGACCAGTGCATCAAGGCGAGCCACTTGTTCAACCTGCTGGACGCACGCGGCGTGATCAGCGTGACCGAGCGGGCCAGCTATATCGCGCGCGTGCGCGGGCTGGCCAAGGGCTGCTGCGAGGCCTGGGTGGCGCGCGAAGCCGCGTGACTTGTCCAACCGCAGGCTTTAGCTTGCGCCCAAGGGGATGGAACGTTCGACCATGGGCACGCAACTGACGGTCAATCAACCAGTGCGCCTGCGCGCTCGGCAAGCACATCAGGGAGCCCTTTGTTGTTGAGGGGCCGCAACTTCGCCAGGACCGACGTCGGACCGGTGCGGAAGGACTGAGCATGCCGGCGCTATTCCTGGAGCTGTTCAGCGAGGAGATTCCGGCACGCATGCAAGCACGCGGCGCCGAAGATCTGGCGCGGCTGGGCAGCGAGGCGCTGGCGGCGCTGCAGCCAAGCGACATCCAGATCTACTACGGGCCGCGACGGATCGCCCTGGCGGCCGAGGTTGCCGGGCACGTCGCCGCCAGCCAAAGCAGCGAGCGCGGCCCACGAGCCAATGCGCCAGAGCAGGCGGTGGCTGGCTTCCTGCGCAAGCACCGAGCCAGCCGGGAACAGCTCCGCCAGGAGGGGGACTACTGGGTGCTGGAAAAGGCGGCCGAAGCGGTGCCCGCCGCAACGCTGATTGCCGCGGCGATCCCGCCTCTCCTGCGTCGCTTCCCCTGGCCGAAATCAATGCGATGGGGCGGCGCCAGTGCATTTACCTGGGTGCGGCCGCTGCGACGAATCGTCTGCCTGCTCGACGGCGAGGTCGTGCCGTTCGATCTTCAGGACGGCGCCGATGACGGCCATGGGCTCGCCGCATCCGACCTGACCGAGGGCCACCGCTTTCATGCGCCCGGTCCGGTCGCGGTGACGTCGCTCGCCGCTTGGCGGGCCGAGCTGCGCGACCGGCGCGTGCTGGTGGAGGCCAGCGACCGCAAGCGCGTCATCGCCGACGGCATTGCCCGGCTGGCTGCCTCGCATGGCGTGACGGTGGTCGATGATCCAGGCCTGCTGGACGAAGTGACCGGACTGGTCGAGTGGCCGGTGCCGTTGCTTGGCCGCATCGACCCCGCCTACATGGACCTTCCGCCCGAGGTCATGCAGGTGTCGATGCGCATCAACCAGCGCTATTTCGCGCTGCGCAACCCCGATGGCAGCGCCGCACCCTGCTTCGCCTTCGTCGCGAATATCGAGGCGGTTGATGGCGGGGCGACGATCGTCGCCGGCAACGAACGCGTGCTGCGCGCCCGCTTCGCCGACGCCCGGCACTTCTGGGACCGGGACCGCACAGCGCGGCTCGATTCTCGCGTGACGCTGCTCGACCAGGTCACATTCCACGCCAGGCTCGGCAGCCAGGGCGAGCGGGTGGTCCGGCTGAGACGCCTCGCCGAACGCATCGGGCCTCTCGTGGGCGGCGACCCGGCGCTTGCCGAACGCGCCGCGATGCTTGCGAAGGCCGACCTCGTGACCGGCATGGTCGGCGAGTTCCCCGAGCTGCAGGGGGTGATGGGCCGCTACTACGCGCTGCACGACGGCGAGAACCGGCTGGTCGCCGACGCGATCCGCGATCACTATGCCCCCAAGGGTCCGAACGATGCGGTGCCCACCTCGCCCGTCTCGATCGCCGTCGCGCTCGCCGACAAGCTCGACCAGCTCGCCGGGTTTTTCGCCATCGGCGAACGGCCGAGCGGCGCCGGCGATCCCTACGCCCTGCGCCGCGCTGCGCTGGGCATCATCCGGATCATTCGCGACAACGGTCTCAGGCTGAACCTGCTGCCGCTGATCGAGGCGGCCGGTGCGCAGTTGCAGCATCGCGCGGCGGAGCCGGTACCGCCGCAGGAAATCCTCGACTTCCTGGCCGAACGGTTACGCGTGCAACTTCGCGCCGAGGGGGCGCGGCACGACGTGCTGGCGGCAGTGTTTGCAGCGGGCGCGGACGACGACATCATCCGGCTGCTGGCCCGCACCAGCGCGGTGGCCGGGCTGCTCGCCAGCGCCGAGGGCGCCGATCTGCTCACCGCCTATCGCCGCGCCGCGAACATCGTTCGCATCGAGAGCCGAAAAGACGGGCCGCATGACAGGCCGGTTAATCCGGACCGGCTCATCGAGGCGGCAGAGATTGATTTATACCGCGCACTGGATGCGCTCCCAGTGGTAAAGCGCCTGATGGGCGATGAAAATTTCGCCGGTGCGATGGAGTGGATGGCCCAGTGGCGCGATCCATTGGACGCGTTTTTCGATCGCGTTACCGTGAACGCACCAGACGCAGACTTGCGCCGCAACCGTTTGTACCTGCTCAATCAGGTGCGGGCGACCTTCGACCAGGTTGCGGATTTGTCAAAGATCGAAGGCTGAACGAACGGAGCGGAAATTGTCATGACGAAATGGGTTTATAGCTTCGGCGCCGGCCACAACGAGGGCCGTTCGGAGATGCGCAACCTTTTGGGCGGAAAGGGAGCCAACCTGGCTGAAATGGCGGCGATCGGGCTGCCCGTCCCGCCCGGCTTCACCATCACCACCGAGCTTTGCACCGCGTTCTATGAGAACCAGGGCAAGTACCCGGATGAACTTGCCGGTCAGGTACGCGAGGCGCTCGGCCGCATCGAAAAGGCGGTGGGCCGGACCTTCGGCGACCGCCACAAGCCGCTGCTCGTTTCGGTGCGCTCCGGCGCCCGCGTGTCGATGCCCGGCATGATGGACACGGTGCTGAATCTCGGCCTGAACGATGTCTCGGTCGAAGGTCTGGCCGACGCGGCGAAGGACCCGCGCTTCGCCTGGGACAGCTACCGGCGGTTCGTGCAGATGTATGGCTCGGTGGTGCTCGACGTAGACCATCACCGGTTCGAGGAAATCATCGAGCACGCCAAGATTGATGCTGGCGTGGTGCAGGACACCGACCTGTCGCCGAAGGACTGGCAACGCGTCGTTGCCGGCTACAAGGACCTGATCGAGGGCGAGACCGGCAAGCCGTTCCCGCAGGACCCCGAGGAACAGCTCTGGGGCGCCATCGGCGCGGTGTTCGGCTCGTGGATGAACCCGCGCGCCATCACCTATCGCAAGCTGCATGACATCCCGGCCGGCTGGGGCACGGCGGTGAACGTGCAGGCCATGGTGTTCGGCAATATGGGCAACGACTGCGCCACCGGCGTGTGTTTCACCCGCGATCCTTCGACCGGCCGGAATGTTTACTACGGCGAATACCTGGTGAACGCGCAAGGCGAGGATGTGGTGGCCGGCATTCGGACGCCGCAGCCCATGTCCAAGGCGGGCGCCAAGCCAGGCGAGGTGTCGCTGGAGGAAGCGATGCCCGAGGTCTATGAGCAGCTCGTCCAGGTGCGCTCGACACTTGAGAAGCACTACCGCGACATGCAGGACATGGAATTTACCGTGCAGCAGCGCACGCTGTACATGTTGCAGACGCGCAACGGGAAGCGCACCGCCGCGGCGTCGCTGAAGATCGCGGTGGACATGGCGCATGAGGGTCTGATCGACCAGAAAGAGGCCGTCTTGCGGGTCAACCCCGCATCGCTCGACCAGCTTCTGCATCCGATGCTCGACCCCAAGGCGCCGCGCGTGCTGCTAGCCAAGGGCCTCCCGGCGAGCCCCGGCGCGGCCTCGGGCTCGGTCGTGTTCTCCGCCGACGAGGCCGAGAGCCGGGCCGGCAAGGGCGAGACCGTCATCCTGGTGCGCGTGGAAACGAGCCCCGAGGATATTCACGGCATGAACGCCGCCAAGGGTATCCTGACCACGCGCGGCGGCATGACCAGCCACGCCGCGGTGGTGGCGCGCGGCATGGGCCGGCCTTGTGTGGCCGGCGCCGGCGGCATCACCGTCGATTACAACGCCCAGACGCTATCGGCTGGCGGCAAGGTGGTGCGGGCTGGTGAGATCATCACCCTGGACGGCGCCACCGGCGAGGTGTTCGTCGGCCCGGTGGCGATGATCGAGCCGACGATGTCGGGCGATTTCGGCACGCTGATGGAATGGGCCGACGGCGCCCGGCGGCTCAAGGTGCGCGCCAATGCCGAGACCCCGCTCGATGCCCAGACCGCGCGGAAGTTCGGCGCCGAGGGCATCGGGCTGTGCCGCACGGAGCACATGTTCTTCGCCCCGGAACGCATCCACCAGGTGCGGCAGATGATCATGGCCAGCGACGAGGCCGGACGGCGTGCCGCCCTGTCCCGCCTGCTGCCGTTCCAGCGCGAGGATTTCCACCAGCTCTTCACCATCATGGCGGGGCTGCCGGTAACCATCCGCCTGCTTGACCCGCCGCTGCACGAGTTCCTGCCGCATGCCGACGCGGAACTGGCCGAAGTGGGCAAGGCGCTGGGCGCCGATCTTGAGGCGATGCGGCGCCGGGTCAACGAGCTGGCGGAAGCCAACCCGATGCTCGGTCATCGCGGCTGCCGGCTCGGCGTGACCTACCCCGAGATCTACGAGATGCAGGCACGCGCGATCTTCGAGGGCGCTCTGCTGGTCGCCAAGGAGACCGGCAAACCGCCGCATCCGGAGATCATGATCCCGCTGGTCGGCGTGAAGAAGGAGCTGGAGATCACCCGCGCTCAAGTGGAGAAGGTCGCGAAGGAGGTCTTCGCCGAGCAGGGGAAGACGCTGGAGTACACGATCGGCACCATGATCGAGCTGCCTCGGGCGGCCCTGATCGCGGACAAGATCGCCGAGGTCGCCGACTTCTTCAGCTTCGGAACCAACGACCTGACGCAGACGGTGTTCGGCCTGTCGCGCGACGATGCCGGCAAGTTCCTGCCGACCTACGTCGATATGGGCATTCTGCCCAAGGACCCGTTCGTCTCCATCGACGTCGAGGGCGTCGGCGAGATGATCCGCATCGCTGCGGAGAAGGGGCGGAAGACCAAGCCCAACCTGAAACTCGGCATCTGCGGCGAGCATGGCGGTGATCCAGCGTCGATCGCCTTCTGCGAGACGGTCAAGCTCGACTATGTCTCGTGCAGTCCGTACCGGGTGCCGGTTGCCAGGCTGGCCGCGGCACAGGCGGCGTTGGGGGTCGAGGGCGACCGTACGGCGTAAGTCTGGATTTCGGGCGCGGGGCGGGGGATGGTCTCTCCCGCCTCGCGGTTATTTCGTCCCTCCCCGCAATGCGGGTGAGGGACGTTTCGTGTGAGGGGCATTCTGTATGATCGGATATCGATCCCTGGCCGCGCTGTTTGCTGTCGTGTGCATCGCCGGCTCGGCGTCGGCGCAGATCAACCCGTTCCGCGGCAGCAATGCCACGCCGCTGACCAGGGAGGATCTTGCCGCGCTGAATGACGCCAGCACACGGTTGCTGAATCGGTCCACGCTCACCGCCGGGGAGACCGATGTTTGGCGCAACGACGCCTCCGGCGCCCGCGGCGTCATCACGGCGGGCCAGCCGGTGCGGCACAAGGGCCTGGCCTGCCGCGTGCTGACCTATGAGGCGACCGTGCCCGGGCCGCGGCCGGACCGCGCCAGCGCGCTTACGTGGTGCAAGACAAAGAGCGGGTGGAAGATCGGTTGACCGCAAGCACGCATCGAGAGTGATGCCGTAGGGCGTAGAAGCGGAGCGCCCTCCGCCTCTGCGGTGCGGCGGGCGGCAATGGCGGATGACGCTGCGCTCATCCGCCCTACTTCTTACCCAAACGGATGCGGTTCAGGGGAAGTTGGCTAGCGGACAGTGTCGAACTGTGCGCAAACCGTCGCTGACGCCACCGGAGCAGCCGCCAGGCAATTGCCGTGGCAAAATCCGAAACACGCCCGCGCGGCTTTAGCCCCACCGATTTGAGAATCATGCCCATGCCGCGCTCGACATGGCGGTAGCGATAGAACGCGAGGGCGTTGGCGCCGTAGGCGGCCCTGCACCGGGCGCTGTCGAATGGCCGGGTCTCCGGCTCGTTGGCACAATGGTACGCGAAGGCGAGCTCGTCGTCCTCGCTTTCCCCGATGCGGCCTGCCGCGATGCGCAGGCGCTTGCCCAGGCCGATCTTCTCGCGCGCCAGGTACCGTCGCATGTGGTCGTAAAACAGCTTGAAGTGGCGGAACTCGTCGGCGGCGATCAGCTTGCAGACCTGCTTTAGCACCGGCTCCTCGGTCGCCTCGCCGAGCGCGCTGTAATAGCTGGAGGTTGCGGTCTCGACCATGCAGCGGGCGATCAGTTCGCCGGTGCGTGAGCCGCGGATCGAGGCTTCTGCGTCGAGCCGGATGGGATACCCCGCCTTGTAACGGGCGAAGGCGGTCTTGTAGTCCCAGCCCGGGTCGGCGAGCGCCGCCCATGTGCCAAGAGCGTCGCCGTGCTGCACTTCCTCGATGGCCCAACTGGCGGCGGCCTGGCGAAAGTCGGGGTCGTCGCTGAACACGCGGCTGAGATAGGTGGCGTAGTCGGTGCCGTTCCGCTCGACCATGGCGGCGGCCTTGACCAGCGGTATCATCGCAGGGGCCACCTTGCTGGGATCGAACTGGTCCCAGGCAACCTGGTCGAGCCGCCAATGCTTCATGGTTGGGTCCGCGCTTGCTGCATCGGTTCAGTGCCGGCGGGGGCGCGACAACTCACGCCCTCCCACGCCCATATAGCCGGTTCCACGCCTGGACGGAAACCGGCTAGCGCCTCACAGTCGCGCAAACAGCACAGTCTGTTGCCCGAAGGCAACGCTCACAGACTGTTGGTCGTCACGTCCCTTGAGCGGCCTCCACCATGGCGCGGGCCACCTGGATGCGATCCAGCGCCTCATCTTCCAGGCTGGTGTCGGTTTTATCCGCCACCTCGTACGCCGTTTCGGCCTCGGCGAGGCGCCGCTCGCCCTCGGCGCGCGACACCTCCGCCACCGGCACGATCTCGTTCGCCAGGACCGTGCAGCGCTCGGGGGTCACTTCGGCGAAGCCGCCGGCGACGAACAACTGGTCGGTAATGCGGTCGCCCTCGTAGAGCGAGATCGTGCCACCGCGCAGCATGACGATCGTGGGCGAGTGACCTTCCAGCACGCCCATATCGCCTTCGGACGCCGGAAGGACCACCATGTCCACCGGCCGAGACAGCAGCAGCTTCTCCGGGCTGACGATTTCGAGATTGACCGGCATGACGCTACGCCGAGACCTTCATCGTCTCGGCCTTCTTCACTGCGTCCTCGATCGTGCCGACCATGTAGAACGCGCCTTCCGGCAGGTGGTCGTACTCGCCAGCGCAGATGCCCTTGAAGCTGCGCACCGTATCTGCGACCGGCACGAAGATGCCGGGGAAGCCGGTGAACACTTCCGCGACATGGAACGGCTGCGACAGGAAGCGCTGGATCTTGCGGGCACGCGCCACGACGAGCTTGTCCTCCTCCGACAGCTCGTCCATGCCGAGAATGGCGATGATGTCCTGCAGCGACTTGTAGGTCTGCAGGATGCGCTGCGTCTCGCGGGCCACATTGTAGTGCTCCTCGCCGACGATGCGAGGGTCGAGCGAGCGCGACGTGGAGTCGAGCGGGTCAACCGCCGGGTAGATGCCCAGCTCGGCGATCTGGCGCGACAGCACGGTGGTGGCGTCCAAGTGGGCGAAGGACGTGGCGGGCGCCGGGTCGGTCAGGTCGTCGGCCGGCACGTAGATCGCCTGCACCGAGGTGATCGAGCCCTTGTTGGTGGAGGTGATGCGCTCCTGCAGCGCGCCCATGTCGGTGGCGAGCGTCGGCTGATAGCCCACCGCGGACGGGATGCGGCCCAGCAGCGCGGACACTTCGGCGCCCGCCTGGGTGAAGCGAAAGATGTTGTCCACGAAGAACAACACGTCCTGGCCTTCCTCATCGCGGAAGTATTCCGCGAGGGTCAGGCCGGACAGGCCGACGCGGGCGCGGGCGCCCGGCGGCTCGTTCATCTGGCCATACATCAGCGCCACCTTGGAGCCTTCGGTGGAGCCGTTCTCGCCGAGCTTGATCACGCCGGCGTCGATCATTTCGTGATAGAGGTCGTTGCCCTCGCGGGTGCGCTCACCCACGCCGGCGAACACCGACACGCCGCCATGCGCCTTGGCGATGTTGTTGATCAGCTCCTGGATGATAACAGTCTTGCCGACGCCGGCGCCACCGAACAGCCCGACCTTGCCGCCCTTCAGGTAGGGGGCGAGCAGATCCACGACCTTGATGCCGGTGACCAGAATCTCGGCCGACGTCGCCTGTTCCTCGAAGGTCGGCGCGTCGCGGTGGATGGGGTAGTGCTTCTTGGCGTTCACCGGCCCGCGCTCGTCGATCGGGTCGCCGACCACGTTCAGGATGCGGCCGAGGGTCTCGGGGCCGACCGGCACCTCGATCGGCGCGCCGGTGTCCTTGACCTCCTGGCTGCGCACCAGGCCGTCGGTGGTGTCCATGGCGATGCAGCGCACGGTGCGCTCGCCCAGTTCCTGGGCGACTTCCAGCACCAGCTTGCGATCGCCGATCTGCGTGGTCAGCGCGTTCAGAATGTAGGGCAGTTCGCCATCGAACTGCACGTCCACCACGGCGCCCAGGACCTGAGTCACGCGCCCGACGATGTTGCTTGCCATAGCTCTTATCCTCTCCTCGGGATGATCTCAGACGGCTTCCGCGCCGGAGATGATCTCGATCAGCTCCTTGGTGATGTTGGCCTGGCGCGCGCGGTTGTAGTTCAGCGACAGGCGCTTGATCATGTCGCCCGCGTTGCGCGTGGCGCTGTCCATCGCGGTCATGCGTGCGCCCTGCTCGCCGGCGCCGCTTTCAAGCAGTGCGCGATAGATCTGCACCGACAGCACTTGCGGCAGCAGCCGCGCCAGGATCGTCTCTTCATCGGGCTCGCACTCATAGGCGGCGCCGCCGAGATCATCGACCTCGCCTTCGGGCGGCGGCACGGGGATGAGCTGCTGCTCGGTGACGATCTGGGTGATCACCGACCTGAAGCGGTTGTAGACGATCGTGCAATAATCAATCTCGCCGGCAATCAGCAACTGCGTCACGCGGTGGCTGATGGTCTCGGCGTCGCCGAAATCGACGCGCCGCTTGCCGGCGAAGCTGATCGGATCGGGCAGCAGCCGCGACGACAGTTCGCGCCGCAGGTATTCGCGGCCCTTGCGCCCGACAGTGAGGATTTTCACCGTCTTGCCCTCGGCCTCCAGCTTGCGCGTCAGGGTGCGCGTGGCGCGGCCGATGTTGGAATTGAACGCGCCGGCAAGGCCGCGGTCGCCCGTGACGGCGACCAGCAGGTGAACGTTGTCCTTGCCGGTGCCGGCCAGCAGGCGCGGCGCCGTCCCCGGGTCGGTCAACGAGGCGGCGAGCGCGCTGAGCATGCGCGCCATCCGCTCGGCATAGGGCCGCGCCGCTTCGGCCTGGGCCTGGGCGCGGCGCAGCTTCGATGCCGCCACCATCTTCATGGCGGAGGTAATCTTCTGCGTGGACTTCACGCTGTTGATGCGCGTGCGAAGCGCCTTCAGGCTGGGCATCGGCGGTTACCTCGCTTCTGCAGCCTCAGGTGAAGTTCTTGGTGAAATTGTCGAGGAAGCCGACGAGCTTTTTCTCGGTGTCCTGCTTGATCTCCAGGTCAGTCCGGATTGCCGTCAGGATGCCCGGCTCGCGCGCCTTCAGCTCCGACAGGTACTGCGTCTCGAACGCCGTCACGCGGCCCACATCGATCTTGTCGAGATAGCCGCGCACGCCGGCAAAGATCGCCACCACCTGCTCCTCGATCGGCAGCGGCCGATACTGCGGCTGCTTCAGCAGCTCGGTCAGCCGCGAGCCACGCGCCAGCAGCGCCTGGGTCGAAGCGTCCAGGTCGGAGGAGAACTGCGAGAAGGCCGCCATTTCGCGGTACTGGGCGAGTTCCAGCTTGATGCGTCCGGCGACCTGCTTCATCGCCTTGACCTGCGCGGCGGAACCGACGCGGGACACCGACAGGCCGACATTCACCGCGGGACGGATGCCGCGGAAGAACAGCTCGGTCTCCAGGAAGATCTGGCCGTCCGTGATGGAAATCACGTTGGTCGGGATGTAGGCGGACACGTCGCCGGCCTGCGTCTCGATGACAGGCAGCGCGGTCAGGCTGCCGGCGCCGTGCGCGTCGTTCATCTTCGCCGCGCGCTCCAGCAGGCGCGAGTGCAGATAGAACACGTCGCCCGGATACGCCTCGCGGCCCGGCGGGCGTCGCAGCAGCAGCGACATCTGGCGGTAGGCGACGGCCTGCTTCGACAGATCGTCGTAAAAGATCACCGCGTGCCGGCCATTGTCGCGGAAGAACTCGCCCATGGTGCAGCCGGTGTACGGGGCCAGGAACTGCATCGGGGCAGGATCGGACGCGGTGGCGGCGACCACGATGGAGTATTCCATCGCGCCGTTTTCTTCCAGCGTGCGAACGAGCTGCGCCACGGTGGAGCGCTTCTGCCCGATCGCGACGTAGATGCAGTAGAGCTTCTTCTTCTCGTCGGTGCCGGCGTTGATCGACTTCTGGTTGATGATCGTGTCGATGATCACCGCGGTCTTGCCGGTCTGGCGATCGCCGATGATCAGCTCGCGCTGGCCGCGGCCGATCGGGATCAGCGCGTCGATCGCCTTCAGCCCGGTCTGCATCGGCTCGTGCACCGACTTGCGCGGAATGATGCCAGGCGCCTTAACCTCGACGCGGCTTTGCTTGACGTTGGTCAGCGGCCCCTTGCCGTCGATCGGGTTGCCGAGCCCGTCTACCACGCGGCCGAGCAGGCCGTCGCCGACCGGCACGTCCACGATCGACCCGGTGCGGGCAACGGTGTCGCCTTCGCGGATTCGCCGGTCGTCGCCGAAGATGACGATGCCGACATTGTCGGTCTCCAGGTTCAGCGCCATGCCGCGAACCCCGGCGCCGGGGAATTCGACCATCTCGCCAGCCATGACGTTCTGCAGGCCGAAGGCACGGGCGATGCCGTCACCGACCGACAGAACCTGGCCGGTTTCAGCGATGTTGGCCTCGGTATCGAACGCGGCGATCTGCTTCTTCAAGATCTCCGAGATCTCGGCGGGGCGGATCTCCATATCAGGCGGCTCCCTTCATGGCGTACTGCAGGCGCTGCAGCCGGGACTTCAAACTGGTGTCGTACAGGCGCGCGCCGACGCGGACCACAAGGCCGCCGAGCAGCTCGGGCTGCAAACTTTCATGGATATTTACGTTGCCGAACCCGGCCTCGATCAGGCGGGCGCGGAGCTGCTGGCGTTGGACGTCGTTCAGCGGGTGGGCGGAGGCGACATGTGCGGTGACGATCCCGCGGCGCTCCGCCACCAGGGCGCCGAACGCCTGCACGATCTCGCGCAGGTGATTGAGGCGGCGGTTGTTGGCCACCACGCCGACGAGGTCGCGGACCAGCTTGCCGAAGCCTTCCTGCTCCAGGACGGCGAGGGCGGCTTGACGCGCCACGTTGACGTCGATCAGGGGGGAACCGAGCAGCCGGCGGAAATCCGCGCTGGCGTCGATCAGCCGCCCGAGACCGTCCATATCGGACACCACCGCGTCGAGCGCGTTGTTGTCCTCGGCCAACGCATACAGGGCGGCCGCATACCGATCGACGAGGCCGCCGCCGGACGCGATCGTCGTGCTGGTAGTCGCTGTCCCACTTGGGGCCACGATCGTTCTTCCATATGTCTAAGGCCGCGCACGAGCGCGGGCGTGAGCCAAACCGGCAGCCCTGACCGGCGGGGGCCTCTAGCATGGGGTGTGGGGCTGCGCAACACGCCGCCGCGAGGGAAGAGCGCAACGCTCGTTGCCGAGACCCACGAGTGCCCCCGCCACGGTGACCCGCTCGCGGCCAGGCTCTATGACTGGCGCACCAATATCCCGTGGACAGGACCGTCCCCTTCGCGGCATGGCGACCAAAACGGAAGGATGACGATACAACCATGTCCGCACTCGGCCTGCGTCTGACGCCGCACGGGCATCTTGTGGTCGAAGACGCCGCCGACGCGCTGGCGATGGACCAGGCAACGACGGCGCGCATCGGCAAGGCGTTCGCTCAGGGGACCGGGCATGGACTCCTGCAGCTCGGCGCGGGCGAGGTCGGTCGGGTCCTGCCGCCCGCCTTTGGCTGGTGGCGCGAGTTCTCGGCACGCTATGTGGCCTCCGTCTGCCTCCAATCGTCCGGCACCGACGGCGGTCCGTCCGCCGTGCCGGATGTCGCGACACCGCCGGAGGGAGAGCTGGCCACGCTGGTGCTGACGGCGCCCATTATGGCGGGGGCGGAATACCTGACGCCGGAGGTTCTGCGGGCGGCGTGGACCGAGATGGGCGCGGCGCTCTCTGCCTCGCTTGCTGCCGCCAGGACCGACTTGCAGAGCTTTCTGAAGGGTCTGAATCCGGCCTGGAACCTGGTCGGACGGGTGCATTTCAATCTGGCGGAAAACCGCAAGGACCCTGATCTGCCGTTCGCCTTCATGGCGACCTACACAACGCAGCTTTCGGCGCAGGCCACAGCCCGGCACCTGCCGCTCGGCCAGGCTTTGCGCGAATATGCCGGCGCGGCGAACAAGGACAAGCTGCTGTCGCTGCTCGTGCCGGTGCAGCGCGCTGCCGAGCAGTGCGCCTGGCTCAAGCCGCTGATTGACCGAGGCGAGATCTTTCACCCCCTGCGCTGGAGCCCGCACGAAGCCTCGTGGCTGCTGTCCAGCGTGCCGGAGTTGGAAAGTGCTGGTGTTGTCGTCCGCATGCCGGCTTCATGGCGCGCCAACCGCCCGCCGCGGCCGCAAGTCACCGCGACGGTGGGGGCGCGTCCGCCATCCGTGCTCGGCCTGGACGGGTTGCTCGATTTCCGCATGGAACTGTCGCTGGACGGCGAGCCACTGACCGACACGGAGTTTCAAACGCTGCTCGCCGGCACGGACGCGTTGGTGATGTTGCGCGGACAATGGGTCGAAGTTGACCGCGAGCGCCTGGAACGCGCGATGCAGCAATTCCGCGAGGCCGAGGCGTTGGCGGCCCAGAACGGGCTGACATTCGCCGAGGCCATGCGGATGCTGGCAGGCGCGGCGGTCACCGCCAAAGCCGGGGATTCGGCCGCCGCCGATTGGTCTCGCGTGACGGCTGGCCCCTGGCTGGCGGAGACGCTCAAGGCACTGCGCTCGCCCGATGGTGCCGGCGTCGATCCCGGGCCGCTGTTGAACGGGACGTTGCGGCCGTACCAGAAGGTGGGCACGCAGTGGATGCACCTGCTGTCCGGGCTCGGTCTCGGAGCCTGTCTTGCCGACGACATGGGGCTTGGAAAGACGATCCAGGTCTTGTCGCTGCTGCTGGTGCAGCAGCAAAGAAGCGCCCCCCAGCCCAGCCTGCTGGTGGCGCCGGCGTCCCTGCTCGCCAACTGGGTCGCTGAAATCAAACGGTTCGCCCCCGGCCTGAAGGCGAAGATCGTCCATGCCTCGGCCATGACAGCGGACGAACTGAAGCAGTTCAGGCCGGAGCAGGCGGCGGAAGTTGATCTGGCGATCACCAGCTATGGGTCGCTGCTGCGGATTCCGGCGCTGGCGGAGACCGCCTGGCGCTTTGCCATTCTGGACGAGGCGCAGGCGATCAAGAATCCGAACGCCAAGCAGACCAAAGCCGCCAAGGCGCTGAAAGCCCGGGCGCGAATCGCCCTGACCGGAACACCGGTCGAGAATCACCTGGGTGATTTATGGTCGATATTCGACTTCATCAATCCGGGACTGCTGGGAACCGCCAAGCAGTTCACCAGCTACACGAAAGGCCTGGCCGACCGTCCGCACAACCCCTATGGCCCGCTGCGCGAGTTGGTGCGCCCCTACATCCTGCGGCGCATGAAGACAGACAAGACCATCATCGCCGACCTGCCCGACAAGACGGAGGTCAAGGCGTATTGCAATCTAACCCGGCAGCAGGCGGCGCTGTACGAGCAGGCCGTTCAGGAGCTGCAAAAGAGCCTGGAAGAAGCCGAGGGCATTCAGCGCAAGGGCATGGTTCTGGCCATGCTGATGCGGCTGAAGCAGATCTGCAACCATCCCTCGCAGTGGCTGAACGACAAGGCCTGGGCCGAGGAGGACAGCGGCAAATGGGCACGCCTGCGCGAAATTGCCGAGGTCGTGGCAGCGCGGCAGGAAAAGATGCTGGTGTTCACCCAGTTCCGCGAAATAACCGCGCCGCTGGCTTCGTTTCTGGGCGGCGTCTTTGGGCGCCCTGGCCTTGTTCTGCATGGTGGAACGGAAGTGAAGAACCGGAAGCTCGCTGTACAGAAATTCCAGGACGACGAGACTGTTCCATTTTTCGTCCTGTCATTGAAAGCGGGCGGTTCGGGATTGACTCTCACGGCGGCGTCCCACGTTGTTCATTTCGATCGCTGGTGGAATCCGGCGGTGGAAAATCAGGCCACCGACCGGGCTTTTCGGATCGGACAAAAGAAGAACGTTCTGGTGCACAAATTCGTTTGTCGCGGCACGGTCGAGGAGAAAATTGACCGCTTGATCGAATCGAAGCGAGGGTTGTCTAATGAATTGCTGGCAGGTGCCGGTGAGATCAACCTGGTCGAACTGAACGACAATGAGCTTCTGCAACTGGTCGCCCTCGATCTGAACGCCGCGATGAAGGACTGAGGCCTATGTCACGCTACTATGGAGGATGGGCTCCCTACGTTCCGGTGGAACAGCGTCGCCAGGCCGCCGCGCGCGAGGTGGCGAAGATGCAGAAGAACGGCCGGACCGTTTCTCCCGTGCATATCGAGGGGCGGACGATCGCGGCGACGTTCTGGGGCAAGGCGTGGTGCGAGAACCTGGAAAGTTATCGCGACTACGAAAACCGCCTGCCGCGTGGCCGGACCTATGTGCGCAATGGCTCGTTGATCGATCTGCAGATCGCACCGCGCGAAGTCAAGGCAATGGTCAGCGGGTCGTCGATCTATAACGTGTCGATCAGTATTGGCGTGGTGCCGGCGGCGCACTGGCAGTCCATCTGCACCGATTGCTCCGGCGGGATCGATTCCCTGGTGGAGCTGTTGCAGGGCCGTCTTTCCAAGGGCGTCATGGAGCGGCTCTGCCGCCAGGCGAACGGTCTGTTTCCGAAGCCTTCGGAAATCCGCTTTTCCTGCAGTTGCCCCGACCACGCAACGATGTGCAAGCACGTGGCGGCGACATTGTATGGCGTCGGCGCCCGGCTCGATAAAGCGCCGGAACTGCTGTTCCGCCTTCGCGCCGTGGACGAAACAGACCTGGTGGCCAATGTCGGCAAGGCGCTGCCGGTGTCCAGGCAAGCCCCCGGCGCCAACGTCCTGGATTCGGATGACCTGTCGAGCATCTTCGGGCTGGATATGGCGGGCGCTGACAGTCCGATCGCGGCGGTTGGCGTAATACAGGCGGCCAAGTCACCCCCTGCCAAGCCTTCGGGTGCCAGCCGCAAGCCCTCCGGCAAGGGCGCCCCTTCTGCCAGGTCGAAAGCGCCTGCCCCCGCCGCCAAAAGCCCGGCCGGCAAACAGGGCGCTGGGCGCAAAGGTTCAAAGGCTGGGCAGGCCACCCCCCCTGTGCGTCAACCGGCGCAGCCCCCTCGCGAGGTCCCGGCCATCCGCGCGGCCGCTGCCCAGGTGCAGAAAGCCGTCGCCAGGAAGAACGCGGCGGCCGTCGCCAGGAAGGGTGCGGTGGCCGATGCCGCCGACACCAGGCCAGCCAGCGCGATGACCCGAGCCGCGAAGGCGACAGTCAAGACGGCCCCGGCGGCACCCAGCACGACTGCCCCGAAGGCGGACGAGCCGGAGCCGAGCAAGGCACCCGGCACAGTCACCGCCATTGCGAAGTCGCCGGAGCCGGTGAAATGGTGGCTGCCAGGCTACGGCGCGAAGGCGTCCAAGCGTTGAGGTGATTTGGCAAAGCAGCGCTCGAAGGACACTGGGCGGGCCAATTCATCGAACGAGTCTTGATCGCCGGCTTGCTCGAACTCTGGCGGTGGCAACGCCACCTCTGGAACAGGATGTTGAAGTCCTGTCCGCGCTCCGGAAGGAAGCTGGCGCAATGACCCTGATCCGCCTGTTGCTCAATGTCCTGTGGATTCTGACCGGCGGTCTTTGGATGGCGGTGGCCTGGGTGGTTGCCGCGATCATCCTGGCCATCACGATCATCGGCCTACCCTGGAGCCGGGCCGCATTGAACATCGCCGGCTATACGCTGCTTCCGTTCGGACAACGCGTGGTCCTCCGGTCAGACTACACCGGCCGCCACGATCTCGGCACCGGGCCGCTTGGCTTCGTGGGGAACCTGCTTTGGCTTGTCGTGGCCGGATGGTGGCTCGCGCTGGGGCATGTGCTGACGGCGGTGGCGCTGGCGATCACCATCATCGGCATCCCGTTTGCATGGGCGCACATCAAGCTGGCAGGCCTTGCGCTTTGGCCGATCGGGCGGACGATCGTCCCCTCGGATGCTCCCCCGTGGCGGGATGGTCCTTACCAGGCGTATCGCTGACGCCCGCGCTCGCCGCTCTGTTGGGGTGAATTGGCGAAGCGCCGTCCGCCAATGTCGCATGCCGCACCGCAGCGGCGGATCGAAACCACGGTGTCGGCCGGGTGCTTCAGCGCCCCGGGCCGGGCGCAACGGGTTCAACGATTCCTTCATGCAGGCCTGATGGGATACGCCCTCGGCGGCGTGAGGCGTGTCCATGGCAGGCGTTGATCCGGCGGAGGCCTCCTGAAAACGGCACCGGCCCTGATACTCACGCTCGCGGCATGCCTTGCCGCGGGCTGCGTGCGCACGAGCTTGCGCACGCAATGGCTCGTCGGCATCGAACCCGTTCAGCGTGACGATCCAGCCCAGGCCGATCCCTCCCCGCGTCTGCTCGCCAATCTGGCGGCGTTGCCGAACCTGATGGTGGTGGACCTGGGGTCGCCGCGAAACGCGCACGATTTCAACAGTCTTTCGGCGAACAAGATCCGCCTGTTCTCCGGGCTTGAGGCCGGAGCGTTCTGCCTGCGATCGAGCTATGGCGTGTTCTGGGCGGGACAGCTTCGGTATTCATCCGGGCTGGTCATTCCCCGGCAGCAGGTCACAACCGATCCCGCCTGCATCGACCTGTTCGCCACGCGGTTGTATGGAGACCTTGTTCGGCAGGGCCTCTGACGCGGATTCAACAGCGCCAAAACCACAGACGTTTGGGCCGCCAGCCAACCGGCCCTGGCGCCTCGTCCGGTCACGCCAACCGGCGCAACCCGGAGCGCCTTCGGCCCCGCGCCATGCAACGGACGGATCGCCCGGCTGCTTCGCCAGTCGCCGGTTTCAGAATCCCTTCGCACCCTTATCGTCCGGTCAGGATAAGGTTGTTCAGCCGCAAGCGACGAGACTGGCCGCTATCCGGCGTTCGGCTCATGGGCCGGACGCAACCACACATCACGAGGTCCGCCTGATGCCCCTTATCCAAACCCGGCTCGCCGACCGGATCGCCACCATCGCCCTCGACCATAACGCCAAGCGCAACGCGCTGAGCGCCGAACTGATCGCCGAGGTGCTTGCCGCGTTCGATCGCTTCAAGACCGAGGGTGCGCGCGTTCTGGTGCTTCGCGCAGCGACCAGCGGCAAGGTGTGGTCGGCAGGGCACGACATCGATGAGCTGCCGAAGGCCGGCATCGACCCGCTGCCCTACAGCGACCCGCTTGAGCAGTTGCTCCGTGGCGTGAAGGCGTTCCCGTCTCCCGTGATCGCCATGGTGCATGGCTCGGTCTGGGGCGGCGCCTGCGACCTGATCATGGCGTGCGATCTCGTGGTCGGCGACGAGACCTGCACCTTCGCGGTCACGCCGGCGAAGCTCGGCGTCCCCTACAACGCCGTCGGCTTCCTGAATTTCATGAGCCGGCTGCCGCTGAACGTGGTGAAGGAGATGTTCTTCACCGCCGAGCCTATCGCCGCCGAGCGCGCGGAACGCGTGGGCATCGTCAATGCCATCGTCCCGGCGGCGTATCTGGAGGCCCGGACATACGCGATGGCGGCACTCATCGCCACTCGGTCTCCGGCGGCCATCGCCGCTTCCAAGGAGACCATCCGCATCCTGAGCGAGGATGCCGCCATCAATCCCTCGACCTTCGAATATATTCAAGGACTGCGGCGGGAAGTGTATTTTGGTCCCGATTATAAGGAGGGCCTCAGCGCATTCGCGGAGAAGCGGCCGGCCGCGTTCTAAAGTGCCCCATAAGCGTAGCAGCATTCGAAGGGGAGGTCTGCGATGATCGAAAAGGAATTCAAGCTGGGGACTGAATTCCCCAGGATCGATTATTCGACCTGGCGCGCGGCGGTCGAGCAGGAGGTCAAGGCGCCGTTCGAGAAGCGCATGGTCTCGGCGACCTATGAGGGCTTCGCGCTGCAGCCTCTTTACACCGAAGAACTTTTCGCGACTGGCGGCGATCCCTCGGGCTTTCCTGGGTTTCAGCCGTTCGCGCGCGGATCGAGCCCGCTGGGCGCCACGATTGCCGGCTGGGACATCCGGCAGGAGCACGCCGATCCCGATCCGGCGGCGGCGAACGCGCATATCCACGAGGACCTTGCCAATGGCGTCACGTCCATCGGCTTGCGGTTCGATGCGGCCGCCTGTGCCGGCCTGGATGCGGATGATCCCCGCGCGGCGGAGCTGACCGGGCACGACGGCGTGATGATCTCGACCGCGTCCGATCTGCGGCTCGCGCTCGACCGGGTGCGACTGGACCACGCGGGCGTCTGGCTCGATGCCGGCGGCGCGTTCCTTCCGGCTGCCGCGCTGTATGTGACAGCCGCCCGTCAGGCTGGGGTTGAGCTCGACCGCCTGCTCGGTTCGTTCGACGCCGATCCGCTGGGGGCGCTGGTGCGCGAGGGTTCGCTCCCGGTTCCACTGGACCTGGCCTTGCGGCAGATGGCCGACCTGGCCTGCTGGACGGCCGCGAACGCGCCGCGAATGACCTCGGTCCGCGTTTGCACGCAGCCCTATCACGATGCGGGCGCGACCTCCGCGCAGGACGTCGCCTTCCTGCTGGCAACCGGCGTCGAGTACCTGCGAACGCTGACCGATGCCGGGCTCGCTATCGACCAGGCGGCGCAGCAGGTCTCCTTCAGCGTCAGCCTTGGATGCCGGTTCTACCAGGCGATCGCAAAGATTCGCGCCGCCCGGCTGCTCTGGGCGCAGGTCGTGGCAGCCTGCGGCGGCAGCGAGACGGCGGGAAAGGCTCGGCTGCGCACGACAACGGGGCGGCGCGTGATCACCACGCGCAATCCGATGCTCACCATCCTGCGCAACACCGCGGCGGCTTATGCCGGAGCGATCGGCGGGGCCGACGCGATCACGACCGTGCCGATCGACGCACCCGATGTCCTCAGCGCGGATCTGAGCCGTCGCAACGCCCGCAACACGCAGTTGATCCTCGCCGAGGAATGCCACCTGAACCACGTCATCGATCCGGCAGGAGGCTCCTGGTACATCGAATGGTACACACAGCGGCTCGCCGAGCAGGCGTGGGCACTGTTCCAGGACATCGAGGCCGAGGGCGGCATGATCGCGGCCGTGACCAGCGGCTGGGTGGCGCAGCATATCGACGCTGTCGAAGCGAAGCGGGAGCATGACATCGCAACCCGCAAGCTCGCCATTACCGGGATCAGCGAACACGCAAGCTTAAGTGCCGGCACGGCCGTTCGCGAGCCGGCAGCGGACCAGGCTGCGCAACGGGCGGCTTCGATCGAGCGGCTTGTGGTGTGGCGCCGGGCGCATGCGCCCCAGGCCATGCTCGGCCGGTTGGCGGACGCATCGGCGACGCTTGGTCTCGCGGCGGGGGGACTCCCGGCCGGCGGATTGACGGGGATGGCATTAGCGGCGGCCGAAGCAGGCGGCACGATCGGGGAAATTGCCGCGGCGCTGGTTCCGCCGGCGACCGAGCCGGCCCGCATCACACCGCTCGCGGCACACCCGTTCGACGAGGGCTACGAGCATCTGCGCGATGCCGCCGATGTGTTCGCCGAGACGCACGGCCATCGTCCGCGCGTCTTCCTCGCCGGGTTCGGGTCGATCGCCCAGCAGCTCGGCCGCAAGACGTTTGCGCGCAACTTCTTCCAGGCCGGCGGCTTCGAGGTGCTGGCCCGCGAAGGCAATTTCGCCGCGGACCAGGCGGTGGCGGACTTCGCCGCCAGCGGTGCGCGGATCGCGGTGATCTGCTCCGCCGACAAGCTGTATCCGGCCGCCGTTGCGGCGTTGGTGCCCGGGCTGAAGGCGGCGGGTGCGCGCACGGTCGTCCTTGCGGGCAAGCCCGGCGAGGAAGAAGCGGCCTACCGCGCCGCTGGCGTTGACACCTTCATCTTCGTGAAAAGCAATGTGCTGGCGATCCTGACATCGCTGCTGCGAGAGGAGGGAGCGCTTTGATGGCAACGATCCCAAACTTCAAATCGGTCCCGCTGACCCCGCCGGCGCCAGCGGCAAATGCCGCTGCATGGCAGCAGGCGGCGGAAGATGTCGCGCGGCGGCCGCTGTCCAAGCTGACCTGGACCACCGCGGAAGGCATCCCGGTCAAGCCGCTCTACACCGCCGAGGACCGGATCGGGATCGAGCATCTGGACTCCTACCCCGGCTTCGCGCCATTCGTGC